>Ga0209033_1001656_pt1 | contig 12799 bp, 9 predicted proteins | sample LauGreFa1BDMLBDN_2_FD_188218 | JGI IMG/M metagenome (GOLD analysis project Ga0209033, IMG submission 188218) | Freshwater lake microbial communities from Lake Michigan, USA - Fa13.BD.MLB.DN (SPAdes) (version 2) | ecosystem: Environmental > Aquatic > Freshwater > Lake | place: Lake Michigan, USA...
ACCGAAGTTGCTCCCAACGCTTTTGCAGCCTTCATAGCATATTCAATTTCTCCGTCAGAGTTGTTTTCACCCAGGGCATTTGGCTTGTAGGCATAAATCGTAATTCCTGCGTCCTTGAATTTTTTCCTCAGTTCCACAAATTTATCCATCGATACTGTTTCTCTCCATTCCCTCCCTTTTTGCACTCTTTCTGCCATTGCCTTTCTTTGCTCATCGGTCATTTGCGGGCGTTGTCCAGGTGCTGCACCGGGAGGAGGACCCATCATGCGCATGGGCTGTATATTGGCAACAGGAGATCCAGCATAGGCTTCTGCTGTATCGCCCATCAATTCCAATGCGCTTACTCCAGCCTGCTTGCAGTATGCAATTATTTTGTCTACATCGGTTGGAAGGCTTCTGAATGAATAAGTAATTGTTCCAATTTGAACACCGCCAAATTTTGAGTCAGTGTTGGCAAGGGCCAGGATGTCTTTTGAAAAGAAAACACCGGCTCCCAACAAGGCAGATTGGGTCAGGAATATTCTTCTAGAATTTTTTTTCTGAGTTGTCATGACAATCGTTTTTTTATTAGATGATTATTGTTTCAAAGCTTTGCGCAAAAGGTCTACACTTTTTCTAACGCCAGATCTTGCCTCCTCATTCCCCTCAAATTCAATCGATATATATCCCTGGTAATTGACATCCTTCAAAATTTTTACAATTCTGTCATAATCCAGCTCCAATGAATACCACACACCTCCGCCATAGTATGTTTTTGCCTGAACGAAACTGGCTTTGGGTGCTATCATTTTGAGTTTGTCGTATGGATTCTCAAGAAAATTTCCTGTATCCATCAGCAGTCCCAGCCAGGGTGAATTCACTGCATCGTGTATGCGCAGCATTCCTTCAGGAGTAGAACCGAGTCCCCAATGATTTTCAAGCGCCAGCAAGACTCCACACTCTTTTGCTTTGTCCAGGCATTGCTGAATACCATCAATGCACCATTTGTAACCGTCGTCTTCTGTATATCCTGGGAGGATGGGTTCAATGCCTCTGTTTTTCATGAGTTCATCAAATGATTTAGTGGTATTCCATCTGCCCGTATTGAGTCGCATGCAGGGGATGCCCATTTTATAAGCCAGTTCGATACAGTGTTTGGTATGATCTACATTTTTTTTGAGTTCCTCTTTGTCGGGCGTAACAAATCCCTGGTGAATAGAAAGACATGTCATGGCAATGCCGTTCACAAAGGCATGTTTTTTCAGTTTTTGGAGATAGGCATTGTCTTCACTTTCCATTTGTCTGTGCAAAACATCGATGCCATCCAATCCCATGGCTGCGGCATCATCTATGACTTTTTCGATGGGGAATTTATCGCCTTTGAAATGCCAATAAGAATAACTTGAAACACTGAGTTTGATGCGGGATGCAGCTGGCGAGTTTTCGTGGCTGAACGAAAGATTGGGCAGTGCTGCAGCTACTGCTCCCATGGAGCTTGTCTGAAAAAAAGAACGGCGATGCATTTCGTTGAATTTTGATGTACACTGAATATACAAAAAACTTAATTTACCGCTCAATTTTAACGCATGGAGGATTTGAGCTGGTTGTCTCGTACACAATTGCTGATTGGAGAGGAAAAACTCAAGCGTCTTACAGCCATGCACGTAATGGTCGTTGGACTTGGCGGGGTGGGATCTTATGCGGCAGAGTTTGTTGCAAGATCTGGAATTGGCAAGATGACGATTATTGATGGCGATGTGGTTGATCCGACCAACAGAAACCGTCAGTTGCCTGCATTGGCCACCAATCACGGTCAGTCCAAGGCACTGATCATGGCAGAACGACTGAAATCCATCAATCCAGAATTGGAACTCAATGTTGTTCGATCTTTTGTACATCCTGAAATGGTTCATGAACAACTTCAACAACAACCAGATTATATCATCGATGCAATTGACAGCATAACACCCAAAATCACTTTTTTAAAGCATGCTATTGCATCCAAGTTGCGGGTGGTTAGCAGCATGGGAGCAGGAGCGAAACTAGATCCTACGCGTCTTCAGGTGGTTGATATTTCCAAAACCTATAACTGTCCTTTTGCCCAACAAATCAGAAAGAATTTAAAAACAGCAGGTATTTACAAGGGCATCAAAGTTGTTTTCTCGCCAGAGAAACCTATCAAGGAAAGTTTAATGCTTACGGATGGGAAGAATTTCAAGAAGTCAGCTTACGGCACGATTTCATACTTGCCTGCAGTTTTTGGCGCAGTTGCCGCCTCTGTCGTGATCAGGGATTTGATGGAAGAGACAACAGTTTGATTTTACAATTCAGTCTTGTGCATAATTTGTGCATCTGAACATTCGAATTCTTAGTAGATTGTAGGTGTACAATTATGGAACAGAAATCTCTTTTCCGAAAGATGCACTCCAGCGCAGAGGTTGATCTCATCGCGTACTTGAAAGAATACCTCTCAACATTTCCTGAAACAGAAATCATGATTGGCTGTGATTCTCAGAATTATGCAGAGAATACCATTTATGCAATCGTGATTGCAATGTACCGACAGGGGAAAGGAGCACATCTTATTTACAGAAGATGGAAGTCGCCAAAAGAATTGGTGCGTGCAACAAGATTGCTCACAGAAGTATGGAATGCCATTGAAACTGCAGAATTGATGCGATCGAAAGGTTTGCCCAAACCCGTATGGATTGATGTTGATTTGAATCCGGATCCAAGGTATAAATCCAATGAAGTGTTCCGTCAGGCCATTGGTATGGTAGAGGGAATGGGGTATAGAGTGAGATACAAAACAATGGATCCGATGATTACATATGCTGCAGACTACCTAATCAAGGTTTGATCAAATTTCTTTTTCTACATCGTACTCATACACTTCTTTAGAAAAAGCGACTTCCATCCGTTTCTTATCAAATGCCTTTTCCTGGTTGGCAAGAAATACAGTGGCAACGCCATTTCCGATGAAGTTTGTGATGGCTCTTGCTTCCGACATAAATCTGTCAACTCCCAGTAACAATGCGAGTCCTTCAACAGGAATAACTTTAATGGCAGTCAGTGTAGATGCCAACACAACAAATCCACTTCCTGTAACACCTGCAGCTCCTTTGGATGTAATCATCAATACGCCAATGATGGTGAGCATCTCTGAAATGTTCAGCTCCACATGAAAAACCTGTGAAAGAAAAATGACAGCCATCGATAAATAAATGGTCGTTCCATCCAGGTTGAATGAATATCCTGCGGGTACTACCAATCCAACCACAGGTTTTGCACAACCCATCTTCTCCAATTTTTCCATCAAAGATGGAAGTGCTGCTTCCGATGAGGATGTGCCTAATACAATGAGTAACTCCTCCTTGATATAATTTAAAAACTTGAAGATGCTGATTGAATAATACCTGAGAATCAATCCCAAAACCAAAAAAACAAACACACCCATGGTGATATATACGGTGATCATCAGTTTTCCCAACGGAATCAAAGTCGCAATGCCATATTTCCCAATGGTAAATGCCATGCCTCCAAAAGCACCAATGGGAGCGAAGAGCATAACAAAGTGCAGTGCTTTAAAGATATATTTGGAAATATTTTTCAATGGAGCGATAATTTTTTCTGACCGGTTTATTTTACTCAACACAATGCCGAATAGAATGGAAAAAATCAGGACTTGGATCGTTGCATTGTCTTTGAAAAACTTGATCCAGGAAAATTTCTTTGCTCCCTCTGTGAACTTGGTGATGTCGCCACCAGAGAGTTGACTTGTATTCACACCCGCGCCTGGCTGAATATAATGAGCAACGATGATTCCAATGATCAATGCCAGTGTAGTGACGACCTCAAAATATACAATTGCTTTTCCTCCCACTCTTCCTACTTTCTTCAAATCATTCATGCCGCTGATGCCCAGTGAAATGGTCAGAAATATGATGGGGTTGATGAAAAGTTTCACCAGTTCAATGAAGTATTTCCCCAAAGGTTGCATCGCAACTCCAGCTTCCGGATTGAAATGTCCCAGCAATGCACCCGAAAAAATTGCAAGCAACACCCAGGTGGTGAGGTTGGTAAAAATCTTTTTCATTGAACAGTCAATCTTGTGTTGACTAAAAATAAGCAATAAATCTTGCAGTGGAAGATTGCTTCAGCAACTGTCGACTGATGACATTATTTTTTATAACTCAACCCTTCGTTGTACCAAAACAATCCGTATTGTTTTCCCTTAAGGTACCCTGGTACATCCGATAGTTGTTTTTGTGCCTGTTCTTCAGAGACAGGTGTCGTAAATGGCATTTTGCCTGTTGGATTGAATTTCCCTGTTACAATATCCAATACAGCATCAGGTGTATTGCCAAATGTTGCCAGGACTGCTTTGATAGTTGCCTTGGTTTGCTGGTTGTATATCCTGTCAATCGCCAGTGATTTAGATACCTAAATGCTAAAACGATTTCGGGGGGAAATCTTAATTTTAAAGCAATATGATTGAGATCAAGTTGGTATGTTCGGATGAGGAGATACTACAAATCAAGTCCTTGCAAGAAAAAAACCTTCGTCAGCATCTAACCGATGAAGAGGCAGCAAGCCAGGGATTTTTGACTGCTTCTTATACGCTTCAATATTTGAGAGAAATGAATGCAGCTTTTCCTTCGGTCATTGCCAAAGAAAATGACCTGGTCGTTGGATATGCGATGATCACGAAAAAGGAAGTTCGCGAGGGGCATGATTTATTAAAAGATCTTTTTAATAATATTGATCGATGTCAGTACGAGGGCAAGATCTTGAGGGATGTAAATTATGTGGTAGTGGGTCAACTTTGTGTTGCCAAAGCATACAGGGGATTGAATTTGGTGAAAAGGATGTATGATCATTTTGCTGAAGTTGTCAAATCATTTCATCCATACATTGTTACGGATGTTGATTGCGATAATCGTCGTTCTCTGAAAGCGCATGCCAAAGCTGGTTTTGAGGTGATCGATTCTTTGTTCTATGGAGGAAAAAAATGGGATATTGTCATTCGTAAAACATCTCTATGAAGCATTTTTTTATTGTATGCGGTTTGGTCATTATCGGAGCAATGGCAATCGCCCAACAAAAGCGAATTGAAACAGCGGTATATGAAATACCATTTGGCTATCAGCAAAAACAGATTTCCATGTTCAGTGGCGCTGGAGCTGTACTGTCCAAGCAATCTCTCTCGTTGCATTTTTTGAAACACAAGAAGAAGTACAGCTTTCAAACTGATCCTTCAGGTGATGAACTTTTTTTTATCATCAAAGAGGGTCCGCTGGAAGTGATATTGAACAATGCATCATCCTTGCTTGATAAAGGTTCGGTTGTTTTTGTATTGCCGGGAGATGAAGTAATTTTTATCAATCATCGCAAGGATCATGCAGAAATATATCAAATGCAGATGCATGCAAATGAAAAAAATATCCAAAGGGGTGTTCAGGCTGGAGCATCGTTTGCAATGGACTGGAATGAAATGGTGTTTAAGCCGCATGACAAAGGCGGCGTCAGACAATTGTTTGACAGAAAGACCGTGATGCTGAATAGATTTGATATACATATCACTACCCTACATCCAGGCTTCAAAAGCCATGATCCTCATACACATGTCAACGAAGAAATTATTTTAATGATAGATGGTGTCGGTGAAATGCAGTTGGGCGACAAGAAAGCGAAAATAACCAATGGCGGTGCAGCATGGGTAGAGTCACTTATCCCGCACAATATTACCAACATTGCCAAGCGGCCTGCTACCTATTTTGCTATTCAATGGAACTGAATAAAAGTCAATCATAATTTTCTTATTTTTAAGCATCAATCACGTACATGAAAAAGAATAAAAATTTAATAAGTCTTGTAGTTGCCGGAGCTTTTTTCTTTCTAGCTATTTCAGGAATATTGATGTGGCTGAAACAGAAGTCACATGAAATCGAAATGACCCACACCATATTTGGCTTGTTGTTTCTTTCCATCGCTGTATTTCACATTGTCAACAACTGGGGCTCCCTCAAAGCGTATTCAAAAGATAAGACCACTGGTTCCATCAAAAAGGAATTGTTGTACTCCGCTGTTCTTGTATTGGCCATTCTTGTATTGGCTTATACGGAAGTACTAGAACCCATTGCTGAATTTGGCAGACGATTTGCAAAGCCCCAGGGTCCAAAGCCTCCTGCAGCAATCAGTTTCAAAGAAGCAACTACATTGGATTCCATCACAGGACAGCCCGTTACTTTGATCCTACAGAAAACAGAAGAGGCCATGAATGGTCAGCTTACTGTTGAAGTCGCAGATACTTCCGGAAATGTATTGTCAACATTGTACGCTTCAGACTCCGAGCAAAAAGGTCCAGCTGTAAATCTTATACTGCATTCAAAAATAGCTGCTGCTGCCCCTTTTAAATTGATTGTGAAGTCGACTGTTGCCGAACTCACAGAAGAAGAGCAGGAAGAGATACGAGAAGGGAACAAGGTAGAACCTAAAAATGTAAAAACGTTTCAGCAGGAGGTATTGATCAGCAGCCTTCAAGCAGGTTTCCAAAACATTGTGGCGGGAGAGCATTCTCCATTGAAGCGCGGCATCCTGGAAGTGAAATAAGATCAACCCCGTATACTCTATTTTTTGGTAAATTGCAGCCTCAAGATCAGCGATGAAAGAGAGGTTGCAAATACTTGCTAGGGATTTGGATGGTGATATATTCTTCGACGATACCATTCGAACCCTCTACGCCACAGATGCTTCGGCATACCGTGAGATGCCTCTTGCAGTTGCCATTCCTCTCAATACCGATGATATCAAAAAATTAATTGCTTTTGCAACTGCAGAGAAAACATCTTTGATTCCACGTACAGCAGGTACATCTCTTGCTGGACAAGTAGTCGGAAATGGAATCATAGTTGATGTATCAAGGCATTTCACAGACATTCTTGAACTCAACAAGGAAGAGAAATGGGTAAGGGTTCAACCAGGTGTGATCAGGGATGAACTCAATTTGTTTCTGAAGCCCCATGGTCTGTTTTTTGGTCCCGAGACCTCTACCGCCAATCGCGCTATGATAGGTGGAATGGTGGGGAATAATTCATGCGGGTCCAATTCAGTAGTATACAGAAGTACCCGCGAACATTTGCTTGAAGTGAAAGCAATCTTGAGTGATGGGTCTGAAGCAGTGTTTCATTCAGTATCCCTGGATGCTTTTCATGCAAAATGTGAAATGGACAATCTGGAAGGCTCCATTTATAAAGCAGTCCGTTCATTGTTGGGAAACTATGAAAGTCAGGAAGAGATCAGGAAGGAGTTTCCAAAACCTACAGTTGAAAGAAGAAATACTGGTTATGCGGTAGATCTGCTCATTGAAATGGCACCATTCAATGCAGGGGGACCCGATTTCAATTTTTGTTCATTGATTGCTGGTTCTGAAGGAACGCTTGCATTCATTACGGAAATAAAACTACATGTAGTTGATCTGCCTCCGAAAGAAACTGGATTGCTATGTGTCCATTTCAACAGCATTGATGAGGCACTGCATGCCAACCTGATTGGTTTAAAGTATAAGCCAAGTGCCAGTGAATTGATTGATCATTATATCTTGGATTGTACAAAAGAAAATATCGAACAAAGGAAAAACAGGTTTTTTGTTCAAGGAGATCCCGGTGCTATTTTAGTGATTGAATTTTGTAAAGAAACACGGGAAGAAATTTTATCGATTACTAAACAAGTGGAGGCAGAGATGCGTGCAGCTGGATGGGGTTATCATTTTCCGGTTTTATTTGGAGAAGACAGCAAAAAGATATGGGCATTGCGTAAAGCGGGACTTGGATTGCTCAGCAATCTTCCTGGTGATGAAAAAGCAGTTCCTGTGATCGAGGATACTGCTGTTGATGTGGAGGACCTGCCTGCTTACATTGCAGAATTCAATCAAATTTTAAAGAAACATGGACTGTATTCTGTGCACTATGCACATGCAGGCTCAGGAGAGTTGCATCTTCGTCCAATTATCAATTTAAAGACAGAGCAGGGTAATCAGTTGTTCAGGGTTATTGCTGAAGAAGTAGCAACGCTTGTTAAAAAATATAAAGGCTCATTAAGTGGAGAGCATGGTGATGGAAGGTTGCGGGGTGAATTCATTCGTCAAATGATCGGTGAAAAAAACTATAAGCTGCTCAAGGAAGTCAAAAATATTTGGGATCCCCAACATATTTTCAATCCCAATAAAATCGTGGACACACCTTCCATGAACGCAATGTTAAGGTATGTACCTGGACATTTTACTCCGGAATTCAAAACCATCTTTCGTTTTCATCAGCAAAATATTTTGCAACATGCAGAGCAATGCAATGGATCTGGTGACTGTCGAAAAACACATTTATCAGGCGGTACCATGTGTCCTTCTTATATGGCAACACGGGATGAAAAAGATACAACCAGGGCACGTGCAAATATTTTGAGAGAATATCTAACGAATTCCAACAAAGAAAACCGCTTCGATCATCAAGAGATATATGATGTAATGGGTCTTTGTTTGAGTTGCAAAGCTTGCAAAAGCGAGTGTCCTTCTAATGTTGACATGGCAAAGCTCAAAGCTGAGTTCCTTCAGCATTATTATGATGCGAATGGAGTACCATTCAGGGCGAGGCTGATTGCAAACTTCACAAAAGCCTCCGCATTGGGGTCGCTGGTTCCCTCTCTCTACAATGCCATGGTTAAAAATGGCATTACAGGTAATTTGATCAAACGCTTATCCGGATTTGCAATCAAGCGTTCAATGCCATTGATTTCAAAACAAACGCTCAAGTCGTGGTACAAAGAAAATAAGGATGCATTGCTCACAAAAAGTGATAAAGAACTTTATCTTTTTTGTGATGAGTTTACCAATTACAATGATGCTGGAATTGGCATCAAAGCAATTAAGTTGCTCACGCAGTTGGGTTATGCAGTAAAAATGGTTGATCATGAAGAAAGCGGACGTACATGGCTTTCAAAAGGGCTTGTTCGAAAAGCAAAAGAGATTGCCAACAAGAACATTGAATTATTTGCTGCAATCATTGATGCGCAAACCCCTCTTATTGGACTGGAACCTTCAGCGATATTGACTTTTCGCGATGAATATCCAGATTTAGCTACAGACCAAAATTTGGGAGAAGCAAAAAAGCTGTCGAATAATGTATTTTTTATTGATGAGTTTATTGCAAGAGAAATTGATCGTGGCAATATTACTTCTTATAGTTTTACCCAATTGGATAAATCTATCTTGCTCCATGGACACTGTCAGCAGAAGGCAGTGGGATCGGTGGCAGATTCTCTAAAGATATTATCACTTCCAGTCAACTTCAAAGTTTCATCCATTCCATCTGGCTGTTGCGGTATGGCCGGGTCATTTGGGTATGAAAAGGAACATTATGATGTTTCTATGAAAATAGGCGAGTTGGTTTTGTTTCCAGCCGTCAGAAAAAATCATTCCAATTGCACGATTGCTGCACCTGGCACGAGTTGCAGACATCAGATCAAAGATGGAACAGGTGTAAGGGCCTTGCATACAGTTGAAATATTGTATGATGCACTTGTGTAAGCAATCATTGCATCAGTACTTCATTGCAGATTTTACTTCCTGTATCAGTTCGTTTTGCAGTCTTATATAATATATACCCGGACTCAAAAAATGTCCATCCATTTCAGCCCTGAATGTTCCTTTATCAAAAATTCCTTCTGTAATTACTTTAACCAGTCTTCCAGCTCCATCCAATATTTGCAGCAATGTATGACCACCTTCCGTTTTGAACTGAAGAGAAATTTTTCCATGAAAAGGGTTGGGATATATATTTAAATAACTATCTGTATTGCCTACAGGATTCAATACAGAGCAGGTCCCAACTTTTGTCAATGGCAGATCTTGAAAATTTTTCAGCATTACCTTGTTCAAAGTAGCGGAGTTTACACAAAGCCAGTTTGAGAGAAGGCTTGCATATATGCTCCTGAAATCATATTGATACGGGATATTGTCTCCAACAGCAGCTGTAGTTGGAATCAATGGTGTTTTACCCAATACACCATGGTTTACCTTGCTTCCAAATATAAAAAGTGGGGCTGCAGCTCCATGGTCGGTGCCATTTGAACCATTGCTGAGAATTCTTCTTCCAAATTCAGAAAAAGTCATTCCCATTACCCTGTCTTCAATTCCTAAAAATTTTAAATCATCCTGAAAAGCTTTGATTGCATCACTCACAGATTTCAGCAGTCTTGCATGAGTACCTGTTGATGTATCAGTTGTAACTACTTGTGTTGAATGTGTATCAAATCCTCCAAAACTCACTAGATAGATTTTCGTTTTGAGTCCACCTTTTATCAGTCTCGCTACAATTTTTAATTGGTCGCCTAAGCTGTTACTGGTTGGATAGGGAGATTGTTGAGTCACTTTTGAACTTGCGTTTTTGATCACATCTCCGTATTTCTGAGTCTGTTTTGCTATTTCTCTTACGTAGGTCAATTCTTTGCCTGCATTGCTTGATGGAGCGGGGTCAAGTTGATTATTGAAAAAATTATAATAACTGGTTGTATTTGAAATGCTCATTCCCATTGGCTGACTTGGGCCTTGCAAAGACAAAGATGTGATGGAACCAATTTGAATGGCCAATGGATCGGGCATATTATTATTCGGATAACCAGTAGGAAAACCTGGATAGGTTTCATCCAATAATCTACCAAGCCAACCGGTATTCAGAAATTCATTGCTGGAGGACGCACTCATCCAAATATCTGTAGCCCTGAAGTGCGAAAAATTAGGCTGAGGGTATCCAACTGATTGAACAATGGCAAGTTTATGATCATTGAAAAGTTGTTGAAGTCCGGTCATTGCAGGATGCAAGCCAACGTGCTGAATGTTACCGATGCGCAATGCAGCTGATTCTGCAATTTTGATGTTTTTTCTGGCATTGGCATAGTTGCTGTAATATTCAAGTGGAATTACAGTATTCAATCCATCATTTCCGCCAGTAAGCTGAACCAACACAAGCACCCTGTCATTTTCTGCTCCCGGCAACAGCAGATTATTCAACATGGTATGTCCGGCATCAAATGCCTTGATTCCTATGCCATTCATGAATGAAGGCACCATAAATCCTGCCGGCAAATAGTTTTGTATGAAATTTCTTCTGTTCATTTTCAGCAGAGCTGGTATTCGGGTAAGTTGATGATATATTTCAAAAGATTGATGAGCGTGTTGTTCACATAATTTGTATTCGATGTCATTCCAGGTGCATTGATATATGTATCCCATGCATTGGTCCAATAATGATCATCAATTTGACCAGACAAAAGAATGTCTTTCTTTATTTGATTTTTATGGGATGTAGAAATATCAATTCCGAGTAAATGATTGCAAATTTCATCAAGCAATTTATTCGGGTCAGATGGATTTTGAAACCCCTTTACGTAATCAATTGCTGGGACAATCATTTTAAATCCACTTGCTGTATAACCGGGGGTAATGAGATTTTGTGAATACTGAAGTCTTTTGGGCATGGTATCGGTATTGATCCAGTTGCCATAAAAGAGGGGAGCCTGGTAATATGCTTTCCAACCACTCACGTCGGGTGGATCTCCGATGTCTTGTTGTGATGATGAAAGGTATGAGACCAACTGGTTACACAATGTATAAACTGTTGTTACCTGATCAGATGCAGGGAATTTGATCTCTAGTTCTCTTGTAAGTCCTATGATCAGGTCAACTGGACTTTTGATCTGGCAACCTCTGTTGATGTTGTCAAAAAAATGCTCGCTGCTTATCAATGCTCTCAGGACTGGTAAAATTTCATAATTGTTTTTACGAAAGATATCTGCGAGGGGCTCAATGATTTCACGTTCAATTTCGGGTGTGATATTGTAGTATACAAACCAAGTATACAAGCGGCGGCATATGAAGAGCGCAGCCTCTTTTTGAGAAAGAAGCATGTCGATCAACTGATCCAGCTCAGTTTCTCCTGTATTGGTATTGTTAACACCTGCAATAATTTTACCTCCATAAAAAGAGGAGAAAGTTTTATTGGTTGTATCATGTCTGGTTAAATCAAAATAAGATTCAAACTTGGTATTGTTGTTTCTCCACCCAGTTAAAATTTTTGCAGCAGCTTTTACATCATCTTCAGTGAACAGGGCATTAGTCCCTTTTCCTATCACAAATAATTCCTGTAGCTCTCTTGCATAGTTTTCATCAGGTACAGTTTTATTATTGTTCTGACCATTTAAATAAATCAGCATTGCAGGATCAAGCGTGATCTTTTTTATTAGATTTCTAAAATTTCCGAGTGCGTTTGATCTCAACAGTGTATGATGTTTGTAAACATACTGTGCAATTGATACTTCAATTGTTTCAGTAGCAAAATGGTTGTGCCAGAAAAGCGTCATTTTTTCTCTGATCGATCTGTTTTGATTGATCATTAATCCAATCCACCATTTTTTAAAAGATGATCTTCTCAATGATGAAAGTGTTCCATCAATTGATGTATCATTCACCCATGTTTGTCCAATTGCAATTGAATTATCAGGAGCAACAGATGCTGAGGGATTGTAGTCCTTCAATGGCGGGGCTGGATCAACAAATTGATTGGATAGCAATTCGTTGATCGAGGCATCAAAACCTATTGATTGGAAATATTGTATATCTTTTTTGGTTGCACCAAACAGTGTTCTTTTCAATAAATGACGGACAGCATGAATATCCCAAGCACCAGTATAGGGTTTTAAACCCGGGTAGAAGTTGTTATGTTGATTAACTTCAATCATTGATTCTATGATTGAAGTTATAGAAATAAAT
>Ga0209033_1001666_pt1 | contig 12777 bp, 15 predicted proteins | sample LauGreFa1BDMLBDN_2_FD_188218 | JGI IMG/M metagenome (GOLD analysis project Ga0209033, IMG submission 188218) | Freshwater lake microbial communities from Lake Michigan, USA - Fa13.BD.MLB.DN (SPAdes) (version 2) | ecosystem: Environmental > Aquatic > Freshwater > Lake | place: Lake Michigan, USA...
GTGGGTGTCCGAGCAGACCCAAACCCCTTTGGGCGCTTTGCAAGTGACCCCTTTGGACCCCCGCTTGAACATCCCGGCGTGTGCCAAACAAATTCAATTTGATTTGCCCTTTGGCAACCGCCAATCGGTGCGCGCCCGCTGCGATCAGCCCGCTTGGCAGCACTTTGTGCAGGTCATGGTGCGCCCCGAAGCCGTGCCAACTCCCACCGCGAGCGCCCCTTCAACGCAAGCACCCACTGCCCCAAAAATTCAGCCTGGGCTGGTGATGCGCCAGGTTTTGGTGGCCAATCAAGCCATCCGGCGCGGCTCTGTGGCGACCCCCCAACAATTCAGTTTGGTGGAAATGGCTTTGCCCAGCGGCGAGACCAGTTACCTGAGCGATGCCTCCGCCTTGACCCACATGGAGCTTCAACGCGACTTGCCAGCCCAAACCGCCTTGCGCACCTACGACCTGAAGGCGGCCCAAATGGTTCGCCGCGGCCAGCTGGTCATGGTCTCCTCGGGCGAAGGCAAAGGTTTTTTGATCACTTTGCGGGCAGAGGCCCAGCAAGATGGCATCTTGGGTGAACAAATTCGCTTAAAAAACCCGGAGTCGGGTCGATCATTGAGTGCAGTGGTCACAGGCTTCAATGCAGCACGGGCAATGTAGGAAATGAATACCAATTTATTCTTTACAGCCATTACTGATTTATTCGCCATCGGCGCTCAAGATTTCAAGCTTGGCACCGATAATTCCCATGACGCGGAAAGAATTGCCTTTCCCTGTTGAAAGAAAGTGAGACCCTTCATGTCTGAAGCCATCAACAACCAAACCCGCATGTCGCAATCGAATGCCTCTATGAGAAGCAACATCGAAAAAGTTGACAAAAAGCAAGGTGCACTAGCCCAAGCCACGCCTGAAGAGGCGGCGCCGGTGAAAGCCAAGGCCAGCAATATCGACACCTTGTCCTTGAGCAATGTGGCCGAGCGCGTCAAAGAACAACCCAGTTTTGACCGCGCCAAGGTGGAATCCATCAAACAAGCTTTGCGCGATGGCAATTACCCCTTGAACCCGCGCCGCATTGCCGAGAGCTTTGTGTCGCTGGAAAGAATGGTTCAAGGCTGATCCCCATCATGTTGGCCGAAGCCGTGCTTGCGCCTGAAGACACCCGCCACACCGAGGCCTTGGCCTTGGTGAACGGGCTGGAGGCTTTGCTCGAGCAAGAGTTCGAAGCCCTCAAATCACAGGACTTGGACCACTTCGAACAACTGCTGGAACAAAAAAACGACCTGCTGGAACAGCTCAGCACCCTGAGTGGTGTGCGCCAGCCCGACGATGCCGATCGACTCGGCAGCGAGTGGGATGCGTTCAAAGCGCGCATGGTCGAGTGCCGCGATATGCACCGGCGCAACGAAATTTTGATCGTGCGCAAACTCGATGCCATTCGGGGCACCTTGCAAAGCATGGTCATTGACGACCCAGCCAGCTCGGTCGAGGTGTATGACCGATTGGGCAAAATCAACCGCCTGCGCCGACGCCGCGGTTACAGCGACGCTTAAGGCGCGCGGGGCAAATCCTTTTTTTCATCGCCTGGCTCCATGCCCTTGAGCCAGTAAACCCACGACAAAATCACCGCCACGGCGGTATACATGTCTTGGGGAATCTCATCCCCCACTTCCAAACGCGCCAGCAAAGACAGCAGTTGCGGGTCTTGCGATACAAACACGCCTTGCTTTTCAGCCTCGGCCAAGATCATGCGGGCCAATTCCCCGTGGCCCTTGGCCGAAACACGCGGGGTTTTGTTGCGCCCGTATTCCAGGGCAATGGCTTGAAAGCGGTCTCTCAGCACAGCGGTCTCATGCCAATGCGTCCACCACCAGGCCACGCTGGGGCGCCGGGCGGGCGGTATCGGTGCCTGGGCGTGGGCTGTTGTAGATTTGAAACTGCTGCAACTCCAAGCCCGCTGCGCCCAACTCCATCACCAGCTCTGTGGCGCGCGCGCGCGCTTGCTGCGCCACCTCTTCGCGCAAGGCCCACATGGTCAGCTCGACTTGGTGGCCCGCTTTGATCAAGGTGTGCAACCACACCTCACCGAGCCGCCGGCTTTGCGAATGGATGTCCACGCTCAACGGGGGATTTTCGTCACCCGGCTGTCGGGGTGGGCGTTGAAAATGCAACTCCACGGGGTCTGCGTCGGTGAAGGGCAACATCAAGCGCAAATTGAGTTCGCCGCGATTGAGGTCAATGGCCGATTGCAACTGGGCTGCTTCCAGCTCATTCAAGGCTTTGTGCAAGTCTTCGGACAGGCCATTGACCGAAGCCCCCGTGTCCTCTTCGCCCAAGCTGCTCAACAACTGGCGGATCAAGGAGCGGGGCTCATCTTCTACTTTTTGGCGCTGAGACAGCTGGTTCTCGACAGACCTGAAATAAGGCGCCAAGGCTTTGCGCAAGCCCAGGGGTTGCAATTGGCCCATGGACAGCCCCAGGCCCGATAAGCGCGCCAGCACATCCGATTGGCCCATGGTGAGCTGCGCGATTTGGGGTGCCCGCATGTCAATCATTTGCAACAACTGGCGAAAGGCCACAAAGCCCGGCGGCTGAAACACCAAGGTGTTGAGTCGGTTGCTGGTGGCATTGGGGCTGGCCACCGCATCGGCAGCCACAAAACCAGCGCCGGACACAGCCCCGGCCGCCCCCTTGCCGCCCAAACCGCTCAGCGCCACATTGGCTTTGTCAGTGGCGGCAGACAGGTCCGTCGGGTTTTGGATCAGCAGGCCCCAGCCACCCGGGTTGAGCGAGACGCGCAAAAAAGGCTTGTCGCCGTCTTTGAGCACCCAGCCATTGGGCAAGTCAAACGAAAAGTCTTTCAGCCACAGGCGCACCCGACCATCTTTTCTTTCGACCAAGGCCTGAACCACTTGGCCATCTTGCAGGCCCAATTGCTCGGCCATGCTGGTCTCGACCCAATGCGGGCGCATGTCCAGTTGGACCGGCGTGGCTCGCATGGCGCCCAAAACACTTTCGGCTCCCAACATGGTGTGACCTCCGCAGCCGCCCCGTGGCGGCGAGCGTCAAGGATAGCGCACCCAGGTTTTGCGGCGATCTTCCGCCATGGATGTGCTGGCCGCTGGTGGGGTTGGATCTGCCACAGGCATGGCCGAACCCAACTGTTTTTGCAGCAGTTCGTTGTGGTTGGGCACGGTGATGACCGCATGGGCCAGCAACACCTTGGAGGAGCCTTTGACAAACGCATGGGGGTTTTGTTGGACCACGGCGTCGCGCAACAGTTCGATGCGCAACGGGCTGTTGCCCATGTGCAAACGAATGACCTTGTCCAAGGTGTCGCCTTCGCGCACGGTGTATTTCACGGCTGCAGCGCCCGATTTGGATGCAGCCTGTGCAGCGGCGCTGCCGCCCGCGGGGGACGGTTCGGCCGAGAAGGCTGGCCCAGCCAAAGTCAAGGCACCAGCCCACAGGGCCCAGCCAAGGCTGGCGCGGATCAAGGGCGTGCGGTTGAGGTCAAGCATGCGTTTCTCCTGGAAGTTCATGGGGTGTAGGGAACGGCAACCCATTGGGCCGCACCCTTGGGCATCACACCGGCAATGGTTTTGAGTTCGGCGCTGTAAGCATAGACCGAACGCACCTCGGCGAGGGTGACCCCTTCGAGGTTGCCGGGCTCCATGATGCGGGCGGGAATTTTTTGACGATCGGCAATCACCAACACATCACCCAAGCGCAAGCCACTGAGATGGCCAGCATTGATGCGCAAGGTTTTATCTGGGTCAAGCTGGGCTTCAAATTGAGGTGGCAAGCAGGCCAAGCGTGCATCCATGGCGCGGTGAAAGGTTTCCACCACGGCTTGGATTTGCGCGCTGACCACCGGCTCCAAGCCCGATGCCGCCACACCCGCTTGGGGCAAGGTGACCCAGTGTTGTTGGGTCAAAAAGAGGGCCCGCTCCAAGCGGTGTGAGACTTCCCAACGCAAGGCAAACGTGGGGTTGGACGGTGCAGATTGGGGGTCCAAGCCCACCATCACATTCAAGCGCCAGGGCAGGTTTTGCTCGCCTTGGGTGAGCAAGGCTTTGTCATACGGGTTGGCATAAGTCACCTTGTTGCTGACACGCCAATGTGGCGACTGCGCGGTGCGGTGGTGGATTTGCTGGCGCAATTCGCGCGCAATTTGCTGCGCGGGAAACCGGTCAGCAGGGTTCAGGTGGGGAGACACCACCACATCGAGGGTGACATGGTGCCAAGGGCTGGCGCGCTCATGGGCAGAGCGCTCACAGGCTTTTTCCAACACCGCTTGCTGGTCTTTAGACTGGACTTTTTCCACCCCAGGGCTGGCCGGGTCGCTGAGCACGCGCACACCGCGCACCAGCATGCCGGAGGTGAAGCTGCTGCTCTCGCGCAACGCGCCGGTGTGGTCAATCCACTGGGTGCTTTTGACCTCGGTGGGGCCTTCCATGGCTGTTTTCAGCAGCGATTGGCGCAATGCGGCCAAGCGCTGATCGGCCGAAATGTCGACCATTTGCAGCTTTTGTTGGGCCGCCTGCACATGGGCCGGGGTGGGGCCAGATTGGCCCCAGGCACCACCCATGGGCAAGGCGCACACCAGGGCCAAGGTCCAGGGCCAGCAAGGAAGAAGGTTTTTCATGATCGGCTTTGTGCGAGTGGCTGGCGCATCAACGGCTGCGCAAAGCCAATTGGCTCAAGTACAAAGCGCGCAAGTCCATCACCACTTGGCGATCCAGCGACAAGGTGGTTTCATAGGTGTCCTCGCCCACTGGGGTGATGCTCACCAACTGAGCGCCGTAAACCACGCCTTCGACACGGGCACGGAAGTTATCGCTGATCACGGTCATGTCAGCCACCGTGGTGGTCGCGTCCAATTGCTGGCCATACACCTGCTCGGTCAGCGATCGATAGGCATCGAGCTTGGAGGCGCGGATGGCCAACAGCCGCTGCTGCGAGGGGTTTTTGCTGTTTTGCACGCTGATCACCGAGTAGCCCGTGGCGACAAAGGTTTCGCGTTTTTCCATCATCGGCGAGACCATGGAGACGGGCGGCTTGGCCGGGGCCGGCTCTGCTGCGCCAGGTGGCGTGAACACGGTGGTGTCGACTTTCATGGGAAAGCCCTGGCAGGCTTGGAGCAGCACCACACCGCACAACGACAAAATGCTGGAAATACGTTTCATGGCCACATCCTCTTGAGTGATATATCGCAGGTTCATCTGACAGAACCAGGTTGTTAACAGGGTCCTCTCTCAGATCGGCATCAATTGGCCAAGCTTTACACCCCAGCCTCAGACAAATGCGGGTATCGAATACTTTTGTGGACTTGCATGTTTGGCGTGGATGAACACAATGAATTCATTCACTAATTTAGAGCCCATGGTCACCCATTACATCGGTCACAGCGAAGCCGCCAATGCCCTGCGCGAAATGGTGTCGGCTGTGGCCCCATCGAATGCCACCGTGCTGATCACGGGCGAAAGCGGTACCGGCAAAGAGGTTTTGGCGCGCATGCTGCACGAGCAGTCCGACCGCGCCGGCGGGAACTTTGTGCCTATTAATTGCGGTGCCATCCCTGCCGAGTTGATGGAAAGTGAACTTTTCGGTCACCGCAAGGGCGCTTTCACTGGCGCTGTGGCCGACCGCATTGGCCGCTTTGAGTTGGCCCATGGCGGCACCTTGTTTCTGGACGAGATCGGTGACATGTCTTTGGACATGCAGGTCAAATTGCTGCGCGTGTTGCAAGAACGCAGTGTGGACCCTGTGGGGTCCACGCGACAGGTGGACATCGATGTGCGTGTCATTGCCGCCACACACCGCGATTTAGAGTCAGAAATTTCAGCCGGCCGGTTTCGCGAAGATTTGTACTACCGATTGAATGTGATTCCGCTGGTCACCCCCTCTTTGCGCGAACGCGCCAGCGACGTGCCCATGCTGCTGCAGCACTTTGCCAAGCGCTTTGCGGTGCGCGGGGCCAACCCGGTGCGCTTTCGCCTGGACTTTTTAGAGGCCTTGCAAACTTATGGCTGGCCGGGCAATGTGCGCGAACTGTCCAACTTGGTCGATCGCTTCAGCACCTTGTACGCCGGCAAAGAGCTGGACTTGCGCACCATTCCCCTGAGCTTGCTGCCCAAAGGTTTGCACCCCTTGCGCGCCAACCTCTCACCCGCGCCGATGAACCGCGTGGAGACCTTGTCGCCGCCAGCCACCGACGCTTTTGGTTTGCCCGAAGGCTTGCTGGAGATGGACGATCAGCCCACCTTGGAAGACCGCGAGGTGGAGAACATCATCATGCTGGCCCAGGGCCTGCCGCAATTGCCACCCGATGGCATCTCGCTCAAAGAGCGCTTGGCAGACATAGAGCGCAGCATGATCGAGCAAGCCCTGCAACGCAGCCAAGGCAATGTGTCGCGCACGGCCAAATTGCTCAATTTGCAACGCACCACCTTGATCGAAAAAATCAATAAATACGAGCTGAAGTACGGTTGATATCCCGGGCTGCTGAGCCTGCGATCGACATCAAAAAGCGGGCTTAAAGCCCGCTTTTTTCATCTCAACACCAAACCGAAATCACGGGTCTTGGTATTGAACGGTGATGCTCATGCGCCGGTTGCGTGGGTCGCGCGGGTCTTTGGCATTGAAGGGGTCGGTATCGGCCACGCCTTCGATCTTTGAGAAACGGCTCTCTTTGATGCCATTTTTCTCCAACATTTTGCGCGTGGCCTCGGCCCGCTCGGCCGACAGCGACCAGTTGTTGCGCCCCTCGGCGTTTTGAAAGGGCACCGCATCGGTGTGGCCGCGAATGGCAATTTTGTTGGGCATGTCGGCCAAAGAAGCCGCCACCTCGTTGATCAAGGCCTGGGCCCTGCCCTGCATGGACACCTGACCACTGGGGAACATGGCAAAGTCGGCTTTGTCAATGATTTCAATGCGCAAGCCGTCTTTTTCACGGGTGATGGACACCTGCTCTTTGAGGTTTTCCAGTTTTTTGTTCTCGGACAATTTTTGCTTGAGCTCTTTTTCCAGCTTGTCAAAGTTGGCTTGGTCGGCCTCGGCAGCGATCTGTTTCTTTTGCTCGGGCGTGAGTTTGTCGGGGTCGGCGTTTTCGTTTTCGTTTTCAGGGCCGGGCTCGGTGTCAGGGTTGGGACCACCCTCGGAGCGCGGGGTCAAGCGCTCGAGCAATCCGGTTTGTTTGGCAGAGTAAGGAAAGCCATCGGGGTCGATGATCGAGCGTCCACCCAAAATACCGTTGGAGCCCGCCAATTGGCCAATGGCAATCAGGCTTTGCGAGGTGGGCTTGAAATAGTCGGCAATGCTTTTGCGCTGGTCGTCGGTGGAGGCGCCCAGCAGCCACATCAACAAGAAGAAGGCCATCATGGCCGTCATCATGTCGGCCAGGGCGATCTTCCAAGCGCCGCCATGGGCGCCGCCGTGGCCATCGTCCATCACCTTTTTGATGATGATGACGGGCGCGGGCGACTCGGCCGGTGCGGCCTCGCCTTCGGGCTTTTTCTCTGCCTCTGTCGCCATTACTTGCCTCGCATGCCGTCAAAGACCTCGGCAAACGTGGGTTGGTTGTGGTGGCTGACACAAGCACGGGCGGCTTCGATGATCAAGGGCATGGGGTGGCCGTGAAGGGTGCCAATGATGATTTGCTTGACCACTTTGGGCATTTCGCCTTCTTCGTCAATGACCTGGGTGAAACGCGAGGCAAAAGGTTCAACGATGCCGTAAGCCAAGAACACGCCCAAGAAGGTACCCACCAGGGCCGAACCAATCAGGCCACCCAGCACCGGGGGGGGTTGGTCAATGGCGCCCATGGTCTTCACCACACCCAACACGCAGGCCACAATGCCCAGCGCGGGCAAGGCACCGGCCAGGGTGGCCAAGGCACCCGAGTATTTGAGTTCGTTGTGGTGGTGCAGTTTGATCGCCGCATCCATCACGTCCTCCACCGCATACGGGCTGAGGTTGCTCGACGACACCACCATCAAACGCACGGTGTTGCAAATCAAGTCGAGCAAATCATGGTCGTGCAATATCGGTGGGTGTTCGCCAAAAATGGCACTGGCCTCGGGGTTTTCGATGTGCGCCTCCAGCGCCACCGCACCCTCGGTTTTGAGCGTTTTCATGATCTTGGCCACCAAGAGCATGACGGCCAAATAGTCTTCTTTTTTGTACTTCGGGCCCTTGATCACACGACCAAAACCACCAAAAGCACCTTTGAGAATCACACCGCTGTTGCCGGTGATCATGCCGCCAATGCCAGCGCCGCCAATGATGAACATTTCATAAGGTGCGGCCTTGATGATGGGCGCCAAGGATCCACCAGCAATGATGAAGCCCCCGAACACACAAATCATCAACACAACCAAGCCAACGATAGCAACCATCTAACTCTCCAAACAAGCGGCACGACCCAGGGAAACCTGGGTAACGCACCTTATCAAATCGCGCAAGGGCGAGATTAACTGATATTTCCGCCGTTTGGCCCGATTGCCTGGCGGTTGTATCAGTTAAGCAAAGCGCTCGCGCGGGGTGAAGCGGGAATCAAATCGGGCACGCCTTCCCAGGCGGAACGGATTTCATTCATCAAACCAAAAATCTCTTCCAATGCATCCAAGTCATTGCGGGCATTGACATGCAACAAACGGCGGGTGACATAGCCATACAACTCATTGAGGTTGTTGGCCAAATCGCCGCCACGCTCAAAGTCGAGGGCACCTTGCAAGCCAATCACAATGCGGCTGGCGCGGGCAATGCTTTTGCCTTTTTCGACGATGGCACCGTTTTGAATATGGCCTTTGGTGGCCGCCAAGCTCTCTAGCAGGCCGTCAAACAGCATTTGAATGAGCTGAACGCCGTTGGCCGATGCCACACCCGTGGTGACTTTGACATCGCCATAGGCGGCTATGGCTTTTTGATTGGCTCGCATCTGAATCTACTCCTGAATTCGTTGGGGGACATGAGCAGATTCGGTCTCAGCGGCCGGAACTTGAGTCAAGCGGGTACCAACGGTCGTGTTCATGCGGGCACCGGTTTGGCTTGGGTGGGCAGGCTTTGTCCCAGGGTCACCGGTTCGACGACTTCGGGCTCAGGCTCTGGGGGCACAGGCTGCACCGAGGCCTCTGGGGCCGCCGCGTTGGCTTGCGCTTCCACCGGCAAGTCTGCTGCTGGCATGGCATCGGTTGGTTGGGCCGCATCGGGAGCGGCGTCCGAAACCGGCGCACCCGGATCAATCGGCTCCATCAAAATACGCGAGAACGGATCTTTCAGCTCCAACCCGGCTCTGGCATACAACATCACACACACCTGATCCAGGGTTTGCTGAACACGCAAGCGCTCAGCGGGTTTGTTTTGGGCATGCTCGACGCCACATTGGTACAAGCTGGACAAATGGTGCAAGGGCATCCATGACTCGACCGAGCCACGCGGCGTGGGAATCATGCGGTTGTTCACCGGCACACCGGCGCGGCCTTCGCGCTGATCGGTCACGCCTTGCAAAAAAGTGTGTTCAATGTGTTGCCTGAGCACAGGCTCGTAATGGGGCTTGAGGTCTTGCACCAACTTGGGGTCAAAACCGGGCAAAGGAATACCGCTCATGGCGTCCCACAAAGCTTTGCCCACCAACTCCCCAAACAGGCCATCGCTGTAAGCGGGCTCGGTGGCGTCTTGGGATTGCCGCTGGTAAATGATGTTGATTTTGTCAATCAAATACAGCACCAAAATCACCAAGAGCAACACGCCCCAAGCCAGAAAGAGTTGGAAAAAACTGCTCATGATGTGACACGCCGAATCATGCCGCCACCGTTGGGCTCAACTTGCAAGGTGCCGCGCAGTTTTTTCACCACGGCCGACAAAATTTGGCTGATGCGCGACTCGCTCACACCCAAAACCTCACCAATTTCTTTCAAATTCAGCTCTTCCACGTAATACAGCTGCATCACCGTTTGCTCGCGTTCGGGCAAATCGGCAATCGCCGCTGTGACGGCGTCCATGAACTCGGCCTCTTCGACCATCACATCGGGCTGGTGCGACGCTTCATCGGCAATGCCCATGACCTCTTCGGTGACCACTTCCAAGGAATAGGTTTCAAAACGGCGGGCTTTGCCGCGTTCGCGCTGAAACTCTTCCAAGTCTTTGCCCATGAATTCGGCAATTTCTGATTCTGTGGGGTTGCGGCCCAATTCACTGGCCAGCACATGCAAGCCTTCGTTGTGCTCTTTGTTGAAGGCCACCGCTGAGCGCGGCAAAAAAGACAGCCGCCGCACTTCGTCGAGCATGGCACCACGCACCCGGCTGTGGGCGAAGTTTTCAAACTCCACCCCTTTGGCGGGGTCGTAGGCCTTGGAAGCTTCCAACAAACCCAGCATGCCGACTTGGATCAGCTCGTCGAGTTCCATGAAGGCTGGCACGCGGGCTTTGAGGTGAATGGCCACGCGCTTGACCAGACCCAAATGGGCCAACACCAATTCATCGCCTTTGGGCTGGCATTGCTGGTACAGGGCTACAGGGGATATGGCTCTCATAGGGCCTCCGGTTTGTTTTGAATCAACCGCTCCATGAAGAACTGCATCCCACCCGACAAGGGGTCGATGGGGCGCAGCTGCTGGCAAAAGTCTGCCAAGCGGCGGTAATCTCTTGAAGCACCCGTGCCGGGCGCCAACTCTAAAACGGACTGGTATTTTTTCAAGGCGGTCAAGACCATTTCGTCAGACTCGATGGAGGTCAGGTACTGCACAGGCTGGCCCAGAAAGCGCACACACACATCGTTGATGCGGTTGTACAACTTCCAACCGGCGGACTGGCTCTCCACCATGTTGGGCAGGAGGTAAATTTCATCGAGCTTCATTTCTTGGCTCATCACTTTGATCGTGCCGTAGGCATCGGCAATCGAGGACGGATCGTCCTTGACCACGATGAAGCGGCGTTGACAAGCGCCCAAGAAGGTCATCACGGAAGGGGAAATCCCGGCTGCCAGGTCCACGATCAAGAAATCAATTTCTTCGGTCAAGGTGCTGAAGGCCTGAACAATGCTGGCCGATTGCAAGTGGCTCAAACCCGCCAACTCTTGCACCCCAGAACCGCCGGGGATGAGGGTCAGGCCTTGGCGGGTTTTGACCATGATTTCGGCCAAGGACTTTTCGCCGGCCAAAAAATGACCCAAGTTGTACTCTGAGCGAACGCCCAATGCAATTTGCGCATTGGCCAAACCCAGGTCGGCATCAAACAGCAGAACGCGTTTGTCCATCATTTGCAAGGCGACAGCCAGATTGATGGCGGTGGTGGTTTTGCCCACCCCGCCTTTGCCGCTGGCAATGCCGATGACTTCGGTTTTAAGCTGGGCCATGCTGAATACTCTGGTGGGTGACGCCCATTTTTTGGGCCAAACGGGCACTGGCCATGGCCAACTGGTGCTGCATATCGTCGACCGATGCTTCGGGTTTTTGTTCCACTGGCACGTTCAAATTTTGCAAGGCGATGTCCACCAACTCACTGGCGGAGGTCATTTTGTTCCAGTCGCCACTGCGCTCACCACGGCTGGCGGCACACACGCGGTGCGAACCCTCGGTGAGGAGTTGGATCAAGGGCCAAGGCTGCGAAGATTCATCGAGTTTGGTCAAGATCAGACCATCCCAGGGTTTGGTGTTTTGTTCGCACAGGCGGCGGATGGTGACCGATGAGGCGTCGGCGGGAATGACGGCATGGAAATGGGCGCAGCCACACACCGAGCCAATATCGGCCAAGCGTTCGGACATTTGCACCCCCGGGGTATCGATCAAAATCAAGGTGCGCGCCGATAGCTCGTCGAGCAACAACTTCAAGGTGGCCACATTGTTGGCGCGGTAACAATCCACGCCCGATTGCGCGCTCAGCAATTGGGTCTGGTTCCAGGCCCCGGCGCGCTGATCGTTGTAGCTGATGATGGCCACTTTTTCGCAGCCTTGATCCATCGCGGCGTGGTTGGCCAAGCGGGCCACCATCAGTGTTTTGCCCGCGCCCGATGGGCCAGCGAGCACATGCACACCTTGGCTGGGCATGTCCGCGCCAATGTCTTGCAAGCTGTGCGACAGCTGGCGGCGAATTTCTTTCATCGCACCATCCATTTCCTCATGGTCTTTGATGCTGTCCATCAGCAAAGCGCGCAAGGCGGCTGGGATGGGTGCCTCATTGAGGGCATTGCGCAAGGGCAGCAAACCACGGGCCAAAGGCACGCCGCCTTGCCACATGGCCATTTGCTGGCCCATTTTGAATTCTTTGCGCAAGTTGGCCAATTCATCGCGCACCATGGCCACAATTTCGCGACCGCGCAGGTAGTCGCGTTCGTCATGGTCAGACTTTTCTGACGCTTGGACGGCGACGGCGGCTTCTGGCACCACCGCCTTGGCTTCTGCGCTGCGTGGCATTTCTTTGCGTCGATTTTGATCCATGGAATGACCCAACAGCTCGGCAAATGGCCCTTGTTTGACAACCGGCGCTGCGCGCACGATGGGCGTGGCCTCATCGGCTTGCAAGGCCAGCTCTGCGGGCATGGGCTCAATGTCAACGGCCACGATCAGTTCGGTTTGCCCCCGGACTTGACAGCTGGAGATGACCAGCACGTCATTGCCGTAAAGGGCGACCGCTTTTTCATTGGCCGACTTGACGTCGCGGGCCAGGATTCGCTTGAGTTCCATGATTATTCTCGGTTCTTCAGGTTTCAATCAAAATCATTTGGGCTGGGCTGACACGGTGTGGATCACCTTGACCGGCTGGTCATCTGGGATTTCACTGTAGGACAGCAC
>Ga0209033_1001672_pt1 | contig 12747 bp, 11 predicted proteins | sample LauGreFa1BDMLBDN_2_FD_188218 | JGI IMG/M metagenome (GOLD analysis project Ga0209033, IMG submission 188218) | Freshwater lake microbial communities from Lake Michigan, USA - Fa13.BD.MLB.DN (SPAdes) (version 2) | ecosystem: Environmental > Aquatic > Freshwater > Lake | place: Lake Michigan, USA...
GCGTTGGGGTGAATACGGTCCGCCTGGAACCAGTCAGCGGCGTCAGGTGCGTCTGCAATGCCTTTCAGTAAAAAAGGAACCACGGCTGTTTTATAGGTCTTACTCAAACGGACAAAAACTTGTGAAAATTCTGACGCATAGTCAGCCCCATAGTTAGGCGGAACTTGCATACCCAGCAACAGCACTTTGGCTTTGATTGCTTGGCAAGCTTTGATCATCTCTTGCAAGTTGTCTTCTGTCATCTTCATTGAAAAACCACGCAATGCATCATTGCCACCCAACTCAATGATGACGATCCCGGGTTGGTGTTGTTGTAAAAGCGCAGGCAAGCGGGAGCGACCACCTGCTGTGGTGTCGCCACTGATGCTGGCATTGACCACCTGCCAAGTTGATTGTTCTTTGAGCAGTTGTTGCGCCAGCAAAGCGACCCAACCACTGCCACGTGGCAAGCCATATTCAGCGCTGAGGGAGTCGCCAACCACCAACAATTTGCGATCTTTCGCCAAGGCCAATGGGGCAAATACACCTTGCGTCAACAGGCCCAAGGCCAGCAAGTTAAAGTAACGTCGTCTCCACAATGGCACTGTATATGTCCTCCAGCCTGATTGCCGTCTCTCATGTTTACAAATCTGTCACAGATGCCACCGGCACCCTCGACATTCTCCGCGATATCGATTTTTCTTTAAACGCCCAACAAACCTTGGCTATTGTGGGTGCTTCTGGCTCTGGCAAAAGTACTTTGTTGGCGATCATGGCAGGTTTAGATACGCCCACCCAAGGCACGGTGCATATAGCGGGTCAAGACCTTTTTCTCTTGGATGAAGACCAACGGGCTGCATTGCGCGCCAAGCACATCGGTTTTGTGTTTCAAAGTTTTCAATTGTTGGCACCGCTGACTGCACTTGAAAACGTGATGTTGCCGCTTGAACTGTCGGGTCACCCCAACCCCAAACCTGTGGCCAAAGAGATGCTTGCGCGGGTGGGTCTGTCAGAGAGACTGAATCACTACCCTAAAGTCATGAGCGGAGGCGAGCAGCAACGTGTGGCGTTGGCGCGAGCTTTTGTGGTCAAGCCAGATGTTTTGTTGGCTGATGAACCCACTGGCAGCTTAGACCATGCCACCGGCGAAAAAGTCATGGCACTGATGCTGGACCTCAATCAAGAATTGGGGACAACCTTGGTCTTGGTCACCCACGATATTGCGCTTAGCCAGCGATGCGATCAACGCTTGCTGATAGAGGCAGGGCAGGCACAACTGATTGGTTAATCAGCGGGTACGGCTCTTCATGGCACGTTCAACTTCGCGCTTGCCTTCACGGTCTTTGATGGTGTCGCGTTTGTCATGCTCTGCTTTGCCTTTGGCCAAAGCAATTTCGCATTTGATGCGTCCATTTTTCCAATGTAAATTGAGTGGCACCAAGGTATAGCCTTTTTGTTCCACCTTGCCAATCAAGCGGCGAATTTCGTCTTTGTGCAGCAGCAGTTTACGTGAACGAACAGCGTCGGGATTGACATGGGTAGAGGCGGTTTTCAGCGGGTTGATTTGGCAACCAATGACATACATTTCGCCATTGCGAATGACCACATAGCCATCGGTGAGTTGCACCTTGCCTTCACGCGCGGCTTTGACTTCCCACCCTTCCAAGACCATCCCAGCTTCTAGGCGTTCTTCGAAAAAGTAGTTGAAGGCCGCTTTTTTATTGTCGGCAATGCGGGTAGAAACGTCGGTTTTGGTGGCCATAAGGGGGGGGAAAGGAGAAAGGCGAGGTCTTTACAATCGCCACAACCGCCAACTTGGCAGAGCCCCATTCTATGAAAACCATCGAGAAGTCTGTCCTTATCTGGTTTAGCGCCCAAGAGATGTTCAATTTGGTCGTTGATGTCCGCAGCTACCCGCGTTTTCTGCCTTGGTGCGACAAGACCGAAATACTCGATGAAACACCAGACGCCATGACCGCCCGTATTGGCATGGCATTCGGCGGCTTGCACAAAAGTTTCACCACGCACAACACCCATGTCATGCCGCAACAGGTGCGGCTCGATTTGGTGGACGGCCCTTTCAAGCACTTGCAAGGGGAGTGGAATTTCATTGCTTTAGGGGATGAGCGTGCTTGCCGAGTAGAGCTGAAACTTTCCTACAGTTTTGATTCCGTCTTTGGTGCTTTGGTGGGCCCTGTGTTTGACCGCATAGCCGCGACTTTGGTCGACTCATTTGTCAAACGTGCAGAGGTGGTCTACGCCTCATGAAAATTGAAGTCGTGATCTCCATGGGACCCCGCCAAGTGGTCAGTGGATTCGTCGACTGCGAAGTAGGCGTGACAGCGGCAGAAGTAAAAGCCATTGCGCTACAGCAACTAGCGTTAAAGACAGAAGCGTTTTCTTTGTGGCGTACTGCTGTTTGGGGTAAAGCTGTGCAAACAGACACGCCACTGGTGCAGGGTGACCGCCTTGAGCTGCTGCGTCCCTTGCTGGTCGATCCCAAAGAGGCGCGTCGCTTGCGTTTTAACCAGCAAGGAAGCCGTGCTGCGGGTTTGTTCGCCAAAAAAAGGCAAGGTGCAAAAGCAGGTTACTGAGTCACCTGAGCCACCTGAGTAGAGGTAAACAACAACCTCTCGGTAACTTCAACCAAGGTTTGGCGGTCATAGGGTTTGAGCAAAAAGTCATCCGCACCCGCTTGCATAAATCTGTCGCGGTCACCAGAATTGACGTTGGCGGATAAACCCAAAATTGGCAAGTGCTGACCTTGCACATCCACGGTACTGCGAATCGATTTGCTGGCCTCTATCCCGTCCATTTGCGGCATGATCATGTCCATGAATACCAGATCAAAGTCTGCGTTTTTGAGAGATTGCAAAGCGTGTAAGCCGTCCTCAGCTTCACTCAAATACGCATTGGGGTATTCCAACTTTAAAATTTGACGCAGCAGCAAGCGGTTCATGGCAACATCATCAACGATTAAAAAGCGCCAAGCATGTTGCTGCAATTTGACAAAGCGTGGGCTTTGTACAAGGTTTGCGCGCTTGGGTTCTGTGGCCAACAACGGAACAGTGAACCAAAATAGACTGCCCTTTCCTAACTCGCTTCGCACCCCAATGTCCCCACCCATCAGTTCCACCAAGCGTTTAGAAATGGCCAACCCCAAGCCATTGCCGCCATACATGGCTTGGGTTTGCACCGTGGCCTGAGAAAAGCGTTCAAACACCTTTGACTGTTGCTCCTGCGAGATGCCTATGCCGGTGTCCTCGACTTCAAACACCACAAACCCGTCGATTGATTTGACACGCAGCGTCACATGACCTTGCTGGGTAAATTTGAGGGCGTTACCCAACAAGTTCACCAAAATTTGCATTAGCCTGTGTCGATCGGCGATGACCCATGCTGGCAGAGCTTCATCAACCTCGCATTGAAAATCGAGTCGCATGCTTTTGACACGATTGGCAAACAGTTCCATGGCGTTGGCAACAGTTTTACGTAATTCAAATGGCTCGGGATGGATTCCCAATTTGCCAGATTGAAATTGCGAGTAATCCAACACATCATTGATAACGGTGAGCAAATGCTCACCGGATTGCTGAGTGAGTTGCAACACTTCAAAAGCCTTTGGATTTTGGGCTTGTGACTGTTGTAGCAAGTCATTAAAACCCATGATGGCATTCATGGGGGTACGCAGTTCATGGCTGACCGAGGCGATGAACTGGTCTCTGATATCCACAATGGCTTGCAATTCTTGTCGTTTAGCCTCCAGTTCTTCGTTGCGAACTTTGATCTCTGCTATGGCTTTATTGCTGATGCCTTGGTAAATCAGCGTTAACGCAATCAAACTGCTGGCTGTAACGAAGTAAACAAAAAAAGCATACACCTCGTGGGTCTTGTTTAAAGGCGTGTTGTTAGGCAAAAGATCAGAATAAGTGAGTGTCGAGATGGCAACTTGTAATGCAATGATGATTGCGGTCCATACCCAGGCTGCGCGGCGACTGACCATATGGATCATCAAAATGGGGATGAGGTAGAGCCAATTGATCCGCGGCGAAAAGATACCTTGGCTGAACCATGCGGCTAAGGTGATGTGTATCGCTGCATAGATACACACAAATGTCAGTAATTGTTTTGCCGATACGCCTGCGTTGAGCATCACCAAACTCAATGCGATGACTCCCATAAAGGCATAGCGACCTTCTTGGCTGCCAATGGTGGGCGTCAAAATGGCAATCAGGGCAATCACCATCAGTAACACAACGCCTGAATAAAACACAAACGGCATTCGACCTTCACGCAAGCGGGTGGGGGTGATTCGTCTCAGCGATTCAGCGAGGTTCATGACTGGGTTCTCCAGCAACGCATGACGCATCTTTGAAGTGCATCCTGCTCAAGTGGTTTGAACACGATGTCGTTCATACCGGCTTCTAAACATTGCTTATGGTCATTTGAATTGCTGCTGGCGGTCAATCCTATGATCCTCACGTTCTTCACAGGTGTATTCAAGCTGCGAATGTGGTGAGTCGCTTCTAGACCATCCATGTCAGGCATGAACATGTCCATGAGCACCATGTCCACTGAATTTGTTTGCAACCAAAGCAAAGCGTCTTGACCTGAGGTGGTGGTGTGCACTCTGCAATCGGGCCATATTTTTTGCAGCAATCGCTGTGCAACCAAAAGGTTAACTGCTTGGTCATCCACCACCAAAAATACACTTGGAAAGTTATTCAAGGCTTCAGATGACTCGCCTTCGACGATAAGCGCATGGGGTGTTTCTGTTAGCAATAAAGGAAGTTCTACCCAAAACAAGGACCCTTTGTTCAGAGTACTTTTCATGCCTATGCGACCGTTTTGAAGCTGGACCAATTTTTCACAAATTGATAAACCCAGCCCGGTACCACCATACAGATGCACGGGGTCCATGGAGACCTTTTCAAAGCGCCCAAAAATATGGGAGGCTTGTTCAGGAGTCATGCCTATTCCTGAGTCCTCTACTTCAATTCGCAAGCCAAGTTCACAGCTTTTGAAATGCAGGGCTATGTGTCCGTGGCTGGTGAACTTCAAGGCGTTATCAAGCAAGTTGTCGATCAGTTGCGAAAAGCGTTTGTGATCCATCAATACCCATTGCGGCAAAAGCGGGTCTAGACTGCAAATGGCTTGGAGTTTTTTCTCCATCGCTCGGCGGTTCAGGCGTTGAGCGATCTCTTCAAAACCGATATGCAAAGCATAGGGTTCTTGTCCGAGCTGCATGCGCTGGGCTTGGAGCTGTGAAAAATCCAAAATGTCGTTGATAAGTGCCAGCAAATGCTGGGTGGATTCGCGGATCATGTCCACCCTTTGTTCATCCTCAGCGCTTGTATTGACTTGATCGCGCAGCACCGCGTTAAAACCTAAGATAGCGTTCATGGGTGTGCGCAACTCATGACCTACAGAGGCAATAAATTCATCTTTGTGGCTTTGGGCTCGAATCAATTCTTGGTGAATATTGCGCAGTTCATGACCGCGCATTTGCAGTTTTTCTAACTGTTTTTGTTGGCTGTTGTCTAAAAAATCAAGAATCACAACCAAAGTAACGGCGCCCAGCATTTTGTTGGCGAAAGCCCATAAGACCATGTCCTTTGTGGTGTTGCTCTGTGTGTCGATCCATCCAGCTTGTGAGGCAAGCAAAATCATAAACAAAGCATTGATGTGCAAAAAGAGCCATGTCACAGCCACTCGCTTACTGAGCAATATGAATGGCATCAACGAAAGGCCTGCAATCCATATCATGAGAACAGAAGCAGTTCCACCGGTGACAAAAATCAAATGGAGCAATAAGCAGCTGGCAACCAGCATGATTAAGTTGACGGCCCAGAACCAATTCAAACCTCGCCTGAACGCAATACCTAGAACAGCAAAACAGGCACCTGCTAATAGAAGTACTAAAGTGTTGTATTGACTGTTGGGAATCAACCCAGTGATAAAACAGGTGAGGAACCCAATGAGCGAGAAAAGTTCAATAAACTGGCGATTCCAAGCCGCTAATGCACCATTGTCATTCACTGAAGCTTGCAGGAAAAGATTTGTAAATAACGCATGCATTGAAAAGAAAGGGCTTAAATGCCTTTAACTGGTTATCTGAATAATAAGCCAAGGCGATGGGGTAGCTGATTCCCATGCCGGTATGATCGCGTTTTTGGAGACATACCATGCGCCTGCTTGGCAAAGCGCTGACCTTCGACGATGTGTTGCTGGTCCCAGCCTACTCACAAGTCCTGCCCAAGGACACCCAACTCTCTACTCAGTTTTCGCGCCGAATCGCTTTGAATTTGCCCTTGGTGTCGGCGGCGATGGACACAGTCACAGAAGCCCGTTTGGCCATTGCCATTGCCCAAGAAGGCGGCATGGGCATCGTGCACAAAAACCTCACTGCTGAGCAGCAGGCCGCAGAAGTAGCCAAAGTCAAGCGTTATGAAAGTGGCGTACTGCTTGATCCTGTGGTTATCACCCCCGATCACACAGTGCGACAGGTCATGGTCATGTCAGAACAAATGGGTATCTCAGGCTTTCCTGTGTGCGATGGCGGCAAAGTGGTGGGCATCGTCTCAGGACGTGATTTGCGATTTGAAACACGCTATGACGTCAAGGTCAAGGAAATCATGACGCCGCGAGAGCGGTTGATCACCGTACCTGAAGGTACGACCCCCGAACAAGCTAAAGCCTTGTTGAACAAGCACAAGTTGGAGCGCTTATTGGTGGTCAATGATGCGTTTGAGCTCAAAGGCCTCATCACTGTGAAAGACATCACCAAGCAAACCAGTTTCCCCAATGCAGCGCGGGACGCTTCGGGTCGCTTGCGGGTCGGCGCTGCGGTGGGTGTGGGTCCTGGTACGGAAGAACGGGTAGCTGCACTGGTCAAGGCAGGCGTGGATGCCATCGTAGTCGATACTGCGCATGGGCATAGCCACGGTGTGATTGAGCGTGTTCGCTGGGTTAAGCAAAATTACCCTCAAATTGATGTGGTAGGTGGCAATATCGCTACAGGCGCTGCCGCTTTGGCCTTGGTGGAGGCGGGTGCTGATGGCGTGAAGGTGGGTATTGGACCAGGGTCGATTTGCACCACACGCATCGTTGCAGGCGTGGGTGTGCCTCAAATTACCGCTATCGATAACGTAGCCATGGCTTTGCAAGGTACGGGTGTGCCTTTGATTGCGGATGGGGGTATTCGCTACAGTGGCGATATCGCCAAAGCCATTGCCGCAGGTGCGTCTTGCGTGATGATGGGTGGCATGTTCGCGGGTACCGAAGAAGCACCTGGCGAGGTCATTCTTTACCAAGGACGCAGCTACAAAAGTTACCGAGGCATGGGCAGCATTGGTGCCATGCAGCAGGGCAGCGCAGACCGTTACTTCCAAGAAGCCACCACGGGTAACCCCAATGCAGACAAATTGGTACCCGAAGGCATTGAAGGACGTGTGCCGTACAAGGGGTCCATGGTCAGCATCGTCTATCAAATGGCAGGTGGTGTTCGTGCGGCCATGGGCTATTGCGGATGCGCCACCATTGAAGACATGCGTAACCGCGCTGAATTTGTGGAAATATCCACCGCTGGAATGCGTGAGAGCCATGTGCACGATGTGCAAATCACCAAAGAAGCGCCGAACTACCGAGCTGATTAATTTTTAAGGCCTTTGACTAGGCAAAAAGCATGTCCCACGACACTATTTTGATTTTGGATTTCGGCTCACAAGTCACGCAGCTGATCGCACGTCGGGTGCGTGAAGCCCATGTGTATTGCGAAGTACATCCCTGCGATGTCAGCGACGATTGGGTGCGCAAATACGCCAAAGATAGCAAGCTCAAGGGCATCATCCTTTCTGGCAGCCACGCCAGTGTTTATGAAGTAGATGACCGCGCACCCGATGCCGTGTTTGAATTGGGCATACCCGTTTTGGGTATTTGTTACGGCATGCAAACCATGGCGCAGCAACTGGGTGGCAAAGTTGAAGCAGGCCACACCCGTGAGTTTGGTTATGCCGAAGTGCGTGCCAGAGGACACACTGCACTTTTGAAAGACATTGCCGACTTCACCACGCCTGAAGGCCACGGCATGTTGAAAGTGTGGATGAGCCATGGCGATAAAGTCACCGAACTGCCCTCAGGCTTTAAGTTGATGGCCAGCACCGACAGTTGCCCTATTGCCGGTTTTGCAGATGAAGCCCGGCATTTTTACGGTGTGCAATTTCACCCCGAAGTGACCCACACGGTGCAGGGCAGGGCCTTGCTCAACCGCTTTGTTTTGGAAATTTGCAAAGCCTCACCTGATTGGGTGATGGGTAATTATGTCGATGAAGCTGTTGCACGTATACGCAAACAAGTGGGGGATGAAGAAGTGATTTTGGGTTTGTCAGGCGGTGTGGATTCGTCCGTAGCTGCGGCCCTGATTCACCGCGCTATTGGCGATCAACTCACTTGCGTGTTTGTTGATCACGGCCTTCTTCGTCTGCATGAGGGTGACGCAGTCATGGAGATGTTTGCGGGCAAGCTTCACGCCAAAGTGATACGCGTCGATGCCAGCGATTTGTTTTTGGGCAAGCTCGCAGGTGTATCAGACCCCGAAGCCAAACGCAAAATCATCGGCGCAGAATTCGTCACCGTATTCAAGCAAGAGGCGGCCAAACTTAAAGCAGGCAGTGGTGGCCATAAAGGTGCCACCTTTTTAGCCCAAGGCACGATCTACCCCGATGTGATTGAAAGCGGCGGAGCCAAAAGCAAAAAAGCGGTCACCATCAAAAGCCACCATAACGTGGGCGGACTACCTGAACAACTGGGGTTGAAGTTACTTGAACCGCTGCGTGATTTATTCAAGGATGAGGTTCGCGAACTCGGTGTGGCACTGGGTTTGCCGCATGACATGGTGTATCGACATCCCTTCCCAGGTCCTGGCTTGGGTGTTCGTATCTTGGGTGAAGTGAAAAAAGAATACGCCGACTTGCTGCGAAGAGCTGACGCCATCTTTATCGAAGAATTGCGCAACACGCCGTTTGAAGGTGGCGCATCTTCTGTTGCCTTTGGGGGAACCCAAGTTCCGCGCAATTGGTATGAAGCAACCAGCCAAGCTTTTGTGGTGTTCTTGCCCGTGAAAAGCGTGGGAGTGATGGGCGACGGACGCACCTACGACTATGTCGTAGCTTTACGTGCAGTGGTCACCAGCGATTTCATGACCGCTGACTGGGCAGAGTTACCTTATGCCCTGTTGAAAAAAGTGTCGGGTCGCATCATCAATGAGGTTAGAGGCATCAACCGGGTTGTGCTGGATGTAAGTTCCAAACCCCCAGCGACCATTGAGTGGGAATAGGGTGAAATTCCCTTATTTAAATAAGCCTTAAAGATTGCCCCCCTTTTTTCTCGGGGAATAATTCCCAAATTCGTGCTTACCTCAAAATATGCGCTTGCCAGCTCGAAGTATTTCGAGGTTCTTAAACAAGCATCCCATTTATCAATGATCAGAGTTTTATTGGTTGATGACCATCCCGTTGTGCGAGCAGGCTATAAACGTTTACTCGAATCCGATTCCAACATTGAAGTAGCAGCTGAGGCAAGTGACGCTGAATCTGCATACATGGCTTTTGTGGTTTATCACCCAGATGTCACGGTATTGGATTTATCCATGCCCGGTGTCAGCGGTTTGAGTTTGTTGCAGAAACTGCTGATGCGCGACCCGAATGCAAAAATACTGATCTGCACTATGTACGACTCTCACACCATCAAACAAAAAGCCTTGCAAGCAGGTGCGAAATCGTTTGTATCTAAGAATGTTGCGCCCGAAAAATTACTACTTTCTATTTATGCCGCCTATGTGGGCGAAGAATTTGTAGATGCAGACTCTCTCTCGTCGCCAAGTCCAAGAGAGGCAGATGAAGAATTTGTTCGAATTGATTCCCTCACGTTGCGAGAGCTAGAGTTGTTTCGATTGCTCGCTCAAGGCAAGACCATCAGCTACTGCGCCAAGGTCATGAATTTGAATGAAAAGACTGTTTATAACCGTCAAACCAAGATCCGCGACAAACTCAAAGTCGATACCTTGGCAGGTTTGGTTCACTTGGCTCAACGTCACAACATCATTGAGCCGAACTTTATTGCCTAGTGGTTCATGAAGCCTTTCCGAGTATTCAAAATGCTCCTCAGGGAATTATTCACAACATTAAATCTCTAGGTAGTTCTACTAGTCAATCGTTGAAGTTGCGAAGTTCAAAATTCATGAGAAATCTAATTTTTGACAGCCAATTTTCTGATTGACTTCTCAGCTGAATTGGATTTCTTGAGTTTGTAACAACCCTCAGTCGCTCTTAGTTTTTTAAGAGTTAGCTTTGCACAACATGGAGAAAGAATGAAATTTTCAACAAAAATGAAATCAGGAATGGTCGCAGCGGGTGTTGCTGCAACTGCACTGATGGGCGCACAGTCTGCATTGGCAGTCACTGTCAAGGTAGAGCAGTTTGTCGAAGCCAAAGACCCATGGGGCATGGCTGCAATGAAAGACGGCACCTTTTTCTTCACTGAAAAATGCGCAGGCCTTTCTGTTCGCACACCATCAGGAAGCATCAACAAACTGTTGGGTATCGGTGGTTCATCTGGTTTCTCCGCAACCAAAAATGATCTGTTTTGCGACGGACAAGCTGGTGTCTTAGGTGTTGCAGTTGACCCAGAGTTTGACAAGAATCGTTATGTCTACCTGCGTTCCACCTCCAAAGGTGACAACCGTGCTTTCGGTGGCTACGCCAACATCCTGATGCGCATGAAAGTCAGCGCCGACATGAAGAGCGTTTCCGACGTCACTGAAATCATCAACGACATGGGTTACAAGCCCAAGAAATCCAACCATCCATTTGGCGGCCCTGGCGCACACAACGGTGGTGCTTTGGCTTTCGGCCCTGATGGCTTCTTGTACGTGACGATTGGCGACAACCACAGTGGTCCTGGCCCACAAGACGGCACCAAGCTGGTCGGCAAAGTGTTGCGTGTTGACCGTGACGGCAAAGCCGCTGCAGGCAACAACCCACCTGCTGGTTTTGACAAGCGTATCTTCACCTACGGTCACCGCAATCCACAAGGCATCACTTTCCGTGGTAACGATGTTTACATTTCGGAAAATGGACCTTGGCACAGCGATGAAGTTACCAAGCTCGTCAATGGCGGCAATGGTGGCTGGGATCCCCGTGGTGAAGTAAACGGTCGTCCTGCATGTCCAGATGGCTACTGTGGTTACTCTCCCAACCAAATGGGTGCAATGCCTCAAGCAGAGCGTGCTGCATTCATGCCCATGACCGACTTAAAAGCCTACCCCAACGCTCTGAAGCCAGCGTTCAACAACGGTGGCTTGTCACAAGGCATGTGCGGTAGCGCATGGCTGGTTGGCAAACAGTGGAAAGAGTGGGAAGGTCGCTTGGCCGTTGGTTATGCAGGTATTGGTATCCACGGCACCCCCGTTGGCAACCGTATCGACATTCTTGACGTGAGCAAAGACGGCATGTCTGCCAAGAAGATCGAAATGTCCTACCCTGACTACGCAGGTCGCGTGCGTCACTTGCACTCCACTGAGGGTGTTTTGTATGTGGGTGATGAGGCTCGTGGTGCTATCTTCAAGGTAACACCTCAGTAATGTTATTGGCTTAACGCCTCTTGAACGCGCTGCCTTCGTGCAGCGCGTTTTTTCATTTAACAGCGGTTTCTCGAGTGTCCTTGTTGTTTGACCAGTCAACACAGGGTTTTTTAAAATTGTGATCATGAACAACTTATCCACTTCTCCTCTCCCTTCCGTTCTTCTTCGTTTTTTCGGTGTGTCGGTTTTTGCCAGCTTGTTGTTTTGTGCCAAACCTGTTTATGCGGATAACGAGCAGCTGAAAAAACTCATGCTGACCAATAACTGCATGGCCTGCCATCAGATTGATAAACGCAAATATGGCCCGAACTTTATTGAGGTGGCTGAAAAATACAAAGGCGACAGCACTGTGGAAAGTAAATTGGCCGCCAAGATCAAAGCCGGTGGCACAGGTGTGTGGGGTGAGGACTACATGCCACCCCAACCTCAGGTCTCTGACGCAGATGCCAAAAGCATGGCGCAATTGATTTTGTCGCTTAAACCCTAAGAATCCATTCCCCAGCACAAGCACTTGGTCCACCACAACAGCTGACTTTTTCTCAGCAAGGTGTTTCCATTTGCTTCGCCATTGTTTTGCCAAGCTCTACGCCCCATTGGTCGTAGGCATGGATGCCCCATATAGCGGCTTGGTAAAACACTTTGTGCTCGTACATGGCCATCAGCGCCCCCAAACTGTGCGGCGTGATGGTCTCTAGCCACAAAGTGGTGGACGGGCGGTTACCGGCATAGCTGCGATGCGGTGCAAGTTGCTTAGCTTCTTGGGAAGCGTGACCCTGCCTTAAAAGTAAATCCTCGGTTTCTTGCAAGGTTCTGCCCATGGCCAAGGACTGTGCCTGAGCCTTCATGTTCAGCAAGACCACGCGGTGGTGTTCAGCGGCGAAGGGTAAGTCAGAGTTTTCAGTTTTGACTCCAATGAATTCGGTGGCGACCAAGTGCGTCCCTTGGTGAATCATCTGAAAATAAGCGTGTTGCCCATCTATTCCTAAGCCACCCCACAACAGCGGCGAAGTTCCCACCTGAACCGCCGAGCCATCGATGTGGGTTGATTTGCCGTTGGACTCCATGTCCATTTGCTGCAAATAAGGTACCAACATCCCTAAACACGAGGCATAAGGTGCAATGTGCAGTGA
>Ga0209033_1001673_pt1 | contig 12746 bp, 10 predicted proteins | sample LauGreFa1BDMLBDN_2_FD_188218 | JGI IMG/M metagenome (GOLD analysis project Ga0209033, IMG submission 188218) | Freshwater lake microbial communities from Lake Michigan, USA - Fa13.BD.MLB.DN (SPAdes) (version 2) | ecosystem: Environmental > Aquatic > Freshwater > Lake | place: Lake Michigan, USA...
TCTTCCGACTGTAACTGTTGGCGACTCTTCAAAAATAAGTGTTGGAGAATCGGTTGTTGCAATTGGATCTCCCTTGGGATTAGCCAGCACAGTAACAAGCGGAATCATTTCAGCCCTTAACCGTCCTGTGACAACAGGAACTATCGGGGCTGAGTCCTATGTAAATGCGATTCAGACCGATGCGGCAATTAATCCTGGAAACTCAGGGGGAGCGCTGCTTGATTCTCAGGGAAGAATCATCGGTGTTAACTCAGCGATTGCGACCTTATCTTCTGGGGGAACAAGCGGAAGCATCGGATTGGGCTTCTCAATTCCAATTAATGAGGCCAAACGTGTGATTGATGAATTAATCGCTAACGGAAAATCAACCCGACCTGTACTTGGAGTTTTCTTTGACACTACCTACACAGGAACTGGTGCGAAGATCGGTCGCTTAAGTCCTAATGAGGGAGCAGAGAAGGCTGGAATCCCAGCAGGTTCTGTCATTACCTCTATCGATGGAGTCAAGATCGCCGATCAGGTGGGCGCGATTGTGAAGATTCGCTCATACGCTCCCGGAACAACAATCACCGTAACTGTTGATCTGCCAACGGGTGGCTCAAAGAGCTTCAAGGTCACACTTGGATCAGCTCCTTCTAATTAATCCAGCCGCCTAATTAAGAATGCGTGGTTGAAATAGTGTCAGGGTATTGTTGAGCCATGGCACTATTTCAACTTAACGTAGCAATCCCAGATCGCCCGGGTTCACTCGGATTATTAGCTTCTGCAATTGGAGCAGCTGGTGGAGATATTCGTGCACTCGCAGTTGTGAAATCTGAAGATGGTCGTGGTTACGATGACATCACTGTTGCTGTGCCAGGAAGCGATCCAACTGATTTGCTCAATGTATTAGGTGCAATCGGTGGGGTAGAAGTTCTTTCAATTACCCCTTTGTAATCAACGTCGCGAAAGAAGCTCTGCGCCCTGACTTGGCAAAGAGGTAAAGAATCGTGGAGCTTTAAATCCTTTATGTGAAAATGCTTTCTCAATCGCTTTAATTGTTTCAGTGGTTTTTGATGCTTGAATTAATGCGATAGCGCTTCCACCAAATCCTCCGCCTACCATTCGCGAACCTAACGCACCCGCAGCAAGTGCTGCATCGACCGCGGTATCTAATTCGGGGCAAGAAACGGTGTAATCATCTCGCAAAGAGGCGTGTGATTGGTTGATCAACTGACCAACCTTTTCAAATTCAGAGGCACTCAACGCATCGACACAATCAAGTACTCGCTGCATCTCGGTTACAGCATGACGGGCGCGGACAAACTCAGTTTCCGTCAAAAGTGCACGAGCAGCTTCTAGTTGCTCCATTGTTAATTCGCGTAGCGAGGTAATACCTAACTTTGCAACTGCTGATTCGCAAGATGCACGGCGTTCTGCATATCCACCATCGGTTAATGCGTGATGAGCTTGGGTATCAATGATTAACAGTTCTAAACCGCTGGATGCAACATCAAATGGAATGTTCTTGGTAGAAAGATCCCGGCAATCTAGAAGTAACGCTGATCCTTGTGTCGCCATTAATGAAACGGATTGATCCATGATTCCGCATGGAACTCCCACGTATTGATTCTCAGCTTTTTGAGTTAAGCGAGCTAACTCTTCAAGATTAAATCCCAAATCAAAGAGGTGATTCATCGCAGTTGCAACTGAGCATTCAAGGGCGGCAGAAGATGACAGGCCGGCACCTAGGGGAACATGACCATCGATCATGAGATCCACGCCAGATTTAACTCCCATAGACCACAAGACACCGAGTGCGTAACGCTCCCATTCACCCTTGAGCCCAGGCTTTACCTGATTGATATCAACCGTTACCACCTTGTTTCTGCGTTGTGCAGATGCGATACGAACCGTTGAGTCACTGCGTATTCTGGCTGCAACTAGGGTTCGATCTTTAATGGCAAAGGGCAGAACAAAACCATCGCTGTAATCAATGTGTTCGCCGATCAGATTTACGCGGCCAGGTGCAGCGGCCACCAAATCAGGCTCTTCACCAAAGGTCTCTAAAAACTTTTCTTCAATCCTGCTCATAATTAAGCCATTGAATTAAGCGTATCGGCGACCATTGTTGTCATATCTCGGGTTGGTTCCCACGCAAGCATTCTCTTAGCCTTTGAAATATCTGCGATGAGTACCGCTGGATCTCCAGCGCGGCGTGGTGAATCAACAAATGGAATCTGATGCCCGATGGCATCGCTTGCAGCTTTTACTACTTCCCGAACCGAATAACCAGAACCACTACCTAAGTTATAAATTTCATGTCCTGCCGCACCTAAAGAGTTAAGTGCCTTTATATGTGCATCAATTAAATCAATCACATGAACATAATCTCGAATACAGGTGCCGTCGGCTGTGGGCCAATCAGTACCAAAAATCTTTACTGGATTTGCTTGTGTGCTGCGCAAAACATTTGGAATCAAGTGAGTCTCGGGGTTGTGGCGTTCTGCGAGCCAGCCACGATCTGATTTCAGAGCACCAGCTACATTGAAGTAGCGCAGCGAGGCCGCAGAGATTCCGTGCTCTGTCGCTTCCTCAGTAATCATGTGATCAATCGCCAACTTTGTCGCACCATATGGGTTTGTTGGGTTAGTTTCTGAGGTTTCAAGGATTGGAACAACCTTTGGTTCACCGTAAGTTGCAGCAGATGATGAAAATACGATCTTTGTAATTGATTGCTTGCGCATTTCATCTAGCAAAATTCGGGTTCCATCAACATTGACTGAGTGATACAAATCTGGCTTTTCAACTGATTCGCCAACAAGGGATTTACCGGCAAAGTGCATGACCGCGTCACATCCAGTTAGCGCATCGGCAACCTCAGCAGCATTGAGCAGTGAACCTTGTATGAAACGCACACCCGCTGGCACAGTATCAGCATGCCCCATGCTGCAATCATCAAGAATTGAAATCTCAAAGCCCTGACCAAGCAAAATCTCAACAGCTGTAGATCCGATATAGCCAGTTCCACCAGTGACTAGTACTCGCATTACAAAACCACTTCGCGAAGTTGTGCAGCAGATTGCTCTGGGCGCATATCCATAATGAAGGCACCCATTGCTGACTCAGATCCTGCTAAGTACTTTAACTTTCCTGGTGCACGTCGAACACTTGTAATCTGCCAATGGAGACGCAGCAGATCTCTTCCGACACGAACCGGAGCTTGATGCCAAGCAGCGATATATGCCATTTCAATCCCGAATACGCCATCTAAACGTCGAGTTACTTCAAGTGCGATTTCAGGGAATGCATTCCGATCTAAATCGGTAAGTTCAGTTAAATCTGCAACCGGGTTCAGAGGCGTGACATGAATTTCAAATGGATAGCGGGCGGCGTAAGGAACATAGGCAACCCAACGATCATTGCGGGCAACGATTCTCTCTTCATCCAAAAGCTCGCGCGCAACGACTTCGTCGAAGAGAACCTTGCCGGTTTCCTCGTTGTACTTAATTGCCGCTGCCAGCATTTTCTCTACACGTGGAGGTAGGTAGGAGTATGCATAAATCTGTCCATGAGGATGAGAAAGGGTTACGCCGATTTCTTCGCCACGGTTTTCAAATGGTGCGATGTGCTGAATAAAGCTTTCCTTTGATAACTCAGCGGTTCTATCAATCCACGCCTCTAGCAAAACCCGAACACGCTGAGCAGATAAATCCTTAAATGCATTTCCATGTTCTGCGGTAAAACAAATTACTTCACATTTTCCAGCTGCAGTTCCTAAATCGGTGTCTGGGCCGACAATGTCAGGAAGCGCCCAATCTCCAACTGGTGGTCGCAACGAGGGGGAGCGATTGTCAAAGACAACGACTTCAAAATCTGATTCAGGGATCTCAGTTAAAAGTTCACCCGTAGTTGGGCACAGAGGGCACAACTCTTTAGGAGGCAAAAAGATTCTGCCTTGGCGGTGAGCTGCCATTGCGATCCACTCATTGACCAATGGATCTAAGCGAAGTTCACCAATTCCCGGTTGTTCCTCTTGAGGGCGAGCATCGAGAGCGGTACGCGCTTGGCCAGCGGTGTCGTAATAACGAATTGTTCGTCCATCTGCCATCTGGCGATCATTTCTGGTGACGCCGGCGTTAAGTTTTTTACTCTCGCTCATAGTGTCGTTACTCTACCTTTGTGAGCAAGCAATCTGCACTATTGAGCGCCCCTACATCTGCCTTGTTACTTGAAGTAGTAGATGGAGCGCTCATCATTCAACACTGGGGAGCACCTCTGCAGGGAGAGCTCGCATCGGTGCAAACAGCGATTCGCCCATCTATAGCAAATAGCTCGTGGGATGTTCCTCAATTTCCAGGAATTATGCGTGAAAGCTCTCGAGGATTTTTAGGACGTCCAACTTTGTCAGGACATCGCCAAGGAAAAGCGTGGTCAACAAAGTTTGAGGTAACAGATTTTCATCACAACAATAATCATGTCGCAATTACCTTGCGAGATTTTCATGCTGAATTAGAGGTTGTCATTTCCTTTGATCTCGATGCACACGGAGTCTTGACCCAAAAGAGTTCAGTTAAGAACATTGGATCAACTGATTACACCCTCAACGAATACATCCATTGGCTTCCACTTCCAAAAGAAGCAACACAAACCTTAGATTTTGCAGGTCGTTGGTCAAATGAGCGAAACCCGCAGCGAAAAGATATCGCTACTGGTACCTGGGTTCGCGAATCTCGCGAAGGACGCAGCGGACACAACTTCTCTATTGCAGATATTGCATTAACTCCGCAGACATCATTCCAATCCGGAAATGCTTGGGCGACAAGTATTGCCTGGAGCGGAAATTCACATTACTTGGTGGAAAAACTATTTGATGGCTCTGTCTCTATTGGTGCAGGAGAGCTGTTACTTCCTGGCGAATTAACCCTTGCTGCAGGAGAAAGTTATGCAGCACCGGCACTTGTATCTGTTTTCTCATCCGAAGGTTTAGATGGTGTTAGCGCCGCGTATCACTCACATCTTCGTGCACGTCCAATGCATCCACAACGCCCACGTCCATTAACCCTCAATATGTGGGAGGCGCTGTACTTCGATCACAATGAAGAAAAGATCAAAGCACTGATAGATGTTGCAGCAGAAATTGGCATTGAACGGGTAGTTCTGGATGATGGTTGGTTCCACTCACGCCGAGATGACCGCGCCGGTCTTGGTGACTGGGTAATCGATCCTGCGGTGTGGCCTCATGGTTTGTCACCGATCATTCAGTACATCAATGACAAAGGAATTGAGTTTGGTTTGTGGTTTGAAGGAGAGATGGTTAATCCTGACTCAGATCTTTACCGTGCTCATCCTGAATGGATTTTGCATGAAGGAGATCGGGTTCCTCCACTGTGGAGACATCAATTAGTTTTGGATTTAGGACATGAAGGAGCTTTCAATCATGTCTTGGAGCAAACATCTGCGGTGCTTTCAGCACATAACATCGCTTACATTAAGTGGGATCACAACCGTGTACTTGTAGATGCTGGCCATCTTGGTCAACCAGGAGTTCATCGCCAAACACAAGCTATTTATCGTTTGTTTGCGGAGCTAAAGAAGCGTCACGCCGGTTTAGAGATTGAATCCTGTGCATCAGGTGGTGCACGTATTGATCTTGGAGTAATTGATTTAGTAGATCGTTTCTGGACTAGTGATAACAACGATGCACTTGAGCGCCAAACAATTCAACGTTGGACAGCTCAAGTAATTCCACCAGAACTACTTGGTACCCACATTGGTCCAACCCATGGACATCAAACGGGGCGCACCCTTGAATTATCAATGCGTGCTACTACTGCGCTTTTTGGTCACGCCGGTATTGAATGGAACATCACCGAAGCAACTGAACAAGAGCGTAAGCACCTTGCGGCGTGGGCTAAGTACTACAAGGAAAACAGAGGACACTTACATTCTGGCAAGATGGTTCGTGTTGATTACCCTGAAGCTCATGCCTATCTTCACGGAGTAACAGCTCATGATCGTTCACGTGCAATCTTTGCCTATGTTCAATTAACACCAAATGTTGCGATTCATCCATCACCATTGAAGTTTCCTGGGTTAGATCAATCAGCAAGCTACTCAGTAAAAGCAGTATTTCCTGCGGGCAAGCCACGATTCATGTTGATTACTCCACCTGAATGGATGAGCGGAATTACTCTTTCAGGATCTGCACTTGCATCTATTGGTGTAACTGCGCCAATACTTGCACCAGCAAATGCATTTTTGATAGAAATAACTAAAGCTTAATCAATCCAGTTCAGGGTGCGCTCAACAGCTTTCTTCCAGCCGGCGTAACCAACTGTTCGTTGCTGTTCAGTACTTGTAGCGCTCCAACGCCTAGATTGCTGCCACTGTTTTCTAACCTCATCAGTTGATGACCAGAATCCAACTGCAAGACCTGCAGCGTAGGCGGCACCAAGAGCTGTTGTTTCGCCAATTAAAGGGCGAGTGATATCAATTCCCATTACATCTGCCTGCATCTGCATACACAAAGAGTTAGCGGTGATTCCACCATCTACACGCATTTCTTTCATCGGCACTCCACTATCTGCCACCATCGCATCCATGACATCGCGAGTTTGGTAACAGATCGCTTCAAGAGCTGCTCGTGCAAGGTGGGCTTTGGTTGCAGCCCGTGTTAAACCAACAATCACACCACGTGCATCACTTCGCCAGTACGGCGCAAATAAACCTGAAAAGGCTGGAACAAAGTAGACGCCAGCGGTATCTGCAACAGATGAAGCCAGCGCTTCAGTTTCAGCGGCGTTTGAGATGATTCCTAATTGGTCGCGCAACCACTGAATCGCAGAGCCCGTTACAGCAACCGAACCTTCTAAGGCGTAATGCGCAGGTTGATCACCTAACTTGAAACACACCGTCGTTAACAAACCATTTTTCGATCTAACGATCTCGGTACCGGTATTTAGAAGTGCAAAGTTTCCGGTGCCATATGTGGTTTTAGATTCACCACGGTCAAAACAGACCTGGCCAACCATTGCAGATTGCTGATCTCCCAAAATTCCCGCAATTGGAATTGCTGTGCCAAATGGTCCATGAGGGTCGGTCATTGCATAAATTTCAGATGAGGATTTGATATCAGGTAGAGCAGTAGGAGAAACACCAAAGATTGTCAGCAGCTCTTGATCCCAATCAAGGGTTTCTAGGTTCATCAAAAGGGTGCGGCTTGCGTTGGTCACATCAGTTGCATGAACCCCGCCGCGAACTCCACCAGAAAGGTTCCATAGCAACCATGAATCAATAGTTCCGAAGCGGGCGTTCTCACCCTTTGCTGCTGGAACATGGGAGAGAAACCAGTTCATCTTGCTTCCGGCAAAGTACGGAGCAATTGTTAAACCAGTTTTGTGTCTAATTGTGGTCTGTTGTTCTTGAGTCAACGTTGATAGGAAATCTGTTGTACGAGTGTCCTGCCACACAATTGCGTTACTAAGGGGCTGGCCCGTAGTTACATCCCAGACAACGGTCGTTTCACGTTGATTGGTTAAACCAATTGCGGCTAAATCTGAGCCCAAGATATTGGCTTGCTTCAACGCTCCAGCGATGACCTCTTGCACCCGCTCCCAAATTTCAGCGGCATCATGTTCCACCCAACCAGCCTGAGGCAGAATCTGGCGATGTTCTAGTTGGTGTTGTCCAACCACTTGACCCGAGTGATCAAAGATCATAAAACGAGTACTACTGGTTCCTTGATCCAAGCTGCCGATATAAGCCACGATGCACAAAACCTCTCGCTGTAAGTTAGTCTTAGAGTACTCAGTCGTAACGGAGATTCAACGCATATGTTCTTGTCGCAACTTGGCCCAGACCAGCGTGACTCTGCGATCTCCCAATTAGCCACAGATAACTTCGACATTGTGGTCATTGGCGGGGGAGTTACCGGCGTTGGAGCTGCCCTTGATGCGGCATCTCGAGGACTAAAAGTTGCCTTGATTGATTCTCAAGATATTGCATCTGGAACATCGAGCCGATCCAGCAAGTTAATCCATGGCGGCCTTCGTTACCTAGAACAGTATGACTTCAAACTTGTTCGCGAAGCGTTGCATGAACGCGAACTCATGGTTTCAACCTTGTGCCCTCATCTTGTAAAGCCTGTTGGTTTTCTCTTTCCTTTAACTGAAAAGTTAAAAGAGCGCACATATGTTGGCGCAGGTCTTGCTCTGTACGACGCGCTTCGCGGATTCCAACGTGCATTGCCATGGCACAAACACTTAAGCCAAAAGCAGATTAATGAGATCGCACCATCACTGCGCCATGACATTGTCACTGGTGCGATTAAGTACTTTGATGCACAAGTTGATGATGCAAGGCACACAATGTCAGTTGCGCGCACCGCTGCCCGTCACGGTGCAATTATCGCTACACGTGTAGCCGCAGAGTCATTGATTCGAGAAGGCAAGCGTGTTGTTGGTGTTAATGCCCGTGATCTTGAAACTGGAAAGAAGATTGCAATTAAGGCTGGAGCCACAATTATGTGTGCAGGTATCTGGAGCGATGAGCTTCATAAAAAGTTTGAGTTAACCGCCGGCTATGGCGTAACCATGAGCAAGGGTGTGCACATTGTGTTGCCAGGTTCTGCGATTAAATCTGATGCAGGAATCATCTTAAAGACTGCGGTTTCTGTGCTGTTCTTAATTCCTTGGGGAGACAAGTGGATTGTTGGAACAACAGATACTCCATACGATGGAGATCGCGCTGAACCGTATGCTTCACGTGAGGATGTTCAGTACATCTTGGATCAAGCTAACCGCGTTCTAGAGCCAAAGTTAATGGCTGAAGAGATTATTGGTGTGTACGCAGGTTTACGACCATTGGTAGCAAACATAAAGAGTTCAACTACAACAAAGCTTTCTCGTGAGCACACAGTTGATCGTCCAGCGCCAGGTTTTGTTTCCATCGCCGGAGGAAAGTACACAACCTATCGAGTCATGGGTAAGGATGCGGTAGATCGCGCAGTTATTGAACTTCGTCGTATTACTCAAGACTCTGTTACTGAAAAACTTCCACTCGTTGGAGCGGATGGTTACTTTGCTTTGGAACAACAAAAAGAGCGCATTGCTCAAGAATCTGGTCTAGATGTCGGGACTGTTACCCACCTGCTTAATCGTTATGGCTCGCTGATTAGCGAAATTCTTGAGCTCATCGCGCAAGAGCCAAAGCTTGCTAAGAAGTTAGATGCAGATCTTCCGTACATCAAGGCCGAGATTGTTTACGCAGCAACCCATGAAGGTGCGCGCACAGTTGATGATGTTATTTCTCGCCGTACACGATTGGCTTTTGAAGCTGAAGGTCATGGCGTACATCTTGCAGATGAGGTTGGCGCACTCATTGCACCCGTTCTTGGATGGAGTGCGAAAGAGCGTAAAGAATCAATCGCAGCTTACGAACAGCTAGTAGATCGAGAACTCGCAGCATTAGATGAGCTGCTAGAGGCTAATTCTTAATCTGCCCTCTGCATCCATCGGTTGTTGGCTTCTTAGTCGCAGTAGGTGATGGTGTTGGCTTTGGAGTTGGTGTTGGTCCCTGAAGCACTTCAAAGGTAACTGGAAAAGTTGATTCTGCATGGGTTCCGGAAATATCTTGGAACAAAACCTTACCGATGTAATTTCCAGCAGGAACTCCCTTGAGAGCCAATGTCCAAACGCCGCTTGTTTCGCGCAAAATTGTCTGAGTTGGCTTTACCGACGGCGGTGTAGTTTTATCAAAAACCAACTTCACATTTCCTGTTACAACTGGCGATCCGCTTGGTCGAACGACATTGACCTTAAAGGTAACTAATTTGTTAGTCGTACTTGCCGATTGATTCACCACAGTCAAAACCGTTGGCTCTTGTTGTGGCATTAAATCAACCAGAGAAGGCGTCCAACTTCCCTTTGCTAACGCTAGGAAAGAAGAAGGTGTCCCTCTGAAAACATTGAGATCTAATCGATTGCCAGGCACACCATACTTAGGGGCGATACCGCAGGAAGAGTATTGCCAGACTGTCCATTGTGAATCACAGTTAGCACCTGTCCATGAATGAACATAGCAACCACCATTTTTTAATCCAGGTTGGTTAATTGGATTTGCTGGATCAATCGCATATTGAGCAAGCCACAATGGATATTGCGCTAATTCGGCTGTGCGAGTCATTGAACCTTCAAGAAAGCTTGCATATGAATAAAGGATCGGTGTGCGACCAGTTTTTTCCTTGAGCGATGCCAAGAAAGTTGTTGCCCATAAAGTTACCGCGCTACGTGTTGCATACTTTTGGCAAGCACCTGATGATGAGTAACGAACACACTTATTTTCTAGATCTAAGGCATAGGGTAAATCACGTTCCGAATACCCACCCATAGAAGCCAATCGCCACACCACTTTTTGCGCTTGTGCCAGAGCATCCTTCTTAATATCTTCAGGATCAGTTACATCTGGCAACACTGCATAGTGATAAAAACCTGTATAGATTCCTGCAGCTTGCGCAGCATGATGATCCATCGCTGCATACTTAACAGCTAGCAGATCTGCTGATTCTCGGGTATCTGATGCTTTGATAAAAACAAAGCGCATTCCCGCTTCATACATCTTTACAAAATCAATTGGTTTGTCATTGGGATGTTGCCATCTACTGACATCTGCGCCATGAATTCGACCACCTGGTCCCAGCAAATCAATAAATTGAGCAGGGTCTGCATTTGAAATCTCGGGTTGCTGCTTAACGGTGATAGCGCGAATAGGGGAGTACAAACTCTTTCCAGCAATTACTGAAACTGCGCGATAGCGAACCTGTGCATCGAGCGCCGTTGCAAGTGCGGTGACTTTCCAGGTTCCAACCTTGGTTACCTTTGTTGTAAACCGTGTTGTCGTCCACTTGCCACCCATATCAACTTGAATCTTGACCGTTGTGCCTGATTTGTTGGGCTTTAAATTTCCATACATCGTTAATAGAGATTCAGATGCGCTGGGGGTTTGACGGATCTGCATGCTTAAGGTCGATGCAGCGGCTAGTGATTGAGGTGCACTTGCAACGCCAAGCACCAGCGCTATCGCCAGTAGAAATACCTTAATTTTCATTGTTCCCGAATCTCCACCTTTAATCCAAGGACTTGATCGATAGAAGCGATTAACGCTGCCTTGAGATTGGGACGTGTCTCGGAGTACTCATGAGATGTTGCAAACTTACGACTGTCGGAAAAATCTAGGGTAATGGTCCCGTCCTGGAATGAGATTAATCGCGCATCAAAGTATGCAATCCATGCGACGCGATTGTGTGACTCGAGGTCATCTAGAACATCGTTCCAGCGGCTGCGAATCTGCTCTATCTCCATAGGGCTGAACTTTACCTTTCAACCCCGTGACATTCTTTTCTTAGTGAGTCGGCGCGCCAATCCACTTGAGATACTCATTAATTAATTGAACCCTCATGTTTTTTCTGTGATCTGGCTGAATATTCAAAGTAATAGCAACCCGAGAAAGGATCTGCTCAATCGCCTTTTCGCTCACAAATCGTAAACGTCCTATTTCGGCGTTGGTTAATCCATTAGCAACATGGCGAAGGGTTTCAATCTGAAGATCTGAAAGCTTTGACATCAGTGATCGAGACTCCTTGTCATGCAAAGTAACACCGCCATTAACCCATGAAACGGGAGTATCTGGCTCAAATAACCGTGATGCTGAAATCGCATCACACAAAGCATTGACAGTATTTATTGTGCTTTTCAAAACTAGTAAGGAACCGCTAGGTAAATGAGATACATCTTCTCCAAATAATCTGACATCTGCACAAGCCACCAAGATCACCACACCAATAGTTGGTGCCTCTTTTCGAATCGCATTGGCGATATCAATAGAGCTTTCGTTGGTTTTATGCATATCTATGAGTAAAACATTGGGCTGCATACTTCTAAAAAGATTGATCGCTGCACTCTTTTTTCGTGCCTCGCCAACAACATCAACGCTATGCAGCTTTAACGCCGCCCCAACACTAGATAACTCAAAGGGATCATCAATGATCACCAAAACACGATCACTCATACAACAAAAGTTACGCTCAGTAATCCTTAAAGTGAAGTGCGTACTACCAAATATGAGAGTTAGCGCCAGATAGGGCTTCCCCTACATCATTACCTCTTTAGAAGTTTGGCTATCGTTTCAGGGATCGCCTCAATGATTGCTTCAGCATTTATGGGGCCGCCAGCTGATGCTTTCTCCGCTGCTTGGTTGTGAATGAAGGCCGCTGATGCAGCAACGTATGCAAGTTGGTTGTAATCATTGAGAATCTCAATTGCATTAGTCGCAACCAGCGCTCCCATGATTCCCGCCAAAACATCTCCACTACCTGCAGTTGCAAGCCAAGGTGTTGCCACAGGTAACTGAATTAAAAACTCATCATTTGCAACATATGTCGTTGCACCTTTGAGTAAAACAGTTACTCCCAAAGTATCGGCTGCATTCTGCACCCACTTCTTGGGATCTCCTTCAATCGCCTCTGCCGTTACCTGCACGCCACGTGCTGAAAGCAAGGTCGCAAGCTCACCACTATGAGGAGTAATTACCGTTGGCTGCTCTAGTGATCCAGCTAATGACAATGCACCAGCATCCAAAATTGTCGGAACAGATTGCAAACGAACTAATTTAAACCAGCGATGGCGCAACCAGGTTGTGAAATCTGAGTACTTCTTGGCATCAATTCCGCTTCCTACTAACCAAGCGGCAACCTTTCCTGGTTGAACAAC
>Ga0209033_1001675_pt1 | contig 12724 bp, 10 predicted proteins | sample LauGreFa1BDMLBDN_2_FD_188218 | JGI IMG/M metagenome (GOLD analysis project Ga0209033, IMG submission 188218) | Freshwater lake microbial communities from Lake Michigan, USA - Fa13.BD.MLB.DN (SPAdes) (version 2) | ecosystem: Environmental > Aquatic > Freshwater > Lake | place: Lake Michigan, USA...
CCGCCCACCCAGCAAGGCTTTTTCTCTTGGGTCAAAAGCCTGTTTTCTTCGGCACCGCCAGCGCCTACCGACGTGAAGCCCGCCGCACCCAAAGCCGACGAGCGTCGTGATGGCCGCCCCCCGCGTGAGGGTGGTCGCGACGGCCAGGGCCGTGGCGCACGCGGCGAAGGCCGTGGCGAGGCCCGCGCCGATGGACGGACCGAAGGTCGCGGTGAAGGACGTGGTGAAGGACGCAATAGCCGTGGCGGACGCGGTGGACGTGGTGGCGAACGCGGCGGTGAACGCGGCAGCCAACGCGAGCGTTTTGATGCCGAAGGAAAACCGATGGCCGCTGGCGACAACGCCCAGGGCTTGGCTCTGGATGCCAACGGCACCGAGAGCCCGCGCCCCGCACGCGGACGCGGCGGTCGCAATGGCGAACGTGGTGAACGCGGCGAGCGCTCTGAGAATGGCGAACGCCAGGCGGATCGCAGTGGCGACGCGGCTGCCCAAACCGACGCCAACGGCAATGACGCCGGATCGCGTGAAGCCCGCGAAGGCGGACGTAGCCGTGGTGGCCGAGGACGTCGCAATGACCGTGGCCCGCGTTTAGACGAAGCCGGTAACCCGATTCCTTCGGCCCCAGGCCAGGACGAAGCCAATGCACAGACAGCTGCAGAAGGCAATCCACGCGAAGGCGCAGACAACCGTGACAGCAATGGCCGCCGCTCACGCGACCGCTATGGCCGCGAACGTGGCCCGCGTGGTGGCCGTGATGCCGGTGCAGACAACCAGGAAGTGCAAACCCCAAGCAGCTTCGAGATGCGTCAGCCCGAGCGCGCAAGCGAAGACGGCGATGCACCGGTGCGTTCGTATTTCACGCAAGCCGCCGCCGCACCGGCAAGCACACAGGAATCGCCTCCAGACAAGCATGCGGCGGCTCCCGTGGCAGCCCAAGCCGACCCGGCACCACACGCTGCGGCCCAGGCCGAGGTAGCTCCACAGGCTGCAGCCCCAAGCGAGACAAGAGCGCATACAGCAGCGCCAGTCATCAGCGCAGCCCCGGCTGCACCGGCGATGCCAGCCGTCAGCGCCTTTGAATTGCCGGTGGAAAACTTGGTGTCGGTGGCACAAAGCTCTGGCTTGCAATGGGTGAACTCAGACCCGCAAAAAATCGCGGCAGTGCAAGCGGCTATTGCCGCGGAGCCCGCTCCGGCCCATGCGCAGCGCCAGCGCCCTGCGCCTGTGGTGCTGGACGACGCACCGCTGGTTTTGGTGGAAACCAAACGCGACTTGGGCCAGATGCAGATACCTAGCGCCTAAAGCGAGTCAAGGGGCAGCGTTAGCTGCGCCAAAAAACAAAGGGCACCTCGGTGCCCTTTGTTTTTGCTTGTCCATAGGGCGCGATTGCAATACGACTGCCAAGCCCGCCATTCAATCTTTACGCTGTGTCAGCGAGGCAAGCATCCGCTGGGCGTCGCCTTTGATTTCCGGATCGGCACTGGTGGCTATGCATTGGCGCAGTAAGTGCTGGGCCTTGCCCCATAAACTCAGGCGCACACACATCACGGCGGCCAGGTATTGCAGCAAGGGATCGCGCGCTTGGGCGCGTTGAGCGGCCTCAATGCGCGATACCCATTTCACATCCGGGGCCTCGTGCTGTGCCAGCAAGCCTGCCTCTAGGGCACGCACCAAGCGCAAGCGCTGGGACGGGCTTAAGGCCTTGTGGTCCTGCAGCATGCGCTCCCAGACTGGTAATAGCCATTTGCGCGATTGCGCGGCGTCGCCGCCCTTGGCCAGCCAATGCTTGGCCACACCCAGCGCCACATCGGGCAGGGTGCATTCTTCCTCGTCCAGGAAATCCCATGCGGCCAAAATCTGACTGGTATCTTGGCCAGCGCGTAATAGCTCCAGCGCCAGCGCCTGCGAAATACTGGCGCCAGTGCTGGCAGAAATCGCACGGTGTTTGACAAGCAAGCGCACGGTTTCCAGCGCGACCGCGTTTTCACCCTGCATGCGTGCCACCCTGAAACGCAAGCGTAGCGCCACCGTACGCCGCGCCGCGCCCTGTGGCAGTCGCTCCAGCCACTGTGCTGCAGCGGGTGCGTCGTGGTCGTCCAAGGCCCAGCGCGCTGCGCGCATGAAAAAGCCTTCCTGCGTGCCACTGACCTCCGGAATATTCAATAAGTCCGTGGCCTGCTGGAAATGCTTATCGCGCAGGCTCTGGTCCTGTAAAGCATGTGCGCTTTCAGCAGCGAGTAAATGCAAAATAGCCTGCAAACGCAGACTGCGCCCATGGGATTCATCTTGCGCATCGGGACGCGTATGCATGGCAATAGCGTATTCAGCGGCCTTGCGAGCACGTACAAATCGGCCGGCCACCAAATGTGCCAGCGCGTCGACCAAAGCGGTCTGTACCAAGCGCTCTTTTTGCTGCAAGCGCCAACGCCTTGCCTGTCCAGGTATACCCGCAAAAGCGTCAAGCGCTCCCAGTGCCAGGTGCAGCACCACAAACAGCGCCAATAGCACTAATAGAACCAAATTGAGTGACAAGTCCACCCGGTAGGGCGGCCAGAACAATGTCACCGTACCCGGATTGCCCGCTGCAAACAGCGCCGCACCAACGGCTACGCCGAACAAAGCCAGCAGCCACAAAACAGCGCGTACCACCTCAGCGCCCCGCTGCCGCCGTGGACAGCGCCGCCAGCGTCTCGTCCACCCTGGGCACGTCCAGCGTGCGCATTTTGGTTTGCACCTGCCGCAAAAGCGCCGCCGCCGTCTGCGTCTTGCGCGATTGCGGCGCAAAGTAGCGCGTCAGGCTTTCTGCCGCGGTGGCTATGTCGGCACGCGCCGGGCCAATTTGACGCGCCATCAGGCCTAAGCGCGCATTGAGAATGCGCAGCTTGAAGTTTTCGCGTACGAAAAAGGATTGTTCCGGGGATAGCAAAGCCGCTTCAGGCTCGGTGATTTTGCTTACACGCACCAAGCTCTTGGCTTCTTCGCGCAATACAGCCAACACGCGCCACCACCAATCACCCACCGCTTCCTGCGGTTTGCGTGCCAAGGTATCGGCTGGGGCCGTTATGCCAACCGCATTGGCAATTTGCAACTCGTCGGCCAACAAAACCAACTCGTCCAGCTGCAGCAGCAGGGCGGGCGTATCCGACAGTGGCGTGTTTTGTACACGCGCAATGTCGCGCGCAATCGCGCGTTGCAAAGGAGCCAGGCGAGGCTGGGCAGCGCGACCGAGTCGCACATCGGCCATCTTCAGCGCAGAGACCAGGGGTTCAATGCTGCCTGTTAGTTGCGCTTGTTGCTGGGCCAGACGCACTGCGGCTTCGATATCGACGACTAAGTTCTCATCGCGCGAACGCGAGAGGCTTTGGATCAGTTCTTCCACCTGCGCGCGTTGCAGTGCCACTTCGGTCAGTTTGGCATCGGTAACGGCAAGCTTGGCGGCCGTCTCCATCGCCAAATCGCGCGCCTGATGGGCACTGGTTTTGGCATCGGTGCTTTGGCCGACGGCATCTGCACTTTGACGCGCCAAATTTTCCTGCATGGCCTGTACTTTTTGCCATAGGAGGACGCCAGTGCCCAGGGCCACAACGGCGACTAAAGCACTCAGGTAAAGCCACCACGCGGGTTTCGCCGTGGGCTGCAATATGGGTGGTGTAGGCGCTGTCGCTTGCGGTGGAGGTGCTTCGTCGGCGGCGCTGGTCATGCCAGCGATTCTATCGACGCGCACAAGGCGGCCAAGCCCGGTCGGGCCAGCGCCACCTTGCCAAAACCAGCCAGCCGCGCCGCCTGAGCAATACGTGCATGCGTGGCCACCGCCTTGGCGCCGGCCCAGGTCTGCCCGGGAAAGGCGGCCAGTAAATTGCCCAGCGCTTCGGCGCTGCTCCACACCCATACGTCCTTGCCTTGCAGCGATTGCGCCACGATGGCGCGTTGCTCCGCAGTCCACTGCGGCGGTCTGCGCGCATAAGCCACCACATAGTCCACCTGCGCGCCGCGCCCTTGCAATTGCACTGCCAACCAGTCGCGCCCTTGGCCGCTGGGGCTAGCGGGCGCCGGTGTATCGGCGGCCTCCGAGGCCTTGTCGCCCCGCACAATCAGAATGCGCGTGCCTGCCTGAATTTGCGCTTGCACCTGCAGCCACAAGGCTTCTGAGTCCAGGCTTTGCGCGGTAGGCGCGGGCATGTCAATGTGGTTTGCAGGCACCCCTTGTGCCAGCAGGGCCGCACGGCTACCAGGCCCCGTGACCCAGGTGCGCGGCGCCTTATTTCCCGATACCCAGGGACTAGCAAGCTCTGTAGGCCGGGCCGCAAAAAAATGGCTGGCCGCATTGCTGCTGACAAACATCAGGGCGTCGTAGCTGCCCAAGTCTTTCCAAACCTGTGCGAGCTGCGACCGATCCGGCACCGCCACGATCTCTATCATGGGGAGCGCCACCGCTTCTATGCCGTTGCGCTGAATTTGTGCTGCCCAGGCATCTGCCTCTTGCCCCGGGCGGGTCACGATAGCGCGCAAGGTGGACTGCGTCATAGATGGGCGATTTTGGCGACACCGGCCTGCAGCGCTTGCGCTACTTGCGTGCCGAGTGCTTCTGCTTCGTGCAGCGTGTGCACTGGCGCTTTGCCGTTCACTTGTACCAGCGGCTGCGCACCCTCGGGGTCGCCCCAGGCGGCGTGCAATTCCAGGCTATCGCCGCTAAAGGTCGCGTGCGCTGCCAAAGGCATGGAGCAACTGCCGCCCATCAAACGGCTGACCAGGCGCTCAGCTGACACCGCCAAAAACGTGGGCATGTGCAGCAAGTGCGATAAGGCCTGCGCCACATCGTCGCGGTCACTCGGAATTTCGATACCCAATGCACCCTGCCCGGCCGCGGGCAGCATGTACGAAGGCTCAAACACCTGCGCAATGCGCGATGCGAGCCCCAAACGCTTGAGGCCGGCAGCAGCCAGGATGATGCCGTCGTACAAGCCTTCGTCGAGTTTGCGTAAGCGGGTATCGAGATTACCGCGCAAGGGCTCAATTTTCAGATCCGGGCGGATGGCGCGCAGCAAGGCCACGCGGCGCAGGCTGGAGGTGCCGACTACGGCGCCTTGCGGCAAGGCATCAATGGAAGCATACTTGTTCGAGACCCAGGCGTCGCGCGGGTCTTCGCGCTCCATCACACAAGCCAACGCAAAGCCGGGCGGCAGTTCCATAGGCACGTCTTTGAGCGAATGCACCGCCAGATCGGCGCGGCCTTCTTCCAGTGCCGTTTCCAGTTCTTTGACAAACAAACCTTTGCCCCCGACTTTGCTTAATGACCGGTCCAAAATCTGATCGCCTTTGGTCGTCATGCCCAAAAGGCTCACTTGGTGGCCTTGGGCTTGCAAAAGCGCTTGTACGTGTTCGGCCTGCCACATGGCTAAACGGCTCTCGCGGGTGGCAATAGTGAAGTGTTGCAAAGTCGTAACCTATTGGTAAACAATGTGTGCGGCAAATGCCGTGGGGGATGCTAGCATGGGCTGCGGCAAGCGCCTTGCATTCAGCGCCCACCAAGCCTTACCGGCCCGAGCGCAGCCCACCCGCATGGACCCAAGCCAGACGCCAGCATCCGGACGTCGCCCCGCCCATTTATTACGTACTGATCTGCATGCCCACCAAACCCGCCACAAACAGCCAGCGCAAAGAATACGAGCGCCCCCTGCGTGAAGACATCCGTTTCCTCGGGCGCATTTTGGGCGACGTCATCCGCGAACATGACGGCGTGCAGGCCTTTGAACTGGTGGAGCAAGTGCGCCGCTTTTCGGTGGCCTTTCGGCGCGACGCCGATCATGCCGCCGACAAGGCCCTGAAAAAACTACTCAAGGGCCTGGGGGCGGCTCAGACCGTCAGTGTGATCCGCGCCTTCACCTATTTCAGCCACCTGGCCAATCTGGCCGAAGACCGACACCAGATCCGCCTCCACGCTATCCATGATCGGGCGGGGGATGTGCAAGAAGGCAGCCTGGAAGTGGCACTGGTCCGCTTGCGCGAAGGCGGCATCGGTGCCAAAGCCGTGGCGCAGAGCCTGGCGCAGAGCTTTATCTCGCCGGTGCTCACCGCGCACCCGACCGAGGTGCAGCGCAAAAGTATTTTGGATGCCGAGCGCGCCATCGCCCAATTGCTAGCGGCGCGCGACGACATCAAGCGCCTGGGCACCGACGCCAACGGCCAAGCCGACGCACTGGCCTTGCGTGAACTGAGCTCTAACGAAGCGCAGATGCGCGCCCGTGTGATACAGCTTTGGCAAACCCGCTTGCTGCGCGACAACAAGCTGACCGTAGCCGATGAAGTAGAAAACGCGCTGAGCTATTACGAAAGTACGTTTCTGCGCGAAATTCCCAAACTCTATGCCAGCATGGAGCAGATGCTGGGTCAGCCTGTGCCGCATACTTTTTTGCGTATGGGCCAATGGATTGGCGGCGACCGCGACGGCAACCCCAACGTCAGCGCCCAAACCCTGGACTACGCGCTGCGCCGTCAAAGCGAAGTGGCATTGCGCCATTACCTGACCGAAGTGCATGAACTGGGTGGTGAGTTGTCGCTCTCGGCCAGCCTGACGCAGTGCAGCCCGGCTATGCAAGCCCTGGCCGAGCGCAGCCCGGACCACAATCCGCATCGCCGTGACGAGCCCTACCGTCGCGCGCTCATCGGCACCTATGCCCGTCTGGCCACCACTTTGCAACAACTGACTGGCACCGAGGCCACACGCCACGCCGTCGTCCCGCAGAACGCTTACACCCAGCCCCAAGAATTTTTGCAAGACTTGCGCACCATCGAAGCCTCGCTGCTGGCCAACCATGCGGGCGCCTTGAGCGCGCAGCGACTGCACCCGCTGATCCGCGCCGTCGAAGTATTTGGCTTTCACCTGGCCACGGTGGACTTGCGCCAAAGCTCGGACAAGCACGAAGAAGTCGTGGCCGAACTGCTGCGCGTGGCGCGTGTGCAAGCCAACTACCGCGCAATGCCTGAAGCTGATAAACGCAGCCTGCTGCTGGGGCTATTGCAAGACGCGCGTTCGCTGCAAGTGCAAGGCGCCGCCTACTGCGCGCACACCCAGGCCGAACAAGCGATTTTTGCCATGGCCCGCGTCATGCGCGAGCGCTTTGGCAAAGAAGCGATCCGCCACTACATCATCAGCCACACCGAAAGCGTGAGCGATTTGCTGGAAGTCTTGCTGCTGCAAAAAGAGGCCGGCCTGCTGCGCGGCACCTTGGACCTGGACGCGGTGTGCGATTTGATCGTGGTGCCTTTGTTTGAAACCATCGAAGACTTGCGCAATGCCGCGCCCATCATGCGCGCGTTTTACGCCCTGCCCGGTGTGGCCGCGCTGGTGCAGCGCAGCGGCGGTGAGCAAGACATCATGCTGGGCTACTCGGACAGCAACAAAGACGGCGGCATTTTCACCAGCAACTGGGAGCTCTACCGCGCCGAAATCGCGCTGGTGGAAGTGTTTGACGAACTGAGCGCCAGCGGCCACCCCACGCGCCTGCGCATGTTCCACGGACGTGGCGGCACGGTAGGGCGCGGCGGCGGCCCCAGCTACCAGGCCATTCTTGCGCAGCCCCCGGGCACCGTACGCGGGCAAATACGCCTGACCGAGCAAGGCGAAGTCATTGGCTCCAAATACGCCAACCCCGAAATCGGCCGCCGTAACCTGGAAACCCTGGTTGCCGCCACCCTCGAAGCCACGCTCTTGCAAGCGACCAAACCGGCCAGCAAAGCGTTTTTAGCTGCCGCGCACGAACTATCCGGCCACAGCATGGCGGCCTACCGCGCCTTGGTCTACGAAACACCGGGCTTTGCCGATTATTTTTTCAGCGCCACGCCATTGCGTGAGATCACCGAGCTCAACATCGGCTCGCGTCCGGCATCGCGCAAAGCAACGCAAGCGATTGAAGACCTGCGCGCTATCCCCTGGGGCTTTAGCTGGGGCCAATGCCGCCTGACGCTGCCTGGCTGGTTTGGCTTTGGCTCGGCGGTGCATAGGTTTATCCACGGCGCAGACGGCGAACACAGCGCAGCGCTTGCCAAAGAGCGCACCGCCTTGCTGCAAAAAATGCAGCGCCAATGGCCCTTCTTCCAGACCCTGCTGTCGAATATGGACATGGTGATCGCCAAGAGCGACATGGCCCTGGCTGCACGCTACAGCGAACTGGTGGAAGACGCGCGCCTGCGCCGCAAAATTTTTGGCGCCATCGAACAGGAATGGCATCGTACCGCCGACGCCCTCTCCCTGATCACCGGCCACAAGCAACGCCTGGCCGCCAACCCCAGCCTGCAACGCTCCATCCACCACCGCTTCCCCTACATCGACCCGCTGCACCACCTGCAAGTCGAACTGGTACGCCGCTACCGCGCCGGCCAAAGCGACGAGCGCGTGCGGCGCGGTATCCATATCTCGATTAACGGGATTGCGGCGGGCTTGAGGAATACCGGTTAATTTCGGGCCGCGCTAACGCGAAATCGGGGTCGCCGCCACCCCCCGATAAAATCCCGCGCATGACAAACCAACTCGATAAAAAAGCCCAGGCCTGGTCGGCGCTGTTTTCTGAACCGATGAGTGAGTTGGTCAAGCGCTACACCTCCAGCGTATTTTTTGACAAGCGGCTTTGGCAGGCCGATATCCGGGGCAGTTTGGCGCATGCGGACATGCTGGCGGCGCAGGGCATCGTCAGTGCGCAAGACCTGGCCGATATCCAGCGCGGCATGGCGCAAATCGTGGCCGACATCGAGGCCGGCCGCTTTGAATGGAAGCTGGACCTGGAGGATGTGCACCTCAACATCGAGGCGCGGCTGACGCAGTTGGTAGGCGATGCCGGCAAACGCATGCACACCGGGCGCAGCCGCAATGACCAAGTGGCCACCGATGTGCGCCTGTGGTTGCGCGACGAGTTGGACTTGATAGGCGACTTACTGGCCGCCCTGCAAAAAGCCCTGCTGGACGTAGCGGCGCAGCACACGCAAACCATCATGCCCGGATTTACGCATTTGCAAGTCGCCCAGCCGGTAAGCTTTGCGCACCATTTGCTGGCCTATGTAGAAATGTTTGCGCGCGATGCCGAGCGCATGCGCGAAGTGCGCGCCCGCACCAACCGGCTGCCCCTGGGCAGCGCCGCGCTGGCGGGCACTAGCTACCCGCTGGACCGCGAGCGCGTGGCGCGCAGCCTGGGCATGGTGGACGCGCAAGGGGTGCCCCAGCTTTGCCGCAACAGCTTGGACGCTGTCAGCGACCGCGACTTTGCGATGGAATTTACCGCCGCCGCCAGTATTTGCATGGTGCACATCAGCCGCCTGAGCGAGGAGCTGGTCTTGTGGATGAACCAAAACTTTGGCTTTATTCGACTGGCCGACCGCTTTACCACCGGCAGCTCCATCATGCCGCAGAAGAAAAACCCCGACGTGCCCGAACTGGCACGCGGAAAAACCGGCCGCGTGGTCGGCCACCTGATGGGTTTACTCACGCTCATGAAAGGCCAGCCCCTGGCCTATAACAAAGACAACCAAGAAGACAAAGAGCCACTGTTTGACACGGTGGACACGCTTACCGATACGCTGCGCATCTTTTCGGAAATGATTGGCGGCCAGCCGGACCCGCAGACCGGCAAGCTGTCGGGCGGCCTGACGGTCAACCCGGACGCCATGCGCAGCGCCGCCGCACGCGGTTACGCCACTGCCACCGACCTGGCCGACTACCTGGTCAAAAAAGGCCTAGCCTTCAGGGACGCACACGAAGTGGTAGCCCACGCCGTCAAAAGCGCGCAAGCCACGGGCAAAGATTTATCCGAACTGCCGCTGGCCACGCTGCAAGCTTTTCATGCGGCCATCGAGGCCGATGTGTTTGAGTGCCTGAGCCTGCAAGGCTCTTTAGATGCGCGCAACACCATTGGCGGTACGGCGCCTGAGCGGGTCTTGCAAGAGATTGCGCTGCACCGCCAACGCCTGGGCTAAGCGAACCTATGGGCGCTCGGCTAGGTTTCACACCGCCCAATAGGAAAGCCCGATGACGACCCAACAAATAGTTCTGAGCCTGGTGCTGGCCACCATGGTGTTTTCGGTGGCACTGGAATTGCAGCTCGACGATTTTTTGCGCGTGGCGCGCAGCCCCAAGGCGGTTGTCGTTGGCCTCATCCCCCAATTCATTTTGCTGCCAGTGGCCACCTGGGCCGCCACCCTGGTGCTGGACTTGCCGCCCAATGTGGAAGCGGCCATGATTTTGGTAGCCGCTTGCCCTGGCGGCAGCCTGAGCAATGTGGTGACGCATTTCGGGCGCGGCAATACGGCGCTGTCGGTCAGTATTTCGGCAGTGGCCAGCCTGATTGCGCTGTTTGCCACGCCGTTTAACTTCAGTTGGATGGTGGCCACCAACCCGGCCACTGCCGGTTGGCTGCAAACCCTGAACATTGACCCTTCGGATATTTGGATCAGCCTGTTTGCCTTGCTGGCGCTACCCCTGGCGCTAGGCCTGACGCTGACGCGCCGCCTGCCCGACTTCAGCGCGCGCATACGCAAACCGCTGGGTAATTTTTCGCTGATTGCGCTGCTGGCTTTTATCGTGCTGGGGCTGATTAAAGAGCGGCAATTGCTCACGCTGGGCCTCTTGCCCACGCTGGGCTTGGTGGTGGCGCACAACGCTATCGGCTTGCTGATGGGCTGGCTAACCAGCGGCGTGATGGGGCTGCGCACCGCAGACCGGCGCGCCGTCACCATCGAAGGCGGCATGCAAAACGCCGGGCTGGCGCTGGGCATTATTGCGGTGCAGTTCAACGCCGATCTAGGTATGGTCATCATCGCCAGCCTCTGGGGCATCTGGCATATCGTCAGCGGCATGTCGCTGGCACTTTTTTGGCGGCGCATAGACCGCATGGAAACTGAAGGAGACAGCAATGCTTGACTTAGTAATCCGTGGCGCGACCGTTGTCGATGGCACCGGCGAGCTGCCTTTTAACGCTGATGTCGGCATCCGGGATGGGCGCATTGCCGAGGTCGGGCACATCGGCAGCGCGGCGCGCGAAACCTTAGACGCCCAGGGCGCCTGGCTGACGCCAGGCTTTGTAGACATTCATACCCATTACGACGGGCAAGCTACGTGGGACGAAACCTTCAGCCCCAGCATCCACCATGGCGTGACCACGCTGCTGATGGGTAACTGTGGCGTCGGCTTTGCGCCGCTGCGCCCTGGCAGCGAAGATAGGCTGATCAAGCTCATGGAAGGTGTCGAAGATATTCCGGGCGTGGCGCTGCGCGAAGGTGTGCGCTTTTCTTGGGAGAGTTTTAGCCAGTACATCGACGCGCTAGACGCCATGCCGCACAGCCTGGACTTTTTGACCATGGTGCCGCACGACCCCCTGCGCATGCTGGTTATGGGCGCGCGCGCCGAAGCGCGTGAGGTGGCCACTGAGGCTGACATCGCCGCCATGCGCGCGCATTTGCGCAGCGCTTTGCAGGCCGGCGCAGCGGGCTTTTCTACCGGGCGCTCCGACAACCACCGCACGGCCGAGGGCCATGACACCCCGGCCTCTATCGCCAGCGCCGCCGAACTGCGCGGGCTGGGCCAAGCTTTTGAAGGCTTGGGCCATGGCGTGGTGCAAGTCGTCAGTGACTTTGACCTGATGCAAGGCCCGCAAGGTTTTGACGCCGAGTTTGATCTGGTGGAACAACTGGCGCAGGCCAGCGGGCGGCCCTTGTCCATGACCTGGCTGCAACGCGACCCCGGTGGCGAGCAGTATTTGCAGATTCAACAACGCGTGGAGGCAGCCGTGGCGCAAGGCCTGCCGCTGTACTTGCAAACCGCTGCGCGCGGCATTGGCGTGATCAACGGGTTGGACGCGAGTTTTCATCCATTTATGGGCTTCCCCGGCTACAAAGAAGTAGCCGCCCTGCCCTTGGCCGAGCGGGCACAAGCGCTGCGCGAGCCGGCACGCAAAGCGCGCATCCTGGCTGAAAAGTCCGAACGCCTGGCGGGTGACGGCACGCCGATACCGCCGCTGGTGGACTTGCTGCTTGCGCGTATCGAGCTGATCGCGGGGCGCATGTTCCCGCTGGATGCGCGCCTGGACTACGAGCCCGATGTGATGCAGAGCTTTTTGGTGCGCGCCAAGCAGCGCGGCACCACGGCGCTAGAGGCCATGTACGACTACTTGTGCGAAGGCGATGGCGCGCAACTGATTTACTTCCCCATCTTCAATTACAACCAAGGCTCGCTGGACGCGGTGCACACCATGCTGCAACACCCACGCGCCCTGTTTGGCCTGGGCGATGCCGGGGCGCATGTGGGCACCGTCTGCGACGCCAGTTTTTCCACCTTCATGCTCACGCATTGGGTGCAAGGCCGCGCCAAAGAGCGCCTGCCCTTGGAACGCGTAGTGGAGATGATGACCAGCCGCAACGCACGCTACCTGGGCCTGCAAGACCGCGGCCTGATACAGCCCGGCCTGCGCGCCGACTTCAACCTGATCGACCCGGTCCGCCTAAGCGTAGGCATGCCCCAGTTGGTGCGCGACCTGCCCGCGGGTGGCAAGCGCTTTTTACAAAAAGCACAGGGCTATATCGGCACCTGGGTGGCCGGGCAGGCGGTGATTCGGGAGGGGGAAGTCACCGGGGCCAGGCCGGGGCGATTGGTGCGGATGAGGCAAGACAGCTAAGAAACGGCAGGGGCCCCGCAAGCGCCTAAGCCCCACATTGCTGTCGCAAATAAGCGACACCATGGCGC
>Ga0209033_1001676_pt1 | contig 12718 bp, 12 predicted proteins | sample LauGreFa1BDMLBDN_2_FD_188218 | JGI IMG/M metagenome (GOLD analysis project Ga0209033, IMG submission 188218) | Freshwater lake microbial communities from Lake Michigan, USA - Fa13.BD.MLB.DN (SPAdes) (version 2) | ecosystem: Environmental > Aquatic > Freshwater > Lake | place: Lake Michigan, USA...
ACTTCTGGATGCGTTTGAAGAAACTTGTTGGTTCACACTTTGCTAACTACAAAGAGGCGTACGAGGCAAACCGCCTTATTAATAAAGGCATGATTCACCCTGTTATGTCTCAAGTCTTCACACTTGAGCAAACCGGCGAAGCGTCGTACCAAGTTCATAACAACATGCACGAAGGAAAACTTGGTGTGTTGTGCCTTTCACCTGAAGAAGGTCTTGGCGTAGACGATCACGAGTTGCGGGCAAAGGTGGCTGACAAGCTCACCTGGTTCCGTCGCTAAGAAAGAGCAGAAAATGATTCTCACTGAAATAGATCACGTTGCAATCGCTGTTCGCGATCTTGAAGCAGCAATCAAGTATTACCAAGATGCTTTCGGTGCAACTGTTGACCATCGCGAAGTTGTAGAGAGCGACGGCGTAGAAGAGGCGCTATTGAAAGTGGCCGAGAGCTATGTGCAGTTGTTGACACCAACGAACCCAGATTCTCCAGTTGCGAAGGCAATTGAGAAGCGTGGTGAAGGTTTGCACCACATCGGATATCGCGTGAACAATTGTGCAGAGGCCTTGGCTTCCATGATTGCCGCCGGTGCAACGCCGATTGATAAAGCACCACGACCTGGTAGCCGCGGCACCACAGTTGCTTTCATTCATCCGAAGGGCAGCTTCGGAACTCTTATTGAACTCGTTCAGGAATAAGCCTTTACTTCGCGACTAGCAATTTGATTGCAGAGTGGTTACACACTGTGCGTGCAAATTCTGGCGTGGCTATTAGTTGGTCTTTTTCTCGGGGGCTTTGTTGCGCTTTCTGCACGTCGCGAGATTCAACATTTACGTTCAATAGGCCACACCTACGGTGAGAATCATTTCGCAAGCACATGGTGGGCAATTTTCGTTTGCTGCTTGATTTGCGCAGCGTTATTCAGTTTCGTTGCAGTTCGCACTGAGACTTTCGAAGATCAAGCAATCGTGGCTCTGTTAGTAATCGGCGGATTATGGTTTGCGATTGTCGACCTTGATACTCATGTCATTCCGTTTCATGCTGTTGTGAAGTTCTCTGCAGCAACGTGTGCATTGTTCGCCGTCACCGTTGGAAGTGATACGCAAACGGTGAAGCAGGTATGCATCGGTGCAATCACCATGTGGGCTTTGCTCTTTCTTGTGCGTGTCTTGTCGGGTGGAGACATGGGTGGCGGAGATGTCTCTTTAGGCGCAAGCTTGGGTTTGTATTTGGGTTGGTCAAGTTCGACTGCTGTCTATGTTGCGTTGATCGCGTCCTTTATGGCGGGAGGAGGAGTGGCACTCACCTTGTTGCTGTTACGAAAGGCAGACAGGGATACACATTTCCCATTTGGCCCTTGTCTAATCGTTGGTTCTCTGTTCGCCGTTCTACGATGATGTGAACTACACGGAGGTACCTCATGTCTGAATTTTCAGGAATGGTTGCAATTGTCACCGGATCATCGAGCGGAATTGGTGAACGCACCGCACAACGTCTAGCAGAACTCGGCGCACATGTCGTGGTGAACTCTGCAAGTTCCGTGGAGGCTGGGCAGAAAGTTGCTGACTCATTGCCAAATGGTGCCATTTATGTGCAAGCAGACATCAGCGATAAAGCACAATGCCAAAAACTCATTGATACAACAATTGCGAAGTTTGGCAAATTAGACGTATTGGTGAACAACGCAGGATGGACAACATTGGTTCCTCACGCAGATCTCGATGCACTGACAGACGAGATTTTTGAAAAGACTTTTAATGTGAATGTGATGGGAACATGGCAACTCACCAAAATGGCGATGCCACACTTGTTGAAATCACAAGATGGAAACGTTGTCAACATCACGTCGGTTGCAGGCGTACGGCCGATGGGTTCTTCCATTGCGTACTCCATGACTAAGGCCGCGTTGAATCAGATGACGCGTCTCATGGCTAAGAGCCATGGTCCAGTTCGTCATAACGCAGTTGCGCCTGGATTAGTAGAAACACCTTGGACGCAAGATTGGGCAACACAACATGCGGGTGTTGCTGCGATTGCTCCACTCAAGCGGTCTGCTACGCCAGATGATTGTGCAGAAGCAGTACTTGCGTTCTTGCGCAACAAGTACGTGACTGGTCAAATTTTTGTTGTTGACGGCGGATTAACGCAAGTCAGCTAACTATTTGCGTGGGCCACGAAATGGCTGCACACCGCCAGCTGGGACCGTACCAAGACGTCCACGTTGATAGTCATCGAATGCTTGTTGCAATTCTGCGCGTGTATTCATGACGAATGGGCCGTATTGTTCGACCGGTTCACCGATGGGTTGACCACCAAGCAAAATCACGTCGAGTGCTTCATGCGCAGACGCTTCCAGCGTGATGGTGTCGCCAGTGCCGAACACTGCTGTTTGGCCGACCACAAATGAATGATGGTCGATACCAACAAAACCAGAACCCTTCACCACGTGAGCGAGTGCATTGAACAAAGGATTCCACGGCAGCACCATGCGCGAGCCCGGAAGAATTGTTGCGTGTGCCATCACAATGGGTGTGCGAGTGGAACCGGGGCCGGTAATTCCAGCGATGTCGCCAGCAATGAGACGCACCAATGTTCCAGCATCAGGTGTTGTAAACAGTTTCACCAAATCTGCATCAAGGTTTTGATACGCAGGCGAAATCATTTTTTGTTTTGCAGGCAAGTTGACCCACAACTGCAAGCCATGAAAGAGGCCGCCGCTCACTACCAATTGTTCGGGAGGAGTTTCGATGTGCAAGATGCCACCACCTGCTGTCATCCACTGTGTTGAGCCATCTTGAATGATTCCGCCACCACCATGGGAGTCTTGGTGAATGAATGCGCCATCCATGATGTACGTAACAGTTTCGAACCCGCGGTGTGGGTGCCAGTCTGTGCCACGCGCTTCATAAGGCGGATATTCAACCGAGCCCATTTGATCCATCATGATGAACGGGTCGAGTACTTCTTTTGCAATGCCTGCAAAGGCGCGGCGAACAGGGAACCCCTCGCCTTCGAAACCGCTCGGGGCAGTGGTGAGCGAAATCAATGGACGGTCATGGGCTTCGATTGTTGGGGCCTCAATACGAGGAAGCGTCAGAGTGTCGGCTGTTACTGCAGGCATGGTGGTCCTTTCGAGACATCTCTAATGTAGTTGCGCGCGCAACTAGTTATGGAGAATGGTAATGGTATTGGCATTTCGTGCCTTTCCCACTAACCCTGCGATACTGAATCAGCATGATTGTTCACCTCATCGACGGCACCTACGAGTTGTATCGGCAGCACTTCGGCCAAGCAGTTCGCCACAGCACACCACCACCGTTAGCAGCTACACGCGGCGTGGTTCAATCGACCTTGCAATTGCTTGCTGGCGGTGCAACTCATGTTGCAGTATCGGTCGACCATGTCATTGAAAGTTTTCGTAATGACTTGTACGAGGGTTATAAAACGTCAGACGGAATGGAAGAAGACATTCTGGAGCAGTTGCCAATAATGGAAGACGCGTTGCGCGCACTTGGCGTTGCAGTGTGGCCAATGGTGAAATACGAAGCCGACGACGGTCTCGCTGCTGGCGCACTTATTGCTTCGTTAGATCCGCGAGTTGACCAAGTGCAGATGTTGACGCCCGATAAAGACTTAGGCCAATGCGTGAGCGGCAATCATGTTGTGCAGTATGACCGGCGTAACGATCTCATCATTAATGAACAAGCAGTGATTGAAAAGTTTGGTGTGGGCCCCGCGAGCATTGCCGATTGGCTCGGACTGGTGGGCGACACTGCAGATGGTTTCCCTGGCCTTCCCGGGTGGGGAGCAAAGAGCGCTGCTTCAGTCTTGGCAAAGTATCTGCATATTGAAAACATTCCTGATGATGAAACTCAGTGGGCTGCTGATGGTGTTGTTGTGCGTGGCGCTGCGAAGTTGGCAGCAACATTGCGCGAGAAGCGCGAACTGGCCAATCTTTTCAAAGTGGTGGCCACAGTGGTGACAAACGTAGAAGACGATGTGCAGTTAGGCAGCGTGGATGATTGGGAATGGCGCGGCCCTACAAAAGAGCTAGCCCACTTTGGTCAGTTGCTTGGAATGTCGGACTTAGTTGAGCGCACAGAGCGCGCCATGGTCGGCCGTAACTAAGCGTTATTTCGCTACGGCAGGTTTGGCACGAACCGTGTACTTCAACGTGCGCGGCTTCACTTTCGTTTTGTCTGCACGAGACTTTGTTCCAGTGGTTGCCCACAGGCGGGTCCACTTGCCCGTTGCACTTAATTTTGTTGTGCCGGCTTTTAGTGCGGTGACAAGTGGCTTAGGAAGAATGCACGCTTTCTTGGGTGTGTACCACTTCCATTTTGCAGTCTTGGCTTTCTTTGTGGAACCAAATGCTGCGTAAGCACATTTGTATTTCTTTGTCTTTGCGCCGTCTTTGTATGAGGCAGAGATTGTCATCTTGATCTTGCCGGCGTAGTTCTTCATACGAATCTTTGGCTTGATGCCATTCTTTTTATCGACAGTGAATCCGAACTCATTAGTGATGATGATGTTGCCCGGGATAACGCTTGGCCAGAAACCTTCGGTAAAGGCATCGGTTTCTGAATCTGTTGCAGGCTCAACATCCCAGGAAGCAGTGTTACTTGTGGTTGATGATGTACTCGAAGATCCACTAGACGCGGCAGGTAATACGGTGACCGCTGCAGATGCAGCACTAGGAACGGAGTCCGCATACACTCCGACCCTCTTGCCTACGGCTGTGAACGTATATGCAGTACCACCTGTTAATCCTGTGATGGTGCATGATCCGGATGCACCGGTCACTGTGCAAGTTGCACCACCTGGTGTTGCTGTAACGAGATACGAAGTAGGTGTTCGTCCGCCAGTTGGTGGCGTGACTGTGATTGTTGCGCTTCCTACACCAGGTTCGACAGTTGGCGCACTGGGAGCACTCGCCGCGACAACATTGTTTCGTACTGAATGGGGGCCGAATGATGCGGCGTCTGCACCTGCTGGAGTTTGAATTGCTTCATTTGTTGCTGCCGCATCGGGCGTCGGAGCAACATAGCTCACGGTGATTACCGACCCGGGGCGAATTTGCTTAGCCAAATTCAATTTCATCTGATAGCAGGAATTTGGACACCCTGGTCCGTACTGCACTGAGGTCACCGAAATAGGTTGGGTATCAACCAAGACAGAGAAGCTGCCAACATTTGGCAAAGTCCCACCCAAAGATCCGCCAGGTCCATTGCCAAGCGCATTACTGAATTCAATGGCGAGACCATCGAATGAGGTGTCCCCTGTGGTGTCGAAGACCGGTGCTGGAACGACATACGCCCTCACCGAGTCAAGATTTAGAGGCATTGGTCCAGCGACTAAACCCACAGAGACGAGGGTGGCGATGAGTACGAGATGGGAGCGGGACCTAATGGATTTCAACACCTAAGCATCTTAGGGTGTGGATAAGTTCCTTAGAAGGCCCTTGGAACTTTGGCGGGCGGCCATGGGCAGTGAAGTGACGGCCAGGCGACCTGCGGCGCACGACCTATCCCGCGTGGAGGCTGCTTCCGTCAGGACCTGACCTGGTTTACGGGCGATCGTCGCACAGGACCCGACCGCCACCTCACCACCCACGGATACCCATGGGAACTGATGGCTAGAGCGTACAAGCCAGTTAGCCTGACCACCCGTAGTTGTAGCAATACAGCCACTTGGAAGAGTGCGAGAGCGGCCGAACCGGCACGCTTGGAAAGCGTGTGAAGTGAAAGCTTCCGTGGGTTCGAATCCCACCTCTTCCGCCATGACAGTTCAAACGTCAGCTTTTATCGATGCCATGCGGGTTGCTTTGGATGAGGCACGTCTCGCCTTTGCCGCCGGTGACGTTCCCGTGGGTGCCGTAGTCGTGCACCATGGAAAAATTATCGCTCAGCGTCACAACGAACGTGAAGCAAGCAATGACCCAACAGCGCATGCCGAAGTATTGGCGTTACGCGATGCGAGTCAAGTGCTGAATAGTTGGCGACTAGATGAGTGCACCTTGGTAGTCACGCTTGAACCATGTGTGATGTGTGCAGGTGCAACACAATCATCGCGTATTGGCCGACTTGTATATGGTGCAGCAAACTTTGAAGCCGGTGCTACTGCAAGTTTGTACAACGTGATGAGCGACCCACGTCTGGGCCATAACCCGCCCGTGGAGCATGGTGTTCTTGCGGAAGAATCAGCAGCCTTGCTGAAAGAATTCTTCGCCTCTAAGCGTTTGTAGCGCCGATAACCTTTTTCATACGGAAGGGTGCCAGAGCGGCCGAATGGGACTGTCTCGAAAACAGTTGTGGTGTCAAAGCCACCGAGGGTTCAAATCCCTCTCCTTCCTCCAGTACGACCCAGCTTCGGCTGGGTCGTTTTGTTTATTGCTTTGTGAAAGTCCGCCACGCTTTATCGGCAACTCGACCATCGATGTGGGGAAGCCCAAATTTTGCCAACGCGACCAAAACGGGTTTTGTCTCTTTTCCACGAGTGGTCAATCTGTAGGCAACATGTCCTGAATCTGGCTTCTCATATTGTTCTATCAATCCATTGGTGGTGAGATCTTTAATTCTTTGAGACAACAATGTTGGAGAGATACCCGTGAGGCTCTCTCGGAGTTCCACGTAGCGACATGTCTTGTGAATAAAGAGATCACGAAGAATTAGAAGTGTCCATCGGTCTCCCATGAGGTCGAGAGACATTGCAATTGGACAATTTAGGTCGTAGCTGCGTTGCCTGGAGGCGACAGATTTCTTGGACTGCGATTGACTCATACTTACATGGTACATTTTTTGTACCAAAAGGGGAAATCATGAGTCACACTTCATCACCGTCAGAGAACCGGGCAATGAGCCCATGGCCTACGTTCGTTGTCACCGCGATTGCTGCGTACATTTCAACATTGGACCTATCAATCGTGAATGTTGCTTTCGCAGAGATTGCCGCAGATTTCCCAGAAGTCAGTCGAGGAACTATTTCATGGGTGGTCACCGCGTACTCCATTCTTTTTGGCTCTTTGCTTGTTGTATCGGGTCGCCTTGCCGATCGCGTCGGTCGCAAGAGACTTTTCCAACTTGGATCAATACTCTTCTTGGCTGGTTCAGTTGTTTGTGCCGTAGCGCCATCAATGGGATTGCTCATCGCAGGACGCGCGGTTCAAGGTATTGGCGGCGCAGTTATGACTCCAGCATCAATTGGGTTGTTGCTATCTGTATTCTCACTTGAACGGCGAAGCCAAGTTGTTGCGTGGAATGGTGCCGTTGGTGCATTAGGCGTCGCATCGGGACCAACGTTGGGTGCATTCTTTGTTGACACGTTCGGCTGGCGATCTGCCTTTTGGATCAACGTTCCCATCTGTCTCATTGTCGTGCTGATGGCAGCGAAATATGTGAAGGAAACTCCTCGCATTGATTCACCAAGACCAGACATTGGTGCTTCAGTATTCGTGACATTGACAGTTGGATCACTGGTATGGAGTATTTCTCGTGCAGAAGAATACTCGTGGTCTGATCCTCTCGTTCTTACTCTGTTCATTGCAGCAGTGGCATTCGGAATAGTCGTTGTACGACGCACAATCACGCATGCCGTGCCACTAATGCCGCCAGCAATGTTTAAGATTCGTTCATTCTCGGTGGCAAATGCTGCAACATTTCTCTTCGGTGCAGCTTTTTCCGCAAATATCTTGAATAACGTCCTGTTCCTGCGTTCTGTATGGAAGTACAGCGTTCTAGAAGCTGGCTTGTATTCGGTCCTTGCACCAGTGATTGTTGCCGCTACTTCTTTTGCAATTGGTCGCCACATAACTCGAATTGGGTTTCGAAAACTTTTGGTAGGGGGTCCACTTTTGTTTGGGGCTCTGGTCTTTATAGGTGCCCGAATATTTGGAACAAACCCAACGCCGTGGTCTGAGTGGTTGCCATTGATGTTTGTGCTCGGAATTTCCATTGGGCTCACGTTTCCGACATTGTCGGCAGCAACAGTGCACTCATTGCCGCCAACTCTCTTTTCGCTTGGAAGTGCAATAAACAACACATCCCGCCAAATTGGGTCGGCTGTTGGCGTTGCATTGGTAGTCACTATTCAGACATCGTCAGATGGTCTTGTTGGGTTTCAACGCGGTTGGTACTTCATTGCTGCGTGCAGTGCGCTTTGTGGTGCAGTTGCGCTTCTACAACCCCGAGTGGGATCATCTCCTGAATAGTCCATCAGCCACTTAATGGTGACTGCGTACACTTGTGTTATGCAAATCATTCTTCGTCATCAACCCGCTTACTCCGTTGCACGCGTGGAACTTGAACCAAATGAAGCACTTCAACTTGAGGCTGGCGCCATGGTTGCTATGTCTTCGGGAGTGGAACTCACCTCAAAAATGGAGGGTGGATTTCTCAAATCATTATCACGCAGCGTTCTGGGTGGCGATTCGTTCTTCATCTCCACCGTTACTGCTGGTGCGAATGGTGGATGGGTAGATCTTGCACCTGGGTTACCAGGTGACATCATCACGTTGCCGTCAACGTCTGCAGAGCCATGGATGCTTACACGTAGTTCATGGTTGGCAACCACAGTGGGCGTCACGCTCGATGCAAAGTGGGGTGGCTTCAAGAACTTGTTCGGAGGCGAAGGTGGGTTCTTGGTGTACGCCCAAGGTGACGGCGAAATTTTATTGAACTGTTACGGCGCACTCGATATCTACGATCTTGCCGCGGGCGAGACATTGGTACTTGATTCTGGGCATTTAGTTGCAATGAGTTCAAGTGTGAACTTACAACTGAAAAAGGTTGCATCTGGGTGGATGAACACCATCAAGTCTGGTGAAGGTTTCGTTTTTGAAATTAGTGGACCAGGTCGTGTGTATGCGCAAACTCGTAACCCAACATGGTTCCGTCAATTTGCACCCGCAGCACACAGCCACGGTGGTCGCTAGTTAGCAAGCTTTTTCGGCAAAATCAACTTTGGTAGTGATGAGGTAGTTGTCAACTGCTGAGACAACACAATCATTTTCGCCATAACCAGTGTGACGGTTTGCGTCAACAACAATCAGTCGCCCATCTTCCAGTTCAGTTGCCATCTTTCGTGAACTGGCTAATGGCGTAGCGGCATCACCAGTTGTGCCCACTACAACAATCGGTCCGGCACCAATGCCCGTAATGCGAATGCGTGGGTCTGGTTTCGCAGACCAGAAAACACAACCGTATCCACCAGCCCAACCTGGCCATAGTCGGGGGGCTACAGCCTTGAACTTTGGAGTCCATGAATCGCTTTCTTCGACGGTTTTTGGACCTGGATCATCTAGGCACAGGATTGCATTAAAAGCTTCAAGTTCATTTCCCCACGTACCGTCGAAGTCTCGCTGGAAGTAATCGTCGTACATTTCCAACAAGCCACGTCCATTCTTCTTTTGGGCGTTGTTCAGTGCCGTGCTCAACGATTCCCAAAGACTTGACGAATACATTGCTTGTGAAACGGCAGTTAAAGCGACAGATAAATTGACTGGAGTTCGACCATTAGAAACAGCCAAAGGTTCTTTATCAATTGAAATCATTAATGCGTCAAAAGCTTCCTCTGCTTTACCGTTGTTGTGAAATGCGCATTCCTTGTCTGCAGAACATTGCTCAAGGTATTTCGTGAGCTCGTCTTCAAATCCTTTTGCCTGTTGCAGTCCACCTTCTATATAGCTAGCGGTGGGGTCTGAGGCTCCGTCTAGTACCGCTGCGCGAACTGTGGTGGGGAACATTGTTGCCCACGTCGCTCCGAGTTCACTTCCATATGAAAAACCGAAGTACGTAATCTTGTCTTCACCTAAAGCTGCTCGAATAGTGTCCATGTCGCGCGCTGTGGAGTTCGTGGAAATGTACGGAAGAATTTCGCCACTCTTCTTCTCACATGCGGCGGAGAAATCTCTCGTGCTACTGATGAGTTCTTCGCGTTGGGCATCAGATTCTGCAGTGGGATCAACGGCGAAGTATTTGTCGTAGTTGTCGACACAATCAACAGCGGGAGTGGAGTCTCCGGTACCGCGAGGGTCCCAGCCAACTACATCGAACACATCCGTTAGATCTGAACTGAGGTAGCCACTTGCATTTTTGGCAATGGTGGTGCCACCAAACCCAGGACCTCCGGGATTCACGAGCAAACTGCCGATGCGCTTCGTGCGAAATGTGGCGGGACGCTTCACCAACTTGAGCGAGAAAGAACCCTTCGACGGCTCGGAATAGTCATATGGAACCTTTAACCGTGAGCATTTCAAGCCATCACCGTCTTTTATTGGGCAATCAGCCCACTTGATTGTGCCTCCAACGGCGGGCTGGACCATGGTGCCGACTGGGCTTGTGGAATCAGATGTACCGGAACCGGTGCCGGCGCAGGCGGACAAAAAAGCTACGAGTGCGCTACAGATGGCAAGACGACGGAACATAATTACAGAGACTAGGCGCATGTTCGCCCGTAGCCTCAACGGTGTGCGAATGGGTCCTCATATGTTTCTGCCAAGCGACGGAGAGGCCGTCAAAGGGGCGCGACTGAAGCGAGAATCCTTGCGTCGTGTCAAGATTTTTGCCGCCCCGTATAAGTGGGAAATCATCTGGTTTCTTCTAGCGATCTGTGTTTCAGCGTTGCTCGCCTTGGCCCCTCCATTGTTGTTCCGTGCCATCTTGGACACAGCAATTCCAAACGAAGATCGCAGCCTCATTACAACACTGGCGGTCGTGGTCGTTTTTGCAGCAATTGGGGATGCCGGTTTAGCAATTGTGCAACGTTGGCTGAGTTCACGCATCGGCGAAGGCCTCATCTACGACTTACGCGTTGCCTTGTTCGACAAAGTGCAACAAATGCCTGTTGCATTCTTTACACGCACACAAACCGGTGCGCTCACTAGTCGTCTTAATAATGATGTTGTGGGAGCGCAAAATGCAGTGACATCAACTCTTGGAAGTGTCGTGTCAAACGTTGTCGTACTCGTTACCACTCTTGCCGCCATGCTTGCGCTCGAATGGAAGCTCACTTTGTTGTCTCTAGTTGTATTGCCAGTTTTTGTGGCGCCTGCAAAACGTGTTGGACTTCGACTTGGGCTCATTGCACGTGAACAGATGGATCTGAATGCGCAAATGAATACACAGATGAACGAACGCTTCAATGTGTCTGGCGCAATTGTGGTGAAACTGTTTGGTCGTCGCGAACGCGAAGTCTCTGTGTTTTCCGCGCGTGCAGCAGGTGTGCGCGACACAGGAATAAAAGCTGCTTTGTATGGCCGTGTCTTTTTTGTAGCGCTCGGTTTGGTCGGCGCTATGGGAGCCGCTGCTATTTACGGCGTTGGTGCGCATCTTGTTGTATCTGGCGGAATCTCTGCAGGCACTCTTGTTGCAATGGCAGCGTTTGTGCAACGCATTTATCAGCCACTCACTGGTCTCACTAACGCGCGTGTAGACCTCATGACTGCGTTTGTATCTTTCGATCGAGTATTTGAAGTGCTCGATGCGCCTGTCAACATCTTTGATCGCCCTGGCGCTTACGACTTGGTAGACCCACGTGGTGAAGTTGAATTCCGTAATGTGGTATTTCGTTATCCGCCGGCATCGGCAGTTTCAGTTGCCACTCTTGAGTTACCGGGTGCGCCATCAGGTGACGCCGATGTTGACGTATTGAAAGGTGTCTCATTAAAGATTGCCGCTGGGTCCACAGTTGCCATTGTTGGCTCGAGCGGCTCTGGCAAGAGCACCATGGTCACATTGGTTCCAAGATTGTACGACGCAACAAACGGAGCAGTATTGGTTGATGGCCACGATGTACGCGACCTCACTGGTGACTCGCTACATGATGCAATCGGAGTGGTGTCACAAGATCCGCATTTGTTCCACGAATCAATTGAATCCAATCTTCGCTACGCAAAACCAGACGCAACAACGGAAGAAATAGTTGCTGCATGCGAAGCTGCCCGCATTCAAGACACCATTGACGCATTACCAGACGGATTAGCCACATTGGTGGGCGAGCGCGGGTACCGATTGTCGGGTGGCGAGAAACAGCGGCTAGCTATTGCTCGCATGTTGTTGAAGAATCCAGCCATCATGATTCTGGACGAAGCCACTAGCCACCTCGATAATGAAAATGAGTCTTTGGTGCAAGAGGCTCTTGAGTCCGCTTTGCATGGCCGCACTGCCTTAGTGATTGCGCATCGTCTATCTACTATTCGAGATGCTGACCTGATTGTGGTACTCGATGATGGCCGCATCATGGAACAAGGCACGCACGACGAATTGATGGCCCGCAACGGAATGTATGCCTCACAAGTACGTGCTGGCGGTTCATTCGGGCTTGACGCAGCCGAAATCTAGACTGGTCGCGTATGGCAAAGGAACCTGAACTTCTCAATGGCGTTCCTGCCTTTACCGTTACCCAATTTGCGGTCACTCTCAAAGGTGCCCTCAAGCAAATGTTTGCTGGCGGTGTTTGGTTAGAAGGCGAGATCGAGGGAATGAAGTCTCAGCCCCACGCCACTGGTCACTATTTCTCTCTCATCGATGGTGAAGGAAAAGACAAAGCAAAACTCGATGTCAAATTGTTTGCCAACAGCGGTGATCTCAAACGAGTGACGGCCAAATTGGCCACGCATGGTTTAGCTCTTCAAAACGGAATGCGCGTGCGCTTTTATTGTGAGATTGATTTCTACATTGTGCGCGGCGAGTTGTCACTCATCATTAAAGATGTCGATACGCAATTTAC
>Ga0209033_1001681_pt1 | contig 12701 bp, 10 predicted proteins | sample LauGreFa1BDMLBDN_2_FD_188218 | JGI IMG/M metagenome (GOLD analysis project Ga0209033, IMG submission 188218) | Freshwater lake microbial communities from Lake Michigan, USA - Fa13.BD.MLB.DN (SPAdes) (version 2) | ecosystem: Environmental > Aquatic > Freshwater > Lake | place: Lake Michigan, USA...
CGTAACGCTGCCCCCTCTTATTATTGCTCCTCCTATATCAATTAGTGCCAACCCGCACATTTATTGATCATTTGCATTGTTCGCGTAAAAAATCTAAAAGTCAAGTTAATTGCCAAAAGAACCAGACTTGGCGGAACTTATTGAGAATCCAGGATTGGCGGGCGTTTTCGAGCTAGCGCCCTGCGCATAGCGAGGAAAGCGCGTAATATCAATGCAAGTGTGTGGATATGACTGGTTTAACCTGTTACGCAGGTAGATGAAAGCATTAGAATAGAAGCATGGCAACTAACGAAGAGAATGATAATGGCACGGCCCTGATTACCAAGGAGCAAAAGGAGGCAGTTAAGCCGCCTTCCATGTATCAGGTGCTGTTGCTAAACGATGATTACACCCCGATGGAATTCGTGGTCGCTATCATTCAAGAATATTTCAACAAAGACCGTGAGAACGCTACGCAAATTATGTTGAAAGTGCATCGTGATGGTAAAGGATTGTGCGGGGTTTATCCCAAGGATATTGCCAGTACAAAAGTAGAGCTTGTTTTAACCCACGCCCGAAAGGCTGGGCACCCGCTGCAGTGTGTGATGGAGGAAGCATGATCGCCCAGGAACTTGAAGTTAGTTTGCACATGGCCTTTGTTGAGGCTCGACAAGCACGACATGAATTTATTACTGTCGAGCATCTCTTGCTTGCGCTACTAGACAATCCCTCAGCGGCAGAGGTTTTACGTGCGTGCGCAGTGAATGTTGATGATCTGCGCAAAACTCTCACCAACTTTATTACAGACAATACTCCGACGGTTCCCGGCACGAGCGAAGTCGACACTCAACCTACCTTGGGTTTTCAACGTGTCATTCAACGTGCAATCATGCACGTACAGTCGGCTTCCAACGGTAAAAAAGAAGTCACAGGCGCCAACGTGCTAGTGGCTATTTTCGGTGAAAAAGATTCGCACGCTGTTTACTATCTGCATCAGCAGGGAGTAACTCGCCTCGATGTCGTTAACTTTATTTCTCACGGTGTGCGCAAGGATCAACAGTCCGAATCGCAAAAAGCACCCGAAGGCGTGGAAGAAAGTTCCTCCGAAGGTCAGCAAAAAGAAAGTGCGCTCGACCAATTTACACAAAATCTCAACAAGCTTGCAGCTGAAGGCAAGATCGATCCATTGATAGGTCGTGAAGCCGAAGTTGAGCGTGTGATTCAAACACTGTGCCGTCGCCGTAAAAACAATCCGTTGTTGGTGGGTGAAGCAGGTGTTGGTAAAACAGCGATTGCTGAAGGCCTTGCATGGCGTGTAACTCAAGGCGACGTGCCTGAGATTTTGCAAAATGCCGTGGTGTATTCGCTAGACATGGGCGCCTTGTTGGCCGGTACTAAATATCGCGGTGATTTCGAGCAGCGCTTGAAAGCGGTATTGAAGCAAATGAAAAACAGTCCCAATGGAATTTTGTTTATTGATGAGATACACACCATCATCGGTGCAGGTTCTGCTTCGGGTGGTACGTTAGACGCATCTAATCTATTGAAGCCGGCCCTCTCTAGTGGGCAGCTCAAATGTATCGGCGCTACTACCTTTACTGAATACCGAGGTGTGTTTGAAAAAGACCACGCTCTGTCACGTCGTTTCCAAAAGATCGATGTGAATGAGCCGACGGTTGAGCAAACCATTCAGATTTTGCGTGGACTGAAATCACGCTTCGAGGAACATCATGGCGTGAAGTACTCCGCCTCAGCGCTGACATCAGCGGCTGAATTGGCTGCGCGCTTTATCAATGATAGGCATTTGCCTGATAAGGCTATCGATGTTATCGACGAGGCTGGTGCTGCTCAGCGCATTCTTCCAAAGTCAAAACAGAAAAAAACCATTGGCAAGTCAGAGATCGAGGACATTATTTCCAAGATAGCTCGCGTGCCAGCTGCGTCAGTCAATCAAGACGATCGTACTAAGTTGCAGACTATCGATCGCGATCTGAAAAATGTCGTGTTTGGTCAGGATCCTGCAATTGAAGCCTTGGCAGCTGCCATCAAAATGGCGCGTGCTGGTTTGGGTAAAACGGATAAGCCGATTGGTTCTTTCTTATTCTCTGGCCCTACAGGCGTAGGAAAAACCGAGGTCGCTAAACAACTCGCTTTCATCATGGGTATTGAGCTGATCCGCTTTGATATGTCCGAGTACATGGAGCGCCACGCCGTCAGTCGTTTGATTGGCGCGCCGCCAGGTTATGTAGGATTCGATCAGGGCGGTTTGTTGACCGAGGCTGTCACCAAAAAACCACATTCTGTTTTGCTGCTGGATGAGATAGAGAAGGCGCATCCGGATGTGTTCAACATTCTGTTGCAAGTTATGGATCATGGAACGCTCACGGATAACAATGGCCGCAAAGCTGACTTCCGTAACGTGATCATCATCATGACCACCAATGCCGGAGCTGAAAGTCTGCAGAAGCGCACCATGGGCTTCACCGAGTCTAAGCAAGCTGGCGATGAAATGATTGATATCAAGCGTATGTTTACGCCTGAGTTCCGTAATCGCTTGGATGCGATCATCAGCTTTAAGGCGCTGGATGAAGAAATTATCCTGCGCGTGGTTGATAAGTTCCTCATGCAACTGGAAGAGCAACTGCATGAGAAGAAAGTCGATGCCGTATTCAGCGAATCATTGCGTCAATTCCTAGGTAAGAAAGGTTTTGATCCATTGATGGGTGCTCGTCCTATGTCGCGACTGATTCAAGACATGATTCGCAAAGCACTGGCGGATGAACTCTTGTTTGGTAAATTGATGTCCGGTGGACGTGTCACCGTTGATCTAGACGATCAAGATAACGTCAAACTGGACTTTGCTGAGAGTGATACACCACCACCCGCAGCGCCACAAGAAACAGTAGAAGTTGAATGATGATCTAGTTTTTGTTTAGATTGGAGCTTCATAAAAAACCCTGAGCTTGCTCAGGGTTTTTTGTTTTCTGCACTGCGAATCGAGATAGCTATTTCTAGGTAGGTAGCTTTAAGGAACCAACGCTTTTTTCGCTGACTGTTTTTGTCGAATCTCTTTCATCGTCGATTGGATCACGCTTTGTCTACCTTCTGTCCAAGGGTGTAGCGCTGGGTAAGTGTTTGCTTGAGATGCGTTTGGGATTTGCGCTAGCTTTTGCATCACGCGTGTAAAGCTAGCGAGGTCGTAACCCGCGCGAGCCAACATAAAAAGAGCCAGTCGATCGGCATCCTGATCCATTTTTTCAGGCGTTATCTTTATTCCATTGCTACTGTTAGCAGCCACTTGGTCAGGTTTAAACAACAACAAATTATCGATAACGATGGATAGCGTAGCCATTTGTTGTAACTGTTTGGCGTGCTGCAAAACATTGTGCGCTATCTCGCGCGCAATGATGACGGCCACGTCTTCATCCGTAGAGAGCCAATCAAGCAAGCCGCGGGTGAGTAATATTCGACGTCCATCGGCATAAGCATTTACGTTCTGAGTATTGCCGACATCAATAGCAAAAGCACAGGCCAGAGTCAGCGGCACGTTAACCGTTATGGGTTGATTCTGCCGTATGACGGTAATGTTTATCTCAGTCAGATTTTTAAGAATGGGTGACAGCATGCGAGCTGCCTCGGGTTCAGCTTGCGGGCCGGTAGGTATAGTGATGTCTTGAATCGTTTGCAAAATATCGCCGCGTTTAAGACCTGCGCGCATTGCACCACTGCCATCGAGTATCTGCATCACTTGCAATCGCTCGTCGAGCCCGAGGCTCTGTCGAGCCGCAACTGCTAACTCAGGTGGATAAGAGTATTGATTTTTTGCGGTAAACCCAAGTAGTGGTCGTGCTTGGGTTCGGCAAAGCACCGCATTTTTAATAATCAGTGGAGCGGCGATACGGTAAATGCGTTCCTGTCGTTCCAGCAGCGTATCAATGACAGGGTCGCGTATAGTAATCGATGATGCGCCATTAACTTTACTGGGTGAGTTTTGAGATACCGATGGTGAAGCAGAGGTAGAAGGTGACGTCGATGTAGTTGAATTTAGAGGAACCTGATTACAGGCGCCGAGAAATGTGAATAGAAATGGAAATAAAAATAGCGGCGATAGCACAGAGCGACTAGGTCGGAGATAGCGACGGCATGTCATTGTAAAACTTGCCAGCGGCACGATAACCTCCCGTTATTTTTTTCCAGTACTTCCAAAGCCACCTGCTCCACGATCGCTCTCTTCGAATGAATCAACCACTCTAAATCCTACCTGCAGCACCGGCACAATAACTAGTTGTGCCAATCGCTCCATGGGGTTTAAGACGAATGCCGTCGCACCACGATTCCAGGTCGAAACCATCAACTCACCTTGATAATCTGAATCGATCAGTCCCACCAGATTACCCAATACGATACCGTGTTTATGACCGAGTCCGCTACGTGGAAGAATCATCGCTGCATAAGCAGGATCAGCAATATGAATCGCCAGTCCAGTTGGAATTAAATGCGTGCTGCCAGGCTCAATACTAAGTGGCGCTTCAATACACGCGCGAAGATCAAGCCCTGCGCTACCGGCGGTTGCGTAGTTGGGTAGTTGGTCGTGCATGCGCGCATCGATAATTTTTAGGTCTATGGTTTTCATGTTGTGGCATTTACAGACGGTGGGCAATTTCTTCTATAAGTTGGACAGCAAGCTTTTCTTTGCTCGCACGTGCTAGGTTCTTGTGGCCCTTAGCATCAAACAAAACGAGTTCGTTATCGTCTTTACCAAAGGTCTGGTGCCCAATATTACCGACCAGTAGAGGAATACGTTTTTTTTCACGCTTAGCTGCACCATGCTCGAGAAGATTTTCAGACTCGGCAGCAAATCCTACACAGTAGGGCGGCGATGCTAAGGCAGCGACCTCAGCCAAGATGTCAGGATTTTGTTCGAAAGTGAGAGAGGGTAGTTGGCTGTCTTGTTTTTTAATTTTTTGTGAACTTACATCACTAACACGCCAATCGGCGACCGCAGCAACGGCAATAAATAGCTGTTGGCCCACAACGTTAGCCATCACAGCATCGCGCATTTCTAGCGCTGTCGTTACCGGTAATACCGTGATACCTGCAGGTGCTTGTAATGATGTTGGTCCAGAGACTAGCGTTACCTCAGCTCCCGCAGCCCACGCGGCACGCGCAATTGCGTAGCCCATCTTACCGGAGGATAGATTGGTGATGCCGCGAACTGGATCAATTGGCTCGAACGTGGGGCCAGCTGTAATCAATACTCTTTTACCTGCTAGCAGTTTGGGCTGAAAAAAAGCGGAGAGTGACTCCAGCAGTTGTTCTGGCTCGAGCATGCGGCCCAAGCCCGTTTCGCCACAGGCTTGATCACCGGCAGCAGGACCTAAAAGAGTAATGCCATCTTTTTTAAGTTGCACGGCATTGCGTTGCGTAGCGGGGTTGTCCCACATCTCAACGTTCATCGCCGGCGCTACTAAAAGCGGTACGTTGGCTGGGCGAGCTAAGCAAAGAGTAGAAAGTAGATCATCGGCTGCACCATGCACAAGTTTGCGCATGAAATCTGCCGAGCAAGGAGCAATCAGTATCGCATCAGCATGACGTGATAAGTCAATGTGCGCCATGTTGTTGGAGATGCGACTATCCCACTGATCAGTAAATACAGGTTTGCCGGAAAGTGCTTGCAGTGTCACGGGTGTGATGAAATGACGTGCTGCTTCTGTCATCACGACTTGGCAACTTGCACCGGCTTTTACCAAGCCACGTGCTAACTCGGCCGCCTTGTAACAGGCAATGCCACCAGTCAGACCCAAGACTATATTTTTTCCGGCGAGGCTCATGATTGCATGGACTTTCGCTAACGATTAACTCGACGTAGTTCATCGAGTATAAACAATACTGCACCTAGAGTAATCGCACTATCCGCCACATTGAAAGCAGGCCAATGAAAACCACCGACATGAAAATCCAGAAAATCGATGACGTAGCCGTAGGCTATACGATCAATAAGGTTGCCGAGTGCACCACCGAGTATCAAGGTCATAGCCCAGCAAAACAGGCGCTGGCCTGAATGGCGCTTGAGCATCCAGATAATTAACAGGGATGCGAGCAAGGACACGCCTGCAAAAAAATAGCGTTGCCACCCAGGTTGATCTGCCAAAAAGCTAAACGCTGCGCCGCGGTTATAGACCATCACCAAATTGAAGAAGGAGGTGACGGTATCGGACTGACCAAATACCATCATCCTGCTAAGTGTGATTTTACTCAGCTGATCAAGTAGCACAATGATCATCGCAATACCCAACCAGAGTGTCAGACCTGCTGATTTTTTTGGCATAGTGAGATTCGTGTCAACGTGTAAGAGGTTAAGCTATGCGACGTTTTTCGCCAGCGCCAAATAAATTGGCATGACAGCGTCCGCACAGTCCAGGATGTTCAGCATGCGCACCGACGTCGGCGCGGTAGTGCCAGCAGCGCTCACATTTTTTATACGTTGATGCTTTTACGACGATTTTTTCTTCCGCAGCAGAACTGCACGCTGTAACGGTCGCAGCCGATGTAATCAAAACAAATTTCAGATCGTCACCAAGTTCATGCAGAAGTGCGAGCTTGTCACCACTTGCATGCACATCGACTTCTGCTTGCAGCGAGGAGCCGATCGAGCCAGAGACACGAAGCTCTTCCAGTTGCTTGAGTACTTCAGCGCGGATTTCTTGAATTGATTGAAATTTTTGTAGCAGAGCTTCTGATTCGCTAATCAGAGGCAAGCTATAGAACGTTTGCGTAAAAATCGTTTCATCACTTTGCTGGTGCATCTCTTTACTAGCAAACACCGACCAAGCTTCTTCGGCAGTAAATGAAAGGATCGGTGCCATTAAGCGCAGCAAGCTTTGAGTGATATGCCAAATAGCCGTTTGTGCTGAGCGACGCGCCAACGAGGTTGTGCCACCTGTGTACAAACGATCTTTTAAAATATCGAGATAAAAACCGCCCAAGTCTTCAGAGCAGTACATTTGTAATTTTGCGATAACAGGATGAAATTCGTATTCTTCAAAATGCTGACGAATTTCGCCTTGTAATTGATTCATGCGCGCCAGTGCATAACGATCAATTTCTACTAGCTGATCGATGGCGATCGCATCGGTCGCAGGATTGAAATCGGAGGTATTGGCGAGTAAGAAGCGCAGCGTGTTACGTATGCGGCGATAACTCTCTACAACGCGTTTTAAAATTTCATCTGAAATCGATAGCTCACCCGAGTAATCGGTAGCGGCTACCCACAAGCGAAGAATCTCTGCGCCTAGCGAGTCAGAGACTTTTTGTGGTGCGACAACGTTGCCCTTAGACTTGGACATCTTCTTGCCTTCGCCATCCACCACAAAGCCATGCGTAAGCAAGGCTTTGTAAGGGGCGCAGCCATTCAGCATGGATGATGTCAGCAGAGATGAGTGGAACCAACCTCGATGTTGATCTGAACCTTCTAAATACAAATCAGCAGGGAAGTGTGATTCATTGGCGTGCGAGCCACGCAAGACGGTTTGGTGAGTCGTACCTGAATCAAACCACACATCCAAAGTATCGCGATTTTTTTCATAATGCGCAGCATCGCTACCCAGAAAACTTTGTAGGTCTAAGCTGTGCCATGCTTCGATGCCGTGCTGCTCAACGAGCTTCGCAACCTTTTCTAAAAGCGCCGGAGTTTCAGGATGTAGTTCGCCCGTTTCTTTGTGTACAAAAAACGCCATCGGCACGCCCCATTGGCGCTGACGCGATAGCGTCCAGTCAGGACGATTGGCGATCATGCCATGCAAGCGGGCTTTACCCCACGAAGGAAAGAAACGCGTCACTTCAATAGAGCTTAGTGCTGTTTCACGTAGCGATGCAATGCCTTGCTTAGGTTTATTGTCCATGCTGGCAAACCATTGCGAGGTGGCGCGATAAACGATAGGCGTTTTGTGGCGCCAGCAATGCATGTAGCTGTGATCAAACATCACTAGCTTAAATAAATGACCGGCCGCTTCAAGCGCGCCACAAATAGGTTTCGATGCGTCCCATATTGTCATGCCGCCAAACAGAGCAAGCGACGAGGCATAGCGACCATCACCCATCACTGGGCTGAGTATCTGATCATCTTTCATGCCATGCGCTTTGCACGATGCGTAATCTTCAATGCCATAAGCAGGCGCCGAGTGCACGATACCGGTACCTGCATCGGTAGTGACGTAGTCACCCAAATAGATCGGCGACAAGCGATCGTAAGCTTTATCGGTGGTGTACAGAGGGTGATGAAAATTAATTTGAGCTAATGCCTGACCAGTACACGAGGCGATAACTTCGCCTTGTAAGCCGTAGCGCGTTAAACAGTTCTCGACCAAATCCTGCGCGAGGATTAACAGAATTTTTTCACCCTGACGATCCGCCTGTACCAATGCATAGGTAAATTCAGGATGAACATTTAATGCTTGATTCGATGGGATAGTCCAAGGCGTCGTTGTCCAGATAACGACATACCCTTTTGGGGATGGTAACGACGTTAAGCCAAAGGCTTTTGCAACTCGTTCAGGTTCTGCGAAAGGGAATGCAACATCAATCGCTGGGTCGCGTTTGTCTTGGTACTCAACTTCAGCTTCAGCCAAAGCCGACCCGCAATCAAAACACCAATTAACCGGTTTTAATCCGCGGTATATAAAGCCTTTATCGAGAATGCTGCCCAGCGCACGAATCTCATCGGCTTCATTGCTAAAGTTCATGGTGGTGTAAGGATTATCCCAATCACCCAACACGCCGAGGCGGATAAAATCTTTTTTCTGGCGCTCGATTTGTTCTGTTGCATAAGAACGCGATTTGCTCAGTACTTCAGCCGTCGGTAAATTTTTACCGTACTGTTTTTCAATCTGAATTTCAATTGGCATGCCATGACAGTCCCAGCCAGGTACATACTGCGCGTCGAAGCCTTCCAGTTGCCGCGTTTTGACAATCATGTCTTTGAGTATCTTGTTAACAGCGTGACCGATGTGAATGTCGCCGTTCGCATACGGAGGGCCATCATGCAAGATGAACTTAGGACGACCGGCTGACGCCTTGCGTATACGCTTATAAATATTTTTCTTTTGCCATTCAGCGACCCATTGAGGTTCACGCTTGGCGAGATCACCGCGCATAGGGAAGACGGTCTCGGTCATGTTGACCGGATATTTATTTTCGTTTTTTTTACTATTTTCAGACATGGGTTCAGGTGAGGGAAAGGGTCTCAAAAAAATCGCGTGCTGCACGAGCATCCGCAGCGATGGCATCCGTTAGTGTGTCTAGGTCAGTATATTTTTCTTCATCACGTAGTTTGTGCAAGAACTCGACACGTACCAATTTGCCGTAGCAATTGGCATCGTAATCGAAGACATGCACTTCAAGCAGCATGCGACCATCATCTTCAACCGTGGGGCGCACACCAAGACTAGCGACTGCTGGCAAGGGGGCAGCGCTAAGCCCATGTACCTGAACCACAAAGATGCCATTCAATACGGGATGGCGATGTCCTATACGTAGATTCAAGGTTGGAAAGCCAAGAGTGCGTCCTAGTTTTTGACCATGCAGAACGCGACCGGAAATGGAATATCCAGAACCTAGTAAATCTTTCGCTTGAGTGAAATCACCGCTTTGCAACGCGGCACGCACAGCAGATGACGAAATGCGTGTGCTGTTGTGAGTGACGGTGGCGAGTGATTTGACTTCAAATCCTAATTTCTCCCCAGCTGCGAGCAACATAGAAAAATCACCGCTACGTTTTGCGCCAAAACGGAAATCATCACCCACGATGAGAAACTTCACGTGCAAGCCATCCACCAGTAGCTTTTGAATAAAATCGTCAGCACTCATTGCCGCGAAGTGCGCATTGAAATGTTCAACCATCACGTGGTCTACGCCAGCAGCCTCTAGTGCTTGTAGCTTGTCGCGCAGGTTAGCAACGCGTGATGGAAGTTGGCCCGCATGTCCAGCTAGCTCGGCAAAAAACTCGCGCGGATGCGGCTCAAATGTCATGACGGCCGACTCGATTCCGAGACGGCTAGCGGCGTCGCGTACCTCCGCCAGCAAGGCTTGATGTCCTAAGTGCACACCATCGAAATTACCAATAGTGAGCGCGCACGGGCGGCGTGCGTTGGCGTTAGGAAGTCCGCGGAAAACTTTCATGGCGGGCGCTATGGACTGTTGCAGTGAGAAAGCCCTCGATTATAGTGGTTTCAGAGCGTCGACTGGCTGTAACTTGTGCTTTTGGCCGGAGATGAGCGCTTACTAATTTACGAAGATTAAATGGCCGCTCGATAGTCGTTAAGCCGTCATTAGCGCGCAAGCCTGAACTTGGAATTTTTTATCGCCGGATTTACATCCCATCCCAGATCGATTGCAGGGCAGCCATGGCGGCCAGGCCAGCGGTTTCGGTACGTAATACGCGTTCGCCCATAGTTAGGCACAAAGCCCCGTGTTTAATCGCCGCTTGCTCTTCCGCTGGGGTCAGGCCACCCTCAGGCCCGATAATTAAGGTAACCGCTTGTGCAGGATGGTGTTTGGCCCAGCCCGACAACGATAGCGTGCCACGTGGAGACAGCAGCAAGCGGGGATGCAGATCTTGCTGCGCTATCCAGCTAAGAAAAGGCAGTGGCTCGCTAAGGTGGGGCAATCGGTTACGACCACACTGTTCTGAAGCTGCTGCCAAAACACCCTGCCAATGGCTCATTTTTTTGGTGGCTCGCTCAGCGTTAAGCCGAATCACAGAGCGCTCAGATAGCAGCGGCTGAATCGAGGTTGCCCCCAGTTCAACAGCTTTCTCCATGATCCAGTCCATTTTGCTGCCTTCCGGAAGCACCTGAGCCAGCGCCAGACCATGGGCGGGTTCCGCTTCGCGAGCGGAAAAGGTCTTTAAACGAACCTCAACCCGTTTTTTTTCTATGTGCTCGATGCTAGCGGCGTATTCACCACCTTCGCCATTAAATAGCGTGATGACCCCACCTTCCTTTAAGCGCAAAACCTGAATGTGATGCGCAATCGCATCCGGCAAGCTCAGCAACACGTTGAGCTCTAAGGGCTGAGGGCAATAAAAGCGAGGCATAGATTAAGGTCGATGGCGTAGGTCGGCACAGGGTTTTAGAGTAAGAACCATTGTAAGCGGGCTGCCATAGTCTGGTAACATTTAAGGTTTTCCGGTTTGCGCTGCAGATCTAGGCTTGCAAGCTAAATTTCACGTAGTTCTACTGCATTTTTCGCAACATGACTTCTTCTTCCGTTGATACCCAAATGGCTAATGCGATTCGCGCGCTAGCCATGGATGCAGTACAAAAAGCTAATTCCGGACATCCCGGTATGCCCATGGGCATGGCAGAGATCGCAGTCGCACTCTGGGGCAAGCACTTGCGACATAACCCTGCCGATCCCAAATGGATGGATCGCGATCGCTTTGTAGTCTCGAACGGTCATGGTTCCATGCTTTTGTATGCACTTTTGCATCTTTCGGGTTACGACCTGTCCATGGATGAGTTACGAGCATTTCGTCAACTGCACTCAAAAACGCCGGGGCACCCTGAAGTTGACGTCACACCGGGAGTCGAAACGACCACGGGACCCTTGGGCCAAGGCATTACCAATGCCGTTGGTATGGCACTCGCTGAAGAACTCTTGGCTGCAGAATTTAATAAGCCCGGTTTTGATGTCATTAATCACCACACCTTTGTGTTTATCGGTGATGGTTGTTTGATGGAAGGCATCAGTCACGAAGCGTGCTCTCTTGCAGGTACGCTGAAGCTTTCAAAACTGGTCGTGCTGTACGACGACAATGGTATTTCTATCGACGGCAAAGTCGATGGTTGGTTCCGCGATGACAGCCCTAAGCGTTTCGAAGCCTATGGCTGGAATGTGCTGCCGAATGTGGATGGCCATGATGTCGCTGCACTGGACGCGGCGATAGCGAAAGCTAAAAAGTCAGATCGTCCTACACTGATTTGCTGTAAGACTGTGATCGGTAAAGGTGCCCCCGCCATGCAGGGTACGGACAAAGTTCACGGGTCGGCATTAGGTGATTCTGAAATTGCTGCAACCCGCGCAGCAATAGCATCAGCCCCATCATTGTTAAAGCCCATTCTGTTAATAAGGGCTCTATCTTTTGGAAGTCTAAATAAGCGTGGTTTTGGGTTACCATCTTGTGCAAGCGGGGTAACGGTTCCTATTTCTACGGCGCCAAAACCAAGTACTTCTAATTCGTGTAAGTAAAGGGCATTTTTATCAAATCCTGCCCCTAGCCCAACGGGGTTGCTAAAGGAAAGTCCAAATACTGTTTTTGTAAGGGTTGGATTGGATACGCCAAAGCTTTGCGTGAGCCAGTTTTTGATCCAAGCAATACTGCATAAACGCTTCAGCCAATTCATAGAAAAATAATGGACGGCTTCTGGGGGGAAGTAAAATAAAACGGTTCTTAGCAGTCGGTACATCATAGCCCGGCAAAGATAGGTTTGTAGACGCAAAGAAGAATTTAGTTGCATAAACAACTTTTTATAAAAAATCACTACATTTGAGGGGTAAATACTTAGCTATGCAAGAAGCTTACATTGTAGCCGGATTTAGAACAGCCGTAACAAAAAGTAAAAGAGGCGGGTTTCGTTTTTTTAGACCCGATGATTTAGCCGTTCAACTCATTCAGGGGTTGATGGCAACAGTGCCTGCACTTCCAGCAGCACGTGTAGATGACG
>Ga0209033_1001683_pt1 | contig 12690 bp, 14 predicted proteins | sample LauGreFa1BDMLBDN_2_FD_188218 | JGI IMG/M metagenome (GOLD analysis project Ga0209033, IMG submission 188218) | Freshwater lake microbial communities from Lake Michigan, USA - Fa13.BD.MLB.DN (SPAdes) (version 2) | ecosystem: Environmental > Aquatic > Freshwater > Lake | place: Lake Michigan, USA...
CAAGGCGGCAAGCGAAGTCTATGCTCCCGTGTCGGGCGAGGTCACTGCCGTCAATTCGGCACTCGAGAAAGCCCCCGGTACGATCAATGAAGATCCGCAGGGCGAAGGCTGGTTCATGAAAATCAAGCTCTCCAACCCGTCCGAACTCGGCGATCTGATGAGCGAGGCCGATTACAAGACCTATCTCGCGTCACTCTAGAGGAGATTGCGATGGCGGATATCTATTCGGCAATGATTTCATGGTCCCGGGGCGAGCAGGATTTTCCGGGAAACCGCTATAGCCGACGTCATGAATGGCGGTTCGACGGAGGTGTGGTTGTGCCCGCCTCGTCGTCGCCGCTTGTTGTGCCGGTTCCCTTATCCGCTTCGGATGCAGTCGACCCCGAAGAGGCGTTCGTCGCCTCGCTCGCAAGTTGTCACATGCTGTTTTTTCTGAGTTTTGCAGCGAAAGCGGGCCTGATTATCGATACTTACACCGATAATGCCATTGGCGAGATGGGCAAGAATGCCGTGGGTAAGCACTATGTCGCCCGCGTTGTTTTGCGCCCGGAATTGACGCTTAGCGGTTCGAAAAGACCGACATCGGAAGAAATCGAGGCCTTGCATCATCGCGCCCATGACTTCTGCTTCATCGCCAATTCCGTTCTTTCCGAAATTGTGATCGAGCCACCGCCTCCCGTCTTCGTTTAAGCCCAAAGGAACCTCCGATGCGCTATCTTCCACTTTCCGATACTGATCGCACCGATATGCTCGCCAAAATCGGCGTCAAGCATATTGACGAGCTCTTCGCTGATATCCCGGCCGACAAACTCCAGCATCATCTGCCGCAATTGCCCGTTCACAAGGGCGAACTCGAGGTCGAACGGCTTCTGGGCCGCATGGCGGCGCGCAATGTTCCGGCGTCAACAGTGCCTTTTTTCGTTGGTGCCGGTGCCTACAAACACCATGTTCCCTCGACGGTGGATCATCTGATCCAGCGGTCAGAATTTTTGACGAGTTACACGCCCTACCAGCCTGAAATAGCCCAGGGAACCTTGCAATATCTCTTCGAATTCCAGACGCAGGTTGCAGCCCTCACCGGAATGGAAGTAGCGAACGCGTCCATGTATGACGGCTCGACAGCCTGCGGCGAGGCGGTTCTGATGGCCCATCGTGTCACCAAGCGGAACAAGGCGATCTTGTCGGGCGGGCTTCATCCCCACTACGCCGAAGTCGTCCGGACCTTGTCGCGCATGGCGGGCGACAAGGTTGAAACACTCCCGCCCGATTTGAAAGCATCGGAAAATCTACTCGACAAAATTGACGATACCGTTTCCTGTGTCGTGATCCAGACGCCTGATTTCTTCGGCAATTTACGCGATTTACGGGCGATTGCCGAGAAATGCCATGCGAATGGCGCCTTGCTGATCGCCGTCTTCACAGAAATCATGTCGCTCGGCTTGATCACCCCCCCGGGCGAGATGGGGGCTGATATCGTCGTGGGCGAAGGGCAATCCATCGGCAACGGCCTCATCTATGGCGGCCCCTATGTCGGTCTGTTCACAACCAAATCAAAATATATCCGGCAAATGCCCGGCAGATTATGCGGGCAGACCGTCGACGCCGATGGTAATCGCGGCTTCGTGCTGACCCTCTCGACCCGCGAACAGCACATCAGGCGCGACAAGGCCACCTCGAACATCTGTACGAATTCCGGGCTCTGTACGCTGGCCTTCACAATCCACATGTCCTTGCTCGGCCAGACCGGTTTGAAGCGCGTTGCCGAAATCAACCACGCCAACGCCGTTCACCTCGCTGATCTGCTTTCCGGCCTCAAGGGCATCTCCGTTCTCAATGACAGTTTCTTCAACGAATTTACGATCCGTCTGCCGGGCAATGCCGCCGATACCGTTGAGCGACTGGCAGCACACAGCGTCATGGCGGGTGTTCCCGTGTCTCGGCTCTTGCCCGGCTCGGGTCTCGATGACCTGCTGATCATCGCCAATACGGAAGTGAATACGGATGATGACCGCGCTGCACTCGTCAGCGGATTGAAGGAGATTTTCTCATGCTGAATCGTCAGGGACGTCCCACAGCACCCGGCACCAGTGACAGTGCCACGCCCCACACCTTCACCGGTAACCGCGCATTGGATCAGACAGAGCCGCTGCTTTTCGAAGTCGGCCGATTGGAGACCACCGGTGTCGATTATGAAGCGCCGAAAAAGGTCAAAGCACGTTTGGGCGGACTGGCGCGAAAAGGCGAGATCGGCCTTCCGGGCCTCTCTGAGCCCGAAGCAATGCGCCATTATGTCAGGCTGAGCCAGAAGAATTACGGCATTGATACCGGCCTTTTTCCGCTTGGGTCCTGCACGATGAAGCACAATCCCCGCCTTAACGAGCGCATGGCGCGCCTGCCGGGCTTTGGTGACGTGCATCCGCTACAGCCTGTCTCGACCGTGCAAGGCGCCCTCGAACTCATGCATACACTTGCCCATTGGCTCACTGAGTTGACGGGCATGGACGCGGTGGCCCTATCCCCCAAAGCGGGTGCGCATGGCGAATTATGCGGCATGATGGCGATCAAAGCCGCCATTGAAGCAAAAGGCGAAGGCGAGACCCGCCGGATTGTCCTTGTCCCGGACTCCGCCCACGGAACCAACCCCGCAACCGCTGCCTTGCTGCAATTCGAGGTGCGCCCCGTTCCGGTCCGCGAAGACGGCACCGTTGATCCCGAGTCAGTCAAAGCCTTGCTCGGGCCTGATGTTGCGGCGATCATGCTCACAAATCCCAATACGTGCGGGCTGTTCGAGAAGGATATCGTCGCCATCGCCGACGCGATGCACGATGCCGGTGCCTATTTCTACTGCGACGGGGCGAATTACAACGCCATTGTAGGTAAGGCGCGCCCGGGCGATCTCGGTGTCGATGCGATGCATATCAATCTGCACAAGACATTCTCGACGCCCCATGGCGGTGGCGGTCCGGGATCCGGCCCCGTCGTTCTCTCCGAGCGCCTCGCACCTTTCGCGCCGGTTCCGTTCGTCCGTCATACCGATCAAGGTTTTGAACTTGTCGAAGATACGCATGACGCAGAAAAACATGGTGCGCACTCGTTCGGCCGGATCACTGCCTTTCAAGGCCAGATGGGCATGTTCGTCCGGGCTTTGTCCTACATGTTATCGCACGGCACGGACGGCGTCAGGCAAGCCTCCGAGGATGCTGTTCTGAATGCCAATTATATCCGCGCGGGACTTGCCGATCTGATGTCACTTCCCTTCGGCAACAAGCCCTGCATGCATGAAGTCCTGTTCGATGACCATTGGCTCAAGGACACAGGCGTCTCCACGCTCGATTTTGCCAAGGCGATGATCGACGAGGGATACCACCCGATGACCGTCTACTTCCCGCTTGTTGTGCATGGCGCGATGCTGATTGAGCCCACGGAAAGCGAAAGCCGCGCATCGCTAGATCTTTTCATCGCGACCCTGCGCGATCTCGCAATGGCAGCCAAGCGTGGCGATAAGGAGCGCTTTACCGGCGCGCCTTATTTTGCGCCCGTTCGTAGGCTTGATGAAACGCGCGCTGCGCGGAATCCCGTTTTGAAGTGGATGCCACCTGAACCCATTTCTGAGGCTGCAGAGTAAATAAAAAGGGCCGGTCAAACCGGCCCTTTTTATATCTTAATATTCGGTTCGCGTTATTGCGGCAGCGGTGCCGGCGTATCTGCCAAAGACCTAAGATAGGCAACCAGATCCGCACGCTTCGCTGCATCTGCAAGACCGGCATAGGCCATGGCTGTGCCGGGCATGTAAGCCTTCGGGTTTGCAATGAAGCCGTCAAGCTCCGCATAACCCCATTTCTCGCCTTTCGCCGCGCGCTCTTTCAGAGCAGCCGAATAATTGAAACCCGCAACTGCACCCTTCGCACGGTCCACGATTCCATACATCGCCGGCCCAACCTTGTTCGGTTGGCCCTTTTCGAAATTGTGGCAGGCGAGGCAGGCCTTTACACCAGCGGCACCCTTTGCAGGGTCCGCAGAAGCAAGCCTCACGGCAATTGGTTCGACGACAGGTGCGGCAGCACCGGCACTCGCCGCTGGGGCCTCGGAGGCACCCGGCAGTTCATACCCGGCGACCTCGACCTTTGGCGGCGCGAAGATCATGTCGGCCACAATGCCGATACCCATCACGAAAAGCAGGACGCCAAGCACGGCACCGGCGATTTTGTTAAACTCAAAAGAATCCATTCCGCAGCTCCGAAACCGTCGCGACAGGTGAAACCAATCTGGCCAATCCCCGACGCCCTTTTTTACAACCTCTCGATTAACCGCTTTGCGGCACAGTTGGCAACTCGTATAAGCAATTTTTAGCTGATACTTTTTGACACTTTCGCTTTTTCGTTACTAAAACGTCGCGCAGGAGCGCCCCAAATGTCCGATCCCGTCATTCTCATCCCCGCCCGCATGGCTTCCACCCGCCTGCCGGGCAAGCCGCTTGCCGATATTTGTGGTGAGCCGATGATCGTCCATGTCTGGCGTCGTGCGATGGAGACGGGTCTCGGGCCTGTCGTTGTCGCCACCGATGATCATGCGATCCTGCACGCCGTCGAGGCCGTCGGCGGCATTGCCGTGATGACCCGCCGCGATCATCCCTCCGGTTCCGACCGCATTTTTGAGGCAGTAGAAGCCTTTGATCCCGAAGGCCACCACGATATCGTTATCAACGTGCAGGGCGATCTCCCGACAATTGATCCCGCCATCATCCAGAAAGCGGTACTGCCGCTCTCGGTCCCGGCCGTCGATATAGCGACACTTGCCGTTGAGATTTCACGTCCCGAGGAACGCACAGATCCCAACGTCGTCAAAGCCGTCGGAACACCCGTCGGGCCGGATACGCTCCGCGCGCTTTATTTCACCCGCGCAACCGCGCCCTCGGGTGAGGGGCCACTTTATCATCACATCGGCCTTTACGCCTATCGCCGCTCCGCCTTGCAACGATTTGTCGCACTCCCGCCATCGCCGCTCGAGGTCCGCGAACGCCTTGAACAACTCCGTGCGCTCGAAGCCGGCATGCGAATCGATATCAGCCTTGTTGACGACGTTCCGCTCGGCGTCGACGCCCCCCACGATCTCGAAAGAGCCCGCGCCGTCATCGGCGCCCGCCGCAAAGGACATTGAACACCATGAGTTCTTCCCGCTTGATCGCCTATCAGGGCGAACCCGGTGCCAATTCGGACATTGCCTGCCGCGACGTCTATCCCGGGTGGACGCCCTTGCCCTGCGCGTCCTTCGAAGATGCCTTTGCCGCGATCATCGATGGCAGCGCCGAACTCGGCATGATCCCGATCGAAAACTCGATCGCCGGTCGCGTTGCCGATATCCATCATTTCCTGCCGCAATCCGGGCTGCATATTATCGGCGAATATTTCCTGCCGATCCATTTTCAATTGCTGGCCGTGAAGGGCGCAAAGATTGGGGATTTGAAAAGCGTGCACAGTCACGTCCATGCTTTGGGCCAATGCCGCAAAATCATCCGCAAATATGGGCTCAAAGCCGTGATCGCGGGCGACACCGCAGGCTCGGCGCGCGAAGTCTCCGAATGGGGTGACAAAACCCGCGCTTCTTTGGCCACAGCTTTAGCGGGCAAAATCTACGGACTTGAGACGCTGGCCGAGAATGTCGAAGATTCGGAAAACAACACCACGCGCTTTATCGTGCTCTCGAAGGATCCGAAATGGGCCAAGCCAAAAAATGGCCCGACGGTGACGACCTTCCTCTTCCGCGTCCGCAACGTGCCAGCAGCACTCTACAAAGCACTCGGCGGCTTCGCCACCAATGGCGTTAACATGACGAAGCTCGAAAGCTATATGGTCGACGGCTCGTTCTCCGCCACGCAATTTCTGGCGGATGTGGATGGGCATCCGGATGACGCCAATCTGAAACTGGCGTTGGAGGAGTTGGAGTTCTTCTCGCGCGAGGTTAAGATTTTGGGGGTTTATCCGGCGCATCCGTATCGGGTGAAGAATATTGGGTGAGTGGTTTTGAACGGCGTTGAGTGCAGAAAACCTTGCGCCAAAGCGAAGGGCATGAGCAGCGTAAAAATCTTTTTGTATGGAAATATTTGTGATACTGTATGGAAGATGATTAAACGTGTCGCATAAGCGAGGCCGATATGACGCTTCAAATTCGAAATGAACGGGTAAACCGCATGGCGCGCGAATTGGCGAATCGTTGGCATACAACAAAGACGGACGCCGTTATGAGGTCTCTTGAAGAGATGTTGAAAACCGAGGATCGTGAGCTAACGGTTCAGGACCATATCAAACGAATTTCTGACGAGCTTCATCGCCGCTCACCGGGTAAGGGACGAGATTTGACCAAAGACGAGATCGACTCGCTTTGGGGTCACGACGATTAATGTTTGTCGATACCTCCGCCATCATAGCTATCCTCACGGGCGAGAGCGAGGCCGAACATTTTTCGAACGTCATCGCGGCGTCGACCGTTCGCTACACCTCGCCCGTCGTTCTCCTTGAGACAACGATGCGTCTCTCCTCAATTTTCCAATTGGAGCCTGATTTAGTCGCTGAATTACTCGATGAACTGGTGCGACGGACGCGAATGGAAATGGTCGCGGTCAATACCGAAATGGGCCGCGTGGCGGTTAAAGCCTTCTCGCAATACGGCAAAGGGCGGAATCCGGCAGGTTTGAATTTTGGGGATTGCCTTTCCTATGGTGCAGCGAAGACACTTGGTGTTGCTTTGTTGTTCAAAGGCCAAGACTTTAACCGGACGGATATTGAGCGGGCGGGTTAACTCAAGTTCACTTCGTCCCGTACATCCTGTCCCCCGCATCGCCCAGGCCCGGCACGATATAGCCGTGGTCGTTCAAGTGGCTGTCAATAGCCGCCGTCCAGATGGCCACATCGGGATGCGCCTTGGTGAATTTCTCGACGCCTTCGGGGGCGGCCAGCAAGCAGACAAACCGGATATCGGTCACGCCACGCGCCTTGAGCCGGTCCACTGCTGCAATCGCCGAATTGGCGGTCGCGAGCATCGGGTCCATCACGATCACAAGGCGTTCGGCAACGTCGCTCGGCGCCTTGAAATAATACTCCACCGCCGTCAGCGTTTCAGGATCGCGATAGAGCCCGATATGCGCCACCCGCGCCGATGGCACGAGATTTAGCATTCCATCGAGAAACCCGACGCCTGCGCGTAAGATCGGCGCAAAAACCAGCTTCTTGCCGGCAATCATCGGCTGCATGGTCTTTTCCAGCGGTGTTTCCACCTCTACCAGTTCCAGCGGCAGATCGCGCGTTACCTCATAGGCGAGCAGCATCCCGATCTCGTTCAGCAATTGCCTGAAATTGGTTGTCGAACGGCTCTTGTCGCGCATCAGCGTCAATTTGTGCTGAACCAGCGGATGCGAAACCACGGTAACACCCTTCATGACACCCTCCTGAATGAATTTCTAAACTTGAGGTGTAGCTGAGGCGTGGACGAAAGACGACGCCGAAACGGCATTTTTGATTGCCCTGTTATTCTTTTCCACCCTTTTGACTCTCAAGCGCTCGCCGCTTCAGAGAAAAGGCACTCCCGGGGCCCGCACCGGCAGTCCAAGCCAACGGGCTACCGTCTCGCCAATATCGGAGAAACTTTCGCGCCGCCCGATACTCTTCGCCGTCACCCCCGGCCCGAACGCGAGCACGGGCACGTTTTCACGCGTATGGTCTGTGCCGTGCCATGTCGGGTCATTGCCATGATCCGCTGTCAGGATCACAAGATCCCCCTCTTTCAAGAGGTCCGGCAATTCCGCCAACCGCCGTTCAAATTCCTCGAGTGCAGCGGCATATCCCGGAACATCGCGGCGATGCCCGAATTCACTGTCGAAATCGACAAAATTGGCAAAAAGCAGCCCGCCATCGGCCAATGACGTAACCGAGGGCAGCATCGCATCAAACAGGGTCAGATTACCCGCCGCCTTCACCTCGTGGCCGGAATTGCGGTGCGCGAAAATATCGCCGATCTTGCCAATTGTCACAATTTCTCGCCCCGCTTCCGCGGCCCGATCAAGGATCGTTCCGTCTTTTGGCGGAATCGCAAAGTCTTTCCGGTTCCCCGTCCGCACAAACCCGTCCGCCTCGTTGCCCACAAAGGGGCGGGCGATCACACGTCCGATTTTCAATGGATCCACAAGATGGCGGACGATGACACAGAGCGTGTAAAGCCGTTGTAACCCGAAACTTTCCTCATGCGCCGCGATCTGGATCACACTATCGGCTGACGTGTAGAAAATCGGCTTGCCCGTTCTCACATGCTCGGCACCGAGATCCTCGATAATCACGGTGCCGGAAGCATGGCAATCGCCGAGAATTCCGGGCAATTTGCCCTCCGCCATAATCGCATTCAGGAGATCGGGCGGAAAACTGCGTTTCAAATCCTTGAAATAGCCGAAGGCGAAATCGGCGGGTGCTCCCGCCATTTCCCAATGCCCCGAAACTGTATCCTTGCCCTGCGAAACCTCTTTGGCGACACCCCACACGCCTAAAGGCGCGGTAGTGCCTTTGAACAGCCCCGTTTTGCCGGTCGCCAGCGTGCAAGCCTGCGCCAGTCCGAGACTTTCCATGAAAGGCAAGGAGAGTGGTCCCGCCCGCAACCCCTTCTGGTCGCCAAGACCTTCCGCACAGGCTTTCGCGATATGGCCAAGCGTATCGGCACCCGCGTCGCCATAGCGTGCGGCATCGTCCGCACCACCGCAGCCAACAGAATCAAGCACGATCAGAAACGCACGTGCCATGCCTAGCTCCCGACACTATTTGAATCGTGCGGTCTGAAATCCAGTGCTGCCGCAAGCAAAGCGCGCGTATACGCGTCTTGCGGAGCATTGAACAAGGCACTGGTTTCGCCCTGTTCCACGACTTTTCCGTCCCGCATCACGATAATGTGGTTTGCAAGGGCCTGGACGACACGAAGGTCATGGCTGATAAAAAGATAGGACAAACGTCGTGTCTCCTGCAATCCGCGCAGCAGGTCGACAATCTGCGCCTGTATGGAACGATCCAGCGCCGAGGTTGGTTCATCGAGAACAATAAATTTTGGCCCGAGCACAATCGCGCGGGCAATCGCGATCCTCTGTCGTTGCCCGCCCGAAAACTCATGCGGATACCTGTCCATCATATCTGGATTGAGCCCGACATCGACCAATGCCTTCGCTACAATCTCGCGTTGATCAGCGAGACTGCGTATTCCTTCCTGAACCGTCATTCCCTCGGCCACAATGTCGGCAATCGACATCCGGGGCGAGAGCGATCCATACGGATCTTGAAATACCACCTGCATCGAACGCCTGAGCGGGCGCAGCGCATTCTGGCTCAGCGCATCAATTGCTTTCCCGAGAAAAACAATAGGTCCTTCGGAGTGGACAAGCCTCAGCAGCGCAAGTCCCAATGTCGTCTTGCCCGAGCCCGACTCCCCGACCACGCCGATTGTCTCGCCTTCGCGGATCGTGAGCGACACGCCGTCAACCGCTTTTATATGGCCGATTGTTTTCCGCAACAGACCGCGCTTGATTGGAAACCAGACCTTCAGATTGTCCGCCTGCATCACGACAGGTGCATCAATCGCCACCGGATTCGCGCGGCCTTTTGGCTCGGCCGCCAGTAATTTCTGCGTATAGGCATGTTGCGGACGCGCTAAAACATCTGCCACCAATCCTTCTTCCACAATCTTGCCGTCCGTCATCACGCAAACACGATCCGCAATTGCCTGCACAATGCCGAGATCATGCGTGATAAACAGCATCGCCATGCCGGTCCGCTGCTGCACCTCTTTCAGAAGCCGCAAAATCTGCGCCTGAACAGTCACATCGAGCGCTGTCGTCGGCTCGTCGGCAATCAGCAAATCAGGCTCGTTGGCAAGCGCCATGGCGATCATCACCCGCTGCCTCTGCCCTCCCGAGAGCTGGTGCGGGAACGACTCAAGCCGTGATTCAGGATCGCGAATGCCAACCTGCTCGAGCAATTCGATGATCCGCCCGCGCGCCTTTTGCCGCGAAATACCCTGATGAATCTCGAGAATCTCGCCAATCTGCCGCTCGATCGTATGCAGCGGATTAAGCGACGTCATCGGCTCCTGAAACACCATGGTGATCGCGTTGCCCCGTATGCGGCAGAGCCCGTCCTCATCCATTCCGAGCATATCCTGCCCATTGAACAGGATTTCCCCTGTAGGATGCGAGGCCGCGGGATAGGCCAGCAATTTCAGGATTGAAAGCGCCGTTACCGATTTCCCCGACCCCGACTCGCCAACAAGCGCCAGCGTCTCACCCTTCTTGATAGAAAACGACACACGATCGACAACGCGCACCGCATTGCCACTATTCGTGAAAGCAACTGAGAGATCAGAGACGGAGAGGAGGGGGGAGGGGGTCAAACGTGCCTCTCGATGAAAGCAGAAATTTCAGTGTCCGACACTCCGACCCTGATCATAGGATCCCGTGGGACCATATCTTGATCATTTGTGACGATCGCATCGCAACCAGAGTGTTCCGCCGTTGCGATATGAATGGCATCGGGCAATTTGAGTCCCTTTTTGAGAGATCTTAGCCGGGCAGCATCAATGATAATCTCACGACTAACCTGACAAAGTTCGAGCACTGAAGAGGTGCTTAAGATCTCGAAATACGTCTTGGCGAGACCTTGGTCTTGAGCGAAAGGCTTAACCAGTAATTCGCCAAAGGTCAGATCGCTTGTCACAGCTCTCACCGCCCCCTGCTCTACTAATTGCATCAGCCTGAAAAGCATAGGATATCGCTCTATCGGGCTTTCGACAAAATAGACAAAAACGTTTGAATCCAGATAGATGGTTGTCTCCTGATGAGGACGGGCAGATTTTTGCCTCTCGGATATGCTCAACGTGTCGTTCCATATTTGGGTTTAGAAACAGCCAGATGACTGGATCGGGATTAACTCTCGACAGATCTAATCTTCCCATTCGTTTCTAAGCAGTCGAATACGAGCAACCGCCTCCTGTTCGGCCACATTGTGATCCCCGAAGGTTCCCGCAAATTTTGTAAGCGGGCCTGACATCTGGTCAACATCGTCCTGCTCAATCACAACTCGTATCGGTCGACTTGGATCAACAAGCTTTTGCAAATCCTCCGGCAGTTTTTCAGCCGGGTAATGGTCTCTCACGATCCGGTTCATGATCCGCTCTCCTCGCTGGCTGAGACGTAGCACAGCCTCACAAAAATGTCTTCCTCGGGTCAAACGCGTCCCGCACCGCTTCGCCGATAAAAATCAGCAATGACAACGTCACAGCGATCACTGCAAATCCCGTCAAGCCAAGCCAGGGCGCGGCGATATTCGCTTTGCCCTGCAACAACAATTCACCCAGCGAGGCACTGCCCGGCGGCAATCCGAACCCTAGAAAATCCAGCGATGTCAGCGTCGTGATCGAACCATTCAGAATAAACGGTAAAAAGGTCAGCGTCGCCACCATCGCATTGGGCAGCACATGCTTCACCATAATCTTGCCGTCGCTCAAGCCCAGCGCCCGCGCAGCCCGCACATAATCGAAGTTCCGCGCACGCAGAAATTCCGCCCGCACCACATGGACGAGTGCCACCCACGAAAACAGCAACAAAATCCCTAGCAAGGTAAAGAAGGACGGCGCGAAGAAATTCGACAGGATCATCAAAAGATAGAGCGACGGAATGGCCGACCAGATCTCGATAAATCTCTGGAAATAAAGATCAATTCGGCCGCCGAAATATCCCTGCAACGCCCCCGCAAAAATGCCGATCACGGAAGAGATCACCGCAAGGATCAGCCCGAACAAGACTGAAATCCGAAAACCATAGATGATCCGCGCCAGCACATCCCGCCCGCCATCATCGGTGCCGAGCCAATTCCACTCAATATCTCTGCACCCCGTACCGCCAAATTTCTGCGCCGTCTTCGCGCAAACCTCGTCTGGTTGCAGCCATGTCGGCGGGGCCGGTGCCGGGCTCGGCAGATCGAGATTGATCGTGTTAGACGCAAACCGGACGATCGGCCAGATCGCCCAGCCATTCGCCGCAATCTCGTCGCGGATCAACGGATCACGATAATCCGTCTGCGCGAGAAACCCGCCGAATTTCTCCTCCGGATAATCGATTGCCACCGGAAACAGCCATTCGCCCTTATAAGACACCATTAATGGCCGGTCATTCGCGATCAGTTCGGCACATAGGCACAGCACGAACAGCACGCTGAAAAGCCAGAACGACACATGTCCTCGCCGGTTCGCCCTGAAATTCTCGAGTCTGCGGCGATTGATCGGCGACAGGCGCATCCAGCCCTTGCTGGGCAAAGGCGGGGCAAGGGCAGGGGAGATCGACGGGGCAATCTGCATCACGCCTCCCGTGTCTCGAAATCGATCCGCGGATCAATCCACGTATAGGTCAGGTCGGACAGGAGATTGACGACCAATCCGAGCAGCGAGAAAATATAAAGCGTTGCAAAAACAACCGCATAATCCCGGTTCACAATCGACTCGAACGAGAGCAACCCGAGCCCGTCCAGCGAAAAAACCGTCTCGATCAGCAAGGATCCCGCAAAGAACGCCCCGATAAACGCCCCCGGAAACCCCGCAATCACGATCAGCATCGCATTGCGGAACACATGGCGGTAAAGAATCTGATTTTCCCGAAGCCCCTTCATCCGCGCG
>Ga0209033_1001693_pt1 | contig 12657 bp, 11 predicted proteins | sample LauGreFa1BDMLBDN_2_FD_188218 | JGI IMG/M metagenome (GOLD analysis project Ga0209033, IMG submission 188218) | Freshwater lake microbial communities from Lake Michigan, USA - Fa13.BD.MLB.DN (SPAdes) (version 2) | ecosystem: Environmental > Aquatic > Freshwater > Lake | place: Lake Michigan, USA...
GGTGATGGCCGGGCTGTGTCCGTCCTCGGCCTGGCCGCTGACAATGCCCAGCGGTTTGTTGATCAAGACCGTCACTTGCTTGGCCTGCTGGCCTTTGGCTTCTTTGTCGATTTCGATACGTACATCGGCAGCCACTTGCATGCCCATTTCGGCGATTTGGCCATTGACCTTGACCCAGCCTTTTTCAATCCAGGCATCCGCCTCCCGGCGCGAAGCCATGCCCAGCTCGGCCATGCGCTTGTTCAAGCGCATGCTGCCGTCCGGCCCTATGGCGGCGGTGTTGCTTTGGCCTGCCGGAATCGGCGCGCGCGCTGGCGGCGGCGCAGCCCGGCGCATGCCGACCGCTGGTTGAGGAGTTTTCGGGGGGAGGGACATGCAGGCGTTCCAAAGGGGGGACTTAGACAGGCATTCTAGGAAGCTGCCTTCTAAAGTCTGGGTTGTCGCCCTACACCGTTTCCCATCCTTCGTGTTCGCTGGCGCGGTAAATCGCGTCTATCACTTGCTGGTTGTGCAGCGAACTTTCTAGCGTGACGTGTTCTTCCATCGCCCCGCCAGCGGCGCGGGCGAAGGCTTCGACCTGGCATTTGTACTGGCGGCTGTCCTGGAAGCGAAATATTTGGCTGTGCGCGTGGTTTTGGTTGGTGAGTTCGATTTCTTCGGGGCCCCAGCGGTCGGCATTGAAGGGAGATTTCACTTCGATAAACCCCTCGGTGCCATGAAACACCATCAGCTGGCGTGCTGCTAACTGCGTAGCAATGTAAAAGCTCAGCTCAAAGCTGCCGAAATCAGCGCGTACCGAGGAATAAATATCGGTGCCAAATTGCGGATCGCGCTCGGTGCTCGCTTGCACGCGCAGCGCTTCCTTGCTGGTGACAAAGCGGGTGGTGATGGTGGGATAGACGCCAATGTCGGGCAAGCCGCCGCCACCGAGGTCGGGCTTGTTGCGCATATTGTCCGGGTCGCGGTTGAAGTAGCTAAAGCAGCCTTGCACATGCTTGAGCCTGCCGATAGCGCCGCTATTGAGCAGCTCGCGCACTTTACGCCAGACCGGCGCGTAGGTGACCATAAAGGCCTCGGAGATTAAAACCCCATTGCGTTCACGCGCCTCGATCAATTCGCTTATCGCCCCAGCGTGCAAGGCAATCGGTTTTTCACATAAAACGTGTTTTCCGGCGTCAGCGGCTTTGATGCTCCACTCCACATGCTGCGAGGTGGGCAGGGGGATATAGACCGCATCAATCGCGTCGGAGTCGAGCATCGCCTGGTAGGAGCCAAAGACATGGGGAATGCTAAAGCGCTCCGCAAACACCTGGGCGCGTCCCAGATCGCGGCTAGCTACCGCACGGACCACGCAGTTTTCTGCATCCTGCAGGGCTGGAACCACCAGCTCGCGGCCGATTTTTGCAGTCGATAGGATTCCGAAACGTAGCATGCATGCCTCCTTGGCGCGGTAGGTAAGTGAGGCCGCCAGTGTATGGCTTTGATGGGGCGGCAAGGCCGGGCTTTTGGGCCTGCGAGTTTCGATTAGCGCATGGGCGATGGGGTGCGCAGCGCGGCCAGGTCCAGCACCCGCAGACCGCCATATTCCACGCGGATGGAGCCCTGTGCGTGCAAAGTATTGAGCGCCTCGTTGACGCGTTGGCGCGACAGCCCAACCAGATAGGCCAACTCTTGTTGCGTAATGCGTAAAACTTGCCCGACATCCGGGTAGAGCACCGGGTTGAACAGCGCGGCCAGGCTGCGTGCTACGCGCACGTCGGGGTTGTTCATGCGGTCAATTTCGCGCGCTGCAATGAATTGAGCCAGGCGTTCATTGAGCTGGTTCATCACAAAACGATTAAACGCGATGGAATGGTCCAGCAACCAATGAAAAGTGTCCACATGCAAGCCGGCCACGCGGCTTATGCGCAGCGTTTGGATGTTGTAGCGGTAGGCCTCGCGTTTCAGTGCGGTACCTTCACCAAACCAGCCGCCCGGCGGAATACCGGTGTAGGTGATGGTCTGGCCCTGCGCGTTGTCGGTACTCATTTTGAGCAAGCCGTCGATCACGCCAAACCAATAGGTCACCGGCCTGCCGGTGCGGCATAAAAACTCACCCGGCCCGGCCTCGGCGACTTTGAGGTCGGTGGCGGCTCGCTGATGCTCATCCTCGGACAGCAAACGCATCCAAGGGATAGCCGCCAGCTCGGCTTCGGTGAGGGGTCTGCGTCGGGCGTGGAGCGCCGATTCTTGGATCATCGTGGGTTTTAATTAAAAGGCGGCGTCTCGTCCCACTCAGGCGCTTAGGGCTGTGATTTTCGTCAGCTAGCTGCAAGAGAAGGGAAAACACCTAGTGGAATTTCCCCCAATTGTCGTTCAAACGACAAAAAAACGTCAAATGGCCTTTTAGTATCGGTTGTAAATGACGCCCCGCGCCTGGACTGCGGCTGTTGCGCACACCGGAAGGACTTTCTCGATGCAAACAACGTTTGTGCAATTGCTCATGCAGCACGCCAAAGCGCGCCCCCACGCGCCTGCTATGCGTGAAAAGGAATACGGAATCTGGCAGACCCTGAGCTGGTCGCAACTGGCCGCTATGGTAGAGCAGCTCGCCGCCGGTCTACACCAGGCCGGTTTGCGCCGGGGTGAACATATGGTGGTGGTGGGCGCCAACCGCCCGCGCCTCTATGCCACCATGCTGGCCGTCCAATCGCTGGGCGCGATCCCGGTAGCGCTTTACCAGGACGCAGTGGCGGCCGAATGCGAATTCCCCATCAACAATGCGCAAGTGCGCTTTGCCTTTGCCGAAAACCAGGAGCAGGTCGACAAACTCTTGGAAGTGCGCGAAAGCGCGCCGCAACTGGCCCATATTTATTTCGACGAATCCCGTGGCCTGCGCAATTACGACCAGCCTGGCCTGCTGTCTATGGACGCTTTGCAGGAAGCGGGCAAAGCTTATGCGGCAGCGCATCCTGCGTTTTTTACCGACGCCATCGCCCAGGTCAAGCCGGACGACACGGCAGCCATGTTTTTCACCTCCGGCACCACCGGCAACCCCAAAGGCGTGGTGCACAGCCACGACACCTTGCTCAACCGCGCCCGCGCCGGTGCCACTTTTGACCGCTTAACGGAACACGAGGAAGTACTGGCCTATATGCCGGTGGCCTGGATTGGTCAAAACATCTTTAGCTACGCGCAGTGGCTGTCTTGTGGCTATGTGGTGAACTGCCCGGAGTCGGCCGCTACTTCCACCATCGACTTGAAAGAGATCGGCCCGACCTATTACTTTGCACCGCCACGGGTTTTTGAAGGCTTGCTCACCAGCGTGATGATCCGCATGGAGGACGCCTCTGCGATCAAGCGCAGTTTGTTCCATGCCTGCATGCGCCTGGCCAAGCGCGTGGGGCCGGTGCTCAGCAGCGGCGGGCAGGTGTCCTTGGTGGACCGCGCTTTGTACGCCTTGGGCAATCTGTTGGTGTACGGCCCGCTGCGCAACAACCTAGGCTTTAGCCGGGTGCGTGTGGCCTATACCGCTGGCGAGGCCATCGGGCCCGATTTGTTTAGCTTTTATCGCTCGATTGGTGTGAACCTCAAGCAGCTGTATGGTTCCACCGAAACTGCCGTGTTCGTCTGTTTGCAGCCCGATAACCAGGCGCATGCCGATACCGTGGGCGTGCCTTGCGAAGGCGTGGAAATCAAGGTCGATGACAGCGGTGAAATTTTGGTGAAGTCGCCGGGCCTGCTGCGCGGCTATTACAAAAACCCCGAGGCTACTGCCGAAGTTTTAAGCGCCGACGGTTGGTACCACACCAATGACGCCGGCTTTATCGACGCGCAGGGGCACCTGAAAATTATCGACCGCGTCAAAGACGTGGGTCGTGTGTGCGGCGGCGCATTTGACGGGGCCATGTTTGCGCCCAAGTACGTAGAGAACAAGCTCAAGTTCTTCCAGCACATTAAAGAGGTGGTCGCCTACGGCGACGGTCGCGAAAAAGTCTGCGTGCTGATCAATATCGATTTTGACGCCGTCGGTAACTGGGCCGAGCGGCGCAATTTGCCTTATGCCGGCTATACCGACCTGGCGCAAAAGCCGCAGGTGTATCAGCTTATCAAAGAGTGCGTGGAGCAAGTCAACGCCGACCTCAGCCGCGACGCTTTGCTGGCCGGGAGCCAGGTCAGCCGCTTTCTGGTTTTGCACAAAGAATTGGATGCCGATGACGGCGAACTGACGCGTACCAACAAAGTGCGCCGTGGCTTTATCGCCGAGAAATACCAGGTGCTGGTCGATGCGCTATACCAAGGGCTTGGCGAACAGTTTATTGAAACCCAGGTGAAATTTGAAGACGGGCGCACCGGCAGCGTCAGCGCCACCCTGAAGATCGAGGACGCCAAAATCTTCGCCCCCGTGAAGGCCGCAGCATGAGCAAAAAAATCGGCGACGTTATTCTGAACGTCAGCAATATTTCTCTAGCCTTTGGTGGCGTGAAGGCGCTGACCGATATCTCCTTTGACGTGCGCGAGCACGAAATCCGCGCCATCATCGGCCCTAATGGTGCGGGTAAGAGCTCGATGCTCAACTGCATCAATGGCGTCTATACGCCGCAACATGGGTCCATCACCTTCCGGGGCAAAACCTTTAACCATATGGACAGCCACGATGTGGCCACCATGGGTATTGCCCGCACTTTTCAAAACCTGGCTTTGTTCAAAGGCATGAGTGTGCTGGACAACCTGATGTCCGGGCGTAATCTCAAAATAAAAAGCAATATCTTTTTGCAGGCGCTGCGCATCGGCCCGGCCGAACGCGAAGAGATCATGCACCGCGAGGCGGTGGAGCGCATTATTGATTTTTTAGAAATCCAGGCATTCCGCAAAACGCCGGTTGGGCAATTGCCCTATGGTTTGCAAAAGCGGGTGGACCTGGGCCGTGCCTTGGCGATGGAGCCGCAGGTCTTGCTGCTCGATGAACCGATGGCCGGTATGAACGTCGAAGAAAAGCAGGACATGTGCCGTTTTGTGTTGGATGTGAACGACGAGTTTGGTACCACCGTGGTGCTCATTGAGCACGACATGAGCGTGGTCATGGACATTAGCGACCGCGTGGTGGTCTTGGACTACGGCAAAAAAATCGGCGATGGCACGCCCGACGAAGTGCGCAACAACCCGGATGTGATCAGCGCCTATTTGGGCACTAGCCACTAAGGGCGGGGCAAGACGATGCAAAACAAAATGCAAAAAAGTGGCGTGTGGGCAATTGGAGAAGGTGTGTAAGCATGGGATTTTTTCTTGAAACTTTGCTTGGCGGCCTGATGGCTGGCATGCTGTATTCCCTGGTGGCGCTGGGTTTTGTGCTGATTTACAAGGCCTCTGGCGTGTTCAATTTCGCCCAGGGCGCGATGGTTTTGTTCGCGGCCCTGGCAATGGCGCGTTTTGCTGAATGGGTACCGCTGTGGACGGGCATCACCGACAACCGCTTGGTCACCACGTCGATCGCCTTTATCTTGGCCGGGGTGGTGATGTTTTTGGTGGCCTGGACGGTGGAGCGCTTTGTGCTGCGCCATTTGGTGAACCAGGAAGGCACAACGCTTTTGATGGCGACCCTGGGTATTGCCTATTTGCTCGACGGCGTGGGCCAGACGATTTTTGGCAGCGATATTTACAAAATCGACATTGGCATGCCCAAAGAGCCGATCATGGCTTTTGAATCCACCTTCCCCGGTGGCATTTTGATAAACAAAGAAGACCTGATTGCTGCCGCGATTGCAGCGGGCCTGGTGATTTTGCTGACCCTGTTTTTCCAAAAAACATCGACTGGCCGTGCCCTGCGCGCCGTGGCCGATGACCACCAGGCGGCACAGTCTATAGGTATTCCGCTAGACCGCATCTGGGTGGTGGTGTGGTGTGTGGCCGGTGTCGTAGCCTTGGTGGCCGGCATGATCTGGGGTAGCAAGCTGGGCGTGCAATTTACCTTGTCTACGGTCGCCATGCGCGCGCTGCCGGTGGTGATTTTGGGCGGGCTGACCTCGGTGCCCGGTGCGATTTTGGGTGGCTTGATTATTGGTGTCGGCGAAAAACTCTCCGAAGTTTTTCTCGGGCCTTATGTGGGCGGCGGCATCGAAATCTGGTTTGCCTATGTGTTGGCGCTGATCGTCTTGCTGTTCCGTCCGCAAGGCCTGTTCGGCGAAAAAATTATTGACCGCGTCTGAAGGAACACACCATGTTTTACAGAGAAAACGGCCAATTCAAAACCAGCTACCGGGCGGACCAGCAGATATTTGGCATCACCCAAGACCGCGTCGGTGTATTGCTGCTTATCGCCTTTGCATTTATCGGCGTGCCATTCCTGGCCGACGAATACATGTTCCGCGCTATTTTGGTGCCCTTCCTCATCCTGTCGCTGGCGGCTTTAGGGGTCAATATTTTGGTCGGTTACTGCGGCCAGATCTCTTTAGGCTCTGGCGCCTTCATGGCGGTGGGTGCTTATGCGGCCTACAACTTTTTTATTCGGGTCGATGGCATGCCAGTGGTGCTGGCGATCCTCTTAGGAGGCGTGTTTTCCACTTTGGTTGGTATATTTTTTGGTGTGCCCAGCTTGCGGGTCAAAGGCTTGTACTTGGCAGTGGCCACCTTAGCGGCGCAGTTTTTCTGCGACTGGGCGTTTTTGCGTATCACGTGGTTTACCAATGACTCGGCCTCGGGTACGGCCTCGGTTTCAGATTTGCAGGTGCTGGGTTTTGCCATTACCACGCCGCTGGCCAAGTATTTGTTCTGCCTAAGCTTTTTGGTGGTTTTTGGTTTGCTCGCGAAAAACCTGGTGCGCGGCGCGATTGGCCGTGAGTGGATGGCCATCCGCGATATGGACGTGGCTGCCGCCGTCATTGGTATCCGCCCCATGTACGCCAAGCTCAGTGCCTTTGCCGTCAGTTCTTTTATTGTGGGCGTGGCTGGCGCTTTGTGGGCATTTGTGTACCTGGGTTCTTGGGAGCCTGCGGCCTTTTCGGTGGACCGCTCGTTTCAGTTGCTATTTATGGTGATCCTGGGTGGCATGGGCTCGGTGATGGGCAGTTTTTTTGGCGCCGCGTTTATTGTGGTTTTGCCGATTGCGATCAACCAGTTTCTCCCCGTCTTGGGCCATTTGTTTGGATTTAATGTGGACACGGCGACATTGACCCACGCCGAATTTATAGTGTTTGGTGCGTTGATCGTTTGGTTCCTGATTGTGGAGCCGCACGGTTTGGCGCGCTTGTGGAGCGTGGGTAAGCAAAAGATGCGTATTTGGCCTTTCCCGCATTGAGCTTGGTTTGTTTGGGTTGGTTTTTTGTTGGTGGTTTGTTTCAATATTCAAGGAGACATGTATGACGATTCGTAAGCTCACATTGGCTATCGCCTTGGTGGCTAGCGCTGTTTCGGCCTTGGTGCCCACGGCGTCTTTTGCACAGGCGAAAGAGCAATTTTTCCCGGTACTGCCTTACCGTTCTGGCGCCTACGCCCCTAATGGCGTGCCATGGGCCAACGGTTTTGTGGATTACCTCAAGCTGATCAATGCCCGTGACGGCGGCATTAACGGCGTGAAACTCACTTTTGAAGAATGCGATACCGCCTATGCCACCGACCGTGGCGTGGAATGCTATGAGCGCCTCAAAGGCAAAGCCTCGGGAGCGATTTTTCAGCCGCTCTCCACCGGCATCACCTTTGCTTTGACGGAAAAGGCACCTAACGACAAGAACGCCTTGATTACCGGCGGTTACGGCCGCTCCGAGTCCAGCGATGGCGGCGTCTTCAAATGGAATTTTCCGCTCATGGGCACCTACTGGTCCGGCGCTGATATTTTGATGCAGCACATCACGGCCAAAGAAGGCGGCAATCTGAAGGGCAAGAAAATTGCCTTGGTATATCACGACAGTCCCTATGGCAAAGAGCCGATCATTTTGTTGCAAGAGCGCGCCAAGATGCAAGGCTTTGATTTGAGCTTGCTGCCAGTCACAGCACCCGGTATTGAGCAAAAGGCCACCTGGCTGCAAATTCGCCAAAACCGCCCGGACTATGTGTTGCTCTGGGGCTGGGGTGTGATGAATTCTGCGGCCTTGAAAGAGGCTATCGCGACTGGGTACCCACGTGAAAAAATGTATGGCGTGTGGTGGTCTGCTGGCGAGCCGGATGTCAAGGACATTGGTGAGGCAGCGAAGGGCTACAGCGGCCTGGTCGCAACTGGCGAGGGTGGTGCCGTCATCGATGACATCAAGAAGTTTGTTCACGGCAAAGGCCAGGGTACCGGTCCGATGGAAGAAGTGTCCACCGTGCTGTACAACCGGGGCATGGTCAGCGCAGCGCTTGGTGTGGAGGCCGTGCGCCGTGCGCAAGAGCGTTTCGGTAAGGGCAAGGTTATGGACGGCGAGCAAATCCGTTGGGGCCTGGAAAACTTGGCCGTAGATGCCAAGCGTTTAAAAGCGCTCAAGTTGGACTCGGTGATGAAGCCCATCAGCACGACTTGCGTGGACCACGAAGGCTCGCGTTCCGCGCGCGTGCATACCTGGGACGGCAAAAAATGGCAGTACGCGTCCGATTGGATTGAGGCAGACACCTCCATCATCAAGCCGCTAGTGCGTCAATATGCAGACAAATACGCAGCCGAGAAAAAGCTGACCCGTCGCGATGCCAAGGACTGCCAGACTTGATCGTTCACCGCTTTCACAAGCACCTAGGCCACTCGTCCAGAGTGGCCTGGGGAAAGAGCGCCCTGGCGCGCTCTTTCCCCAGGTTTAACGGGAATTTCCACTATGGCTGAAGCCCCCTCTATCGTCCTCAATGTCAATGGCATTGAAGTCATTTACAACCATGTGATTTTGGTGCTCAAGGGCGTTTCCTTGCAGGTGCCCCAAGGCGCTATCGTCACCATTTTGGGCGGCAATGGTGCCGGCAAGACCACCACTTTGCGCGCGGTTTCTAATTTGTTGAAAGGCGAGCGCGGTGAGGTCACCAAGGGCAGTATCGAATTGCGTGGCGAGCGCATCGAGAACCTCACGCCGGCTGATCTGGTGCAACGTGGTGTGGTGCAGGTGATGGAAGGGCGGCATTGCTTTGCCCACCTCACCATCGAAGAAAACTTGCTCACCGGCAGCTACACGCGCAAGAACAAGGCTGAGATCGCTGGCAATTTGGAAAAAGTTTATGCCTATTTCCCACGCCTGAAAACGCGGCGTACCAGTCAGGCGGCCTATACCTCGGGCGGTGAACAACAAATGTGCGCCATCGGTCGCGCTTTGATGGCCAGCCCCACCATGGTTTTACTCGACGAGCCGTCCATGGGCCTGGCGCCGCAAATCGTGGAAGAGGTGTTTGAGATCGTCAAAGACCTGAACCAGAAAGAAAAAGTTACTTTTTTATTGGCCGAGCAAAACACCAATATGGCGTTGCGCTATGCGGACTATGGCTACATCATGGAATCGGGCCGCGTGGTGATGGACGGGCAAGCCAGCGATTTGGCCAATAACGAAGACGTGAAAGAGTTTTACCTCGGCATGGGCGGTGGCGAGCGCAAGAGCTTTAAAGACGTCAAGAGCTACAAGCGCCGCAAGCGCTGGCTGGCTTAATTTTTCAGGAGTGTCTATGGCCCAGCATTACGACGCACTGGAAACCCGCACCCAAGAGGCGCGTGAGGCAGCATGGATGCAAGCGCTGCCTGCACAGGTAGCGCATGCGCAAGTCCACGCCCCCGCTTTTATGAGCAGCCTGGCGGGTGTGAAAGCAGATGAGGTCAACTCCTTCGCAGCCCTATCGCGCTTGCCGGTGGTTCGCAAGCAGGAACTTCTGGATACACAGAAAGCTTCGCGTGCCGCGGGCGGCGATGTTTTTGGCGGCTTTAGTACCTTGGGCTTTGGTTCGCATATGCCGCGTTTGTTTGCCAGCCCTGGTTTGATTTACGAGCCCGAGGGCACACAGCGTGACTACTGGCGCATGGCGCGTGCGATGTTTGCTGCCGGATTTCGCGGCGGTGAGCTTATCCATAACTGTTTCAGCTACCACTTTACGCCGGCCGGATCCATGATGGAGACCGGTGCCCACGCTTTGGGTTGCACGGTATTTGCCGGTGGCACTGGCCAGACGGAGCAACAAGTTGCGGCGATGGCCGAATTGAAGCCGGCGGGTTATGTCGGCACGCCTAGCTTCTTAAAGATTATTGTGGAAAAAGCGGCCGAAATGGGCGTCGCACTGCCCAGCGTGCGCAAAGCTTTACTTTCTGGTGAGGCTTTTCCGCCTTCGCTGCGCGATTGGCTTGCCGAGCACGGCGTGCAGGGCTACCAGTGTTATGCCACCGCGGATGTGGGATTGATCGCCTACGAGACCTTAGCCCGAGAGGGCTTGGTGCTCGAGGAGGGCGTCATCGTTGAAATTGTGCGCCCTGGAACCGCAGACCCGGTGGCGGCGGGCGAAGTTGGCGAAGTGGTAGTCACTAGTCTAAATCCTGCTTATCCCTTGATTCGCTTCGGTACCGGCGATTTGTCAGCCGTCCTGCCCGGCACCTGCCCGAGCGGACGTACCAATACCCGTATTCGCGGCTGGATGGGCCGCGCCGACCAAACCACCAAAATCCGTGGGATGTTTGTCCACCCTAAACAAGTGGCTGACATCGTGCGCCGCTTCCCCGAAGTGCTACGCGCCCGCTTGGTGGTGAGCGGTGCCATGGCCCAGGACGAAATGACCCTGAAAGTGGAAAGCGCTAGCGCCAGCGAGGGGCTATCAGCTCGGATTAGCGAAGCCATTCGCGATGTCACCAAGTTGCGTGGCACGGTGGAATTGGCGGCGCCGGGTTCTCTGCCCAATGATGGCAAAGTAATCGAAGACGCCCGCAGCTATCAATAAACGTTTGGCGCTTTGACTCGTATTCGTAGGGACTTTCCTCAGTTCGGATATGCGCTAAATCAAGCCTTTTTAATGCATGCCCATGCGAATAGGCGCTAGACTCAGGTTTTTACCAGTTGGAGACCATTATGAAAAAACTATTGGCAGCAGCCTTGGCTGTGCTGAGTTTTGCCGCTGTTGCGCAAACCTATCCTTCTAAACCGGTCACTATCGTGGTGCCCTTTGTGGCCGGTGGCCCCACAGACCGGGTCGCACGCGATTTGGCCGAAGCCATGCGCAAGCCGCTGGGCGATGCCACCATCGTGATCGAAAACGTGTTGGGCGCGGGTAGCTCGATTGGCTCGAATAAAGTCGCCAAGGCCAACCCCGATGGCTATACGATTTTGCTCAACCATATTGCCATGGCCAGCATGCCCAATTTGCTGCGCAATATGCCTTTCAAAATCGATTCAGATTTTGAGTACCTCGGCATGATTAACGACGTGCCTATGACCGTGATTGCCCGGCCAACGATGCCCGCTAAAAACTTTAAAGAATTGCGCGATTGGTTAAATGCCAATAAGGGCAAGATCAATTTGGGCAACGCTGGCATTGGTTCAGCCTCGCATTTATGCGGTCTGATGCTCCAAAACGCGGTGCAGGTGGACATGACGACTATTCCCTACAAAGGCACGGCGCCTGCCTTGACAGATTTAATTGGTGGACAAATCGACCTGATGTGTGACCAAACCACCAATACTTCTGTGCAAATTGAAGCGAAGAAAGTAAATGCCTATGGCGTTACGACTTCCAAGCGCCTGACGACACCGGCACTGAAGGATATACCCACGCTACAGGAAGAGGGCTTAAAAGGATTTGAGGTCACTATTTGGCATGGTCTGTACGCACCTAAAGGAACCCCTTCCGATGTCGTGACGAAATTGAATACGGCCCTCAAAGCGGCTTTGAAAGACCCAGACTTCATTAAAAAGCAAGAGGCTTTAGGAGCTGTGGTGGTCACTGATAAACGCATGGAGCCTGCCGAGCACAAGAAATTTGTGGCTTCGGAAATCGCCAAATGGGGCCCTGTGATTGCGGCTGCCAAGGAATATATCGACTAAGGTCGGTACGGCCCGCGTAAAGCGGGTCTGGTTGCGGCTTCATTGCCTAGTGCCACCCGAAATCGTCTGCGGCTATACGCCCCAGACGATTTCTTTGTTTTCGGCGTGGCAACGCTCCAGCATCCGGATAAATGGCAGGCTGCGCTGGCGCAGACCAATGCCTTGTATTGCGCCTGCGTTAGCCCGTCCCGCCTCCGGCGCAGCATGTGCTTTTTCTTGGTTTCGGGCCTCTTCGTGGATCACCGCCTCTTGCAGGGTGGCAATTGCAGCGGGCATGTCCTTTGGTAAGACGATACCTTGTTTGAGTGCCTGTGGGTCTGTTTTCCCTATGATGCGCAATATAGTGCGTCCGTTCTCCTCCAGCATGATGAGATCGCCAGTTGCCTTGGATTTGAATTTATAAATCATAGTGCTTCAAGAATTTAACTTGAGCATACTAAACGCAAAGCCGATTGTCTGAGATCTTGAACATGGACGTCAGGAAATTTTGGCCCCTCGAACGCAAAGCTCTGCCCAAAATCTCGGCGTACTTTCGGTGTTTGCTTTGGGGTCTTTACCTGCCTTTACCATTTTTTTAAATATTTTCAGCTAATTCATATCTTGAAATGTGATAACAGATTAATCATTTTATTTGGATGTAAATAGTATTTTATTGACATTTAACATTTTATAGTCAACGGTTTTACTGAGTTTTTAGTAATTTAGGTCTATAATATTG
>Ga0209033_1001700_pt1 | contig 12628 bp, 18 predicted proteins | sample LauGreFa1BDMLBDN_2_FD_188218 | JGI IMG/M metagenome (GOLD analysis project Ga0209033, IMG submission 188218) | Freshwater lake microbial communities from Lake Michigan, USA - Fa13.BD.MLB.DN (SPAdes) (version 2) | ecosystem: Environmental > Aquatic > Freshwater > Lake | place: Lake Michigan, USA...
CGGCTATTCCGTCCATCATATTGACCGTTATGCAGGTGTATATATGAGCGTATTTCTCTCAGCTTTTGCCGGCGTCGGGGCGCAGTTCTTCGACAACAACGGCAACATCTTGTCGGGCGGTAAGCTTTGGACTTATACCGCCGGAACCACGACCCCGCAGGCGACCTACACGGACTCGTCGGGCGCAACGCCGAACACGAACCCAATTGTGCTGAACGCCGCCGGTCGCACGGCGCAGCCCATCTGGCTGACCGAAAGTGTATCGTACAAGTTTGTGCTGATGACCTCGGCAAACGTCGTAATCGGCACGTACGACGATATTGCCGGCGTCAATGACTTTAGCATTGAAGGCATCAACTGGTCGGACATCCTCGGCACGCCGACGACCCTTTCGGGGTACGGCATTACGGACGCGTTGTCTACGGCCTCGGCCGCTGCAACTTACGCCCCGATTGCGAGCCCGACCTTTACCGGCACGCCGCTGATTCCCGACAACGCGACGGTCAGCGTTGACCATGCCGTCGGGTACCGCGACGCGCCGACGAACTCCAAGACGGCTAGCTACGAGTTGGTGTTGGCTGATCGCGGCAAAACCGTCGTGATGAATGGCTCTAGTTTGACCCTGACTATTCCGGCCAACAGCGCCACGGCGTTCCCACTGGGCACGGTCGTTATCATCGTTAACCTCAACGCTACGGCGCTGTCTATCGCTATCACGACCGATACGATGACCTTGGCCAACAGCACCACGACCGGCACCCGCACGCTCGCGCGTAATGGTGTCGCTACGCTTATCAAGATTTCGGCGGCGTCGTGGCTTATCAGCGGGGCGGGGTTGACCTGACATGGGCGGCGCTACGCTCGCGTCCTTTTTCAACGGCAGCGCCGGCGGCGCGGGGGCTGGCGTATACGATTACTCCGAACCCGGTTCTGGATCGGTTGCCATCCCCGTAGGTGCTACCGGCGTCACCATACAAGTGTGGGGCGCTGGCGGCGGCGGGGCCACGGGCTTTGAGTATTTTATCGCCCCCGGCGAGTTCGATATTATTGACGGCGGTGGTGGCGGTGGTGGCGGTTACTCCAAGACCGTGCTGACTTTTAGCGGGCAAGACGGCAAGACAATCCTGTACACCGTCGGTGTTGGTGGCGCGGGTGCCGGGGCAGCTACCGCTGGCGGGTTCTCCAATGTCTACAGCGGCACCTACACGCTTACAACCATGACCTCTAATGGCGGCCAACCGGGCAACGCCGGACCGCTGCAAACGCAGGGCGCGGGCGGCGCGGCTTCAGGCGGCAATACGACCAATACGACTGGCAACGGCGGAGCGGCGTATACTTCGGCGGGCGCCCTTCCTCTTGCCGGTGACGGGAGTTTGACGGCGGGTGGCGGTGGTGATGGCAGTTATCTTGGCGGTGAACCTGGCCAGAACGGCCGCGTCCGCATGGTCTTTACATTCTAAGGTGACACATGGCAGTTAGCGTAAAAGTGCTGATCCCGGCAAAAATTGCCGAATCGTCGCAGACCACCCAATACTCCGCGACTAACGTGTCAGCTATCATCGACAAGTTCACGGCGACAAACTACAGCGCGGCAGCGGCTACTATCTCGGTTAACCTCGTTACGGCGTTCGACAACGCCGGCAACCAGAACCTAATCATTAAAAGCAAAACCCTGCTGCCCTCGGAGACGTACACGTTTCCCGAAATCGTCGGGCAGGTGCTTGCGCCGGGCGGCTCGATCTCGACGCTGGCGGGCACCGGGTCGGCCATCAACATCCGCTGCTCGGGACGCGAAGTGTCGTGATCGTACGCAACGCAATCGCCGAGGACTTTCCGCGATACCTGCCACTGGCGCAGGCGTTTCACGCGGCGTCCCCGGTGCATGGCGTTATTCCGTTCGACGATGAGGGCTATGCCGACTTTTTCTTACAGGCCGTGCAGAACCCTAACATCGGTGTGTGGCTGGCCGAAGACGACGGTGAAATTATTGGAATCGCCGGCGCATTGTTTTACCCTATGTACTTCAGCCCTTCCAGTATGGTAGTGCAGGAGTTGTGGTGGTGGCTGACCCCCGTAGCGCGGGGTAAAGGGGCAGGCCAAGCCATGTACGATATGATCGAATCGTGGGCAATCGCAAAAAATGCAACAGCTATTTTTATGATTGCCCTTGAAGATGAGCGCGCAGGCAAGATGGCTAATCTATATGCGCGAAAAGGGTTTCGTCCTATGGAACGCACGTTTATGAGAGAGGTGGCGTAATGGCCATTGGAACCGCAGCAGCAATCCTAGGTAGCGCCGTCATTGGCGGTGCCGTCGCATCAAAAGGAGCCAGCAAGGCCGCCAAGGCGCAACAACAAGCCGCCGATCAGGCCGCGCAGTTACAGCGTGAAACCTTTGAGCGGCAGGTAGAGCTACAAGAGCCGTTTCGCCAAGCCGGCATTACCTCGCAGAACGAACTGATGCGACTGCTTGGTATCGGCGGCGACGCCACGGCAGCCGACTACGGCATGCTTACTCGCGGTTTTACGCCCGAGCAGATGCAAATGGACCCCGGTTACGCGTTCCGTCTTGCCGAAGGCGAGAAGGCGCTGGAGCGCATGCAGGCCGCACGCGGTCAGTACCTTGGCGGCGGAGCCATCCGTGCCGGTACGCGCTACGGTCAAGAGATGGGTTCACAGGAATATATGAACGCCTTTAACCGCGCGCAGGCGCAGTTGGGCACCCGCCTTGGCGCACTCGGCAGCCTCTACGGCGCAGGTCAGACGGCGACGCAACAGGTCGCTGGTCAGGCTGGTCAGTTGGGCTCCAATCTCGGCAACTTGCTGATGCAGAGCGGACAGGCTCGCGCGTCGGGCTATCTTGGTCAAGCTAACGCATTGAGCCAAGCCCTTGGCCAAGGTGCAATGGGCTACGGGCTCTACAAGGGTGGCTACTTTAACCCGCCGCCGGCTGGCCCAGGAGGACCGTAATCATGGCTGTTATCGGTGCAACCCAACTGGAGCCGGTCAACGTCCTTGGCTCATACGTCCAAGGTCTTGAAGCCGGGCGTCAGGCCCGTACGCAGCGCGCTAAAGAAGCGCAAGAGCTAGCGGCCGCGCAGCGTGAGATGGAGTTTCGTAATTTTCTCTCTACCGCCGATCTCAGCACACCCGAGGCTCAAAACCAACTTATGCGTTTTGGCAAACCTGGTGCTGAATTAGCTACGTCAATGGCTGACTTCGCTAGCAAACGTGCGACGGCGGAGAAAACGGGATTAGAAATTAAAGGCGCCCAGGCCAAACTGGCCGACGAAAACTATGGCCGGTTTCAAAAAATGCTCGGCGACTTTGCATACGGCGAAGCGCCGCCCACTAAGGCGCAGGTGCTTGATCAAGTAGACTTTATGATTGCGCAGGGCACGATTGTGCCGCAGTTCCGCGACTATGCAGCCAACGCGCTGCCCGATAACCCTGAAGAACTGCAAGCGGCATTGCGCGGGCAATTCTTAGCGCAGATTCCGGCTGCTGAACGCGCCAAGCTGTTTGTGCCGATGTCGGCAGACGTTGAGGCGCAGAAGGCGCGTATCGCCGGTGCGGGTGCCTCGCGCACTACGGTCAACTTGCCGCCCGCCGGTAAGAAGTTCAGCGAAACGCTGGGCGAAACGGCTGGCAAGCGGTTGGATACGTTCCGCGACAAGGCGGAGTCGGCAGCTACCACGTTGCAGTCCGCGCAGCAACTTCTGCCGCTGCTTGATGATCCGAAGTTTATTTCCGGCACGTTGGCTAACGCACGCTTGGCTGTGGCTAAAGCTGCGGGCATCGACGTGGCTTCGACCGAAGCGTACTTCGCTGGCGTTGGCCAGCAGGTTGCCGAGCGCATTACGGCGTTTGGTGCCGGTACGGGCTTGTCGGATGCTGACCGTGAGTTTGCTAAGAAGATCGCGGCCGGTGAAGAAACGCTTACCACCGAAGGTATCCGTCGCATCATCCGCATCAACGCCGAGTCCGCACGTAACGTCATCAATCGTTACAACACTGAGCGTACGCGGTTGGCGGAAAAAGAGCCTGAAGTGCTGGATTATTACCCCGAAATCACCGTCGCTCGCCAAGTCAAACGTCGCGGTACATTGAATGGCCGCCCCGTGGTCGAATACACGGACGGGAGCGTCGAGTATGGCGATTGATCCAAGCAAAGTTCAGTGGGAAACGCCGGCTAAACCTGCAAATCCCAAAAAGAACGAGCCGATTGATCCCAACAGAGTTGTTTGGGAGGCAACCGAAGGGCGCGGCGCGGTAGGCGCAGAGCCCGCCGGGCGCACTTGGGCACAGGTTGGCCGCGAGGCCATCAGCAACATTCCCGAAAGCGGCATGCAGATGCTGGGCGGCCTGTACACGGCTGTGACCCGGCCGCGTGAGACGCTAGAGCAGCTCGGCGAAGTGTTGACCGGCGCCTACGCCCGGTTTATCCCGCGCGAGTGGATGGCTCGACCTGACAAGGCCGAGGAGTTCATCCAAAAGGCCAACGCGGTAGGCGGCGTGTACCGCGACCGTTATGGCAGCGTCGAGGCGCTAAAGAACACGATTGCTACCGATCCGGTCGGCTTTGCCGCTGACGTATCGACGTTGACGGGCGCGGCGGCTGCTACGGCACCAGGTCGCACCGGGCAAGTGCTCGGCACCGTCTCGCGGGTAACGGACCCGACGCGTGTAGTCACGACTCCTGTTGCTATCGCCGGTCGCGCTGGCCTCAATGCGTTGGAGCGCACCGCTATTGGCGGTAAAGCCAACGTGCTGCTAGAGGCCGCTGAAGGTCGCGCACCGGAGATCATCAACGCGCTGCGTCAGCAGCCGGAGATCGTGCCGGGTGCGGTGCCGACCGCCGGTGAGGCTGCGGCGCCTGTAGGCGCGACGCGCTTCGCTGCGCTGCAAGAGTCGGCTGAGAAGATTCTGCCGTCTGAGTACATGGCTCGCCGTCAGGCGCAAGATGCCGCTCGCGCGGCGTCGCTGCGTCAGGTGGGTGGCACTGAGGCGCAGCTTACTGCGGCTCGAAACGCTCGCGCGGCCGAAGCGCGGCTGTTGTACGGACAAGCTGGCGCAAAGGCCGTGGTAGAGGACGCCACCCTGCAAAGTTTGCAGGCGCGGCCGTCAGTGAAACAAGCGTTTGAACGCGCTAAAACTTTGGCCGCTGAAGAAGGTGCATCGTTTGGTTCGGGCGGCAACTACACCGCTGCCGACATGCACTACGTCAAGTTGGCGCTGGATGACCTTATCCAGAACCCCGCCACGTACGGTATCGGCAAAGTCGAAGCCAGCAAAATCGCAAGCACTCGCAAAGACTTCATCAACTGGCTGGAAGGTCAAGTGCCGGAGTACGGCACGGCTCGCAGCACGTTCCAAGCGCGCAGCAAGCCCATCAATCAGATGGAAGTCGGTCAGTTTCTTGAAAGCAAGTTGACCTCCGCGCTGCAAGGCGAGCAGAAGCTGCGTCCCGCCGCGTTTGCTGGTGCTGTCGAGGCCGCGCCGCAGACGATCCAACGGGCGACCGTTGGCGCGCCGCGCTATGAGAAGCTCTCTGACGTGCTGACGCCGGATCAAGTCAAGATCGTTGAGGACATCCGCAGCGACTTGGCTCGTCAGGCTAAGTACCGCGAGCAAGCCCGCGCAGCCCGCCCCGCTGGCCCGAGCGCCGAGCGCGCCGGTACGGAGCTCTTGGTTGAAGCGGCCGGTGGCGCGCAGTTGCCGACGTTGCTCAACCGCGTGACGACTGTAGCCAACGCCATCCTCAAGCGACTCGCAGGCAAAATCGACCGCAAGCTCGCCATCGAGATCGCTACTGACATGTTGCAGCCGGAATCAGCGGCGCTAGCCCTTGAGGCCGCGCAGCGTCGCGCTGGCGCGGTACAAGGCGTTACGGGCATTGCCCGTGCTGGTGGCGCTGCCGCGCAACGTGCGGCCGCACCGGCCGTGGTGGTAACAAACGCGCTCGCTGGGGCTGAGGCGCGACGCAATCAAATGGCCCCGTAAGGAGACGATCATGCTCAAAGGCGCACTTAAATCCAAAACGGTATGGTTCAACGTATTGATCGCCATCCTCGGCGGTCTGGAACTGATGGGCGCGCATCTGACGACGCTGTTCGGTTCGCAAGTTGCCGCCGCGATCATGCTGTCGGGCGCGATCGCTAATCTGGCGCTACGCGCCGTGACGACGCAACCGCTCGCGGCGAAATGACGGTCGAAACCAAAGACCTACGGCTGCTCAAGACCGATTACACCCATCGCGTCCGAGCAGTTGAGACGAAGTTGCGCTCGCTTGAGCGCCGTGTTGATTGGGTTGAGAAGTTGCTATGGCTGTCCGCCGGAGCACTGATCAGTTGGCTTGTAACCCTAGTGCTACGGAGCATGTGATGGACGAAGGGCAAATTTTATTCAACATTATCGTCGGCATCGCCGGCGTGTTTGGTGGATGGATTCTCAACAATATCAGCCGCAGCATTGAACGCCTCGACAAAGACGTGCGCAACATGCCGTTGACGTACGTGACCCGTGCCGACTACCGCGCCGACATCGACGAGATCAAAACGATGCTGATGCGAATAAGCGACAAGCTGGACGACAAGGCCGACAAGCCGTGACGTTAGGCCAAAAGCAGCGGCAGTTTGCGCGCCTAGTGGCCAGACTGATCGACAAAGCGTATGAGTTAGGGTTTGAGGTGTCGTTAGGCGACGCCTTCCGTGACCCTCGCGTACACGGCGCTATGGGCGTCCGTAAATCTTACAGCCATCCAAACAGCGCTCATAAGATTCGGCTGGCCATTGACCTTAACCTGTTCAAAGACGGCGAATATCTTGAACAGAGTGAAGATTACAAGGCGTTGGGTGAGTGGTGGGAAACGCAGCATCCGTTAGCCAGATGGGGCGGTCGTTTTGATGACGGCAATCATTTCAGTTTTGAACACAATGGTGTAAAGTAGTGCCTTACTGGTTACTGAAATACGCACCACATTTGATCTTGACGGCAGGCCTCGGCCTTCTGGCAGTCTATGCGGTACACACTTTTCGGGAGCAAGGTCGTGAAGAAATACGCCCTCAAGTGGAGCGTTTGGAAGCTGAACTACGGGCCGAGCGTGCTAATCGCATACGTGCTGAAGTGGCTTCAAATGCGTACGCATCCGAACTGGCTGCTCTTGCTCGCCGTCCTACTCGCACTGTTCCTGTCCGGTTGTGCCGCGAGCCCGCCGCAGTGCCAGCCGGCAATGCCGCCGAAGGAACTGTTGGAGCCTCCTCCGCCGCCGGGAGCGATGCAGGATCGGCTGGAACAAATTTTGAACAAGGGCCAGACATCGGCCCCGAACTCCGCGAGCTAGTCGCGCAATGCGACGTGCAAAACGCCAGGCTGCGAGCGTTGCAACGGTGGGCGACTACCATCCCGTAACACGTAGCGATGGTATCCCGGCGCACTTTCAACTCGCCGGTCACACAATCAAAGTAAAAGTCATCCCGCCATCAAAGTGGCGTCATGGCAAAAATTGTGTTGGAATGTTTCTTCCAGACAAGTATGAGATTCACATCATAAGCACTTGTAAAGGAACGAATAGGCAACAGGTGTGGGCTCACGAAGCTGTCCATGCGTTGCTCTCGGTGGCCGGTCACGACGACTTATCCAGCGATGAAGCACTCGTTGACCGCCTCGGGCACTTGTTGCAGCAGATGCTAACGACAATGGAGTAGGGGTTGTGCCGGCAAAAGTAACTGACGATCAAATAATCGCTGCAATTCATAAAGCCAAAGGTGTTCGCGTCAAAGCCGCTAATGAATTAGGTTTACATGAGCGAAGCCTTTTAGCGCGGCTAAAACGCATTAAAGCTAAAGGACATTCCATCCCTGAATCGACGTATCAGCCCGGCCATGAAGTCGTAAACAAAGGTGATTACGAGTTCACGCCGATCCCTGACGATGACGTACCTATCGAGGAACTCATCGCGCAGCGCAAGCGCAAGTTCGCCCACAAGCGCGAGCATGAGGAGGCGAGCAAACTTATACCAGTGCGCGTTAAGCTTGACGGCCCTATCGGCATCCTGCACTTCGGCGACCCGCACGTTGACGACGACGGTTGCGACATCGAGGCCATCGAGCGGCACACGGCCCTTGTCAACAAGACCAAAGGCCTGTTCGCAGCCAACGTAGGCGACACGACGAACAACTGGTGTGGCCGCTTGGCCCGCCTCTACGCCGACCAAACCACATCCGCTGCACAGGCCTGGCGCTTGGCGGAATGGTTCGTCAACCGCTGCAACTGGCTCTACATGATCGGCGGCAACCACGATCTGTGGTCAGGCTCAGGCGATCCGCTCAAGTGGATTGCCAAGCAGCAGAACGCGCTCTACAAGGCGAGCGAGGCGCGCATCGCGCTGAAGTTTTTAAACGGCACCGAGGTGCGTGTTAACGCGCGGCATGACCATAGCGGCTCGTCGATCTGGAACCCGGCGCACGGGCCGATGAAGGCGGCGCTGATGGGCACGCGTGATCACTTGTACGTCGCCGGTCACAAGCATGAGTCGGCGTATAGCGTGCTTAAAGATGCAATATCTGGCATAACCATGCACGCCTGTAAGGTAGCGTCCTATAAGATTTACGATCGCTACGCTAAAGACCGAGGCTTCAGAGACAACTCGCTGTCGCCGTGTGCGTTGACGACGATTAACCCGGCGTTGCCGGAGTCGCACCCAGACTTGATCAAGGTCTGGTGGGAGCCCGAGGAAGGGGCGGACTACTTACGCTACCTGCGCTCGCGGAGCAAGTGAGGCCATAATCTCTGCGCGCTCACGGACGGCACGCAGAGCACAATACCGCTGATGCAGTCGCTCGACGAAGGTGACGCGCTGGGCGCCGACCAACTCGGCGTCTAACAGCGCCTTGACCTCTGTTTCGTTCATTGCGTTTAGCTTCGCGTTCAGTTCTCGCCAGTTCATTTTAGCTCCCACATTGCTACATCCGACATCGCGCGCTTGTCGCGCAGTGCCGTCCAAATCTTCTCGTCAATCGTCTTGTCCGTCAGCAGCACGTACACCCACACGTCGTGCCGCTGGCCGCTGCGGTGTAATCGACCGATGACTTGCTCGTATTCTTCCAACGACCAGGGCAACGACAGAAACACCATCCGGCACCCGCCGTGCTGCAAGTTCAGCCCATGCCCTGCGGACTTGGGGTGAATCAACAACAACTCGATCTCGCCTCGGTTCCATGCGTCGATCACACCCGGCTGGTCGATCGTCGCCGCCTTGGGGTATCGCCGCTGCAACTCAGCGAGCTCGGCCTGATAATTGTAAACGATTATCGTATTGGCCCGTTGGTTTTCTTCTAGCAACTCATCTAGCAGTTCTAGCTTGTGGTCAGAAAACCACACTGTCTTCTGCGTCACGTCGAACTTGCCCGGTCGATCGGACGCCGTGCGGGTTGTCTCGTAGACAAACCCCGAGGCCATCTGCTGTAGCTTGGACGTAACCGCCGCAGCGTTGGCGGCGATGGCCTTGGCGTCAGGGAACTCGACCATGAAGTCCTTGCGCATCTTCTCGTAAGGCTCGCGGTCAATCAGGTCGCAGCGCATCTGCACCGTATGCAAGGGCGGCAACTTGTCGCTGTATTCGCCAGGCTCTAGCACAAACGTCGCGGGCTTGATCCGCGCCATTACCTGTGCTAACGCGCCGGTAGCGGGTATCCACTCGCCATACTCCCGGTTGAGGCAGATAAAATACTGCTGCAAAAAGGCGCCCTTGCTGCGGCCGAGTAGGCTTTGGTCGATGATCTTGCATTGCCCAAACACGTCCTCTAGGCCGTTTGAGGTAAAGCTGCCCGTCAGCCCCCATCGAATCTTGACCGGCTCCAGCGCCTTCAGAATCGCTTTAAACCGCACGCCCGAGGGGTTCTTGAGGCGCGTAAGCTCGTCGAACACCACGCCGTCGAAATCGAGCTTCTGCTTGGCGAGCCACTGCAAATTATCGTAGTTCGTGACCACCACGCGGGCATCGGACTCAAGCGCCTTAGTCCGCCAGGTGGCCGCACCGATCGCTACCGCGAGCTTGAGGCCGGGTGCCCACTTGGCCGCCTCGACCGGCCAAACGTGCTGGGCTACCCGTAGCGGCGCCACGACCAGCCAGCGCGACACCACGCCGTCTTGCAAGGCGTCCTGCATGGCCGTGAGGGTGAGCGCCGTCTTGCCAGCGCCTACAGGCGCCAGCACCATCGCGCGGTCGTGCTCGTACAAGAAGTCAGCCGCGCTCTCTTGATACGGACGCAACGAAAGCATCGACTTCCTCTATGCGATACAGCACTTTGTATTTCTGATTCGTCTGCGCCATTACGGACGCAAACACCTTTTGCAAGGGCGACAGTCGCCCGCGCTCGGCCTTCAGTTCCACGAACCACGTCTCGCCGTTCGGCAAACACACGATCCGATCCGCCACACCGCGCTGCGAGGGCGAACGGAACTTAAACGTCACGCCACCGGCGCGCTCGACCGCCCAAGTCAGATACTCCTCAATCGTCTTCTCTCTCATGTTGAGAATCCTATGCGATAAAACAATGCTTGACAAGTAAATCAGCCGGCTCTAGGCTAGCGCAAACACACTAAAGGAGAGTCCTCGATGAGTCATAGCAACATAGTCGGCGGGTCCACCGCCAAACGCGTGATCAACTGCCCCGGCAGCGTCGCGCTCTGCCAGAAAGTCCCGCCACGCCCAAGCAGCAAGTATGCCGACGAAGGTACGTTGCTGCATAACGTCATGGCCGAGATGCTTGGCAGCGACAAAGAACTGCGCCATGTGCTCGACATGGAGTACAACGGCATCAAACTTACCGGTGAACTGATCGACGAGAAGGTTCGCCCCGCACTGGACGCTATCAATGAAATCGACCCAGACGCACAGCTTGAATTCGCAGTCGAACAAACCGTCGGCTTCGGTGATCTTATTCCGGGTGTCTTTGGTTCTTGCGATCTTATTGGCCGCATTGGGGATCGCGCTATTGTACTTGATTGGAAGTTTGGTGACGGGGTGGCCGTCGAAGCTGAGGAAAACTCTCAGTTACTATTCTATACGGCTGCGGCGATCCGTACGCCGGCACTGGAATGGGTCTTCAAGGACGCCAAAGAAATCGAGTGCATCATCGTTCAGCCGCCGAAGGTCAAGCGATGGGTGACATCGTTCGATCGCGTGCGGCAGTTTGAGCGCGAGTTAACGTATGCCGTTAAACAGTCAGCCAAGCCTGACGCACCGCTTAAGATCGGCGATCACTGCCGCTGGTGTGCAGCCAAGCCCATTTGCCCGCTGATGACGGGCGCGGTCGATCGCGCGACGCAGACGCAGATCAAGGATTTGAACGTCACGCAACTCGGCGACATGCTCCAGCGTGCGGACGTGCTCGAAGATTGGATCAGCGACTTGCGTGCGCTTGCCCTGCAAGTGTTAGAGTCAGGCAATCCTGTACCGGGCTACAAGCTCGTCCAGAAACGCGCGACGCGTCAATGGAAAGATGAAGAATCAGCGAAACAGGCGCTCTTGCAGCACCTGTCAATGACTGACGTGATGGAGACGTATTTGATTTCGCCAGCACAGGCGGAGAAGAAGTTGAAGAAGCTGAAGCTCCCCATGCCGGACGATCAGATTATCTCCGTCTCATCGGGCACCACGTTGGCGCCGGAGAGCGATCCCCGGCCCGCCGTGTTGCAAATCGGGCAGCAGTTAACTGCGGCCCTTTCTAAACTAGTGTAAGGAGTAGAGTAATGTCTAATATCACTGCGTTCAGTAAGGCGGGTCTTCCCGCTGTGTCATCCCTGTCCACCGCCCTGCGTAACATCGAAGTGGAGGTCGGCCCTGTCGGGTCGGCGATCCTCAAGATGGATAAGACGGGTCACTGGGTCTTTGGCGCGGATCAAACCGAGGCTGAGGAAAACAGCAAGTGGGCAGTCAATCCTTTCTCGTTCGTCCACGGCTTCATTGCTTGGGGCGACGGCGAGGTGCTTGGCGAGAAGATGGTGTCGGTGTCACAGCCGTTGCCGGAACTTGAACCGGCTCCCCCGCAGAGCAAGAAGGGTTGGGAAACGCAAGTCGGCATGAGCTTGAAGTGCATCACGGGTGAGGACGCGGGCCTTGAGGCTCGTTACAGCACTACGTCGGTGGGCGGCAAGCGTGCCGTGCAGGCCTTGGCGGCGGCCATCGCAGCCCAGGTCGAGCGTGACCAGAGCAAGCCGGTGCCGGTCGTGGTTCTGAAGAAGGAGCACTACCAGCACAAGTCCTATGGCCGCATCTACACGCCGGTCTTTGAGATCGTCGATTGGGTGTCCATGGATGGCGAAGGTCCGTCAGCACCGGAGGGCGATGAGCCCCCACCGGCCGCTGCGGCTCGTCGGCGTCGCGCTGCGTAAAGGAGCGGGGGCTGGCAACAGCCCCCAATCTTTCCATGAAATATCTATCCGTCTGCTCCGGCATTGAAGCCGCCACCGTGGCGTGGCATTCGTTAGGCTGGACGCCGGTTGCGTTCAGCGACATTGAGCCTTTCCCGTCTGCGGTGCTGACGCACCATTACCCTCATGTTCCTAATCTTGGCGACATGACCAAATTTGAGGAGTGGAATCTTGAACCAATCGACCTTCTTGTG
>Ga0209033_1001703_pt1 | contig 12610 bp, 12 predicted proteins | sample LauGreFa1BDMLBDN_2_FD_188218 | JGI IMG/M metagenome (GOLD analysis project Ga0209033, IMG submission 188218) | Freshwater lake microbial communities from Lake Michigan, USA - Fa13.BD.MLB.DN (SPAdes) (version 2) | ecosystem: Environmental > Aquatic > Freshwater > Lake | place: Lake Michigan, USA...
TACATACTCATTGCTTTCTGAAGGCGATGTCCCGCTTGAAGGTAGCTTTACATTTAAGTATCAATCACCAAGTGTAATTTCAACTGCGAACCCAACTCCTGAGCCAACACAATCACAGACACCTGCTAGTAGCAGCTGGGGAACAAATGTCTTTGTAATCGTTTTGCTGGTTGCAGCAGTCCTGGTGACAATCGGGCTCTCTCTATATGCACGTAAATTATTTGCAGATCGATGAATTTTTTAAGCACAACATTTAAATACTTAAATTTGCTAGGTGGCTTTGCAGCCATTGGAGCGCTATTGGCTATGGCCTTTTTGCTCCTTGATGTTGAGGGCAAAGTTTCAACATCGGCTGAAAAGCTTCGTAACTTTCTGAAAGCATCTGTAGCCATCTGGTTTATTGGTGTTGTTGGATCAATCCTTTTCACTCTGGCGCAGATATTAGACACTCCTTTATCTGGTGCACTAGATCTCATGACGATTAGGTCATTTATTACTCAAATTACACTCGGTCAGTACTTAGCCTTTGAAGCAGTAATCGCACTGATTGTTTTTGTGTTCACCTTCCAAGCCAAGAAGATCTTAAGCCTTATAGCCCTATTGGTGCTCTCCATAGTTGGATTAATCGCACCTGTTTTCCAGAGTCATGCTGCATCTGGAGGATCACACTCGCTAGTTATTGGTTCACTGGTAATCCACGTAATCGCTTTGTCGCTGTGGGTTGGTGGGATCTTCGCGATAGGAATGCTTTCTGCATCTGATCGTGCAATTGCTGTTCCACGCTTTAGCCAGTTGGCGCTCTGGGCTGCAATTGCAGTTGTGGCTAGCGGAACCGTTAATGCTTGGACTCGACTCAATTTTGAATCTGCCTGGAATTCAACCTATGGCTACATCGTTATTGCAAAGACAGTTGCAACCATTGCTTTAGTAGGACTTGGTTATTTGCATCGGAAAAATCTTGAAGGTAAGGAATCGATTAATTGGGTTGGTTTTGCAAAGTTACTAACTGTCGAAGCAATAATCATGGTGGTTACCATTGCAATGGGAGCATGGTTATCAAATACAAGTTCACCTGATCGTCCAGGAACCCAAGAATTTGATCCGGCCCTTTCCATAGTCGGTATTGCAACTCCACCAAAACCAACGTGGTCGAGAATATTTTTTAGTTATGAACCAAATGCTTTGATTATTGGCGTCTTGGTAATCATGGTTGCTCTTTATGTTAAGGGTGTAGTGGTTCTCACCAAGCGTGGAGATAAGTGGCCGGTTGGTCGCACCATCTCATTTGCTTTGGGAATTGCAGTTATTGATTTTGCAACAAGTGGCGGCTTAGGTTTGTATGCACATTTCTCTTTTTCATATCACATGATCGCCCATATGTTCCTGGCGATGATTGCGCCAATCGGATTAGTACTAGGTGCTCCAATGACTTTGGCATTACGGACACTGCCGCAAGGTAGAACACCTTCAGAACGTGGTGTTCGTGGTTCTCTCTTGGCAGCGCTTCATTCAAAGGTAGGAACTTTTTATACCAATCCAATCGTTGCGCTACTGATATTTGATGGTTCTTTATTTGCTTTGTATTTCACTGATTTGTTTGCCAGCATGATGCAAAGCCACATCGGACATCTGTTCATGACCCTTCACTTCTTGGCAGCAGGATTTCTGTTCTTCTTTGCAATAATTGGGGTAGATCCAAACCCACGCAAAATTCCTTATTTAGTAAAGATTGTTATTTTGTTTGCCGCAATGAGCATTCATGCATTCTTCTCAGTTGCTTTAATGTCGGCTACAACCTTGATCGACAAGGGATACTTTGCCTCACTTCAAACCCCTTGGCTAACAGATTTATTAGCAGACCAAAAACTAGGTGGATCTATTGGATGGGCAATGGGAGAGATTCCAATTTTGATTGCTTTAGTTGCAACCTTTATCAATTGGCGTCGTGATGATGCGCGTGAAGCCAAGCGGATTGATCGCAATACTCTGCGCCAAGCGGCGATGGGACAGCCGGACGATTTAGCAAACTATAATCAGTATCTACAAAAGCTGGCACAACGTGATAAGAATGAGTCCTAATGGAAAACATGTTTGATCTACCTTCTGAGTACAAAGAGCTACGTGCCAGCGTCCGTGCATTGTCTGAAAAAGAGATTGCCCCTCATGCTCAAGCAGTTGATGAAGATCATCGTTTCCCGCAAGAGGCAAAAGATGCTCTCATTAAAAATGGTTTATATGCAGCTCACGTTCCAACTGAATTTGGTGGCGATGGGGCTGATGCACTTGCAACTGTTTTGATTATTGAAGAAGTTGCTCGCGCTTGTGGTTCTTCATCTTTGATTCCAGCAGTTAACAAATTAGGTTCAATGCCATTGATACTCGGCGGCAGTGATGAACAAAAGAAGCGCTGGTTACCTCGTTTAGTAAAAGGTGAAGGATTTTCATACTGCCTTTCTGAATCAGAGGCAGGATCTGATGCATCTGCAATGCGAACTAAGGTGGAACGTTCTGGTGACGGCTGGGTCCTAAATGGAAGTAAGAAGTGGATTACAAACGCTGGTGAATCTGAGTTTTATTCAGTAATCGCGCAAGGTGATCCAGCAGGTGGCACAAAGGGAATTACAGCTTTCGTAGTTGAAAAGTCAGATCCTGGTGTTTCATTTGGCGCTCCAGAAAAGAAGATGGGAATGCGCGGTTCTCCTACTCGCGAAGTTTATTTCGACAATGTTCAACTTGGTGATGATCGACGCATTAGCGAAGTAGGACAAGGTTTTGCTTTGGCCATGAACACACTTGATCACACACGCATCACAATTGCTGCCCAAGCAATTGGCCTTGCACAAGGTGCTTTCGATGTTGCGACAAAGTATGCCCACGAGCGCCATCAGTTTGGTAAGCCAATCTTTGATTTTCAAGCTATTCAATTTATGTTAGCTGATATGGCAATGAATATTGAGGCAGCACGATTGCTTACTTATGCAGCTGCGATCAAGAGTGAAAACGGCGAAAAGGATCTTCGCTTCTTCTCAGCAGCCAGCAAGTGTTTTGCAAGTGATATGGCAATGAAGGTGACAGAAGATGCTATTCAAGTACTTGGTGGATATGGATATGTCACTGATTACCCAGTAGAGCGAATGATGCGCGATACAAAGCTAACTCAGATTTATGAGGGTACTAATCAGATTCAGCGCATCGTTATGGCGCGCAACTTACCTAACGGTTAAAGCGCACAACAATCGAAGGTGAAGCAGCAGCATCCAATGGGATGTCATGTGCTTCGTGAGGTAACTCTTCGCTGTTTAATTCACCGGCATATACCAATCCGATTTTCCAAGCACTCAACTTAGGTAAAGCGCGATCGTAATAACCCCCACCTTGACCTAATCGATATCCAGCTTGATCAATGCGAAGTGCTGGAACAACAACAGCAGCGATCTGTGAAAGATCTGTTAGGGCATCACCAAGAGGCTCCAAGATCTTCTTTCTCGTAATCAACTGATTGGGATCACCATTCCACTTGACCCATTCCAGCTGATCACCATTAATTCGGGGCAGGACTACTGTTTTTCCATCTCTCAGGAATGCTTCATTAATTTCAACGGTACTTGGCTCAAACTCATAGGAAACATAAGAAGCGATAGTTGAAGCCGAGACAATTTCTGGTGCTTTTAGGATGACATTGAAGTTGCATGGGATAAATTTCTGAGAACGCTCGCGACGGGCTCGATCGCGTAATGCGATTTTCTGATCTGTCATTTAAATCTCCCGTTAAATCCCAAAGATTAAACTGTTCAACAAGTAGGGTGTGATTATGTCAGAACACACACGGGTAGATGAGTTTTTAACCTCCTTACTCGCCATCTGCAAACCACTAGAGCAATTTGAGATGCCATTGCTAGATGCACATGGTGCAACTCTTGCTGAAGATATTTATGCTGGAGAGCGGTTAGTCCTTCGCTCAGGTACTCGTATTCGCTCGACCCAGATTGGGTTAGCTGCATCAATTGGTAGAGACCATCTGCCAACTCGTCCACACCCACGCGTAGTAGTTCTCTCAGCTGGCCCTGATTTAGTCGAGCCAGGTCAGCCATTAAAGAATTCAAGTGATGAGTACGAAACAAACTCTTGGCTACTAACAACAGCGGTGCGCGAAGTAGGCGCAGTTGCCTATCGAGTTCACTCAATTCCAGATGATGAAGCCCAGCTCCAGAAAGTAATTGAGGATCAATTAGTACGAGCAGATTTAATCATCATTAGCGGAGAGAGAAATGACGATTCATTCGATCTGATTTCTCGCACACTTGCCGGACTTGGTGCAATCACCACTGTTGATTTAGCGATTGAAGCTAGCGGTCGCCATAACTTTGGAACAATTGGTCCAGATAGCACCCCAGTAGTGACTCTTCCTGGCGATCCGATTGCTGCTTATATTTCATTTGAACTATTCGTTCGTCCTATGATTCGCACAATGCTAGGTGCGGCAACAATTCACCGCCCTTCTGTTAAGGCAGCTCTTGAAAAGCCAATTGCATCTGCAGAGGGAATGCGCTCTTATATTCGAGCAATCTTGGCCGATGATGGTAAATCTGTCACACCACTTGCTGATCAAGACGAGCAGTCGACTTTGTCTGATGCCAATGCATTTATTGCAGTGGCAGAAGCAGATACATCGCTTAAAACCGGAGATCAGGTCAATGTCGTAGTGCTTGAGCGCCGATACATCTAGTCATATGAGCACCGGCTGGCCTGTTCTTTTAAAGAACGAACAAATCTATTTACGTCCACTACGTTTTCGAGATCGAAAAGTTTGGAATCAGGTGCGAGCTGAAAATCGCGAGTGGCTCTCTCCTTGGGAGGCCACAATCCCGGCGATAAGCGAGGAAAGCTATAAGGAACTTCCTTCTTATTATGAAATGGTGAAGATTCTCAATCATGAAGCGCGTAACGGTCGCTCATTTTCCTTTGCAATCTGGCATGGCAAGAACCTGATTGGCCAGATATCCCTTGGCGGCGTTATTTATGGCGCAATGCGCGGGGGACACATTGGATATTGGATTGATCGCAATTTTGCCAATCGTGGCTATACAACTGCAGCCGTTGAAATGCTTACGCAGTACGCCTTTGAGGTTCTAAAACTCCATCGTGTTGAGATAAATCTCAGACCAGAAAATGCCTCTAGTCGTCGGGTAGCTGAAAAAGCTGGCTTTGTTTTCGAAGGCGAACGCCCTCGTTACCTTCACATCGATGGACACTGGCGAGATCACATCTGTTTTGTTAAGGAAAATTCTGCGATTAAGTAGCGCTCAAATCCCAGAAAAGCATCACCCCTTCCTTTAGATTTATCCATCATGACTTCGGGACTTATCTATATTGCGATCATCGGTATGTGGGTCGCTTATTTCGCACCCCGTTGGATCCATGACCGTAATGAATTTTCTGGAAAGTCTGTTGAACGTTTCAAAAGTGCATTGCGTGTAGTCGCAAATCAATCTCCACAAACTGCAACAACTAGTGGAGCTATTCATATTGATCTTGATCGCGAAGCGAAAGTTCGTCAAAGTCTTTTGCGTCGCCGGATCACTTTTGTATTAATTGCATTTTCACTCATCACAACAGTTGTAGGTGGAATTATGAATACGATGCCATTTATTTACGCAGCAGTTCCTCTATCTGGAATGTTGATCTACATTGCAAATGTTCGTCGACATGTTATTGCCGATCAACTGCACAAGCGTCGCGTTACGCAGTTACATCGTCGCAGCTCTGGAGTCTCTGCAACAAACTTGGCTGAAGTTGTTACTCCAAAGCCATCGACAGAACATTGGATTCCTTTGTCTGAGCGCGAACTAAAGGGTGTTGTTATTTTGCCTAAAGGTTCTGCTGCAGTTCGAAATGCCTGGGAACCAACTGAAGTTCCTGTTCCAACTTATGTAAATGCCCCTAAGGCAGTAACGCCTAAGCGCGTAATTGACCTAACCACTCCTGGTCAATGGAGTGAAGAGCAAGAGCGTCTTGAGCGCGAAGCACTTGCTGCAGCCTCTCCTTCTCGCGATCAAATTTTTGATCAACAGTTGGCTGATGAAGCAGTTGACCGTTTAAATCAAGCTCGCGCATCTAACGAGTAGTTAAATCCAGGAATCAAACCACATGCGAAGGCGCCAGTCTTCGTAAGCAATTACCTGTCCAGTAAACAGCGGAATAAAGAAAATAAAGCACAGCACGATCAGGGCAAAAATACCGCCCACAATTGACTGGGACACAGCTGGCTTTAAATCACTGGCCAGTAACAATTTTGCGCAATAGACAATGGCTAAAATCAAAAACGGCTCGATAATGATGGCGTAAAAAGAAAAGACAGTGCGTTGCTGCATCGCAAACCACGGTAGATAACCAGCCACAACACCTAGAAGAACAAGGTTTGCCGCAGAATCAACGCGGTGATTGATCACAGACTTAATCCAATATCCAATAACAACAGCTATCGAAATTGTTCCTACCCACCACAAAATTGGAGTGCCGAGTGCAAGAACTTCTTGTGCACAATCTTTTGCACCGCACCCCCTCGGAGAATCATAGAAAAATGAAGTTGGTCTACCCATGACGAGCCAACTCCAAGGGTTAGCTTCATAAGGATGCTTCTCAGTTAATCCGGTGTGGAAGTTGAGCATCTCTGAGTGATAGTGAAGCCAAGAGACAAGTGGATTGCTTGACCATTGTCGGCTCCAGCCGCGATCTGAGATAAACCATCCGCTCCATGTGATTGTGTACACAAAGACAGGCAACAATCCGTATTGCAAAAACTTTGCTGTAATTGGTTGTAGAGACTTTCTGATGTCGCGTGTAACCAGTATTTGGTAGACCGCGATCAAGCCAATTACTGCAACAAAATAAATTGCGCTCCATTTGCACCCAATTGCTAATCCAAATGCGATACCGGCCCATATGTGTCTGTTGCGATGCCACAGAAGAACACCTAAGAGAGTGAAAAATGTTAGGAATAGATCTAACAGTGCGGTGCGTGAATGAACGAGTAGTAATCCATCAAGTGCCATCAAGGCTGCGCCAAGTGCTGTTAACAAGGGCGAGTAGAACAGGACATGTACTAAGCGAGCAAAGAGCAGAATTAAGAGCGTTGCAAAAACCGCTGACGCAAAACGCCAACCAAATTCATTGTCGCCAAACAACTTGATTCCACTTGCTATTAGCCACTTGCCGACAGGGGGATGGACAATAAATTCAGGGTTTGCGCTATCAACTTCAACGCCATATTTCAGTAGATCGCGTGCGCCATCAACGTAATAGACCTCGTCAAAAACAAAGCCCTTAGGTAATCCAAGATTGATGATCCGCAGCACAAAAGATGCAAGTGCAATCAGAATCGGAGCAATAGCGGCCATGGGACAAGAGTATGGGCGTTTGCTCGTAAATACTGAGAGGATTAGCCCATGACGCTCATCTTGGCAGCTACCCCTTTGGGAAATCCTGGGGATGCAAGCTCTCGATTAAAAAGCGCAATAGAAAACTCTTCGATCATTGCCGCAGAAGACTCTCGTCGCTTTCATCGTTTGTGCGCAGATATACAAGTTACTTTCACAGCCCGAGTCTTATCTTTCTTTGAAGGCAATGAAGAAGATCGCACCCGCGAATTAATTGCTGAACTAAAAACCGGCGCCACAGTGTTGGTTGTCTCAGATGCGGGCATGCCAACAATTAGTGATCCAGGTTTTCGATTGATGCGAGATGCAATTGCAGAAGGAATTGAAGTATCAGTTATTCCAGGACCAAGTGCGGTCACAATGTCAGTTGCACTATCTGGTCTTCCGACAGATCGTTTTTCCTTTGAAGGTTTTCCACCACGAACAGCTGGAGCGCGATTGGCAACATTTGAAAAACTGAGATTTGAAGAGCGCACCATGGTTTTCTTTGAAGCCCCCCATCGCTTAACCGATTCTTTAGTTGATGCTGTTAACGTTTTTGGAGCAGATCGTCTTGGTGCAATTTGTCGGGAAATGACAAAGCGCTATGAAGAAACTATTCGCGGCAATCTTGGCGAGCTATCTGCATGGGCAGCTGCCAATGAAGTTCTTGGTGAAATCACTCTTGTGATTGCTGGCGCAGTTACTGATTCAGCATCATTGACGGCTGCAGACATGGTCGGGCGAGTTCGAGAGTTTGAGGCTGCTGGAATGGATCGAAAGTCTGCAATTGCAACGGTTGCCGATGAGTTTGGCATCGCAAAGCGCCTTGTTTATGCCGCAGTCGTTGATGCCAATAAGATGAGCCAGTGACTAAGTCTTTCTACCTAACGACGCCGATTTATTACGTCAACGATGCCCCTCATATCGGGCATGCCTACACAACCGTTGCCGGCGATGTATTGACCCGTTGGCATCGTCAAAAGGGCGAATCAGTCTGGTTTTTAACTGGAACAGATGAACATGGCCAGAAAGTTATGCGAACTGCAGAGAGCAACAATGTTGCCCCGCAAGCATGGGTAGACAAGCTTGTTCAAGAGGCATGGAAGCCAAATTGGGAACACTTAAATATTGCTAATGATGACTTTATTCGCACCACAGAAAAGCGGCACACAGAGCGAGTTCAAAAGTTTTTGCAATCTCTCAAAGACTCTGGGCATATCTATGCCGGCAAGTATGAAGGCCCATATTGTGTTGGTTGCGAAGAGTTCAAACTTCCTGGAGATTTAATCGACATCGATGGCGCTAAGTGCTGTCCGATCCACAGTAAGCCAATTGAGTTAGTCAATGAGAACAACTGGTTCTTCAAACTTTCTGCTTTTGTTGAACCGTTGCTTGCACATTACAAAAACAACCCTGATGCCTGCCAACCTGAGAGTGCACGCAATGAAGTTGTTTCATTCCTTGAAGGTGGAGTTTCAGATCTTTCAATCTCTCGTTCCACATTTGACTGGGGTATTCCGGTTCCGTGGGATACGGATCAAGTTGTTTATGTTTGGTTTGATGCTCTGCTTAACTATGCAACAGCTGTTGGATTAACAGATGCGCCGGATTCAGAAGGCGGCAAGAAGTTTGCACAAACCTGGCCAGCAGATGTTCACCTAGTTGGTAAAGATATTTTGCGTTTCCACGCAGTCATTTGGCCTGCGATGTTGATGGCAGCAGGCCTTGATGTGCCAAAGAAAGTTTTTGCTCACGGCTGGTTGTTAGTTGGCGGCGAGAAGATGAGTAAGAGCAAGCTAACTGGTATCGCACCTAAAGACATTACAGATCACTTTGGTATCGATGCCTTCCGTTATTACTTCTTGCGTGCAATCCCATTTGGAACCGATGGTTCTTTTTCTTGGGAAGATATGAGTGCCCGCTACACATCTGAGCTAGCAAATGACTTCGGAAACCTGGCTTCTCGCAGCGCAGCAATGGTTGAAAAGTACTGCGCAGGCGTACTGCCAGCTGTTAGTCATGACGCAGGGCTTGAAGCAGCCTTAGTTGAAGCAGTGAAAAAAGCCGATGCTGCGATGTGTGCATTAGATTTCCAAGGCGGAATTTTGGCAATCATGGAATTTTGTAAGCAAGTAAATGGTTATGTAACTATCAAAGAGCCATGGATTCTTGCCAAAGATCCTGCCAACCAAGCTCAACTAGAAGAAATTTTGTATAACACCGCTGAATCATTACGCGCACTTGCAGTTTTGCTCCATCCTGTGATGCCACAGACTTGTGAAATCTTGTGGCAGAGCCTTGGCGCACAAGCAACACTTGGAGATTTGTCTGCACAAAAGATTTCAGATGTTGCCACATGGGGTCAGCTACCTGCAGGTGCAACAATTACCAAGACTCCAGTTTTGTTCCCACGTCTAGAAACTCCTGCCTAAACACCAATGGCTGATCGCCACAATCGCGATATCGATAGACCTCGCGCACCATTGCCAGAACCACTACCGGTTCCAACAGTAGATGCACATGCGCATATGGAGATCGTTACTAATGCTACCTTTGATTCACAAGAAGTTGCCGATGTAATTGCTGAAGCAAAATCAGTCAATGTTGATCGCATCGTTCAAGTTGGATACTCAGCAGAACAATCCAAATGGTGTGTGGCCGCTGCAGAAAAGTGGAACACATCTGTATTGGCAGCCGTTGCCCTACATCCCAATGAAGCACCAGTTGTTGCTGACTTGGAGGGCGATCTAAAGATTATTGAAGAACTGGCCCAGCATCCACGTGTTCGTGCAATTGGTGAAACAGGACTTGATTACTTCCGCACACCACCTGAGCTTCGTAAGCGTCAGCAGGATTCCTTCAAATGGCACATTGAGTTAGCAAAGAAAACAAATAAGGCACTTGTCATTCATGATCGTGATTCGCATGAGGATGTTTTATCGGTGTTACTAGAAGTTGGAGCTCCAGAAAAGACTGTCTTTCATTGCTTTTCAGGCGATGTGGAAATGGCTAAAACTTGTATTGAACGCGGATACATCCTTTCCTTTGCTGGCACATTGACCTTTAAGAATGCTCCAGATTTAAGGGATGCGGTCAAGCTTGTGCCGATTGATCAGTTGTTGGTCGAAACAGATTCGCCATTTTTGGCACCTTCTCCTCATCGAGGAGCCAGTAATACTCCTGCACAGATTGCAACAATTGTGCGAGCAATGGCAGCAGAGCGAGATCAAGATTTAGCAGAACTTGCAACCGCACTTGGCAATAACGCAGAGCGCATCTTTGGGTCTTTCGCCCCATGACATTGCTAGGTGCGGCACAAATCCGCGAACTTGCAGCGCAGTTAGATTTAAAGCCATCTAAGTCACTAGGGCAAAACTTTGTAATTGATTCAAATGTCTGCACAAAAATAGTTCGCACAGCAGGTGTTACAAAAGATGACATCGCGCTTGAAATCGGACCAGGTCTTGGCTCACTAACTCTTGCGATGCTAGAGATAGCAAAGTCTGTGGTTGCAGTCGAGATTGATCCACGCCTTGCACAACAACTTCCCCTAACAGTGGCCGAGCATTTTAAGCACCCAGAGAATCTGACGGTCATAAATAAAGATGCTCTCGCTGTTAATGAATTACCTGTTGAGCCAACTGTTCTAGTTGCAAACCTTCCATATAACGTTTCCGTGCCTGTGCTGCTTCATCTGCTCGAAAAGTTTCCTTCAATTCGAACTGGTGTTGTGATGGTGCAAGCAGAGGTTGCAGATCGTTTGGCAGCAAAGCCTGGCGGCAAGGAGTATGGAATCCCAAGTGTTAAAGCTGCATGGTGGGCTGATGTGAAAAACGTCGGAACAGTTTCTAGATCAATTTTTTGGCCGGCACCTAATGTTGATTCTAAGTTAGTTGGATTTACCCGACGTGAAACAGCAGGCAGTGAAGAATCTCGCGCAAAAGTCTTCACTATTATTGATGCGGCCTTTGCCCAACGCCGAAAGATGCTGCGATCAGCCCTTTCTAGCCTTTATGGATCATCATCGGCTGCCGAAGCGATTTTGGTTAAGGCTGGCATTGATCCGACACTTCGAGGCGAAGCATTACAGGTTGAATCTTTTTGCAAGATTGCAGCCGTTGCGCCTGACATTTTCTAATTGCGGTTATAGGGTCAATTCATGCCAGTAAAGAGTGTGACCGTGCGCGTGCCTGCAAAGGTCAACCTTCAATTATCTGTCGGGCCCAAAGAGGCTGATGGCTATCACAATCTAGTCTCTGTTTTTCAAGCGATTTCAATCTTTGATGATGTAACAATCAAACTAACTGAACCTGGTGCTGGTTTAACAATTGCAGTAACTGGCGAGCAAACTCATGGTGTTCCAGCCGATGCAAATAACTTGGCAGCAAAGGCAGTTGCCCTGATTTCAAAAGAGTATGACTTAACAGTTGATGCTCATATCGAAATAAAGAAATCTATTCCAGTTGCAGGTGGCATGGCCGGCGGCAGCGCAGATGCTGCAGCAACAATTGTTGGTATCGATTATCTCTATTCACTGGGGATGTCTCGCGAAGAGATGGTCGAGATTGCTGCGCAATTGGGAAGTGACGTTCCTTTTATGTTAAGTGGCGGAACTGCAATTGGAACAGGTCATGGCGATCAGTTAACTGCAGCACTATCGCGCGGCACATATCACTGGGTGCTTGCCCTCTCCACACATGGTTTATCAACACCAGCTGTTTATGCAGAATGCGATCGCTTGCGCGCCGAACTTGAAATTATTGAACCTCAAACTCATGAAGGATTAATGCAAGCATTGTTGGCAGCAGATGCACCAAGCGTTGGAAAATCACTAGTTAATGATCTGCAAGCTGCAGCATGTTCTTTGCGTCCAGCGCTGCGCTTAGTTCTAGATGTGGGACAGGAATATGGAGCACTTGGCGCAATAGTTTCTGGTTCAGGCCCAACCGTTGCATTTCTGGTTGCAGATGTTGATGCCGGACTTGATTTAACGGTGGCGTTAACGGCCAGCGGGGTAGTAGGCAGCGTTGTGCGGGCATATGGTCCTGTGGCTGGGGCGAAAGTAATCTCCTAATTAGGCGCAGTTGGTCACAAGCACCACCATTTATGAGGGAGAATATGCGTTCCGCCATTGTGTAGTGGCTAGCACATGGGCCTTTGAAGCCCAGGGTCCAGGATCGATACCTGGTGGC
>Ga0209033_1001708_pt1 | contig 12583 bp, 11 predicted proteins | sample LauGreFa1BDMLBDN_2_FD_188218 | JGI IMG/M metagenome (GOLD analysis project Ga0209033, IMG submission 188218) | Freshwater lake microbial communities from Lake Michigan, USA - Fa13.BD.MLB.DN (SPAdes) (version 2) | ecosystem: Environmental > Aquatic > Freshwater > Lake | place: Lake Michigan, USA...
TTATGCGCCGGTTCGTTGTTCACCGAAATGCGGCCCTCCAGAATCAAGCGCTCCATTTCCAAGCGCGAGCCCATTCCGGATTGCGCGAGAATTTTGTGCAATTTGGGGGTTTCAGCCTGGGGCTGCAGAATGCGCCTTGGCTCGGTTGTGGGGGCTCCGGATTCCTCCGAATCGAAGGCGCCCGATACCACTGCATCGAAAAGGCTCCCCGTCGATGGCTGTAATTCCACGCCTCCCGAGTGCACCAGGGGAGAACCCTGCGTCTCGCCATTTGAAAGATCAGGTGGCGATTGGCTCTTGTTTGCGCTGCCAGGGTCTGAAGTCGCGGCCGATGGGCGCAAAGTAGCGTCATGTAAGTCATGCGCTGGCTCCAGGTGCATAGTCGGCATGAGCGCATCGGCAAGACCCGCATCAGAGTCCGTTGGCTTGGCGCCCGAACGAAGCACATGGGGCGTGGTTTCAGTCACAACTACAGCTTTAGTCGATTTTTTGGGCGAGCGCGGAACAGGAGACATATTTAAACGCTAGGCGCAGCAGGGTCAGCGACCGGCAGTGATAAGTTTTGGACGTCAACTGGCTCGAGTCCTGCCACATCGCCGACGCCAGCCGTGATCGCTGCAACCTCGGGGGCGGCCATCAATAGTTCACTGACTCCGCTTACGCCTGACACTGCGTCCGCCAACATATCAGCGTTAGCCTGCCCCATCGCTTCCAAAGGCGGCAAATCGCCCAAACTTGCAAGACCTAAGTCGTCCAAAAACTGCTTGGTAGTGGCGAACAAGGCGGGCCTGCCGGGCGCTTCACGGTGCCCTATCACCTCAACCCAGCCTCGGTCCTCCAACTGCTTGATAAGTAGGGAATTTATAGTGACTCCGCGGATATCTTCCATATCGCCTCTAGTAACGGGCTGTCGATAGGCAATGATGGCCAGTGTTTCCATCGTCGCCCGGGTATAGCGCGGCGGCTTCTCGGGGTGCAAGCGATCGAGATACTCGCGCATTTCCAACCGGCTTTGGAAGCGCCACCCGGTGGCAACCTCCACCAATTCAATTCCTTTGCCTTCCCAGCTTGCTGCGAGCTGGTCCAATAAACCACGAATCTCCGGGTCGGAAAGCGTCTCCTGATACAAAGTTTGCATATCGCGAACCGTCAGAGCCTGCTGCCCGCATAACAAGGCGGTTTCCAGAATTCGCAACGCTTGGTCTGTATTGGTCATGCAAAAAGGTGGGCGCGTTTTGCGCTCCGGGGGTCGAGGTTGTAGTTGATGCGAGGCCAACTATGCGCGGTGGCACTGTTTAGGCGCGCTAGCAAAACGAGGGGCAATAGCCGCGTTTCTAAGCCGCGGGCACATTGTAACCAAGGCCCCACGCCGCTAGCAGGTCAGAAATGTCTTTCGGTAATGGACTTTCAAACGCCAGGCGCAGGCCGGTAATCGGATGGGCAAATGACAGTCGAAAAGCATGCAAGGCCTGTCGGGGCAAACCCTCCACTGCAGGCCCCCCGTAAACCGTGTCGCCCAACAAGGAATGCCCCAGAGATGCCATATGCACGCGGATCTGATGGGTACGGCCCGTGTGCAAAATGCAGTGCACCAAGCATGCACTTGGCGCTTGGGCAAGAAAGAAAATGTCCGTCTGCGCGGTTTTGCCCGGAACTTTGTCTAAATCCACTACCGCCATGCGCAAGCGGTTACGCGGATCGCGACCTATGGCTGCGTGCACGGACCGTTGGTTCGCGCCCTGCCATATCCCTTTACCCAAGGCGAGGTATTGGCGATGCATGCTGCGCTCACTAATTGCCTGTACCAAGCCATCCATAGCCCGTCGGCTGCGGGCAACCACCATCAGGCCGCTGGTATCTTTATCCAATCGATGCACAATGCCTGCTCGGGGAATCATGGAAAGTCCGGGGTCCATCGCCAAAAGGCCATTGAGCAAGGTCCCGCTCCAGTTTCCAGGCGCCGGATGCACCACCAATCCTGCGGGCTTGTCGATGACGTACACATGTTCGTCCTCATAGACCGGTGCCAAGCCCATTGCTTGACCCACGAAGGCCTGACTTTGCGCGCTAGGGTGCAACTCCAGGTCCAAAACGTCGGCGGACTTGAGCTTGCGTGCGTGCTTTGCGATCAGCGCGCCATTAAGCCGAACATAGCCTGCATCAATCATTTGCTGCAAATAATTGCGCGAAAATTCGGGTACCAACTCGCTCAGAACTTTATCCAGCCGGTGGCCATGCAAATGCATCGGAACGCTTACCGTGCGCAGTTCCGCGCCTATCGCAAACAACTCGTCACTGTCCTCCTGATCCGCGGCTTGCAATGGGTCGGTCGATATAATGCTACGGGCTTGTTCCACGAAAGTTTTCATAATGTTGAGAGTCAAATTATCGGTCGTTTACACGGTGCTTTGGGCTCTAACCATGGCTCTTTTGGGTGGGTGCGCAGCCGCTCCAGAAGATAAAACCGCAGGGCTTAGCCCTGACAAGCTGTACAGCGAAGCGCGCGATTTGATGGGCAATTCGCAGTGGGACAAAGCCATTCCTTACCTGGAAAAGTTGGAATCTAGGGCCGCTGGTACGCCATTGGCGCAGCAGGCCCAAGTAGAGAAGGCCTACGCACAATACAAGGCTGGCGAAAGGGCGCAGGCTATCGCCACGCTAGACCGATTTATCCGCTTGCACCCTGCCAGTCCAGCCTTGGACTATGCGCTCTACCTGAAAGGACTGTGCAACTTCAATGAAAATCTGGGAATATTTGGCGCCTACACCGGCCAGGACATGGCCGAACGCGATCAGAAAGCGGCCAAGGAGTCCTTTGAGTCTTTCAAAGAGCTGAGCACTCGATTTCCGCAATCGCGCTACAGCGAAGATGGGTTATTGCGCATGCGGTACATCGTTCAGACTTTGGCGAAAAATGAGGTGTATGTCGCCCGATACTATTTAAAACGCGGCGCCTATGTAGCCGCGTTAAATCGTGCACAAACCGCCGTCGCTGACTACCGCGATGCCCCGGCTGTGGAAGAGGCGCTTTACATCATTCACAAGTGCTATGAAGCACTGGGGATGGTAGACCTGAGCAATGACGCCAAACGCGTCCTAGAGTCGACTTACCCGGGAAGTGACTTTTTAAGCGCCGGTGGGAAAAAAGAGAGCGATAGTTGGCTTGATATGGGCAAACTCAATCCAAGCAAAATTGATTGGAGTTTTCCTAACTTTGACTGGTTGAAAGCCAAGTAAACGGCTGCTTACCCCAGACTGCTAGAGCCGCAGCTAGGCGCTTGGCGCGCATTGGCCAGCGCCGCCAGTTCGTCTAACCATTGACGCTCGCCTGGCAGGCGTCGCATGGAAGGTAAAGCAGCCAACAGTCGTTTGCCATAGCCTTTGGCCGATAGACGTCCATCGCAAACCACCAATACCCCTCGGTCTTGTTCGCCGCGTATCAATCGTCCAGCGCCTTGCTTCAACGCAAGGGCGGTATCTGGCAGAAAAAGTTCGGTAAACGGTTTTTCGCAAGCGAGAGCACGGGCCTGCACCAGTGGATCGTCGGGCGGAGGGAACGGCAATTTGTCAATCACAAGCAATTGCAAAGCGTCGCCTGGGATATCCACGCCCTCCCAAAATGAAGCGCTTGCCACCAGTACGCTACCGCCTTCAACGTCACTAGTCGAGAATTCGCCGTGCGCGCAATGCGAGCGCACATATCGTTGAATCAATAATTGCTTGGAGGTTTGACCCTGCACCAGCACCGCGATGCCGGACCCCGCCAAGCCCGCCTCCAAGCCCTGTGCAATCGCATGCATCGCGCGCAGGGTCGTCGTGAGCACCATAGTGCGCCCACCTAAAACGCGAGCACCCCGCGCGACCAATGCAACAACGGATGCACTGTGGCCTGGGTCCGAAGGTAGAGGCCCCTCATTGGGTATGTACAAAGCGGCCTGCTGCTCATAGTTAAAAGGGCTGGGTACTTGCAAAACTTGGTGAGCGAGCAGCCCACAATTGCGCACGAACCAGCTTAGTTGCGCATCGGATCCTAAAGTCGCCGAGGTGAATATCCATGACTTAGAGCTGGTGCCTGGTAAATCTGCGTTAGGCGCCAGTAACAAACGCATAAATGGTGCGATCGTGAGGGGGGCTTCATGCAAACTCAAACCCGAACCCAGTTCAACCCAACGCACATGATCTGCCGCTACGGGAAGATGAAAGGCCTGCAGACTTTCGATCATCGCCTGACAGCGCTGCATGGACTCTTTGAGAGCAGGCCAAGCCTGCTCCAAATCTGTACACGTGTGAAGGGCACGCGCAAGCGCACCGAGCAGCCCTTGCAGGTTTTCTTCCCATAAATGCGGGGCGATGCCATAGGGTGCCGCTCCGGTCCATAGATGCCGGCTATCGTTTGTGGGCATAGCGCCAAGGGCATGCAAAGACTTAGCCGCATACATAAGGTCTGCCGCCAGCCCAAGCCAATCGGCCATTGCCCTCAAAGGCCCGCCGCCGTGACCGGCCAGATGCTGGGACAGCGACAAGGCTTGGCCTGTAGTCCAGCGGCGCCCTAAGAATTGGACACCCACGTCGCTCAAGCGGTGGGCCTCATCGAAAATCACCGTGCGTACAGTAGGCAATAGCTCGGCTACACCCGAAGCGCGCACATTGACATCGGCGAAAAATAAGTGATGGTTGACCACGACCACATCCGACTGCATCGCACGCTGGCGGGCCTTGGCGATATGGCAGTTGTGAATTTGAGGGCAAGTTCCACCCAGACAGTTTTCTCGACTGGAGGTCACCAATTGGATTAATTTGGGTTGCGCTTCCAAATCGCCGAACTCCGTGATATCGCCATGCACCGTCTGATGGGCCCAAAGGCGAAAGCCTTGCAATACCTCCTGCTCTTGCAAAGACAGGCCATGTTCGCTCAGATTGACCAGCGAGAGCCGCTGGGCACAAAGATAACTGCTTCGCCCCTTCAATAAAGCGGCGCTGACGTGAAGACCCAGGGCAGCAAGTACCAGTGGGAGGTCGCGAAGGTAGAGCTGTTCCTGCAAATTTTTTGTAGCAGTGGATATCAGTACTTTTTCGCCGATCAGCAGGGCTGGAATGAGGTAGGCCAGCGTTTTACCCACACCCGTTCCCGCCTCGACGGCAAGAACGCCACCATCTTCCATCACTTTGGCCACTGCTTGTGCCATAGCAATTTGGCCGCTACGCGCGCTAAACCCCTCAATATTGCGCGCTAATTGCCCGTTCGGCGCAAAGGCAGATAGCACGGCGGCTACCAATGACCCAGGGTTGGTTGGGCGCTCCAAGGAAGCCATCGTGTTAGCGGCCCTAGCCCACGCGCAAGTTGGATTCGATGCGCAACATGCGACCGATGGGCCCGCCTGGCTCAAAACTTAGGAACGGACAAATGGGGTTTGCCTGCATCAAGTCAAACCCGTATCCACTTTGCGACGCTCCAAATCCAGAAATTGCGGGGTTTGCATTTCGTTCAGCCGCGAAACGGTGCGCGGAAACTCATGCGCCAGCGGACCGTCGGTATACAAGTCTTGCGGCCACACTTGCGCTGAAACAATCAGCTTGACGTGCCGGTCATAGAGCACGTCCACCAGCCAGGTAAAGCGCCTGGCCTCGGCATTGCGATTGACCGGCATATGGGGCACGTCGCTTAGCAGCACCGTATGGAATTGGCTGGCAATTTCCAAGTAATCGTTTTGGGAGCGGGGCCCTCCGCACAGCTCTTTAAAGTCAAACCACACCACGCCACCGGCGCGCTTACGGGCATAGATGCTGCGCTGCTCAATACGCAATATGCGGTCACCGTCCTGGGCTTCAGCAAGCTTGGCAAATGCCTGGGCCATGGCCTCGTCCGCAGCCGGCCCGTTGGGAACATGGTAAAGGTCCAAAGCCCCCATGGCTAGGCGACGATAGTCCACTCCGTTGTCCACGTTGATCACCTGCATATGTTGATTTAAAAACTCAATCGCACCCAATACCCGGTCCCGGTGCATGCCGCCTGGGTATAAGTCGTCTGGCTTGAAATTCGAGGTGGTAACGAAGCCCACCTCATGGGTGTGCAAAGCTTCCAACAAGCGATGCAGTATCAGGGCATCGGTAATGTCGGCGACGTGAAACTCGTCAAAACAAATCAGCTTGTATCGAAGGGACATGCGCTCGCCCAGCACGTCCAGCGGGTTAGTGGTCCCTTGTAAATCGTGAAGCTCGCGATGGACTTCGCGCATGAATTCATGGAAATGCAGGCGGGCTTTGCGTTTGAGCGGCACTGCTTCAAAAAAACAGTCCATTAAGAAACTTTTGCCTCTGCCAACTCCGCCGTACAAATACACGCCACGGGGAATGGGAGGGTGGTGGATGAGTTTTTTAAAGGAGTTGCCGCGCTTTTCCTTGTAAATTGTCCACTCCCGGGCACAGGAGTCCAGAGCGTCAACCGCACGCAATTGGGCCGGATCGCTGTGGAACCCTCTGGCCGACAATTCTTTCCTGTAGTAATCTAGCACTGACATGGCAGGCACTATTGTGCCTTGCACACAGGCGGCCAAAACGGAACAGGGTCAACCAGGCCTAAGGGTTGAAAGATTTAGGGGTAGTGGTGCGCCTTCAGGCGGCGATTGCGTCCGCGGGCACTGGTACAGGCCGGGAATGGACCCGTGGGGGAGGGAATACGATCTGAAAGTGCGAGCCCTCGCCTGGGACGCTGGCAATAGATAGTTCGGCGCCATGGCGCTGGACGACATGCTTGACGATGGCCAGGCCCAATCCGGTACCGCCCGTGTCGCGGGAGCGGCTGCGATCCACCCGGTAAAAGCGCTCGGTCAAGCGGGGAATATGTTCTTGCGCAATGCCCATGCCTTGGTCGTAGACCGCAAAGAGCGCGCCGCCATTGTCCATTGCTCTGGCAATGACGCGGATGGACTTACCCGCAGGCGTGTAACGCACTGCGTTGCCAATGAGGTTGAAAAATGCACTGTGTAGCTCTGCGGCAGAACCGGCCAGCGACAAACCGCTTTGAATTTCGAAGCTTAGGCTGTGCGTTTCTCCCCACAAGACCCGCGATAACTCCCCTGCCTCTTGCCGACATTGGTCCACCAGCAGGCTGACATCCACCAATTCATGGGCAGAAGGCAGTGGACTGCCCTCGAGGCGGGAAAGGGTTAATAAGTCACTGACCAGAGACTGCATGCGCGAGGCTTGCTGGGACATCAAATCCAGGTAGCGTGCGCGCTCGGCGGCGTTGAGTGACAAGGTTTGCAATGTTTCTACAAAGCCGCCAAGCACGGTGAGCGGTGTACGAATTTCGTGCGAAACATTGGCCACAAAATCGCGACGCATGACCTCGGCCTGCTCCACTGCGGTGACATCGCGCGAGAGCAAAAGGCTTCGCCCCTCCCCATAAGGATGCACATGCACCGAGAGGCGCACTGGCAAAGAACCAGTGTTGGCACGACCGGACATCAGCACATCGCGCTCGAAGTCTTGGGCCGAGACATAGGCTGCGAACCCGGGATCACGCACCAAATTCCCAAAATGCTGCTGCAAATCGCGCCGCACATCCAGACCGAAATGCAATGCCGCCGATTCATTAAACCACTCAATGCGGAAATCCTTGTCCAGCAAAACCACTCCATTAGGAGAGGCCTGCATCGCAGCTAAAAATTCCTGCAATCGCTCGTCGCGCTGCTGGACCGCGCGCTCATTGTTACGAAGTACGCGTCGGATGCGGTTAGAAAACTCGCCCCATAGTCCGGATTCAACGGCAACTTCGCGGGTTTGCTCGCTACGCAGCCAACGCATGACACGCAGACCTCGAGACAAATCCCACAACAACCAAAAATACGTAGCCCCTAAAGCGCCAATTAACGCAGAAACAATGGCACCACCATGAGACGGCGCAAAGACGCGCATAAAAATGGTCGCCAATAAGGCTCCAATCGCTTGGAATAAAGCAAAACTAAGCAGGCGAATTAGCATCTAAGGCTAGTCGCACTCAGCCTGTCTGGCCGGCCAAATCGCTGGGCTGCGCTAGCAGCAACGGTTTGGCTGTGAGACGGTAGCCCGCACCGCGCACGGTCTCCACCATCGCGGCAGCCTCACCCAAAGCTTCGCGTAAGCGCTTTACGTGTACGTCTACGGTGCGCTCCTCGATGTAGACATGGTCACCCCAAACCTTATCAAGCAACTGCCCCCGGCTGTGTACGCGCTCGGCATGGCCCATCAGGTATTGCAAAAGCTTAAATTCGGTGGGACCCAATTTGATCGCCTGCTCGTTGAACGACACTCGATGTGTTGCCGAATCAAGTCGTAATCCTGAAATCAAAATGGCTTCATCTTTGATCTGCGGCGCCCTACGACGCAATACCGCGCGTACGCGGGCAAGCAATTCTTTGGTCGAAAAAGGCTTGGCTATGTAGTCGTCAGCACCGGCGTCCAGGCCTGCAACGCGATCTGCTTCATCGCCTCGAGCCGTCAGCATAATTAACGGTACCACCTTAGTGCGCTCATTCCCGCGCCAGCGCTTGGCCAGGGACAGCCCACTCTCACCGGGCAACATCCAGTCCAGCAAAATCAGGTCCGGCAGCGACGCGTCTATTTCCCGCTGCGCACTGACGCTGTCCATAGCCCAAATCGGGCGGAAACCGTTGTGACGTAAATTGACCGCGATGAGTTCGGCAATCGAGGGTTCGTCCTCAACTAGCAGCACCGTGGGCGTATTCCTCATTGGATGGCCTGCTCCACCTGGGCCATGCTGCTGTGGCGCACGTCCTCGCCTTTGACCACATAAATGATGAATTCAGCGATATTTTTGGCATGGTCACCAATTCTCTCGATCGCCTTGGCTAGGAACAAGAGATCAAGACTCGCTGAAATCGTGCGCGGGTCTTCCATCATGTAGGTAATGAGTATGCGAACAAAGCCATCAAACTCCCTGTCAATTTCATCATCCTCTTTCAAAATACTTAATGCAGCGTTGACATCCAAGCGGGCAAATGCATCTAGCGCCTTGTTCAGTAAGCCAGAGGCCAGTTCTCCAGCGTAGCGTAACTCGAGCGTAGGCAAGGCGCGCGGCGCGCCTGCCTCAATGATCGAACGAACCATGCGCGCGATTTTGGCGGCCTCATCACCCACCCGCTCCAAGTTAGCGGTCGTCTTGGAGATGGCGATGAGCAAGCGAAGGTCGCGCGCTGTAGGTTGACGCCGGGCGATGATCGAAGATAAATCTCGATCAATCTCGATTTCCATCGCATTTACGCGGGCCTCCGTTGCTGCGACTTCATCGGCCGATTCCAAACTGAAGTGAGCAAGCGCCTTCATGGCGCCAATTATCTGGGATTCAACCAGTCCACCCATTTCCATGACCTGCGATGACACCGAGGTCAATTCAGAGTCAAACTGGGTTGAGAGATGCTTATCTGGCATGGGATTTCCTCATTGGTTAAAAGGGACAAGAAAGTTGGCGGCTTCCAGCGCAAGCTTATCCGAAACGGCCGGTAATATAGTCCTCTGTCTCTTTACGCTTCGGTTTGAAAAACATTTGTTTGGTATCTCCGAACTCGATCAAGTCACCCAAATACATATAGGCTGTGTAGTCGCTGCAACGGGCTGCCTGCTGCATGTTATGCGTCACGATCACTACGGTGTAATCTGCCTTGAGTTCTACAATCAATTCCTCTACCTTGGCCGTGGAAATCGGATCCAGCGCTGAGCACGGCTCATCCAGTAGCAACACCTCCGGTTTAATCGCAATACCTCGGGCAATACAAAGGCGCTGTTGCTGGCCGCCCGAGAGGCTCGAACCACTTTGCTGCAGCTTGTCCTTAACCTCTGTCCACAGTGCGGATTTTCGCAATGCCCATTCGACCCGCTCCTCCATATCGTTGGCGCTCAGGTTTTCGAACAACTTAACACCAAAGGCTACGTTGTCATAAATGGACATGGGGAAAGGTGTCGGCTTTTGGAAAACCATCCCCACCTTTGCACGAAGTAAGGCTACGTCGTCTTTGCTATTGAGTAAGTTTTCGCCGTCAAGCAATATCTGACCTTCGGCGCGCTGCTCCGGGTACAACTCAAACATACGATTGAGTACGCGCAAAAGAGTCGACTTACCGCAACCCGAAGGGCCAATGAAGGCGGTCACACGCCCTTCTGGGATATCCAAATTGATATCTTTCAATGCCTTGAATTTTCCATAATAAAAATTCAAGTTTTTAATCGCAATCTTGGTGCGGGCAATGCTGGTATCTGTGTTTAGCATGGTAATAATGATCCGAAAACGTTAGGTTTTTTGGCGCGTCAATACGCGCGCCACGATATTGAGGCCGAGCACCGCCAGGGTGATCAGGAACACGCCCGCCCAAGCGAGCTTCTGCCAATTTTCGTAAGGACTCATCGCAAACTTGAAAATCGTTACCGGCAAGCTGGCCATCGGTTGGCCCAGGCTCGAAGTCCAAAACTGGTTGCTCAGGGCAGTGAACAACAGCGGCGCAGTCTCGCCGGCGATACGGGCAACAGCCAGCAAGACGCCCGTAATGACGCCGGCACGCGCTGCCTTGAGCGTGATGCTGAGAATCACTTTCCATTTTGGCGCGCCGAGCGCGTAGGCCGCCTCGCGCAAGCCAGCGGGCACCAGTTGCAACATGTTCTCCGTGGTGCGGATGACTACAGGAATGACGATCAGCGCCAGGGCCAGCACGCCGGCAGCCGCAGAAAAAGTCTTCAGGGGATTCACCGCAATCGCATAGATAAACAGGCCGATCACAATCGACGGGGCCGAGAGCAAGATGTCGTTGACAAATCGCGTCACATTGGCAAGCCAGCCAGTCCGGTCAAATTCAGCCAGATAAATGCCCGCCATCACGCCAATGGGAGTGCCCACCAAAGTGGCCAATCCCACCATCAGCGCAGAGCCGTAGATGGCGTTTGCCAACCCGCCCTCTTCGTTGGGCGGCGGCGTCATTTCTGTCAGTGTGGCATAGCTCAGGCCGCCAATACCCAATCGAACCGTCTCAATCAAAATCCAGAACAGCCAAAACAAACCAAAGGCCATAGCGGAAAGCGCCAATACGGTGGCAACATAGTTGAGCCGGTTGCGCTGCGCGAATTTCGCAGCGCGCATTTGTTTCATTTCCGCGGACATCATGTTGTGGCTCCTTCGGATTTGCGCAACTGCGACAGCAGGAGTTTGGACAGCGTCAAAATCACAAAGGTAATAAAGAAGAGGACCAGGCCCAAATACATCAGAGCCCCCTGGTGTAGGCCTTCGCCGGCCTCTGCAAATTCGTTGGCCAAGGCGGAGGTAATGCTGTTGGCTGCCTGGAACAGGCTGAGCGAATCGAGCTGGTTGAAGTTACCGATGACAAAAGTCACTGCCATAGTCTCGCCAATGGCGCGACCCAGTCCTAACATGATGCCGCCAATGACACCAGTTTTGGTGTAAGGCAGCACCACCTTGGTAACAACTTCCCAGGTGGTGGCACCCAGGCCGTAGGCGGATTCCTTGAGCAGAGGTGGCGTCACCTCAAACACGTCACGCATGACCGCCGCAATAAAGGGGATGATCATGATGGCCAAAATAATGCCAGCCGACAAAAGGCCGATGCCCACCGGCGGACCCGATACCAGCGCACCCAGATAGGGCACACCATCAAACGCGGATTGCAAAGGCGTTTGCACGTACTCGGCCAACACGGGACCAAACACCAGCAAACCCCACATGCCATATACGATAGACGGGACGGCCGCCAACAGCTCAATGGCCGTACCCAGGGGGCGCCTAAGCCATGCCGGCGACAACTCCGTCAAGAACAGCGCAATGCCAAAGCTCACCGGGACCGCGATCACCAAGGCGATCAACGATGTGGCCACGGTGCCATAAATCATCACGAGACCGCCGAACTCTTCTTTCACCGGATCCCAGACCGTACTGGTCAAGAATGAAAACCCGAACCTTTCGATGGCGGGCCAGGCACTGAGGGTCAATGAGGCCAAGATCGCGATCAGCAGGCCGAGCGTCAAAACCGCGCAGCTCTTGGCGACCCAACCGAATATCTGATCTACCAAAGGGCCACTACGAGCAGTTTGTCTAGGGGGCGCTGAGTTCATGGAATGCTCTTATGTGGTTGCAAAAAACCCGTCCACGCGCAGCGTGCGCAGGGACGGGATCCGCAGCAATGGGACTGTTACTTGAAAGAAATCGCTTTGCCGGCTGGGTCTTTGATTTCACCCCAGGATTTTTGGATCGTGGCAACCACGTCTGGGGGCATGGGCACATAGTCCAAGTCAGAGGCAGCTTTGTCGCCGTTGGCAAAAGCCCAGTTGAAAAACTTCAACACTTCGGTGGCGTTGGCCGGCTTGTCTTGTTTGGCGTGCATCAGAATGAAGGTGGCTGTTGAGATGGGCCAGGTATTTTTTCCCGGCTGATCGGTGATCAACTGGTAGAAAGACTTGTTCCAATCCGCACCGGCGGCGGCGGCCTTGAATGCGTCGTCATCCGGGGCGACGTAATTGCCATCGCGGTTTTTCAACAAGGTATAGGTCATCTTGTTTTGCTTGACATACGCGTACTCGACATAGC
>Ga0209033_1001712_pt1 | contig 12571 bp, 10 predicted proteins | sample LauGreFa1BDMLBDN_2_FD_188218 | JGI IMG/M metagenome (GOLD analysis project Ga0209033, IMG submission 188218) | Freshwater lake microbial communities from Lake Michigan, USA - Fa13.BD.MLB.DN (SPAdes) (version 2) | ecosystem: Environmental > Aquatic > Freshwater > Lake | place: Lake Michigan, USA...
CCCTTATTACTTTTGACAGCGGCTGTTGCGATCGCCTCCTCAGGTGCAACGGGCGGCTTTCTGTTTGAAATGGGCTCCGTTGCGCCCAAGTTTTCTAAGATCAATCCACTCAATGGCTTCAAGCGGATGTTCGGCGTAAAAGCGGCTGTCGAATTGGGTAAAGCGCTACTAAAATTCACTCTAGTTAGCGGCGCGGTAGCCTGGGTATTAATTGACAATGTCGGCACGCTCAACAAGATCAGCCGTATGGCACTCGAACCTGGCTTATCAGTCGCCGGCGAGCTGCTAACGCGATCCTCCTTAATTATGGCGTGCTCCCTCGCGGTGATTGCGCTGATTGATGTTCCTTTTCAGCGCTGGCAGTTCAATAAACAAATGCGCATGACCAAGCAGGAAGTCAAAGATGAAATGAAAGACATGGAGGGTCGCCCTGAAATCAAGGCGCAAATCCGTCGCCGTCAACGCGAAATGTCGAATGCTCGCATGATGGATAGCGTCAAAAATGCCGACGTGGTGATCACCAACCCGGAACACTTTGCCGTTGCCCTAGCCTACGATCCGAATGGTGATAGCGCTCCGATATTGTTAGCTAAAGGCGCTGATGCAGTCGCTGCACGTATTCGTGAAGAAGCAAAAAAACATGGCGTAGAAATCTTCCAAGCCGCACCGCTGGCTCGTGCGCTGTACTTCACCACCGAGGTTAACCATCAAGTTCCCGAAGACTTGTATTATGCGGTTGCGCAAGTTATTGCCTATGTATTCAATTTAGCTAGCATCCGTCCAGGTGCGGCACCTGTGCAGCGTCCGCAAACGACGGTGCCACCGAATATGCAATTCGACGCCGACGGTAGGTTGGAGACTGAGGAGACGGTTAACTAATGGACAGAAATCCCGACATGGCCGAATTAATTGGCGCCGAGGGCATCTTCCTTCGTACTGCTGATCGCCGCCGATTTGATTATGTGCTGCGCGGAGTTCGCGAAGAGAGCCTCTCACTATCGCTCAGCAGCGACAACGACGGCTTGCTGGATCATTACGGCCGACTGCTTATCAACAAGCTGCGCAAATCCGATGGTTTGCACGTTGAAGTTTTTTTGCCGCAGAACACCGAAGCCCTACTCGATCGCTTTAATCAGATACTGGCTGATATCTCCATTGATGAAGCACGCAACGCGCAAACGTCGCAAGCACCGCGACGCGTGTTACTCGCACATGATGCGAAAGCTATCAGCGAACGTGATATGCAACTGATGTCGCGCTTGGTTCAGGATTTTCCAGGTGCGCACGTATCGGTGGTCTTGTTGGTCGATAAAATCGGCACCCAGATGCATGAAAAAAATCTGGAAAAATTTGGCCAACGCCTGATGCGCTGGCCGTTGGAAACACCATCACGCGAAGAAGGCGAAACCTTGCTCGAGATGGCGCGCGCCGCTGGCTATGAAGTCGAAGTGAAAAAAGTTCTTGCGACTACGGGCTACAGCAAACCAGTAAAACCCGTCGCCGTCGTGGCCGCTGCAGCCGCAGCTGCAGAAATCCCTGAAGAAAAAAATGTTATCTCTGCCGGTGAGCTGGCCGCCATGCGCCAAAAGGCATTAAAGGGGCCGGTCGAACGCACTGAACCATCGATGGACATCGTTATTGATGTACCCGTTCCAGAAACTACCTCAACACCTGTCACCGAAACAGTGACTGATGCAGTCACTAAGCCACGAATTAAGGTACCCGTTTCACTGATCGCTCGCTGGGTAGCTGCTCTATTTTTGGTGCTGTTAGTGGCACTCACCGTGATTATTATGGTGTTCCCACAACGCATGGGGCCGATGCTCTACAACTCTCCTGTGCTCAAGGCCCAACTGCCTGAGTGGGCGATGAATGCCGTGGTCAGCTTCACCGGCAAGCCACCCACAGCCCAGCTTGAAGAATCCAAGGCAGCAGCAAAAGAAAACAGCGCTTCAGTTCCGGCGCCTCAAACCGATATAACCGATAACAAATCAGCTTCTGAAAAGCCTGCGGCAATCGTAGAGTCGGCTCCTAAATTTGACATCAAACCTGCTGAAATCCCGGTAAAAACCGAGATCAAGCCGGATGTAATGGCCGACAAAACTATTCCTAAAGCAGAAGTCAAAGCTGAAGCAAAAGTAGAAGCGAAGACCGAACCCGTCGTTAGCGCACCTGCGACTAAGCCTGAGCCTGTCATTGCACCTGCAGCGCCAGTCTCATCGTCGCCTGCTGAAGCGTTGGCACCTCGGTCCGAACGCGGCGCAGACAATGCAGTTCGTCAGGCACGTCCGGGTAGCTATTTTGTTCAGCATGTTTCGCTTAACTCGATGGCTGAAGCACAAGAATGGCGCGCGCAATACGCCGCATTGAACAAGAGCCGTATAGCAGCAGTAAAGACTACCGATAAAGGTGTGAAATACGTCGTACTTTCAGGGCCGTTCCCAACTCAGAAAGATGCCGAGGCATTTTCCGCTAGGCCAGGCGTTCCTGCCGATCCGTGGGTACGCCCGTTGAAATCATTACAGCGCGCGCTGGTAAGCAGCCGCTGATGATGGACTGAGTCCTGGATAGAGGTAAGTAATGTCCGAAGAAGAAGCCCAGGTTTTTCGTGGTGGCCATGCCGTTGAGAAGGCTGTCAGCGAGCATGCTGCGCGCAAAAAGAAAAAGCCAGTAACAGGACCGAAGGTTGCAGCAGTATCGTTTCAAGATCAGAAAGATGGTCCTGGCGGTACGCGATCAATGAATGACAGTCGTGATGGACCATCGATCAGTAATGCGATACGTGATGGTGAAGGTACATCGATAAGCAATGCGATACGAGATGCTGAAGGTCCATCGTTTGGTAATGCGATGCGTGATGGTGATGGGCCATCAATAAGTAATGCGATAAGTGATAGCGGTGGACCATCGATCAGTAATGCGATACGTGATGGTGAAGGTCCATCGTTTGGTAACGATATACGTGATGGTGAAGGCCCTTCCAAGGCGCGAGCAATGCTCGATGCCAGTGGCCAGGCAGGCGAAACCCAGAATGGCAGCAATGCCGATGGGCCCTCGGATCAACGCGCGATGCGCGATGCCGAAGGTGAATCAGATCTGCGGGATATGCATGATGGCGAAGGCCTGATTGACACGCGTGCAGCGCTGGATGCTGTCGGTTTAATTGACGCAGCAGGTTTTGGAAATGCCGAGGGGCCATCTGATCCTCGCGCTCTAAAAGATGCCGATGGCCCTGTCGATGGCCGAGGAATGGGCGATGCCGAGGGGCCGTCTGATCCTCGCGCACTACTGGATGCTGAAGGCCCTGCAGATGCACGTGAGATGGAAGATGCCGAAGGGCCGTCTGATCCTCGCGCACTACTGGATGCTGAAGGTCCTGCAGATGCACGTGAGATGGAAGATACCGAAGGACCGTCTGATCCTCGCGCACTACTGGATGCTGAAGGCCCTGCAGATGCACGTGAGATGGAAGATGCCGAGGGACCGTCCGATCCTCGCGCACTAAAAGATGCTGAAGGACCGGCTGACAAACGCATGATGGAAGATCATCACGCGATGATCCCACCGGGTGCAGAGTTAACAGGTGAATTGGCTAAGAGCCAAGAGCAAATTGAGAAGGAAGCCGCTGAGGCTGCAAAGGAAGCTGAACAAAGCGCCTATGTGGAATCACTAATTAATGCGAAAGCTCCTGAGGAGGCAACTCCATGGGCACTCTCGGTTCACCTTGAAGAACGAATTCAAAAACTGCAAAACGAAAAATCTAGAGTAAATGCCCAGCTGGATAGCTTGGAAGCTTCTTCGAAAAAACTTGAAAAACGACTGTCATCATTATGAGCGACGCAGACAACGATACAACTCAGGCCCCGAGCGCTGATGGATTTTCACCCGCCCCTCCTCCTCCGCAATTGACCGAGGAAGAAGCTGGCATCGTGCCGGAAGGTGAATCCACTGAAACTGACGGTGGAGAAGAAAATATTTCTGTCTCTAAAGATACGGCTAACCGCGCACTCGAAGCGGTACAAATTTTAGTTGAAAATAATCGCTCTGCTTCTCAGCAGCTCGAGTCACTCATGACCATCGTTCTGGATGCCGCCGAAGTGGCGAATCGTTCAGCATCGCATGTCACCACCACTGGTGGACAACTTAACAAAGCGGCAGAAAAACTAATCGATGGCGCACAGCGAACATCTAACCAATCAAAAGTTGTGTTGGCGTTAGTAGCTGCTGTGTTGGTTGGATGCGCAGGCACCTTTAGTTTTATCGCCGTTCAATTACAAGCCAAAGTTGAGCAGTTAGATGAAATGATGCTAGCCGTCGGCAAGCGTGCGGTTGATCTTAAGCGTCGCATGGAATCGATGGACGACATCAATACGCAATTAACTGAACTCAATCTGAAACAGGAAAGTACGCAATCCGTTCAGCAAGCGATTGAAGATAAGATTGCCACTATTATTGATATCGCTAAAGGCGCTCCGAAAAAAGCACCCGAGCCTGTCGGTAAACCCGCAGCCGCCCAACCAGAACCTGCAGCGCCTAAGAAAGCTGAAACGGCAGAACCTGCGCCTAAAAAAGCCGACGCCAGCAACGCAGAAAACGCTAAAAAAATAGAAGCTGCTAAAGCCAAAGCTGAAGCTGCTAAAGCCGAAGCTGCGCGCGCCGAAGCCGCTAACAAAGCACTGCTGCAACAACTCAGCGGACTCGACGCACTACTTAAAGAACAATCCAAATCAGTCAAAGATTTGTCTGGCCAAGTAAATACTTTGCAAGGCTCTGTCTCTAACGTTGAAGCAATCAAGAAAGACGTTGAAGGACTCGCCAAACTGCAACAGCAACAAGAGCGTACTCGTGCGCTAGAAGCAGAAAAAGCGGCTCAAGAACAAGCCGCTGCCACTGCCCGACGCGATAAAGAAATGAAAGATAAAGAGCGCGAACTCGCACGTGAACGTGATCGCTTGCGTGAACGTGATGCCGCTCGCGACCGTGAACTCGCTAAAGAGCGCGAAGCAGCACGTGAACGTGAACTCGCTAAGGAACGCGAACTCGCTAAAGAACGTGAAGCAGCACGTGAGCGTGAATTAGCAAAAGAACGTGAGAAGGAAAGCAAACCGAAGGAACGCAGCGTCGCCTACAACCGTGAGCAATCGCGACCTAGTGGCAATACAGGTACCGATGTTCCCGCCTATAACAAGCCGTCGGTCGCTAAGCCTGAGTAAGGCATTGCTGGTTACGACTAAGGTTTAAGGACTGCTGAATTTAAGAGCTGCGTGTTTTAAAAGCGTTACGGCATTTAACTACCGAATGCATCCACCAGTATTTCTATGCGACGGTTTTTAGCGCGGCCTTCGCGTGAATCGTTAGCAGCGACTGGTTTGGTATCGGCCATGCCCCTAACCATCAAACGCTCACGCGGCACACCTCCACGCTCGCTCAAGTAATCCGCAACGGCGCCTGCGCGCGCGCCAGACAAATCCCAGTTAGAACGAAAGCGATTGTGCCCAGATAAAGGTACATCATCGGTATGTCCTTCAATCACAATACGACCACCCGCTTCGGTGATGGTCTTACCAATTTTATTTAAGATCGGCATAAAGTCGGTGGCGAGATCGGCGCTTCCAGAATAAAAGCTGCCCTGCACTACCATGCGAATAACGATGCGCTCGCCATCACGTTCGACTTGCGCCTGGCCTTTAACAATTTCACTCTTCAAGGCTTCACGTAACTTCTCAATCTGACGTGCCGTTTCTGCAATCCGCTCACCAGTCTCGACACCCTCGCGCACTTCAACAACGGATTCAACTTGAGATTGCGCATCGGCGATACGGCCAAACAGATCAATTAATTCCTGTGGCATCACTCCTTTACCGCGCTCGGGCAACTGCAAAACCAGTCGACCGTTTTCAGTACGGAGTTGAATCTTGTTGCCCACCAAATCGGTGGAGAGCTCTTTTTGTAGCTTGCCGAGGTCTTTAGCGAGTTGTTCTGAAAAAGGTCCAGCTTCCGTTGCAGGACCACCAGCCGTTGAAGGTCCACCGGCTGCAAGCTGCGTATCTGTAGGTGGCGCAATTACTGTGGGCGGCGCTTTATCGCTACCCAGCGATTTTTGCAATGAGCCGCTCACGTCTTGAAAACGTGTTGGATCAAGATCAGAAAAAGACAGTAACAAAACGAAGAAGGCCAACAACAACATCACCATGTCGGCAAACGTGACTATCCAAGGTGGCCAAGGAAGACGTGGGTAGTGAGCAGGATGATCGTCATCGAACAAATTGGACGCCGCAAACATCGATTGATGTTCAGGCTTCTCTAGTTCAGCAACCTCTTTATCGATACTCATCAGACTCAGGACTTGATGTCCGTTTCGGCTGGTGGCAAGGCTACTTGAACTGGAGCTGGCTCAGGTTCGGATACGGGCAAAGCTTCGGGTTCAGGCTCGACATCTTGCTTTAGGTTACCCAGCAAAAGATCCGGCAGCATGCGTGGATCGCCACCTTTTTGCAGAAACAACATACCGGCGATCACGAGCTCATAATTATTTTTTATGCGCTTACCGTGCCCCATAATTTTTTGTACCAGCGGACCCATGATGACATTTGCAAGTATCGCGCCGTATAAGGTGGTCAATAAAGCCACCGCCATGCCCGGTCCAATAGCGCGCGGATCGCTCATGTTACCCATCATGAGTACCAGACCCAAGAGCGTGCCTATCATGCCCATCGCTGGTGCTAACTCTTGGGCATACGCGAAAAAATCACGCGCATGATCGTAACGTGTCTTTTCTTCTGCCAGCTCACGCAACAATGCATCTTTTAACAGCACCGGATCCAGACCATCCACCCACAATCGCACTGCCTTAGCGATAAAACGATCGTTATATTCGCGATCTTCTAACATCACCATCCAGCGATCGTTGTAACGCGCGACACGACCGACTTCAATCATTTCATCAATCAGATCAGACAAACGGGTTGGTGAATGCGAAATAGCTTCACGCGCCGTTTCAAAGGCGCTCTTAAACTCAGGTAGCGTGCTCTTCGATAAAACGCATAAGAAAGTGCCACCGAACACAATCAGTACCGCGGGGAGATCGACGAATTGTAAAAAGTTACCGCCGGTCGCTACAGCAATTAATAACAGCGCGCCGACCATACCAACCACAGTAGTCGTTTGAAGTTTAGGCTTAGACATAATTTCTCTTACGCGGAGCGAAGCCGGTATTTGTCGATTTTTTCAATCAGGGTCGTTCGCTGCAAATTCAGCAGACGCGCTGTTTTAGATACGTTACCTGCAGATCGATCCAACGCTTGTTCAATAAACGCGCGCTCGATTTGCGCCATTTTTTCTTTCAACGACATGCCTTCGGGTGGCAGCACTGGTCCACCCTGCGCCAGCATGATGATGTCTTCGACGTGATTAGGCTCGTCTGATTTAGCTATGGAATCAGGTACCGTACCTGGCTCGTCCAGCGCAAACATTTGCAATACATCCGCTGACGGTGGAGCAGGCTCTTCACCGGCTCGTTCTAGCTGTAGCTTCTGCAAGCCCTTAGGTAACATCGACACCGGTATGCTAGCCAGCGTTAAATACTGACCCGCAAACAGTGTAGAGAATCGATGCACCAGATTGGATAATTCGCGCACATTGCCTGGCCACTCGTAGGATTTCAGAGCGCTCAAAAATTCAGGCGAAAAAGTGATGGGCGTGCCCTTGTGCGCAAATTTTTCTGCGTAGTGCTTCAACAGCAGCGCAATATCATCACCGCGTTCGCGCAGTGGTGGAGTAGTCACCGGAAGCACATTTAAGCGGTAATACAAATCTTCGCGGAAGCGGCCTTCGGAAATTTCTAATTCCAAATCGCGGTGAGTCGCAGCGATCACTCGTACATCCACTTCAACCGCGCGTGATGAACCTACCGGATCGACCATGCGCTCTTGCAGTACGCGCAGTAATTTAACCTGCATGTCGAGTGATAAATCGCCAATTTCATCCAGGAAGAGTGTTCCACCATGAGCAAGCTCAAAGCGACCTACTCGATCAGCCAAAGCGCCGGTGAATGCCCCTTTGCGATGACCAAACAATTCGCTTTCCATTAATTCTTTAGGAATCGCTGCGCAATTGAGGGGAACAAAATTCGCGTCAGAGCGAGAGGATTGATGATGCAATGCTTGTGCAACTAATTCTTTGCCGGTTCCGGATTCGCCATTGATCATGACAGTCGCTGTCGAGTCCGCGATGGTCTCGATTAACTTGCGTATGTCCCGCATCGGTGGACTGTTACCAATGATCGGATTCGGCTGTCGCATCAGATTGTGACCCCAAGAGGTATCGTTAAGGGTACGACGGAGAAAATCGAGGCTTGTATAAAACCCGACTTCCCGAATGTTTCCCAATTGGAACATACGGATGCCATACTGTCAACGCTGAAGATCTAGCAAAATCAAGGACTTAGCTTATTAAAAAGATAATTCTGGCATTTAATCTTACAAATACCTTCCCTCAGGCTCTAGCTACAATGGCAGGGATAGTTTTGAACTCACTAAATAGACCTTCATGCACCTGCTGCTGCCAACCGTTTTTACTCTATCGCCTGCGCTAGGCTGGTGGGTAGGCGCGCCCTGGCTCACGCTCGTGCTTGCTGCCATCGCCATTCCCGCAGCGGAGTGGTTTTGGGGTGGCTATGCATCAACCGCCGCAAATTACCGCTGGGGAGTATGGCTACCACGGGTCATTATGCTGTCGGTACTGATTATGACTGGCAGCCTCGCCATTAACGCTGCCCACTATGAATGGGATACTCTGGCCTGGCTCGCGCTCTCTTCTGGTTATGTGTGCGGCGGTATTGGTATCGTGCTGGCGCATGAGTTGGGTCATAAACGTACTCTGCTCGACCGCTCTCTCGCCCGCGCACTGCTCACTTGGATTGCGTTTGGCCACTACGTACTGGAACACAACCGCGGGCATCATCGGCATGCCGCCACTCTGCACGACCCAGCTACTGCCCGACAAAACGAAAGCGTGTGGCGCTTTATGCCGCGCTATTTTTTAGGTATCTACCGAGATTCATTAAAACTATCGCGCGAACAGCCTGGAAAAATTAACGAAACTCTGATGCTGACGACGCTAACTTTTGCGCTCTACGCACTCGTGCTGTTAGCCGCCGGTTGGAAAGGACTGGTGTTCTGTGTCATTCAAGCGTGGTTGGCTCAAACATTAGTCGCAACGATTGATTATGTTGAACACTGGGGTCTGCAGCGACGCCTGATCGATGGCAAACCCGAACGCATGAATGCTAGCCACATCTGGGATTGCGCAAACCGTGTCTCGGATGCACTGTTGTTCAACTTGCCTAGACACGCATCACATCATTTAGAACCATCATTGAATTGCGATCAGCTCTACCCTATCCCCGAATCGCCCCAAATGCCGACTGGCTACGCAGGCATGGTGCTGCTGGCATGGATACCATCGCTCTACGTCAAAATCATGACACCGCATTTACCCGCACCCCATAACAACACTTATTAATAGACAAGGAAAGCGCTTCATGGACTCAAAAAAACTAAAAGAGCTGCAATGGAAAGTGTTTCAAAACGTCGCCGCTGCACAGCTCGTACCATTGATGCGTATAGGCGATGAGCTTAAACTTTTCACTACCTTAGCTAATTTGGGTCCATCTAAAAATAATGATTTTGCTAAAGCTGCTGAGATTGACGCGCGCTACAGCTTAGAGTGGCTATCAGCTATGTGCGCTGCAGGCTATGCAACGTATGACGAAGTCGAGGGGAAATTTTTTCTTAGTGAAGAACAAGCCGCTGTATTTGCCCATGAAGATAGCACCGCACTGATGATCGGTGCGTATGACAGTTTGGCCGCAAGCGTAATGGACGAACCAAAAATTCGTGCTGCCTTTAAAACTGGTCAAGGTGTGGGCTGGGGGGACCATCATCAATGCTACTTCCGCGGTACCGCTCGTTTTTTCAAACCGGTTTATAAATCGAATTTGGTTTCACGCTGGTTACCGAAAATTCCTGCGCTCACTGACAAACTCAGCGCCGGCGGAAGTTTTGCGGATGTCGGTTGTGGCCATGGTGTATCGACGATGCTAATTGCACAGCATTTTCCTGAGTCACGCGTGCATGGTTTTGATTTTCATGGCCCGTCAATTGAGGAAGCCAAGCGATTAGCATCCGATGCCGGCCTCGCATCCAGAATTACTTACGAAACGCGCAGTGCAAAAGACTACGAGGGTAAATTTGATGCGATTGCATTTTTTGATTGTCTGCATGACATGGGGGATCCGGTCGGTGCAGCCGAACATGCCTGCAAACAGTTAAATGATGATGGTCTATTAGTGATCATTGAACCGTTTGCAAATGATAAGTTAGAAGATAATTTGAATATCGTGGGCCAAATGTTTTACTGCGCCTCAACCATGGGCTGTGTACCGGCTTCACTCGCTCAAGAAGTAGGTTTAGCCCTAGGCGCACAAGCAGGACCTGCACGATTAACAATGGTGTTACAACAAGCCGGCTTTAAGAAAGTAGAAATCGTTGCCACCACCGCCACCAACATGGTGCTGTGCGCCACCAAATAATGAGGACCTCATGAGCACGATTGCACAATTGCGCCGGATACTAAAAGAAAACCATACGATTGCTATCGTTGGCTTATCCGCCGACTGGTTCCGACCTTCGTATTTTGCAGCCAAATACATGCAAGAGCATGGCTTTAAAATTATTCCTGTCAATCCCAAGTACACGGAAATTCTTGGCGAGAAATGCTATCCCGATTTGAAATCGATTCCTGAAAAAGTTGATATGGTCGATGTGTTTCGCAAAAGTGCTGATTGCCCACCAATAGCAACAGAAGCTGTCGCCATCGGAGCCAAGGTACTGTGGTTACAACTCGGCGTAGAAAATGATGAAGCAAAAGCTATCGCCGAAACCGGCGGGTTAGAGTTTGTACAAAACCGCTGCGTAAAAATTGAATATGCGCGCCTGTTTGGTGGCCTATCGTGGTTTGGCGTGAACACCCGCATTATCTCGTCGCGCCGTCCGATGTAAAACGAACGCATATTGATCGCACTACTTACAGACTCAATCGCTGCTTATTCGCCGCTTATTCGCCACTAATTCTCTTCCCATACCGCTATGTCACAAGACCACATCTACGATTTCGATACCCTCTGCCTTCATGCAGGGCAATTACCCGATGCAGCTACAGGCGCACGCGCCGTGCCTATCTACCAAACCACATCGTATGTGTTTGATAGCGCTGATCATGCAGCGAGTCTGTTTAATTTACAGACCTTTGGTAATGTGTATTCGCGCTTATCGAATCCCACCGTCGCCGTATTAGAGGAGCGTATCGCCGCGCTGGAGGATGGACGCGCTGCAGTAGCAACTAGCAGCGGCATGGCCGCGCAGATGATTGCAATTTTAAATATTTGTGAAGCGGGTGATGAAATCGTTGCGGCGCGCACCTTATACGGTGGCACGCACACGCAACTCGATGTGAATTTTCGCAAGCTGGGTATCAACACGATTTTTGTTGATTCCGATGATCCAGAAAATTTTGCGAAAGCCATCACACCCAAAACTAAACTGCTCTACGCAGAAACTATCGGTAATCCTTCGATGAATGTATTGGACATCGAAAAAGTCGCCGCCATTGCCGCGCAAGCTGATTTACCGCTCTTTATCGATAATACCTTTGCCAGCCCGTATTTGTGCCGACCCTTTCAATGGGGCGCAGCGGTTGTTATGCATTCAGTGACTAAATTTTTAGGCGGGCATGGTACGAGCATGGGCGGTGCGATTGTTGAATCGGGTAAATTCAATTGGGGTAACGGAAAATTCTCGACCATGACTGACCCGTCGCAGGGCTATCACGGTGTACGTTTTTACGAAACCTTTGGTGATTTTGGGTTCACTATGAAATGCCGTATGGAAGGCTTACGTACTTTTGGGCCAGCGCTCTCGCCTATGAATGCTTTCCTGCTACTGCAAGGAGTAGAAACCCTGCACTTGCGTATGGAGCGTCATTGCAGCAACACCATGAAGATTGCCGAGTATCTTTCATCGCATCCGAAAGTCTCATGGGTGAATTATCCCGGCTTGAAAAACAATCGCTATCACGCGCTCGCGCAAAAATATCTACCCAAAGGTGCGGGCGCTGTTTTATCGTTTGGAGTAAAAGGCGGTGCAGCGGCAGGACAAAAGTTTATCGAGAACGTAGAATTTTTATCGCACCTAGCCAACATCGGTGATGCGAAAACCTTGGTGATTCATCCTGCCTCCACCACCCATCGCCAACTGAGTGAAGAACAACAAGTGGCCGCTGGTGTGCCACCTGATTTGATTCGTTTAGCCGTTGGCATTGAATCAGTTGACGATATTCTTTGGGATATTGATCAGGCGCTTTCTAAGACCTAAATCCACGACCTGATTCAAGCAGACAAGCAGAATTAGGCAATCACTCGCTGCACTAGCCACACCGTTGAAATGGCTAGTACAGCGAGCGATCCCCAGATCATGACGCGTTGTTTACCTTCTTCCGAACGAACCAGCATCAA
>Ga0209033_1001723_pt1 | contig 12527 bp, 10 predicted proteins | sample LauGreFa1BDMLBDN_2_FD_188218 | JGI IMG/M metagenome (GOLD analysis project Ga0209033, IMG submission 188218) | Freshwater lake microbial communities from Lake Michigan, USA - Fa13.BD.MLB.DN (SPAdes) (version 2) | ecosystem: Environmental > Aquatic > Freshwater > Lake | place: Lake Michigan, USA...
AAAAAGCTTGACCAATCAGTTCGCCAAAAAACAGCAAGCACAGGCACTATTACGATCGCAACCGCAGGCAAAGCAATCAACCACAATCCACTTGGGGCCGACAGGCTTCGCTTCATGGAAGAATGAACCCGTTCTCGGCAAGAATCTTGCGGCCAATTAAAGACTTAGTCATTGTGATAAACGCAACTATGGCTGAATTATCTTTTGTCTTTGGTTTCGTGGCGACACCAATCGGATACTCGGCAACCAAATTAAAATTGTCAGCAATTTTCACCGCATCAACTTTGTCTCCAGCGACAAGACCATCGGTCAGATACGCAATACCGGCATCGGCTTCACCAAGACCAATGCGCGATACAACACCGCTCGCACTTGCCTCTCGGCTGGCGACTGCAAACAAAACGTTTGCTTTGCTCAAAACGGTTGATGCATATTTTCCACAAGGTTGAGCGAGATCGCATAACACAACTTTCAGCCCACTTCGTGTTAAATCGCTGAGTGTTTTTATGTTTTGTGGGTTGCCACGCTGAACGAGTATCGCCAATTTATTTCGTGCCAGTATCGAAACTGATTTTCTATCAATATCACCCGATGACAAAACCTTGTTCATGTTTATAGTGTCGGCCATAGCAACGATGTCAACTGGCGCACCTTGTTGAATTTGTGTCACCAAGGTTGCACTACCGGCAAAGTTGAATCGAATGGAAACATTTAGAAATTTAGCCATAAAGACTTTGCCAATTTTTTCAAACGAATTGGCAAGAGACGCTGTCACCAACACGTTTAGTTCGGTCTTCTTTTTTATTTGAAGAATAGATCTACTTGTAATTGCAGCAAACTTGGGTGTTGAACTCAGTCGTAGTTCGATTTTGCAGGCACCAACTTTCGTCGTTATTAAATAATTATCTTTTACCGCGCATGAACCCTGAGTGACGAGTTTCATTTGTGCCGTTGAGTTAATCTCGACAATCTTTGATAGGTCGATTCGGGCTGATTCGGGCACAGAGGTTGCAAGCCAACTGACAGTAGGCAAAGTCAGTTTGCTCTGAGCTAAGGCAGACGAACCGCACGAGAACCAAAAAAGAGACACGACTACTACCAACCGCCAAACCGCATCAGATTTAGGGGTAAACATGAATCTGAAGGCTATTAGTTGAAAATGAACTATTTAATAGTTTTTTATGTACTATTGAGTATTAATGGCGTCTGAACATCAACTAGATCTGATCGAAGGTGCCTGCCTGGTTCTAATCAGCAACGGCATTAGCCATGGCTACCAACTAGCAAAACAATTTGAATCAGGCGCGGCATTAGGCGAAGTGCTCACATTGACTCGACCAGTCATCTACCGCGCAATCAAATCGTTAGAAGCACAGAAACTAATTCGAAGTGTCGACTCTCTCGGTTCGCGTAGACAATTGAAATTCAAACTGAGATGCACGAGTGATGGCGAAAAACAAGCCAAGCAATGGCTCAGCGAACCTGTTTCTCATATTCGAGATCTACGCGACGAGTTTTTGATCAAAATTCTTTTGTTGCAAACATTTAATCTCAACACAAAACGTTTAATTCACACTCAGCGCCAGACACTTAAAAACATCACAAAAACTCTTCTCGCAGACCTGGCATCAAACCCGGTTGCGATTTGGCGTCGCGAGCAGGCACGCACAGCGATGAGATTTCTTGACGAACTTGACGGCGCTAGTCAATCACCCAGCCTCGAAAGCAAAAAACAATTTCAAGTCAGCGCGCGAAATCAACTGCGAGCCGAGGTTGCAAAGGTGCGACATGGCGACACGCTCTCGACGGTGTATCTGTCGCTTGAGCCCAACCAGACAATGACTTCAACAATTACGCGTGATGCAGCAGATGACCTATCTTTGGCACCCGGTTCTCAAGTTGTCGCTTTGTTCAAAGCCACCGAAGTGATGATCGCTCAATCAGCTGCCGAGCTTGGCTAAAAGCGAATCAATTAAATCGACTTCTTTTTTTCTGCTCGCTAATAATTGCTTCTGCCAAAGTCTTGACTCGTGCATCTTTGCCATCAGCGATAACGGTCTCGGCCATTTTGATTGCGCCTTTGTGGTGAGCAAGCATCATTGTCAGCCACATTTTCTCAAAATTTGAGCCCGTTGAGTTTTCAAGTTCGGCGAGTTCTTCGTCGGTCATCATTCCGTGGCTTTCGTCTCCGCTCATCATGTGGCCGGCATGCGGATCTGAATCTGGGTCGAACTCGACACCCCATTCGCTTAAGAAGCCTTTCATCAGTTTAATTTCGCTTGCCTGAGCCCTAATAATTTCAGTTGCCAATGCGGCTGTTTCACCCGAAACTTCAACATTGCTAACCATCTCAGACATCACGGCCGCCTGCTCATGGTGCGGAATCATCTCTTGCACGAACTTTTGATCGGCTTTATTCCACGAAGCATCTTGATCGATCGCCGAACCACTTGAGCAACTAGCAAACACTAAAGCGCAAAGAGCCGCTAGGTTTCTAGTCATGGTCAACATTGATGTAAAGATATCGGGCATGACTTTTCAGAACTGTGTTCGTCATGTGAAAGAAGCCATCTCTGAAGTCTCTGGCGTCAAGTCAGTAGATGTTTCGCTCGAAAATGCATCGGCAAAAGTTTCAAGCGACTTTGACCTTGACCGTGGCGCACTCAAGACTGCAGTACAAGAAGCAGGGTACGCAATACTCGATTAAAAATTTATAAATCGATTCGCTTGCTAATCGAAAGTTCAATAGGCAGCGCCTTGGGGTCGCCTGAAAATTGAGCGATTTCAAAGTTCCATAATCCGTCTTCGATGAACCAACTGTGAGTTTTTGTATCGCGAGTTGCCAAACTCTGCAGTGACGCCGTGCACTCAACGTGCTTTGTTTCGCCGGCACGAAGCTCAACGCGTTTAAACGCGACCAGTCTTCGCTTCGGGCGCTCGAGAAGCGAATCATTACGACCTGCATAAACCTGCACCACGGTTGCGCCATCTCGTGAACCAGTGTTGCTAACTTCGCATCGAAATTTGACTACTTCATTTGTCTCAATTGTCGGCGATGAAACTAAAAATTGCGTGTAACTGCACCCGAAACCAAACGGAAACATCGCCTCATTTCCATCCCGATCAAGTTTCCATTGACCATGCCAATAGTCGTATGTAATTTTTTTGGCATTGCGATCAAAAAATGGCAAATGCGATTCGTCGTGCGGTATTACAAACGGCAAACGCCCCGATGGGTTTACTGCGCCCGACAAAATGTTTGCAAGTGCCCGACCACCGCTGATGCCGCTATACCAACCCATGACAACTGCCGGCACTTCGTTGATCCACTCTGACATAACGACGGCACTACCAGCCACGATCACGACAATTGTTCGCGGTTGCACTTTGGCAACAGCGCGAATCATTTGCACATCAGCATCAAGTAACCGAATTGACTCTCGATCGCCGCCAATCGAGAAAGTGCCATTGCGAGATTTGATACGCAATTCATCTGGCGCGTAATGGTGATTTTCGCGCATGTATTTTTCATATTCACTGGCTAACACTGGGTCATCTTGTCGCGGAATTTGTTTGACCATGTCAACCGTGTCTTCGGAGTCACCAATGAATTCGCCTTCTTCTTCTTTTGTGTAGCCGACAACCACAATTGCAACATCTGACTGCTTAGCTAGTCGCGCTTGCTCTTCGAGGTTTGCACCTGGCTCATAAGTAACTTCCCAATTCGAAAAATGCTCGCCGACACCAATTAACGGCGTGACAACATTTGGTGCCATTACATCACTGCTGCCACCGTCACCGATATTGCGTGCGGCCGCAAGACGACCAAACATCGCAATTTTCGAGCCAGGCTTCAGTTCTAAAGGCAAAAGTGTTGCGCCGCCGACACTTTCATTTTTTAAAAGAACCATTGACTTCTCGGCGACTTCTTGACTGAGTATCAAGTGTTCTTTACACAACACAACTGAGCGATCGCGCACCGATAATTTGCCGATATTGAACTTCAACATCGTGGCAATTGTGCGAGTTACCGCACTAGCGACAAGTTTTTCAGTGATCAAACCTTCTGCGAGTGCGGCGACTATCGGCGCATTTCGAATCATGCGATACGGCATCTCAACATCAAGACCTGCTTGCAAAGACTTCACGCCATCTCGAACGCCAAAGATCCAGTCTGAAATTACAAAACCTGTGAACCCCCATTCGCCACGCAAAATTTCGGCAAGCAGTTCTTCGCTTTGGCTGCACCAATGACCATTGACTGAGTTGTATGCAGTCATTACACAAGCAACACCTTCATCAACGATTCGTTTGAAGTGAGGTAGATAAACCTCGTGCAATGTACGTTCGTCGACTGTCACATCGACACCAAAACGCGCGTTTTCCATTGAGTTGAGTGCAAAGTGTTTAAGAGTTGCCATCACATGGCGTTGCGCACCACGAGTTAAGCCGGCGCCCATTTCACCAACATGATGCGGGTCTTCGCCATAAGTTTCTTGTGCTCGTCCCCATGCGGGATGACGCAACAAGTTGACGCAAATACCGCCGTAAAGGTCTGCGCCAATCGTGCGAAGTTCTTTGCCGATGGCATCGCCGACCCGCGTTTCTAGTTCGGGGTCAAAAGTTGCGCCGCGAGCCATCGACACCGGAAACGCAGTCGCCTCGCCCACAACAACGCCTCGCGGGCCGTCTGAAAAATGAAAACCCGGAATGCCAAGTCGTTCGACTTTTGCCGCCCTGAACGGACGACTGTGATAGCCGCCAGTTGTTATGTCTTTGATGCCTATCCAAAACGGCACTGCCCCGTCGAGACAATGAACTTTTTCTTCAAGCGTCATCGAATCAACTAGTTCAGCGGCAACTACCTCAGGCTTTGTTCCGTTTTTTACCTTTTCAAGCGCAAGTTCATATGCGGTTGCCACGAGATGAGACTAGGCGAAAACAAATTTCGCTAAAACTTTAAGACTTCTATTCGACGCGCAGGCCAGAGATTGCGCGAGCGATAACGAGTTGCTGAATTTCTGAAGTTCCTTCAAAAATGGTGTGAATCTTGGCGTCACGGTGCCAACGTTCAACTGGATATTCGCGCGTGTAGCCGTAGCCACCCAAAATCTGAATCGCATCTTCGGTAACGCGCACTGACATCTCTGATGCGTAGTACTTGCTTTGCGAACCTTCGGCATTTTTGTAGCCGCCGTTCTTTGCAAGCCATGACGCGCGCCAAATGAGCAAACGTGCTGCATCAATCTCGGTAATCATGTTGGCAAGTTTGAAAGCAATTGCTTGATGCATGATGATCGGCTTGCCAAATGCCTTGCGCTCTTTGGCATAATCAAGTGCAAATTCGTAAGCCGCACGGGCAATGCCAAGTGCCTGTGCACCAACTGCAGGTCGAGTTGCTTCGAATGTCGCCATCGCTGGTTGTTTGCCACTCGAAGTGCCTTCGCGATAGCGCGCAAGTTTTGCATCGAGTTTTTCTTTGCCACCTAACAAGCACCGACCCGGAACTCGAACATCTTCGAGAACGACTTCGGCAGTGTGACTGGCGCGAATGCCATGCTTTTGATATTTCTGTCCTTGACTTAGACCCTTTGTTTTTGGTGGCACGATGAAACTTGCTTGACCACGACCTTTGAGTTCGGGGTCTACGGCGGCGACTACAACGTGAACATCAGCAATGCCACCGTTGGTGATCCATGCTTTTGTGCCGTTTAAGACCCACTCATCATTGGCTTCGTCATAAACAGCACGAGTACGCAAGTTTGAAACATCGCTACCGGCGTCGGGCTCGCTGACGCAGAACGCGCCGAGTTTCACATCGTCGGCGGTGCCATAACACTGCGGCACCCACTCCATCATTTGTTCTGGCGTGCCATTGCCGGCGATACCTGCTGCTGCAAGACCTGAGCCCATGATCGCCATGCCGATGCCAGCGTCGCCCCAGAAAAGTTCTTCGATTGCAACAACCATCGTCAGACCAGTTGGGTCAGACATCGCATTCATGATGAAGTCGAGACCATAGAGACCGATCTTGGCTGCTTCTTGAACAACTGGCCACGGAAATTCTTCGCGTTCGTCCCACTCGTGCGCGGCGGGGCGAATTGTGTCTACAGCGAACTGATGCACCCAATCTTTGAGTTGAAGTTGATCGTCGTTGAGAGAGAGTGAGAAATCAGCCATGGCTACAAGTTATCCGCGACGAAGCGTGGTGCCAGCCTTGGTGGTTTCGACGAGATAGCCAAGTGCCTGCAATTCGGCACGCAATTTGTCGGCTGTAGTGAAATCTTTTGCCGCACGGGCAGCGTCTAGCGCGGTGGCTTTTGCCTGCGCGTCAGCGTCAACTTCTTGAGCAACATCAAGTTGTAAACCAACTGCGATGCACATTTCGCGCACGGCCGACGCCACACTCGCAGCGCTTTGGTTGTCGCCTGCATCAACTGCGACGTTGGCGCGACGCACAGCGTCAAACAACACGCCCATGGCCACTGGCGTATTCAAGTCGTCGTTCATCGCTGCGCGAAATGCATCGAGCGTTGCGACATCTGGTGTTGCGGTCAACGAACTAGTGCGAGAGGCAAACGAGTCGATGCCAGCAAGCGCGTTGACGGAAGCATCAATATTGTCGAGGCCAACTTTGACCGGCGAACGATAATGAGTTTGCAACAACAACATTCGATAAGCGCGCGCATCGTAACGGTCCAACAAGTCGGGCAGGTTTGTAACGTTGCCCAAACTCTTAGACATTTTTTCGCCTTCGGTATCGACAACGAAGCCGTTATGCATCCAATGATGTGCGAAGTCTTTGCCAAGCGCAACTGCTTGCGCGCGTTCGTTCTCGTGATGTGGAAATCGCAAGTCAGCACCACCGCAATGCAGATCGAAACCTTCGCCGAGCAATTCGAGACTCATAACAACACACTCGCTGTGCCAACCTGGTCGACCTTCACCCCACGGCGACGGCCATGCAGGCTCGCCTGGTTTTGAAAACTTCCACAACACAAAGTCAGCAGGATGTTTCTTTTGATCGGCGCCGAACACATTGCGATCGCCACCGCCCGCCAACATGTCGTCAATCTTTTGGTGCGCGAGCAAGCCATAATCTGCCACGACACCCGTACTCATATATATACCGTCATCCGTGCGATAGGCAGCGTCTTTGGCAACGAGATCGTCAATTAAACCAACGATCTGCTCGACATATTCGGTTGCGCGTGGCACATCTGTCGGGCGCTTCACACCCAAGCGAGCCATCGATTCAAACCAGACGTGCTCACACTTTTGTGCAATGTCGAGCCATGGACGATTTTCGCGAGTCGCGCGGTCAATAATTTTGTCGTCGATGTCGGTGACGTTCGAAACAAGTCGAACTGCGACACCCGTCCATTCGAGATAGCGACGCAAAATGTCGTAAACAAGAGTCGCTCGTCCATGGCCGATATGCGGTGGCCCATAAACCGTTGGTCCGCAAAGGTAAATGCTTAGTTGGCCAGGCACACGCTGTTTGAGCGGGCGAATCTGCGAAGTCGCGGTGTCATACAAATTCAGCACAATGTCTAAGGCTAGGCGAGTACCGTTATTTCGTCATGTCACGCGTACCCGAGAAGCCAACGATCGATGGAGTTGAGGCTCGATTCGTAAAACAATGGGAGCAAGACGGCGTCTATCGCTTCGATCGCACAGCAAAACGTGAAGATATTTTTTCGATTGATACACCTCCGCCGACGGTTAGCGGTTCATTGCATATGGGTCATGTGTTTTCGTATACGCACACTGACACTTTGGCGCGATTTTGGCGAATGCGTGGCAAATCTGTTTTTTACCCGATGGGATGGGATGACAACGGTTTGCCGACCGAGCGCAGAGTGCAAAATTTTTACGGTGTCTCGTGCGACCCGTCGTTGAAATATGTCGCGGGTTTTGAGCCGCCGTTTCGGGGTGATCCTCCGAAAGATGCAAAGCCAGTGCCAGTGTCGCGACCGAACTTCATTGAGTTATGCGATGAGCTAACCGCGCAAGACGAAAAAGTTTTCGAAGATTTGTTTCGTCGACTTGGTCTTTCAGTCGATTGGAGTTTGCTCTACACGACGATCAGCGAACACGCGCGACGAACCGCACAAAGTGCGTTCTTGCGCAACCTTGAACGCGGCGAGGCATACACGCAAGAAGCGCCAACACTTTGGGATGTCGACTTTGGCACTGCAGTCGCACAAGCCGAACTTGAAGATCGCGAACGACCTGGTGCATTTCACAAACTGAAATTTCGCGAAGCCGCCGACGAGAGCAAAGCGATAATCGTCGAAAGCACTCGCCCAGAATTAATCGCCGCGTGCGTCGGTCTTGTTGCTCACCCTGACGATGCTCGATATAAACATTTGTTCGGTAAAAATGCAATCACACCGATTTTTGGTGTTGAAGTGCCAGTGCACCCTCACCCACTGGCACAACCTGACAAAGGTTCGGGCATTGCGATGGTTTGCACGTTCGGCGATCTCACAGACGTGATTTGGTGGCGCGAACTTAATCTCGCAACTCGACCAACAATTGGCCGCGACGGCAGATTCGTTGCGCAAGCACCAGAGGCGATGTCGGCGCAAGCACAAACACAATATGCAAGGCTCGCGGGCAAATCTGTGAAGCAAGCGCAAACTTTGACAGTCGAAATGTTGCGTGAAACCGGCGAACTCACAGAAGAACCGCGCGCGATAACGCACCCAGTCAAGTTTTATGAAAAAGGTGACCGACCGCTCGAGATTGTGACTAGTCGGCAGTGGTATATCCGCAATGGTGGACGCGACGAAAAGTTGCGCTCAAAATTACTTTCGCGCGGCGATGAACTGACGTGGCACCCAGACTTCATGCAACATCGATATGCAAACTGGGTCGGCGGGCTAAACGGCGACTGGCTAGTCAGTCGGCAGCGATATTTCGGTGTGCCGATACCACTTTGGTATCGCTTGGACGCAAACGGTGAAACCATTTACGACAAACCGATTGTGCCGAGTGTTGATCAACTGCCTGTTGACCCAAGCACTGACGTGCCTAACGGTTTCATGGCTGATCAGCGTGGCACACCAAACGGCTTTATTGGCGACCCCGACATTATGGATACTTGGGCGACATCGTCACTCACGCCGCAACTTGCTGGCCACTGGGTTGACGATCGCGAAATGTTCGAGCGAATTTTTCCGATGGATGTTCGACCGCAAGGCCACGACATCATTCGCACCTGGCTGTTTTCGACGATGGTGCGTTCAAACTTTGAACACGACGTTGCACCATGGAAGAACGCATGCCTCTCGGGTTGGATTCTCGACCCTGATCGCAAAAAAATGTCAAAATCAAAAGGCAACGTTGTAACGCCATCAGATTTATTTGATCAATACGGCAGCGATGCGGTGCGATATTGGGCAGCGTGTGCGCGACCAGGTGTTGACACGGCATTTAGCGAAGATCAAATGAAAGTTGGCCGCAAGCTGGCGACAAAACTTTTGAACTTGACGAAGTTCGTGTTGGGTGCCGGTGCAAGCGATGCATCGGCCGCAGCACAACCAGTAGACCTTGTCGACCAGGCAATGCTTGTGCGACTTTCTGAAGTTGTCGATGCTGCAACTATTGCTCTCGAACAATTTGACTATGCGCGCGCGCTTGAGCGCACCGAAGCATTTTTCTGGTGGTTCTGTGATGACTATGTCGAACTTGTCAAAACGCGAGCCTACGGCGAAACCCAAGATTCATCTTCGGCGCGAGTTTCATTGCATCGCGCTCTCAGCATCGTGCAACGTTTATTCGCGCCAATGTTGCCGTTTGCAACCGAAGAGGTATGGTCGTGGTGGCAATCTGGTTCAATTCACCGCGCCACTTGGCCAACAACTGCCGAGACAGTTACAGGTTTTAATATTGCGCCAGATTCAGTCGAGGCACTTGATGCGATTTGCGAGGTGCTTGGTGCCGTGCGGCGCACAAAAACTGAAGCGAAAGTTTCTCAGCGTGCAGAAGTTGCAAAGTTAGTTGTCACAGCCAAAGAGAAAACTGTGAAGATGTTGCAGGCAAACCTTTCAGATCTGCGCAACGCTGGGTCATTGCAGGAAATTGAGTTTGTCGTATCAGATTCGAATTCTGAACCTGCAAAGGTCTCCGCTCAGGTCACACTTGCTGCACCACTAAACTAAATTCAACATGGCGCGAACAAAACGAGCTAAATCTGGCGTTGCCGTGCGACCAAAATTGCACTACATCGTGCTGATTTTCAATATTTTTGTGGTCACCGCACTTGTTGTAAGTGCAGCTGGTTTATTTTGGGTCAGTGGTCGGCTAAATCAGCGGCTTGTCGTCACACTCGACAAGCCGACTAAACCGAACTCAAGTGACGACGGCTCGCCACTTGGCACCGATTGGGACTTAAGCACAGAGAATCTTGACGCCAAAAACTTTTTACTGACTGGCTCTGACAACGGTGCTTGCACAAGCCCTGGAAGTGCAACTTCGGGCGGCATCGGAGACCGCACAAGTTTTGGTGAACGCAGTGACACAATCATGATTATTCGAATTGATCCAAGCTCCAAGCGAGCAGCGATTCTTTCATTTCCGCGCGACTTGTGGGTCGACATCGCTGGCACGACTCGACAAAACCGAATCAACTCGGCTTTTCAAAGCACAGATCCAAATCGTCTCGTCGCAACTATCAAAGCGAACTTTGAAATTCCGATTGATCACTATGTCAACATCAATTTTTGTGCGTTCAAAGAAATTGTCACAGCCGTTGATGGTGTGAAAGTTCCATTTTTGTATCCCACGCGCGACAAAAAAACTGGTTTCAATGTCGCAACACCTGGGTGCATAAATTTCGATGGTGACACCGCACTTGCATATGTTCGTTCGCGATCTGGGTATCGCTACTTTGATCCGACAAAACAGGCGTGGCTTGAAGATCCAACAGGTGATCTCGGTCGCATCAAGCGTCAACAAGATTTCTTGCGTCGTTCAATGCAACGAGCACTCGACAAAGGTTCAAAGAGTTTGTCGGTGGCTAACGATTTATTGAATGCAGCGCTAAAAAACGTGATCACTGACGATGAGTTGACTCCGCGCGGCATGTTGACACTCGCCCAAGCGATGCGCGATTTGAATACTCAATCAATTGCGACATACACAATCGACTCGTATCCAAAACGAATTGGTGACATGTCGGTTCTCATACCTTCACTTGATACTGAAGAGATGCAAAATGTTCTAGCGATTTTCCAAGGACGATCACCGGTCGTTGCGCAAGGTGCTTCACTGCGCGTTAATGACGGACCAAAATTTGTCACGGCGTCGTATCGCATTTCGTCGGCCACAGTGCCTGCGATTGCGCGATCTGCAGATGGCATTGTGCCGCCGAACGATCCTGCCTGTCGATAACCAGTCGCTGAGTCGCTCTCGGCTGACTTGGCAACGAACGCCTCGCTGACCCCCAGCTAAAGCACGACTAACATGAGCGAGGGGAAATCATGCAAATTTTTATAGCCGTCGTATTGGTGGTTGCGGCATATGCCCTCGGCACATTTCCGAGCGCGGCGATAATCGCTGGCAAAAAGAATCTGGACATCACCAAAGTCGGTTCGGGCAACCCAGGCGCATCAAATGTGATTCGCAATTTGGGTTGGAAGACGGGACTTGCGGTCTTTTTGCTCGACATGGCAAAGGCGGCAATTGCAGTCGGGCTCGCGTGGATCTTCACCGACGACCGACATGATCCTCTTTCGTATTTGTGTTTGTTTGCCGCAATTCTCGGCCATTCGTATCCGGTGACACGCAAGTTCAAAGGTGGCAAAGGTGTCGCCAGCGGTGGTGGCGGAATGTTCGTCTTGTTTCCGTTGACAAGTTTGGTTTTATTTACTTCATGGTTTGTGCTGACCAAGACGACGCGTAAAGCATCGATCGCATCGTTGACGATTTCAATTGCTTTGCCATTTGGCATTTATTACGAAGGCGCCGAAGCCTGGGAGATTGCCGCGACTCTTGCACTGGTCGGGTTCATCATCGTCAAGCATTTACCAAATCTTCGCCGCCTGAAAACTCACGAAGAACCCGACATCATCTAACCTCTTGCCATGCTGGCGATAATTGATTCGTTTTTTGAATGGTTGAAAGAGTCATCGTCGTCGCCGTGGTTTTATCTGGTGATTTTTGTGATCGCCACACTTGACTCGGTATTACCGATTGTGCCGAGCGAAACTTTGGTGATCATCGGTGGCGTCACTGCTGGCGCTGGTGATCTATCGATCGCACTCGTGATTCTCTGTGGTGCGAGCGGGGCATTCATCGGTGACAACTTGAGTTATCTGCTCGGACGTGAGGCCAGCGACTGGGTGGTTAAGCGACGAACTCGAACCGAAAAAGGTGCCAAACAACTCGCAAACATCGTCGAACAGATTCACGAGAGAGGTGGTTTGTTGTTAATCACCGCGAGGTTTATTCCGGGTGGTCGAACTCTGCTCACCTTGTCGTGCGGCGTCACGCAACAACCTAGAAAATGGTTTGTCGGT
>Ga0209033_1001724_pt1 | contig 12527 bp, 12 predicted proteins | sample LauGreFa1BDMLBDN_2_FD_188218 | JGI IMG/M metagenome (GOLD analysis project Ga0209033, IMG submission 188218) | Freshwater lake microbial communities from Lake Michigan, USA - Fa13.BD.MLB.DN (SPAdes) (version 2) | ecosystem: Environmental > Aquatic > Freshwater > Lake | place: Lake Michigan, USA...
TCTTGAAATAGCAATGATATCGTTGAAAGGGGTGATGACGACAAATCTTCCCGGCAGGGAGATTTCACAGCTCAGCCTAGGGCCCTTGGCAGCGATGGGCTCCTTGAGGATTTGAACCAATACATTGGGTTTTTGTCCAAGCACCTCGTTGATCTTTCCTGTTTTTACGATTTCAGGCTCTACATTGAACGTGGAGAAGTCCTGCTGACTTTGAACGGGTGTATTGATGGAGAGTTGTGTGAATTTCAAAAGAGATTTGGCAAATGGACTCAAATCGGTATAATGCAGAAAGGCATCTTTTTCAAAACCAACATCGACGAAAGCAGCATTGAGTCCGGGTATCAGCTTCTTGACCTTGCCCAAATACAGATCCCCCACAGCAAAACTGGCGTCTGCTTTTTCCTGATGCAGTTCAACCAGTTTCCTGTCTTCCAACAAGGCTAATTCTACACCTTGTGCAGATGTATGTATGACGAGTTCCTTATTCAATGATGAATAAACTAAATTTTGTCACGGGTACCAGCATAAGAAAGCAGCAAGCTTTTTATCCTGATAGAATGAATAATAAAGGGGGAGATTATTTCTTTCCTTTCTTATGACGGTTCTTTCTCAACCTCTTTTTGCGTTTGTGGGTTGCGATCTTATGACGTTTTCTTTTTTTACCGCAAGGCATGTTCAATGAGTTTAATTGTTATTAATTATTTTAATGAGTTGATTTTTTCTTCCAATGCTTTTACCAGTTCTGGATTCTTCACTTTTGTCAGTCCCTTTTCATACCAAGCCTTCGCCTCTTTTTTCTTGCCGTCGCGTTCATACACTTCTGCGAGCAGGAAAATAGATTCGGTGTTTTCTGGTTCCAGCGAGGTTACTTTCAGAAACCGCTCGATGGCCTTGTCATTTTGGCCAGAGATCATTCCACCGTATCCCAACATGAATTGGGCAAATACATTGTTTGGATCTCTTTCCACTACTTTTCTGATGTTCATGATGCCTTCCATGGGGGCACCCTCCGCACCAAAAAAGAAGGTACTTCCTTGTCCCACGATGGTTGAATCATTGTTTGGATTCAGTTCGAGTGACTTTTTAAAGAGCTGGTTTGCCTGATTGGCCATCCAAGATTTGAGTGCAGGGTCTGGTATTCCCCTGAGCTCCTCCAACATTGAATGGGCGGCAAAGTTCATGCTTTTTTCAGAATTCTCCAATTTAGCTTTCTCTCCCAAGTAATAGATATAGGGAGTGAAGGCACGGGCGCTGTCTCTCCAGAAATCAGACATTGCCTGAAAATTTTGTTTTTTTTGACTGATAAGGTCACCTCTGCTGATCGCATCCTCCAGGGAAGTGAGGTAGGCTGACTGGCTGGGGGTCAAATCCTTCTTCAGGTTGGACATGTATTCATTGAAATCAAAATTGGAACTGGAAGCAGGTTTGGATGTCTCTGCAGGTTCATGCGCATGATCATGTGCCGGAGTGAATCTGCCGAACACGAACAATGAAAACAATAAAACCGACCCTGCGGCAACGACTATCCATTGCTGTTTTCTAAGCATTCAATAAAATTTTGTGCAAAGGTAGGTGCTAGTTCATATCATCTGCACCTTCATCTTTGATAACTGTGTCGATTCCGAGCTTTTTAACTTCTTGCATGAACTCTTTTGCTGGCTTGAAGGCTGGGATAAAGTGTTCAGGTATCTGTACTGCAGTATTGCGTTTGATGTTTCTTCCAATCTTGGCAGCACGCTTTTTGGTGATAAAGGATCCAAATCCTCTGACATAAATGTTTTCACCTTTTGCAAGAGAAGCCTTGATTTCCTTAAACATGGTTTCAAGTGTAACCAATACATCTACTTTTGGAATATTGGTCTTCTCGGATATCTTGTTAATTAGATCAGCTTTTCTCATAATCTAAATTAGTTTTGGCTTGCTTGAATTAATTTTGGTTAACAGTTCGAAACTCACTCATTATCAACCGATAAGGATGAGCTTTGCAAACTGTTCTTTAAAGTTGGGTTATTTTTTTCTTTTTACCAAAAAAATTGACATATAAGTGATTGAAAAACAGATCAAAACGTGGTTTAGGCGGTCAATTTTGCAATGGAACTTAAACAAAAATGACCGGAAAATGCCCTGGAAGGGGATCAAGGACCCTTATAAAATATGGCTGAGTGAAATCATGCTCCAACAGACCAGGGTAGAACAGGGAATGGGTTACTATAACAGGTTTATCAAGGCGTTTCCTACTGTCCATAGTTTAGCACAATCATCTGAAAATCAAGTTTTTAAACTATGGGAGGGACTCGGATACTACTCCCGGTGCAGCAATTTGATAGAGACGGCCAAAAAGGTCAGTTTTGAGCTGGGTGGAAGGTTTCCTGAGAGCAGAGAAGGACTCCTTTCTTTAAAAGGAGTGGGTCCCTATACCGCTGCCGCCATCGGGTCTTTTGCCTTTGGACTCCCGTTGGCAGTATTAGACGGAAATGTGATGCGGGTCCTTAGCAGGGTCTTGGGCATCAAGGAGCCGGTTGACCAGCCGGCGGTGAAGAAAAAAATGGAACTGCTGGCAGCAGATTTGCTGGACGAGAAAAATCCAGCTCTTTACAACCAAGCCATCATGGATTTTGGTGCAGTGGTGTGCAAGCCACAACAACCCGATTGCAAGAACTGTCCATTTCAAAAGAAATGTTACGCTTTCCAACATGGCATGCAGGCAATGCTTCCTGCTAAATCCAAAAAAATAAAAAACAGGGAGCGCTTTTTATATTACCTGATACTGGAGCACAAGGGCAAGCAGCTGGTGAGAAAAAGAACAGGGAATGATATTTGGAGGGGACTCTATGAGTTTGTTTTGATGGAGAAAGATGAACCACAGGAACTCAAGACCTTGCAAAACTTTTCTAACTGGGGACTCCCTTCTGTCGGTATCAACAAGCAGGTTGTTGAAGTGTCAGAAGAAATTGTGCATCAACTTACCCATCAAAAAATCAAATGTCAATTTATACACATCAGCATTGATCGATTGATCAATGTGGATGGGTATGCTTGGCATTCAAAAGCTGCCATTCGTCAATTTCCTTTGCCAAGATTGCTCACCAGGTATCTTGGATGGTAAATTGTGTATTTTTGGTGTGATGATTATCCTCACCATTCTGCTCTTGGCTTCCGTCTTGATGCTATTCATGAATGCCGGTGCTGAAATCGCCTTTTTCTCTTTGGGCTACAAAGATCTTGGCAACTTGAAATCCAAGCAATATCCTGCTGCAGAGAGAATTGTTGCACTGCTTCAGGAACCACGATTGTTGCTTTCCTCCTTGTTGGTTGGAAACATTGTTTTCAGATTGCTGATCATTCTCCTTTGCAATTATCTCATCACCGATCAATCCTTTCCAGGATTTTCTGAATGGATACTGTTTGTTTTCAGACTGGTTCTGGCAATTGTGGTGCTAATTCTTTTTGGTGAACTCTTGCCAAAAGTATGGGCATCCAATAACAACGTTCGTTTTGCTTTCTATTCCTCTTTCTTTGTTTGGATCAACTTTATGATGTTCAAAAGAATAGGCAGGTGGATGGATGGTATTTCAGAAAAAGTTGAAGATGCATTGGGCAAGCATGATGATATGCAATCCAGGCTGGAACAGATTGATCAGGTAATCAGTCATGGTACAGAAGATGGAACTTCAGAAGAAGAAAAAAACATCCTCAAGGGGATTGCCCAATTTGGAAATGTGACCGTACGCAGGGCCATGAAGAGTCGCCTGGATGTTCAGGGTATAGAAGAAAATATAAGTTTCACAGAACTCAAACGCAAAGTAGAAGAACAGCAGTATTCAAGATTTCCGGTGTACAAGGAAAGCCTGGATCAGATTTTGGGAATGATTCACTCAAAGGACCTGCTGCCACATCTTGAAAAAGGGGATGAGTTTGATTGGAAAACCCTGTTGCGATCTGCTTTTTTTATCCACGAGCAAATGCTGGTAGAGGATTTGTTAAGAGAGTTTCAGTCAAAGAGAACACATTTTGCCATTGTGGTGGATGAATTCGGTGGAACAGACGGCATCATTACACTGGAAGATATTTTAGAAGAAATCGTTGGTGAAATTCGAGACGAATATGATGATGAAGAATCTGTGAACATTCGCATTGATGAGTTCAATTATATTTTTGAAGGCAAGATCATGATCAATGAAGCATGCAAGATCATGCACCTGCCCAACAGGGTATTTGATCCCATCAGAGGCGAAAGTGAAACCATCGCAGGATTGGTACTTGAATTGGCAGGCGAGATTCCCAAACCAAATCAAGTATTGGTTGCACATGACTTTACCTTTACTGTGCTTGAAGTTTCCATGAACAGGATTCAGAAAGTAAAGATTACCATTTCCATCCAGCAAAACTGATGCATGCGTACAGGCATTTTTTATATCTTCTTCATCTCTCTGTTTGTTGTTTCCTGTAGCAGTAGATTTACTCCCAAACCAAAGGGTTACTTTAAAATTGATTTCCCCCAAAGAGCATATCAAGTATTCAATGAACCTGGATTTCCATATAGTTTTGAGTATCCTGTATACGCCACTATTACAAAGGAATTGGATTCAAGCGGGCAACAGCCTTATTGGCTGAATGTTGAGTTCAAGGATTTTGCAGGTAGCATTTACCTGAGCTATAAATCAATCAATGGTTATTCAGCGTACAAAGTCAAATCCGGAAATGTTTACAGAGATTCCTTGGTAAAGAACAGTTTTGAAAGACTGCGTGACGAGGCTTTCAGTTTAACCTATAAGCATACCATCAAGGCTTCTGGAATTGTAGATTCATTTTTTAATCCCGCGAAAGGATATGCCGGAATCTATTTTTACGTAGAAGGCAATGCGGCTACCTCCAAACAGTTTTTCATCACAGATTCTGCCAAACATTTTTTGCGTGGAGCACTTTATTTTGATGCTACTCCCAACCAAGACTCCATAGGTGTTGTAAGTGAATTTCTGGATGCAGATGTCAAACACCTGATCAATACGCTCAGATGGAAATAGTACTGGATATTCTTTTCATTTCCTGAATGATTTCCTCGTTGCAAAGATTTCCGATGCTTCCTTCATGTGTATGTTTCAATTCTTTTTCCTGGTCGAACTGAAAACTTCCTTCATTGATCATGTTGCCTACTTGAACATAGGCATCCCTGAATGGTATGCCTTGGTTTACCAACTCATTTACTTTCTCTACACTGAAGAGGTAGGTATATTTCTTGTCTTTTAAGATGTCTTTGTTGACAGAGAGCGCACTGAGCATCAGGTGCATCATGTTCAAACAGTTTCTGAGTGTTTCCACTGCTGGAAAAATGATTTCCTTGGTCAATTGCATTTCACGATGATAACCTGATGGCAGGTTGTTGATGAGGAGTGTCAGCTCATTTGGTGTAGCTTGAATGCGATTGCATTTACCGCGGATCAGTTCAAATACATCCGGATTTTTCTTGTGGGGCATGATGCTGCTGCCGGTTGTCAGCTCCTCTGGAAACGAAATAAATCCGAAGTTCTGGTTCATGTACAAACAACAGTCCATGGCAAGTCTGCTGAGGGTTGCTGCAAAAGAGGAAAGCGCAAAAGCAACCATTTTTTCAGTTTTTCCTCTGCTCATTTGAGCGTATACTGAATTGTAGTTAAGGGTCCTGAATTGTAAAAGTTCTGTTGTTCTTTTTCTGTTCAATGGAAATGAAGATCCGTAGCCCGCGCCGCTGCCAAGTGGATTTTTATTTGTTACCTGAAATGCAGCAGATAAAAATTCCATGTCATCTACCAGGCTTTCTGCATATGCACCCAGCCACAATCCAACAGATGAGGGCATGGCAATTTGAAGATGCGTGTATCCTGGAATCAAATCGTTTTTGTGTTGGTTGCTTTTTTCAACGAGCAGATCAAAAAGCTTGAGTACATCTTCTTTGATTTCTGCAATGGCTGATCTCATGTACAATTTGATGTCAAGGGCAACCTGGTCATTTCTGCTTCTGCCTGTATGAATCATTTTTCCTGCTTCCCCAATTTCTTCGGTGAGCATCCATTCAATTTGAGAGTGTACATCCTCCATATTGTCTGAAATCCTGAAATCTCCACGCAATATTTTTTCGCGGATCTTTTGGAGTCCACTGATTGCTTTATTTGCATCATCCTGTTTCATGAGTCCCTGTTCACCCAGCATGGTTACGTGTGCGATCGAGCCCTCTGCATCAAACCTTGCGAGCAAGAGATCAAAGTCCCTGTCACTGCCAACTGTAAAACTTTCTATCAGGGATGAAGTCGATGTATTGTCTTTTTTCCAGAGTTTCATACAGATTGATTACGCGGTATTGAAATGAGTGGCTGTTTCTAAGATCAGATTGACGAGCAGTTCAATGCCCTGTTCAATTTCTTTGATATAAATATACTCATCTGCAGTGTGACTTCTTGCAGAATCACCCGGACCGATTTTCAGCGCAGGGAAATGCATCAAAGCCTTGTCACTTGTTGTAGGAGATCCGTAATGGCCCAATCCCAGTTGCTTTCCTGCCAGCACAATGGGATGGTCCAATGCAATCATGGTAGATCTCAATCTGAAACTTCTCGGTGTAAGCTGACTCGAAACAATGGATTGCAGCTTTTGCAGCACCTCATCAAATGAATAGAGTTCATTTACACGCACATCTACGACAAATCTGCATTGGACTGGAATCACATTGTGCGCCTTGTTGTCTGTTTCAATGACGGTTACCTTCGCAGTTGTTTTACCAGTTAGTTCCGATATTTTTTCAAACTGATCTTGGTGGATGGCCTGAATATCATCCATGGCAATTCCAATGGCATTGATTCCTTCTTCACGCGCTGCGTGTCCGGCTTTCCCTGTCGCCAATCCATCCAATACCAATAAACCTCTTTCTGCAACTGCCATTTGCATATTGGTTGGTTCTCCAACAAGCGCGCCTACTATTTGACTTCCTTTCAAACTTGATTTGAATATTTCATCATTTAGCAACAGCTCAACACCCTGCTTGCCGGATATTTCTTCTTCCGCTGTTGCAGCGATGATCAAATTAAAGGGCAGTGTTGTGGATGGATAAAAATGAATGAATGCAGCAATCAGTGATACCAATGCTCCACCTGCATCGTTGCTGCCGAGTCCGATGATTTTTCCATCTTTTTCAACTGCTGTAAAAGGATCGGTTGTATATCCCTTTGCAGGTCTTACAGTATCGTGATGAGAGTTCAGTAGGATCGTGGGCTTGGAAGGATCAAAATGTTTATTCAGTGCATAAACATTGTGCATGAGTCTGTGGGTGGCAATGTCGCATTGTTGCAATGCATGCTCAATCAGGTCTGCAACTTCTTTCTCTTCTTTGCTGAAAGAGGGGATTGCAATCATTTTTTTAAGCAATGCTATTGCGTCTTGTTTGATATGGTGTTGAACAGACATGATAAATAATTAACTGATGGTTGTGCCGCTTTTTCCTTTGATCAGATCAGGCAGTTCCATGGCATCTCCAATGATGACTTTGGATACACCGGCTGCGATGGCTGCAAAGGCGTTGTCCAATTTTGGAATCATACCAGCAAAAATTGATTGATCTTCTTTCATGCGCTTGAACAGTGCTGCATTCATCTCCTGTATCACAGAGTTTTCGTCGCTTACATCTCTCATGACACCTTTCTTTTCAAATGAATAGATGAGTGAAGTTGAAAAATGACTCGACATTGCTTTTGCGATTTCCTGTGCAACGGTATCTGCATTGGTGTTCAATAATTGTCCACTTGCATCCTGTGTAATAGGTGCCACGACAATATTGATATTTTGCGACAGCAATGCCATCAATGCCTGTGTATTGACTTGATCAATATCTCCTACGAATCCATAGTCAATGCTGTTATGTTTTCTTTTGTGTGCAAGGATGGTTTGTGCATCTGCTCCAGAAATCCCCATGGATATGCATCCCATGGCATTTAGTTTGGCAACGATGTTCTTGTTGATCCATCCCGCATACACCATGGTCACAATCTTAAGGGTTTCAGCATCGGTGATTCTTCGTCCATCCACCATTTGCTGGGGAATAGAAAGTGATGTTGCGAGTTTGGTTGCCAATTTTCCGCCACCGTGTACAAGTATTTTTTTTCCTTGCACGCTTGAGAATGCAGTAAGGAAGCTGTTTATTTTTTCAGCATCATCAATGATGTTGCCGCCAACCTTGACTATATAAAGTGGTTCCATGATTTATGTATTTGCTGCCTTGAGCATGGAAGCAATCACTGCCTGGGCTGCCCAAACCCTGTTGGCGGCTTGATGAATAACAAGACTGTTTGCACTGTCCAAAATTTCATCTGAAAGTTCAACATTTCTCCTGACTGGAAGACAATGCATTATTTTTCCTTGATTGGATTGTTCGATTTTTTTGTTGTTCAGCATCCATTCACCTCCATAGGCAGGCATCGTACCATATTCCTGATAGGCACTCCAATTTTTTACATACAAGAAATCTGCGTCTTTGATGGCAGCATCCTGATCATGTGTGATGGTTGCTCCATTGGTAAATGAAGGATCCAGTTCGTAGCCCTTGGGATGTGTAATGACAAAGTCTGCTGCTCCCCATGCATTCACCCATTGTGCAAAACTGTTCGCTACGCACTGAGGTAGCGGTTTTACATGTGGAGCCCATGACAATACAATTTTGGGTTTACGAGCTTTTGTTTGTTGAGCCATGGATTCATGGATGGTTATCAAATCTGCAAGACTTTGCAATGGATGCAAGGTTGCACTTTCAAGGCTGATGACAGGAACGCCTGCGTACTTTACAAATTGCTGTATGATGTGCTCGCTGTAATCTGCGTGGCGGTCCTTCAATCCGGGGAAGGTCCTTACAGCCAGTATATCAAAATAATGTCCCAATATCGGTGCAGCATCCTTAACATGCTCAACGGTTGTTCCATTCATAATGGCTCCATCTTCAAATTCCAATGCCCATCCCTCATTTCCAATATTGAAAATGACTGTTTCCATTCCCAACTGTTGAGCTGCGACCTGTGTACTCAATCGGGTACGCATGCTGGGATTCATGAAGAGGCAACCCAGTCTCTTGTGTTGACCCAAGCGTTCGTCTTTCCAGGGATTGGCTTTGAACTCCAATGCGGTTTGGATAAGCGATGGAATATCTTGAACATCTTGAGCGGAGAGGAATTGTTTCATGATGGATCAGTCTTGGTAGTGTTCAATGGCATGTTTCAATTGTTGTAAAAACAAGGCTGCTTCTTCCATGGTGATGGCCAGTGAGGGCAGCAACCTCATTACATTCGGTTTTGCTTCTCCTGTAAAGATCTTGTATTTGAAGAGCAAATCTTTTTTAAGGTTTTTCAGCTTTTCTGGAACGTCAAAGCCAATCATAAGTCCTCTTCCTCTTACTGCGCTTATTGCTTCAATGGATTTCAATGAGGCAGATAGAAATTCACCCACTTTCGTTGCGTTTTGCATTAAGTGTTCCTTTTCAATAACTTCCAACACTGCAAGTGCTGCTGCACATGCGAGGTGATTGCCTCCAAACGTTGTGCCCAGCATTCCATGCTTTGCTTTCAGTTTTGGAGAGATGATGATGCCTCCGATGGGGAATCCATTTCCCATTCCCTTTGCCATTGAGTATATATCAGCTTCCACTCCTGCAAAATCGTGACTGAAAAATTTACCCGATCTGCCATAACCGCATTGTACACTGTCTGCTACGTACACTGCGCCGTATTGATCACAGTTTTTTCTAATGGTTAATAAGAAGCTGTTTTCTGCCACATTGATTCCGCCTACTCCCTGAATGCCTTCCACAATTACTGCTGCGATTTCATTCCCATGGTTGTTGAAATACAATTCAAGGGCGCCTGTATCATTGAATGGAAGAAATACAATGTTGTCGGTTTGGTTGACAGGCGCAATGATCGAGGGATTGTCGGTTGCTGCCACTGCCAACGAAGTTCTTCCGTGAAAAGCTTTGCTGAATGCGATGATTTTTTTTCTGCCGGTATGAAAGGATGCCAATTTGAGTGCATTCTCATTGGCTTCTGCTCCTGAATTGCATAAAAACAGTTGATAATCTTTTTTGCCGGTGACCGCTCCCAGTTTATGTGCAAGTTCTTCTTGGATCGGTATTTTAATGGAATTGGAATAGAAGGCAATTTTTTTTAATTGGCTCTCAATGTTGTGCACCCAATGAGGATGGGTGTGGCCAATGCTGATGACAGCATGTCCGCCATACATATCCAAATATTCGTTTTGATTTTCATCCCATACCTTGGAGCCTTTTGCATGTGTGATGTTGATGTCATTGATGGGATATACGTCGAATAGCTTCATTGTAATCTTTTAAAATGCACTTGATTTGAGTTGTAAGCCTGAGGTTTGATCCAAACCAAACTGAATATTCATGTTTTGAACTGCTTGTCCGCTTGCACCTTTTAGCAGGTTATCGATTGCGCTGTGCACTATAAGTTTATTTCCTTGCTTTTCAATATATACAACTGCTTTGTTTGTATTCACAACCTGTTTCATGGAAATTTGATTGTTTGCAACAATGGTGAACGGATGCAATTGATAGTATGCCTCAAATATTGCATTCGCTTCTTCTAAACTCATTTTACAATCCATTGTTGAAGAAACAAAGATGCCTCTTGTAAAATCTCCTCGCCATGGCACAAAGTTTACCCATGCGTTCGATGCTTTTAGTTGTTGAAGCGATTGGTGAATTTCACCCAAGTGTTGATGAGAAAGTGTTTTGTATGCCTGAATGTTATTGGCTCTCCAAGAAAAGTGACTGGTAGAGGATAGTGACTGTCCTGCTCCGGTAGATCCGGTGATGCCAGTAGTGTACACCTCATTCAGCAATCCTTTTTCTGCCAAAGGCAAGAGTCCCAGTTGTATGGCAGTGGCAAAGCAACCTGGATTCGCGATGTTGTCGGCTGACTGAATCTTTTCAATGTTTAATTCTGGGAGTCCATATACAAATGTTCTCGATCCCTGTTGTGCATTTTCTTTTAGTCTGAAATCGTTTGCAAGATCAATGATTTTTGTTTTTGGGTTGATGGCATTCTCTTGGAGAAAGTTGATCGATTCGCCATGTCCAAGACAAAGAAACAGTACGTCGATTTCCTGGCTCAATTGATCGGTGAAGCACAATTCGGTAGAACCGATCAGGTCTTCATGAACCTGATGAATTTTATTTCCAGCATTGCTTTTGCTGTGAACGAATGAAATTTCGGCAAAAGGATGTTCCAGCAACAGACGGATCAGTTCACCGCCTGTATATCCAGCTCCGCCGATGATGCCTGTCCTGATGGTTGCTTTCATGATGCCTACTTTTTATTTTCTTGTTGAACGGCATTCCAAATAATGGTTTGGTTGCCGAATATTTTACTGAAACCCCTCACGTCATCTCCTGTAAACCCTGCGTTCATCTCGCCATATTTTCCAAATTTGCTGTTCATCAGATCAAACGCGGATTCAATGCCTGTGATATGGAAACGGTAAGGCATGAGTTGTACAAATACTTTTCCGGAAACATTTTGTTGTGAATGTTCAAGAAATGATTCTATATCGCGCATGACAGGATCAAGTATTTGTCCTTCGTGCAACCAGTTGCCATAGAATTGGGCGAGGGTGTCTTTCCATTGCAACTGCCATTTGGTAAGCACATGTTTTTCCAGAGCATGATGCGATTTTAATATCACCATCGGAGCAGCAGCTTCAAATCCTACTCTTCCTTTGATTCCAATGATGGTGTCTCCAACATGAATATCTCTTCCGATGCCAAATGGACCCGCAATGGACTGCAGGTATTGAATGGCAGCGGAAGGGTGCTCAAATTTCTTATCGTTGACTGCCAGCAATTCCCCTTTTTCAAACGTCAACACAACCTCTTCCGCATCGTGTTTCGTGACCTGGGTTGGCCAGGCAGATTCCGGTAACATTCCTTTGGATGAAAGCGTTTCTTTCCCTCCTACACTGGTTCCCCAGAGTCCTTTGTTGATAGAGTACATGGCCTTTTCTGCATTCATGTCTACTCCTTTCGATTGGAGATATTTTATTTCCTCCTCACGACTCAGTTTGAGATCGCGAATGGGGGTGATGATCTCAACACCTGGAATCATGATATGAAAAACCATGTCAAATCTCACTTGATCATTTCCAGCACCTGTGCTGCCATGTGCTACTGCACTTGCACCCAATTGTTGAACATGCTCTGCTATGTGAATAGCCTGACTCAATCTTTCAGCACTTACACTGAGTGGGTACGTGTTGTTTTTCAATACATTTCCAAAAATCAAATATTTGATGATGCGGTCGTAATAGGATTGAACGGCATTGACAGTTGTATGGGAGGCCACGCCCAGTTGATGAGCATGTGATTCTATTTTCTTGAGTTCATCCTCGCTGAATCCACCTGTGTTTACAATGATGCTGTGTACTTCATATCCTTTCTCTTCGGATAAATATTTAACGCAGAATGTCGTGTCCAATCCACCACTGAATCCAAGTACAAT
>Ga0209033_1001726_pt1 | contig 12514 bp, 12 predicted proteins | sample LauGreFa1BDMLBDN_2_FD_188218 | JGI IMG/M metagenome (GOLD analysis project Ga0209033, IMG submission 188218) | Freshwater lake microbial communities from Lake Michigan, USA - Fa13.BD.MLB.DN (SPAdes) (version 2) | ecosystem: Environmental > Aquatic > Freshwater > Lake | place: Lake Michigan, USA...
GTTAACACCAGCAAACCAAGCGGCTAAATTAGCCAATGCAGCAGTGGTAGCGGCAAAAAAAGCGATGGAATCACCAGCTGACTTGGCACTTGCAAAAGCGGCTTCACTAGCCAATGCAAAAGCAGCATCGGCTCTAGCTGCTTCATCAGCAGCAACAAAAACAATGACTGCAACCAGCCTGGCAAGCACTTTAGTGTCACAAGAATTCACTGATAAAGTCAACGCGGCTGATTTTGCTACTCAAGCAACCAATACTTCAGTTGTGGCAACTGACATTACAGTCCAAGCAAAAAGCGTGACTGATGCAGCACAAGCTTCTTCTTTGTCAATTACTGCTAACACATTAGCTGAAGCAGCAAAAGCTAACGTTGCTGCAGCAGGTCAAAATATTTATGTTACTGTTATGAATACCTTAACCGGTGACAAAATTGATCTTCCAGCTTCAGTAAGAAACGTATCAGGTGAAATTGATATGACGGTTGCTGGTCAAGATAACGTATTAAACCAAGCAGTTAACAGATCGATCAAAGTAGGTAATGCATTTGGTGCGGACAGAGAAGCACAAAAAACATTGGCTGGTTTAGCGTTAGCTAAAGCGGTTGCAGGTGCATCATATGTTGAAGATCCTTTGAAAACAGCTTCAGCTAACGAAACAGACAAAGCGTCTTTCGTTGGTAATAACGCTTTAGTACTTTCAGTTTCAACTGCAGCTGACAGTGTTGCAGCCGATTACGCGTTAGCGTCAATTAACTATATCGATGCGGCAATTGCGGCGATTGATACAGAACGCTCAAACTTGGGTTCAACTCAAAACCGTTTCACAACAACCATTGCAAACTTGCAAAACGGTATTGAAAACCAAACTGCTGCTAAATCACGTATTATGGATGCTGATTTCGCGGTAGAAACTGCAAACTTGAGCCGCGCTCAAATCTTGCAACAAGCAGGTACAGCGATGTTAGCGCAAGCTAACCAATCTGGTCAAACCGTAATGGCTTTATTGAGATAAAGAATTATACTTGATGTTAAGTAGTTCTTAGCATTTAGTTATTCGATCAATTAAGTCTAAGCGTGGGTGTCTTGAATAGTCTCGACACTTCACGCTTGGTTAGAAATTAAGAGGGTGTCATGAGTGAAATATCTAATATAACGCCTGCTACTTCTGTAAGAATACAAGCTGCATCAACTTCTCCGGGATCTGCATCTGGGGAGATAACACAGTCAACTACGGTAGTGGATGTAAAAACAGTAGATGAAAACGCACTGAAACAAGATTCCAATCAGAAATTGAGTTTGGATGCGATGAAAGAAGCGGTTAAAGCAGGTAATACAATGCTTCAATCTGCAAGTAGTAGTTTGAGCTTTGAAATAGACAGTGCAACAAAACAAGTCGTAGTTAAAATTGTGGATCGCAATACCGGTGAATTGGTTCGCCAAATCCCAACGGTTGAGATGCTGGATTTTATGAGAAGGATGAAAGAGTTAGAGGGTAACTCTGGCTCGCTTATTCAAGCTAAGGCTTAATGTATAATTTTTTTTGAGCGTGGAGAGACAAAATGGCTACTGTGACAACAACATTGGGTATAGGAAGTGGGATTGATATTGCCGGAACGGTAAGTCAATTAACTGCCGCCGAAAGTAAGCCACAATTAGACGCAATTGCAGCTAAAACCAATGTCTCACAAACCAAGCTCAGTGGACTAGGTGCCTTAAAAGGCGCCTTGTCAACTTTTCAAAGTTCGGTTGCAGCGCTTGATACGAGTAACGCGTTTAGAAATCAACGTGTGGCATCAAGTGATGATAAAACGTTAAAAGTTTCTATCATAACAGGTGCTTCAACAGAGTCGCATACGGTAAAGGTTAATACACTAGCAGCGCCACAAAAGTCTATTTCGACAGTTGAATTTAAAGATACGGATGTGGTTAGTGAAGGTTTCTTGACGTTCAATGATGGTGCAGGTGCGCCAAAATTTTCTGTGACTGTATCAAAAGGGTCAACAGATACATTAGTTGCATTGCGTGATTCGATTAACAATGCCAAAAACAACAACAATGTTGTGGCAAGTATTTTAAAAGTAGATTCTAAAACAACACCGGGAACCAGTGTGTCACGTTTGATTTTGACATCAAAAGGTGCAGGAACGGATAATGGGTTTACCATTGACGCGTCTTCAGGTGATACACGATTCAATTTAGACAAAGTAAAAAGTCCAGCAAATTTCAATACGGCAGAAGCAACTGATGCTAATATCGTTATTGATCCACAGCCATTAAGTGCTACTCCCCAACGGACAGTAGCGAATACGGAATTTTCATCAACAGATGTTATCGCACCGGGTTTGATTTCTTTCAAAGATGCTGCGGGTGTTGAGAAATTTTCTGTCAATATAAAAGCGGGCACAAACGATAAATTATTATCTGTCGCAGAGGCGATTAATAATGCCTCGGGTAATACGAGTGTCGTTGCTAGTGTCATTAATGTTGATTCAACAATTAATCCTGGTACCGCTGTTTCTAAATTAGTTTTTACAGCAAAGCAAGCCGGATTAGATAATAAATTTACCATTGATTCCTCTGCGGGTGATAGCCGTTTAAATTTTGATATTATCCCAGCGAACGCACAAAAATCGATTAATTCGACTGAATTTGTCAGTGCTACTGATGCAATTACATCGGGTAATATCGTTTTTAAAGATGCGGGTGGTTTGCCGAGATTTACGGTAACTGTTGAACCGGATTCAGTAGATCCTGTGTCAGGTGAAACGATTAAAGGAAATAATACGCTTGCGGGTTTACGTGATGCTATTAATTTTTCGGCTGAAAATAATAAATTAGTCGTCGCAAGTATTGTCACCAGTGATTCAGTGGTTACTCCAGGAACGACAATATCAAAATTAGTTTTAACCGCTTTGTCTGGTGGCGTAAGCAACGGGTTTTCTGTTGATGCAAGTGCTGGTGATACCCGGTTTAATTTTGATAGCGTAGCTGTGATTGCTGAAGGTGCAACACCTCCGCCAACTAACTACACTACGACAGTAACAACAAGTAATCTTACGACAACTGAAGCGACAAATGTCGGTGAGGGTGGGTTGTCAGTTACGCGCAAGACAAATACAATGACAGACGCTATTCCAGGTGCGACACTGACGCTTGTTGCGACGGGAACAGCTGAAGTGAAAGCCAGTTTTGATAATAGTTCCGTATCTGCGTCGATTAACAATTTAGTCAATGGATACAATACATTAAGTGATACGCTTAAACAATTAACTGATTACGTGTCGCCTGGAAGCGCTAATAACGGTCCTTTGCTTGGCAACACGACGGTACAAAACATTATTTCACAGGTGAAAGTCATCCTTGGAAATAGGGTTTCTTCAGCTTCAGGTGCGTATAATTCACTCAGTCAGTTAGGCGTGTCTTTTGATAAAAAAGGTGTTTTATCAGTTGATTCGGATATATTAAATGCAGCACTCTCCGCTGATATGACGTCAGTTGCGAATGTGTTCAATTCAACTAATGGTATTGCTACGCAATTAAATATAAAATTAAAATCGTATTTAGATGCGAAAGGAACCTTGAGTACTCAGCAAGACAGTTTAAATGCGCAACTTAAACAATTAACTGTCGATAAAGCAGCTGTTCAGACGCGATTAGATGCTTCGCAAAAAGCGTTAACAGCACAGTTTAATGCAATGGATGCGGCTGTATCGCAATTTAAGAATACAGGTACTTTCTTAACACAAGCGTTTGCAACAAAAAACAATAACTAATAATTTATCTTAATGAGTTTAAATCATGGCTGCTGTTATGAACAATAGAATGTATGCAAATAGGTATGCCGCTGTGCATACTGAAAGCATTGTGGAGGAAGCCACACCCCATGCGTTAATTCAAATGTTAATGAATGGATTTTTGATGCAAGTCAACGCCGCTAAGGGCGCGATTGATCGTGAAGATCTTGAAGATAAAGGCACTCATATTTCGCGTGCGATATCTATTATTGGCGGTCTTATTGATGGTGTCGATTTAGAGCGTGGTGGCGTGATTGCTGAAAATTTGAGTAACCTTTACGAGTATATTAATACAAGACTTTTTCAAGCTAGCGTTGAGAACAGTATTGTGTTGCTTGATGAAGTAAGTGACTTGATGCGTTCTGTGAAAGAAGCGTGGGACGCGATTCCAGAAGATTACCGATAAGGCCTAATCTCATGATGCCGTTAGATACATTAAATGCGTTTTCAGGGCAGATTTCTAACGCAATTGAAAAAAATGATTGGATGCTGCTTTCTGATGTTTTAACGAAGCGTCAGGTGTATTTAGAAGATTTATTGCTTAGTGATATTTCTGTTGATGAGCGTCAGTTTGTTTTAGATGTATTAAAATCAGTTCAAGCAATGGATAAGATTTTTATTGCAGAAGTACAATTTAAAAAAGCGCATTTACTCAAAGAATTTCAAAAAGTGGCAAGAGGTCAAAAGTTTATTCGCGCTTATGATGCAGTGTCTGCTTAAAAGGTATTTAACACAATAAAAAAACCGCTCACCTTTAAAAGATGAGCGGTTTTTTTGTATAAAAATTTTATTGTGCTTTGTATGGATGAACACCTGGTGTTGCTTGTGGTGCAGCTTTCATGTCACCACCGCATGCGCCTTCTTTAGACATCGCACCGTGCATTTCACCACACGAGCCTTCTTTGCCTTTCATCATAGCGCCACAAGAAGATTCCATGCCTTTTTTCATTTTGTCGCCTTCCATCATATTACCGCATTTGCCTTCCGTTGCAGTCGCTGTTTTTCCATCCGTTTTTTTACCAGCACATGAACCTTCAGCTGTTTTTGGGGCATCCATTTTCATGTCCGCACCACAAGCCATTTCCGCTGCAGCGAGTTGCATATAACCAGATGATAATTCGGTTACACCAAATGGGTTTTCTTGTGCATTAACAGCAGTTACTGATACGCTAGAAATCAGTGCTGCGCCAATAGTCGCTGCAAATGGTGTTGTCATTTTTTTCATGGTGAAACCCCTATATCGTAAAAATTTATAATTATGAAATAATCGGCAAAACATCAATGCAATGATTGTCGATGAGTTCTCATTATACTCTTAGATTGTTGCAGTTGATATGGATGTTGTTTATCACGAAAGAGTATATGTGTTAAAAGCAAAAAGGGCGCCTTGCTGCGCCCTTTAAGTTTGATAACAAATGTAGATATAAATTAATTGACGCTTACGCTAAAAGGCTGTGCTTTAGGTTGTAGCCAATTATTGACTTCTTCAATGTTTTGCTCAGTAATCATTCCCACCGAGCGCATAAAGCGGGCGCGATGTTTAATATACGCATATTTAGCTTGCGATAGTTCGCGTTTGGCTTTGAATTGTTCTTGCTGTGCATTTAATACATCAGTGATTGTAATCACGCCTTTTTTAAAGCCCATGTCAGCGGCTTCACTGGATTTGACAGCTGACTTGAGTGCCTTTTGCGATGCTTCAATGCGACGCACACTCGCGTTAGAACTTAAAAATGAATCGCTGGTTTCTTTGACTAGCGCCCGAATTTTCGCTTCATTTTCGTTTTTAGCGAGTTCTAATTTATGTTCAGATTCAAACAAACGATGAATACTCACGCCACCGTCAAAAATGGGCACAGAAACGTTAAGTGCTCCCACTTGTGTTGAGTTTTGAGTACCTAGCTGTGATTGTTGAAAGCCGGTATTCGTATCGTAGTAATACAATTGCAAATCGACAGTTGGCATAAATCTCGATTTTTGAACAGTTACGCTATCATGTGCTGCTTCAATGGCTTTTATCTGCGCGGCTAGACTAGGATTTTCACTTTTGGCCACTTCAATCCATTGTTCTAATTGGCCTTCTAGTGGCATGTATTGCACGTTATCTCTGAGTTGATATAATTCAGAAAAAGGCGTGTTTGTGAGTTCTTTAAGCGCTTCTTTAGCGGTGACAACAACGGTTTCTGCTTCAATCTCGTTGGCTTTCAATAAATCAACACGTGATTCAACCAGATAAACATCCGTAATTTTTACTAATTGCTTAGAAAATTCTTTTTGAACTTGCTCTAAGCGTTTTTCCATCGCATTTTTTTCAGTTTGATAGAAATACAATTGATCCTGTGCTTCGAGCACTTCGAAATATTTGACAATGACCTTTTGCATGAGCGCGTGTTGCGCTTCAATATTTTCAGCGTTGTACTGATCTTCTACGGTATTTGCACGACGCCAATTCCAAAACTTAGCAAAGTCAAATAATGATTGATTAAGTGACGCGTAGTAGCGAGTACCTTCGTAACTTGATACGGGATTGGGATTACGTACACTGACAGGAAGTCCGTTATCATTTTCGTTTTTTGACCAATTTGCACTGCCGCTCACTTGAGGCAACATTTCACCTAATGCTTGACCTGTTTGCTCTTTAGTGATTTCTACGTTTAGAGCCGCTGCTTTTGACTCTGGATCGGCGCCAAGCGCTTGTTGATAGATAGTCAATAAATCTTCAGCGTGAACAGTTTGTGCTTGCGCTAAAATAATGCAAGCCGCTAAATGTTTTAATTTGAATTTTGTCATGGATTAATCTTCAATAAAAGCACGTGCAAATGCATTGGTAATAGGTTGCATTAAGTATTCAAATACAGTGCGCTCACCGGTATTGATTAACACGTCAGCAGGCATCCCTGGGAGTAATTCCATGTTGCCTAGTTTGACGTAACTGTCAGGTGTGAGCTCAATTTTTGCCGAATAATAAGGCGCACCGGTACGTTCATCAGTCAGTTTATCTGCTGACAAAATAGTGAGTTTGCCCATCATTTTAGGCGTGAGTGCTTGTTTGAATGCACTAAAGCGAACTTCCGCGACAAGTCCCACATGAACACGATCAATATCCATAGGTGATACACGCGCATCAATAATAAGTTCCTCACCTTGTGGAACGATATCGAGAATCGGTCTTCCAGGGGTGATGACGCCACCGACGTTGTGTATCGAAAGTCCCATAACGCGACCAGCAGAAGGCGCTTTAATTTGAATACGATTCACTTTATCAATCGTTGCAGTGAGGCGTTGATTGATGTCGTAGAGTTGCGCTTGCACTTCGCTTAATTTATTAGCGACTTCTTCTTGGAATTGCTTTTGGATTTGCAAAATTTGTAAACGTGTTTCACCAATTTGCATTTCACTGCTTGCTATTTCAGAACTCAACGAGGCAATTTCTCCGGTTGAAGCAGATATGCTACGTTCAAGATCGCGTAAACGTTGTTTGTCTGCAAAACCTTCGGCAAGGAGTTCGCGTAAATCTTTGGCTTCTTCACTATACGACGCTTTGAGTTCTTGTTTGCTGGTTTTTTGACCTTGTAAACCTTGAATGCGTGAATTTAATTGACTGATCCGTTGATTTAAAACAGATACTTCACCTTCGTGTGCATTTTTACGTGCATTGAAAATTTGATTTTCACTTTGCTGCGCTTCAACGACGCGAGCATCGCTCAAGTTTTGCACTTCTTTAGGGTAATTCACCAGTCCTAAGCGATCGCGTTCAGCGGTCAAACGTGCAACTTGCGCGGCAAACGTAATTTGTTGACCACGGAGAATTTCAAGTTGCGCTTTAATTTCTGAGCCGTCTAAGGTCAATAAAATATCGCCTTCGCTGACAATATCGCCATCTTTTGCAATGAGTTCTTTAACGATACCACCGTCTAAATGCTGAATAGTTTTGCTGTGCGATTTGACGGTAACAAAGCCTGATGCACTGGCTGCGCTATCAATGGGGGCTAAATAACTCCATGTACCTAAAATGCCGACGGTGCCGAGTAAAACGGCCATGCCAATAGCGCGAATAGGGGCGTCATTGGTAACCAATGACACATCAGGAATTTTTGCATTAGTTTGAGCTGTTTGTTCTTTCATAGTATTCATGCCACCGTCTTAGTTAGCGATTGCTGCAGATTGAGCGGCTTGTGCTTGCGCTTGCTGTTGTTGCAAATGCGCAATGACTTGATCTTTTGGGCCATACACTGACACTAAGCCATCATTTAAAATCAGTAATTTATCCACATTTGCGAGGACATTGTTTCGATGCGTAATGACAATAATGGTCGTTTGTTTTTGTTTTAAACGCTGAATCGCATTGCCAAGCGCCGCTTCACCCACTTCGTCTAAGTTTGAGTTAGGCTCATCTAAAACAACAATACGAGGTTCACCATAAAGTGCACGCGCAAGACCCACACGCTGACGTTGGCCACCTGATAAGTTGCCGCCTGTTGCACCGATGATGGTGTCGTAACCTTCAGGAAGATGCAAAATTAAGTCATGAACATCAGCCATTTTTGCCGCATTGACCACTTTTTCTGGATCAACATCGCCAAAACGGGCAATGTTTTCGCTAATCGTCCCTTCAAATAATTCAATATCTTGTGGTAAATAACCGATGTGTGGGCCAAGTTCTTCGCGATTCCATGTAAATACATCAGCTCCATCTAAGCGGATTTTACCGTTAGCGGTTGGCCAAATTCCAAGTAATGCGCGTGCGAATGTCGATTTACCTGCACCACTGGGTCCAATGACACCGACAACATCACCTTTAGCAATGGTGAGTGAGATACCTTTTAAAACGGCCGTTTTGGCTCCCGGTGGGGCGACAACAGCTGATTCAAATTGGAAGTTGCCTTCAGGGGTTGGGAGCGTCATACGCTCAGTATCGGCTGGAATTTGACGAAGCAATTCATTTAGACGTGAATATTGTCCGCGTGCGCTAATAAAGCCTTTCCACGATCCAATCACGATATCAATAGGGGCGAGTGCGCGGCCAAGCAAAATAGAGCCACCAATCATCAATCCTGAAGTAATCTCGTTGCCGATAACTAAATAGGCGCCGACCGCAAGAATGAGTGACTGAGATGAAAGTCGAATGAGTTTTGACGTTGCGCTAATTAAACCCGCACGTGAACTGGCAGTAGCTTGAAGCACAAGGACTTTATTGGTGCTTTTGAGCCAACGTTGTTGAATGTTGTTTAACATCCCCATTGATTCAATGACTTCTGCGTTGCGAAGATTTTTGTTCACAAGACCGCGTCCAACCATGGCCATCATGTTGGCTTCGCTGAGCATTTTGCTGGTCGCTTTTTCTTGAACAATCGCCACAATGATAAGCAAAATAGCGGTGCCGACCGCCATCCAACCGTACATGGAATGGAATACAAACATCAAGGCGATATAAATAGGCAGCCAAGGTGCGTCAAAAAACGCAAATAAGCCATTGCCTGTCATAAATTGTCTCAATGCCGTTAAATCATCAAGCGGTTGAGAAGAAGCGCGTTGACCACCAGAATAAAGTGCTTGTTTGTAGGCGACTTTAAATAAGCGCTCGTTAAGGAGCGTTTCAAGTCGTGTACTCACACGGACTAAAATTTGTGAGCGCACCCATTCTAATGTTCCCATTGTGGCAAACAATACCATCATAATGAGGGTAAGCATGGTAAGCGTTGAAAGGTTGCCGGTAGGAACTACACGGTCATAGAGTTGCAACATGTAGATGGTGGGTACAAGTTGCAAAATGTTAATGACCAAACTAAACCCCGCAGCGGCGACAAAGGCACCTTTACATAATTTTAGGGCTTCTTCTAAATCAGACTTATTGATTGTTTTCATGTGTACAAAATTAGAATTTACTTATAAAAGTTATCATTATCGCATATTTTATAAGCACATTCTATAAAATCAAATGGCCAAAAATACGTCCGTTGTTTAAGATAATGGTGTGTTTTGCCTTAAAAACAAGGGGAATGTAAAATGAATTCCCCACTTATTTTTATCTTGCAATATAGTGAATAAAGCAGGATTTATGCCATTAGATTGAATGCGGGTATATACAGAGAAATGGTCAATAATTTGGCACACGGCTTAAAAGTTGAGATTTAGGCCACGCTTAGGTCCAAATTAAAGCGCTTTTAATGTGTTCGTTTTTTCAAATTCAACACCACTCCAGCCGTGCTCCATAAATTGGCGGATATTTTGATGATCGTATGCGTTAGGGTTTTCTAATACGTCCACACGATAATAATCACCAAAACACGCTAGTGTTTGGTTTTCGGTTAAGTCATTCAACTTTGCAAAAGCAAAAATTTTACATGACCCTTCATTTTGTCCCGCAGCGTTTTCTGTGTTTCCATTGCGAAATGCAGTTGGTTCATATTGATAGTTTTCTGAAATCACGGCAATCGTTTGAGAAAAATCAACCGGTGTTTCGTTTTGAATGTGAGCTATAAATTCAGCTAATGTCATCATTTTTCCCTTTAACGCAGCAAGCCTGAAATGGCTCTGAAGTCGGGGTGACTTGCATCTCGCAACCATTCAAATAAGACGGATTCATAATTGGTAATGATGATGTTTTGCGATTGCAACCGTTGCAACGCAAAAAATTTGTGTTCTGTTTTACGTGCACAAATGGCATCTTCAACCACGTGAACTTGATAATCCTGCGCGGTCAAATCAAGCGCAGTTTGCATAATGCAAACGTGCGCTTCTTGTCCGACAAGAATAATTTGTTTGCGCCCGGTTTTTTCTAAAGTGGGCATAAAACCACTAGCGCCGCAGCATGAAAAAGCGGTTTTATCAAAAAGCTGAGCGTCATCGGGCAGGGCGTCATTAATTTGAATTTCGGTATGTCCTAGGCCTTGTGGGTATTGTTCGGTGATTAAAACAGGAATACTTAATTTTTTTGCTGCTTCAAGTAAGCTTAGGGTGTTTTCGTGCATGGACTGAGCTTCATTTTCAGGCATGACGGATGATAGGGTGGTTTGCATATCGACGATAACAAGCACACTATCTAGTGCTTTTAATAATGTTGGATGTGTATTCATAAGCAGTCTCTTAATAAAATTTAGCGATAAAAAAACCGCCTGTCATTTGCATTCGAGGCGGTTTTTTGTTGATGTTTTGTGTCTTAAGCTTTTAGCGAGTCGATGATTTTATTGAAGGCATCAATGCGGTTTTTACCCGTTGTGATTAAATCCACGCCAATTTCAATAACTAAACCATGCAATTCTGGCATTTTGTAAACCACCATCACTAAGTATCCCACCACTGGAATAGCGATTAGCGCACCAAAAATATCGCCTATGCCAAATAGTGATAAGAATTTAGTGATCATCACAATAGCGTCTAAAGGCAAAATGACCATGGCTGAAAAATAAACTATCACGATGAACGTGAATAAGACGAAAACGATAAATTGAAACAGTCGAACTAATGCGACGTTAATGTTGACTTTGTTCATGTAATATAATGATCCTAATGCGCATTTAAGCGATTGCAATATCAGTTTAGCGACTGATAATCTGTTATTTTTGTTTTTTAAAAAAGGAAAAGTAGCAGAAAAAGTTACTTTCTTCGCTTAGTTTAATGCATTTTGCCACGGGTTAAAAGGCGTAGGGGCATTGCAATCGTTAATTTGTTATTAAATTTTTTTTCAAACTATACAGCGCGGAAATATCACATTCGCCCAATCCTTGTGCAATAAGTTGTGCGTAGTCATCGCGTGTTTGCGAAGTGAGCGGCAAAGAGACCTCACTGTCGCGTCCCATTTGCAAGCAAATGTCTAAATCTTTTTGATGTAGAGCTACTTTAAAACCGGCAGGATAGTGATTTTCTGTCATGGATAATCCCCGATTTTGCAAAAACCAACTACTTGCAGCGCCACCTGAAATGACATCAATTATTTGATCCATTGGCAATTGCTGCGCCTTTGCAAAAGTGAGTGCTTCGGTGACGGCTTGATTGATACCTGCAGCCATAATTTGATTAACGGCTTTTGTGGCTTGCCCTGAGCCAGTTGGACCAATGTGGACAATACGTGTTGCCATGGATGCCAAAATAGGGCGCACTTTATCCAAAATAGCACTATCACCGCCTACCATCATGGCTAATTTGCCTGATTTTGCCCCTTCAACGCCACCTGATACGGGTGCATCGAGAAAATCTACATCACTGCAGGCTAAAATGGCGGCGGCTTTTTTTGCGGTATGATTGCTCACCGTTGACATATCGACGACCACGCTATTTGGGCGAATCGTATTTTTTATGGCGTGAATAATTTCCATTACGTCTTCATCGCGCGATACGCATAAACAAATAATATCAACGTTTGCGGCCAATGCTTCGGGGGTATGTGCCGCGTTAATATTCAATTCTTGTCCGAGTTTTTCCGCTTTTTGTGTTGTTCGATTGTAGAGGGCGCTTAAAAATCCCGCTTTCGCCAAATTGCGTGCCATGTGCTCGCCCATAGCACCCAATCCAATCATGCCTACCGTTAACATCTTGTGGATTCCTGTATTGTTTAATAATAATACGTGAAAAATTCTTGTTGTTGATTATAACATATAAAAAAACCGCCCCTGCGTCTGACACAAGGACGGTCTTTCTAAATGAAAGCAAATCCCCCCCAACCTCCCTTCAAAAAAGGGGGGGCTTATTTGGGATTTCTAGCGGACGTGTTTCAACGTTTACTG
>Ga0209033_1001728_pt1 | contig 12512 bp, 9 predicted proteins | sample LauGreFa1BDMLBDN_2_FD_188218 | JGI IMG/M metagenome (GOLD analysis project Ga0209033, IMG submission 188218) | Freshwater lake microbial communities from Lake Michigan, USA - Fa13.BD.MLB.DN (SPAdes) (version 2) | ecosystem: Environmental > Aquatic > Freshwater > Lake | place: Lake Michigan, USA...
TATCAATACGGCCTTTCTTTTAAAAGGAGACCGTAAATCCTATTTTATAAAACTCAATAAGACTGAGTTATCACTAATGTTTGAAGCCGAATTGGCTGGCTTGCAAGAGCTGGCCAACACGCAAACCATTCGCGTTCCCGTGCCTATTACTTGCGGGCAAGCATCTGAACAAGCCTATTTGGTACTGGAATATATTTTCTTTGGTAGTAAAAATAAAACCTCCGAGCGCTTGTTAGGACAGCAACTTGCGCTGATGCACAGACAACAACAACCTTACTTTGGTTGGCATCGCCAAAACACCATTGGTAGTACCTTACAATCTAATATTAAATCTGACGAGTGGCTGACTTTTTGGCGCGAACAACGACTTACTTTTCAATTACAACTGTTAGCAAAAAAGGGTTATACCGGTAAATTGCAGCTAGATGGTGAGCGACTATGTAGTGAACTGCCCCTATTATTTACCCAGTATCAGCCGCAAGCTTCTTTATTACATGGTGATTTATGGGCGGGTAATGCCGCGGTTGATCAACAAGGAAGACCCATTATTTTTGATCCTGCCTGTTATTATGGCGACAGGGAAGCCGACTTGGCGATGACTGAATTGTTTGGCGGCTTTAGCCAGGATTTTTATGCTGCTTATCAAAATGTTTGGCCACTCGAGGCTGGTTATGCTGTCAGAAAAACATTTTATAATCTATACCATATCTTAAATCACCTTAATTTATTTGGTGGTGGTTATTTACGACAAGCTGAAAGCATGATGTCACTCATCTTGTCGGAGATACACTAATCTTTACTGCTTAAGACACCTTAACTAATAACGAATACCCTTTTTGCAGTGCCTTAAGCGCGATTTTTAAGAAATCGACTGAAGAATATCTGTTTCTAAGGTATTATTAGCCCAGTTTTTTTACTTTATTACGGTAGTACACTATGACACAAGATGAATTAAAACAAAAAGTAGCTCATGCCGCTTTACATTATATTAAAGACGTTTCCATTGTTGGCGTCGGAACAGGCTCTACAGTCAGACATTTCATCGATTATTTGGCGGAATTTAAATCAGATATTGAAGGTGCCGTTTCAAGTTCTGAAATGACTACCGCACATCTTAAAAAAGTTGGCATTCCAGTATTGGACTTAAATGCCGTTGGTACTCTTGATGTTTACATTGATGGCGCCGATGAAGTGACTCCTCACAAACATATGATTAAAGGTGGTGGTGGTGCTTTAACACGTGAAAAGATTATTGGTGCAGCCAGCAAGAAATTTATTTGCATCGTTGACGAAACCAAATGTGTTGATGTATTGGGTGCATTCCCTTTACCCATTGAAGTAATCCCAATGGCGAGAAGCTATGTTGCCAGGGAAATGGTTAAGTTAGGTGGACAACCGGTATGGCGTGAGAATTTTATTACAGACAACCATAATGAAATCATTGATGTGCACAATCTAAATATTTTAGATCCAATTGAGCTAGAAAAAATCATCAACAATATTACTGGCGTTGTTACCAACGGTCTTTTTGCCATGCGTGCTGCTGATGTCGTTTTGGTCGGAAGCGGTACAGAGGTTATTACCCGTTAAACGGTGTTTCGTAAGTTGAGTCAATGATTGACTCAACTTACGAATATTTTTTATTGATCCATCACAACAATTCAGTTTGCATTGAGTGATAAATAACTAATTATCTCCTTATTGTCTCTTACCGGATCAAGAGCAGTATCAAGAATAAAGATTTTTTCAATAGTTACACCACCCTTCTGAACCATATAATTAGCTATAGCTTGTGCCCTAGCCACCGCCAGTACTTTAAGTCGTTGCGGCTGCACTTTGATAACAGCAAAAAGCTTTTGTTTGGCAATTTCATAGAAATCACCTGCACTTGGATTCATTAATTTTGGTGTACCCAAAAATGATTTCTCTGCCAGCAATGGAAATTTCTCAATGAACATATCAGCCAGCAAGCGCTTATAATCATCATCAGATAACTCTACATATTCCTCACGTATTTTTTTATCGGTCCCTTTATTAAGCTCTATTGCCCTGCGTTTTTTGAGTTGATCATAAAGCGCATCTCCTCGTATAACAGGCCAATCTTGCTCCTGATAAGCGGCACCTTTAATATCTAAATTTAACTCCGGATGTTTATTCAACTGCTCTGCCAAACTTTTCAATTTTGCCTGTTGTTTTTCATTTAATGTCGAACTACCGGCACTAAAACTAACGGTACTCATTTCTTTTTCACTGCCAAACAATGATCCCAGAGCCCGAAAAGGAGCTGTAACCACTTTGCTTAAAACATTGAACAAGGCATCAGTGACAATGGTGCTAATACTAAATTTTGGATCATCCAAGCTACCCGTAATGGGTACATCTAATTTTATTTTGCCATTGGCATCTTTTAGTAAGGCAACCGCCAGTTTAAGGGGCAGGGAAACGGCATTTGGATTTTCTACTTTGTCACCCAATTCAAATTGATCAATCATTAGATTATTGGATGCGACCAACTCTTTGTTATCGACCTTATATTGGAGGTCTAAGTTCATCTTGCCTTTTTCAACCTTATAACCAGCAAACTGAACCATATAGGGAGATACCAATGGCATTGGTAACCCCTTAAAATTAATATCGATATGATAAGACCCCAGTAAAGGACTTATTTCACCCTTAATATCGACCGGTGCTAAATCATACGCATTACCCTGCAAGGCGATTTTAATTTTTGATTGCTTGTCTGAAGATATATCAGTCAAACCCCCATCCAAACTTTTAATTTGTGCAGCGAAAGGTAAAATTAAAGAAAGATCTGAAAAATCAGAAGATCCATCTACTATTTGAATGTTATTTAACTTAAAAAAAAGCTTATCTGAGTCGGCTTCTTTTTTGGTGGTGTGCTTTTCTTGTGTCGATTTTGTTGGCTTAGTTGTATCACTAATAACAATATCATTAAAATTAACGGTTTTATCTTTTCTAATAGTGACCCTAGCATAAGGCCGGTTAATAAGTAGCGTTGTTGCGGTATAGTGATTTGCCAGACTGTCAATTTCTAGATCTGTTAAGGTTAGCTTATCCCATTTTACAAAGTCTTTATTGCGTTTTTGATCACGTGTTAATAAATTATCAATGCCAAGATTACCTTTAAACTTAACATCAGGTTTATCTTGCGCTAGATTGCCGACAGATAATTTTCCTTCAATATTTAAATCACCATCTATCAGATCTAAGCGCACCCATTTATCATAGTACGGCTGATAATTTGCTAGTTCAATAGCTTCCATTTTGACAGCCAATTGCGTCGAAAACGGGTCGATAACTGTATCGCCACTTAATTTTATTGAGCCCTTGTTGTTAATTCCGACAAGGAGCTCAACGGGCAATATGACCCCATTGCTGCTGTCATAATCTTTTAGTTTAAAACTAATGGGCTTAAAAGAGGCTGTAACGGGCTTTTTTAGAGTTTTATCTTGGAAATCCAGCCCAAAATTATTGACAGCAATACTTTTTATCTTGATGGCCCATGGTGTTTTTTTAACCTCCTGATTATTAACGACAGCTACTGCATCTGTATTCACAGTTGTATTATCATCAGAAAACAACGCTTGGTAATTAATATGACCATCAGAATTTAACCAAGCATCTACTTGCCCATTATTGGCTGTTACTGAATTTATACCTATAGCTTGTTTTTTAAGGTCTACTACAATACTCTCAGATTTAAATTCGGGTATTTTTATCAAGGTGTTTTTTGCATTTTTTTCTGAAAACTGAAAGTCTGTAATCAGAAACGAATCCATTCCTGCAATCTGTTTTTTAAGATCAAACTGAATGCCCTTTGTTGCAATAACCGGTATTTTTATCAGTGCTTTTTTCTGTTTTTTTTCTAACAACTGTAAGTCATGGACTTCAATTGCAGCTTTGCTGATTGCAAGTTGCAAGTCATTTTTAATATAACTCAGTTTATAATCAGCATCGAGTAGCTCATAGCCATCAAAATCAAAAGGAATAGCGTCTAATAAAGCCAATGAGGCCAGTGTCTTTAATTTGGCTTTATTAAAGTTTATATGCCCTTCTGAAGACAGCGGGTTTAACTGTAACTTACCTTGCCAGCCAAGTTCCCCCCCCGACTTCACTGTCAATGATAAACCCACAACAGCCTGTTTATCTGTAAAGGTTGTTAAATTTTCAATCGTAATATTGATCGGATTCAGTTCTTCTTTTACCGGCACATTAGCACTGGCATCATCCCAGCCTAAGATGCCTTCTGATAAAACTATTTTGGTAATTACTAGTGGAAATAGTTGATGATCTGTTGAACCTTTGTCATCTGCAGTAGAGTTTAGTATATGTTGAAAATTGAATGTCCCATCTTTTTGTCTAACGATATTAATATGGGGCTTTTTTAAAGCAATCTCATCAACAACCAGTGCCGATAGCTTTATTGATTGACTCAGTCCGATTTTGATATAAAAGTCATCAAAGGCAACAAATGGCTGACCATTAGATTCTTGGATTTGAAAATCCTGTAGACGGAGAGATAAATCAAAGGGTTGAAACTGAACATTTGAGATTACGGCTTTTCGTCCAGTTTGTTGCTGGATAATGTCTGGCAGCTTAGTCTTTAATAAGGGTGGCAAGATAAAAGCACCCACCACGCTATACAGTATTAAAAAACTACTCGCTAAAATAAAAGTCCATTTGAGGATAGATAAAATGCGTCGAATACCCATATGACCCCTATTTTTATCTATATAACATTATTTAATTAAAAAAGAGGGGCTGCATGCCCCTCTTTATTACCTGAACAATTATAAATCAAGATAACCCGTTTCTTCGTGTAGGACCGTGTCAAGACCTTCTATTTCCTCATCTATTGTTACACGAAGACCTATCCATTTGTCTAATAACTTGAGAATTAAGAAACTAAAAAAAGCACTCCAAATAACTGTTACAAAAATCGCCAACGCCTGAACACTAACTTGATCCAGAATTGTAACACCTTCAGGCAAACCTAACCCACCCAAACCACTGGTTGCAAAAACACCAGTCAACAATGATCCGGTAATTCCACCTATACCATGAACAGGAAACACATCCAATGAATCATCAATTTTTAAAGTGCGTTTGACATATTGAGTAGCACAAAAACAAACTATGCCTGCGGTAATTCCTATTACTAGTGCACCCATAGGCCCTACAAAACCAGAGGCTGGTGTAATAGTACCTAAACCTGCAACCATTCCCGTCACCACACCTAATACACTAGCCTTACCAAACCTCTTCAACTCTATAAACATCCAAGTTAAAGCCCCAGAAGCGGCCGCAATATGAGTCACTAACATGGCCATTCCAGCACGACCATCTGCTGTTAAAGCACTTCCCGCATTAAAACCGAACCAACCTACCCAGAGCATACCAGCGCCAGTTACCACCATTGTCATATTATGAGGAGGCATTGCCGTTGTCGGAAAACCTTTTCTTTTGCCAATAACCAACGCTGCAACTAAAGCGGCAACACCAGCATTAACATGTATCACAATGCCGCCAGCAAAATCCATTACACCCAAGTCAGCTAACCAACCGCCTCCCCATATCCAATGACAGATTGGCATATAAACCAAAATTAGCCATAACGCACTAAACAACAACATGGCTGAAAACTTCATCCGTTCTGCAAACGCACCGACTATTAAAGCGACGGTGATAATGGCAAAAGTCATCTGAAACATAAAATAAAGTGTTTCTGGAATATCGCCTGTTAACGAATCTACATTTATATTGGGAAGAAACACTTTGGATGCCCCACCAATGAATTTTTGTAATTCTCCACCATCAGTAAATATAAAACTATACACGCCCACTAACCAAAGAATAGACACTATGCAAGTAATTGAAAAACATTGCATTAAAACAGACAATACGTTTTTACTTCTAACCAGGCCGCCATAAAATAATGACAAACCTGGAATAGTCATAAATAAAACTAAAGCCGTAGACGTTAAAATCCAAGCAGTATGTGCTTGATTTAATTGACCCGCTAAAGCCATCTCAGGAAGTAAAAGTAAGCCTAAAATAACACTTTTATTTATAATGGAAGACATTTTAAATTGCATCCTCTCCGGTTTCACCGGTCCTAATACGCACAACCTGCTCTAAATTAGATACGAATATCTTGCCATCGCCAATTTTGCCAGTGTTTGCCGCATTAACAATCGTAGTGACTGCTTTATCTACCATATCATCAGAAACAGCAATCTCTAGCTTAACTTTTGGAAGAAAATCAACAACATACTCAGCACCCCTGTATAATTCAGTATGCCCTTTTTGACGACCAAAGCCCTTAACCTCTGTTGCAGTTACACCAGCAACACCTATTTCAGATAACGCCTCTCGCACATCATCCATTTTGAATGGTTTAATTATGGCTGTTATTAATTTCATCTTATCTCCCGATAGTATTGAACAGATCAATTAGTTTTTTATGCGTCATAATAGTGAATTATCTATCAACATACAATTGTTAGTCGGCCTCTAACAAAAATTAAAAAGACAGCCCTACTATTTTATTCTGAGTTAAATGCTCCTGTAACAAGAAATAGTTAAACTTGAGCTAAATTATTCTGATAATGACTGATTCTAAATCCACCCTATATACTATGTATCCAAAAAATCTTATAAAGCTGTAAAGAACGCCTCTCATCTCATTTTAAAAATCTTGTTTTATTATTTTTTTAGGTTACGTGAAGAAAACTTATGCTAAAAATATTTTTACGCAGACTACTGGTCTTAATGTATAGAGTTGAATTAACCGGTCTGGATAATTACATGAAGGCCGGAAAACGAGTTTTAATTGTTGCTAATCATACCTCTTTTCTTGACCCCTTACTGTTGGGCGTATTTTTACCCGATAATATTACCTTTGCTATCAATACTCAGATATCCCAACGCTGGTGGCTAAAACCATTTTTGAAGCTTTCTCATGTGTTTCCAATGGATCCAACTCATCCTTTATCCTTGAAAGATTTGATTCATCATCTTGAACATGACACCAAAACTGTCATCTTTCCTGAAGGGCGAATTTCAGTGACGGGGTCATTAATGAAGATTTATGATGGAACAGGGATGGTTGCTGATAAATCGAAAGCTACCATTTTGCCGATTCGCATATCGGGAGCCCAATATACGCATTTTTCTAAGCTACACAGAATAGTACGTCTACGTTTATTTCCAAAAATTTCCATTCATATTTCAACACCGACACATATATCAGCACCCGACAATATTAAGGGTAAATCACGTCGCGAATACTGCGGACATCTTTTAGCCGATGTTATGGCTAAAATGATGTTTGACACCAGCCCTCATCGACAAACTATTTTTTCAAGCTTGCTTGAGTCAAGAAATATTCATGGCGGCCAACACAAGATAACTGAAGATCTTGATCGGAGTCGACTTACCTACAATGATTTAATAACGCGGAGCATTGCTCTCGGCCAAGCATTAAAAAATATTACCGCACCTGGTGAAAATGTAGGTGTTTTTCTGCCCAATTCCTCTAACACCTTAATTACTGTCTTAGGTCTACAGCTTTATAGCCGTGTTCCTGCCATGTTAAATTATTCACTGGGATCGGCAAGCTTGCTGTCTGCCTGTCAAACTGCGCAAGTTAAAACAGTATTAACGTCTCACCGCTTTATAATGCTAGCTAATTTAAGCGCTGAAGCAGAACAATTAAGCAAGCAGTGTGAGTTAATTTACTTAGAAGATTTTGCCAAAAATATTTCCGCATTCAACAAGCTAATTGCGCTAATAAAAAGCGCCACCACTGCCTTTTGGTATAATCCTAAGCAGGTTGATCCTGATAGCCCAGCCGTCGTTTTATTTACTTCAGGTTCCGAAGGTACGCCAAAAGGTGTGGTTCTTTCTCATGCCAATATTATTGGTAATCTTAAACAGTTAGAAGCCTCTATCAGCTTTAATGCACAAGATATTGTGATTAACTTTTTGCCGATGTTTCATTCATTTGGCTTTACGGTTGGAACTATTCTGCCCATTGTAAGTGGCATGAAAACCTTCTTTTATCCAACCCCCCTTCATTTCAGTGTTATCCCTGAAATTGCCTATGAAATTCATGCGACTATCATGTTTGGCACTAATACATTTTTTACTGCCTACGCTAAACATGCCCATCCCTATGACTTTTTTAATATGCGCTATGTCGTTGCCGGCGCAGAAAAGCTCCAAGAAAATACTCGCAAGATCTGGGCAGAAAAATTTGGTATTCGCATTTTAGAAGGCTATGGAGCAACCGAAACATCGCCAATTACCTCAGTCAACACACCTATCTATTATAAAGCGGGAACTGTAGGTCGATTTATGCCTGCCATGGAATATAAGTTAGAGGCTATTCCGGGGATTGATGATGCAGGACAATTACATGTTAAAGGGCCTAATATCATGTTAGGTTATCTTTTGGCTGATAACCCCGGAAAACTGGTTCTACCAGAATCTATTTATGGTAAAGGCTGGTATGACACAGGAGATATTGTCAATGTAGATAATGAAGGCTTTATTAGTATTCGTGGTCGCAGTAAACGTTTTGCTAAAGTCGGCGGAGAAATGGTCTCCTTAACAGCTGTGGAACAACTAGCCATTAATGCTTGGCCGGACGCCCATCATGCTGCGGTCAGCGTCGTTGATGCAAAAAAAGGTGAGCAAATTATTTTAGTCACTACTCAAAAACAAGCCGTTATTAGCGAACTTTTAGCTGCTTCTCCAGGTGTCTCCAATATCAATTTACCTAAGAAAATCATGATCGTTGACTCAATTCCCGTCATGGCAACCGGTAAAATAAACTACCCAGCCGTTTTGAATCTAGCAAATGAACGGCAATCCATATGAAATATTTTGCCACGTATTCTAATTTTAAGTTATGGGTATATCTTCTCGCATAATAGTTGTTAACTATACTGAATTTAACTGCGACAACGACTAATATATAACCGTCATATGCGATTTATTTAAGTCGCGGATAATTAACTTACATTGCTGCGCAAAGTTAATTAGCTTACAATCTTAAGGTTTTTTCAATGGTCCCTAAAAAGACTAGCCATGTCATCAAGAAAGGAGAATATCAATGTCTGAAACAATGAAAATTATGCTGGCTGTATTTGGAGTTTTTATCGCTGGCATCATTCTGGTCGGATTAAGTAAAGAAGAACCCTCTGTTGCACAAAAAGAAGCCGCTTCTTCAATAAGAAACTATGTCAATATGCAGACGATGGCCAATGAAAAATGTCCTGCTGAAATTAAAAAAGTAACAAATGAACAAGTCTATTTTCCTTCAGAAACAAAAAGCGATAAAGAATCTTATATCACTATAATCTGGTTGGGTGAGAATGTTAAAACAGGCGGCTTTAAAAAAGCATCATGTACTTTACATGCGGTTTTAGGTGGTATCTCTGAATTAATTATTGATGATAAGATTATTATAAAGAAAAAGATTTAAGCGTTATTTAGTTTCTGATTAAGGAATGTTCTCTTTTTAAATGTCATTAATCAGGAGCTTAACTTATTTTATAAGGCTACTTGCAGTTCGGTTTAAGCACCATTAAAATTAATCCTTCGAAATTGCATCTTAGCAATACGAAATAAGGACATTAATTATTTAACCCTAAAAAGGTAAGATAAGGTCAGAATCTAACATGCTAAAACTACACAGAAGTAATTTTTATGGCCAATATAATGATTAAGGGAGTTTTAAAAACATGGAAAGAAGATCGCGGATTTGGATTTATAAAGCCAGATGATGGTGGCAAAGATATTTTTATACATATCTCTGCACTGCACAGTGAGAGTAGAAGACCCATAACGGGTGATGTCATTCATTACCAGATTACCAGGGATAATCGAGGAAAATACAAAGCTATTAATGCCCAAATTGAAGGTGTTAATCTAACAGAAAAAAAGACTAACAGATCTAAAGGCCATTCTAAAAGAAAATGGACTTTAGTTTTATCAGCGGGATTAGTGTTAACTTTGATTGCCATCCTAGTTATTTATTACAAGTAAACACTCGTTTTTAAAGCCCAATAACAACTAGATCAAGCCAAAAACACCGATATTTGCAAAAAAATTATATCCATAATCTTTTAGTAAATATCGGGTATCAACTGCACGCTATCGTAATAATTTCCTCCTTAATGTTGTTGCGACATAAAATCCATAATTGCTTTATTTAACAATATCCCTCCCGAAGTTTGAATAAATGGTGTCCCTTTTTGTTCATTATTATCATCTACCATATAAAACAATGTCATTGGCTTTTTAGCACCCATCAATTCCTGTAACGCGTTCTTAATCTGGTACAAAATCGGATTTTCGATAAACTTTCCATCGTACAACAATACAATAGCCACCATAGATGATCCTGTTTCGTTTTTTAATAACTTTACAGGAATTTTATCTTGCCCAGCAAACCATACAACGCTTTCATCTCTTAGATCTTTGCCATAAGATAAAGCCAGTTCAGGGTGGTGATAAAGACGCTTATGGTCGAAAGATCGCCCCACAAACAAACGAAATTTTTTACCTGCCACATCACTATAGGTTCTTTCAATCCAATCTTCACAACCAAAAGTGTCTTTACCCCATCCTGGCATACGATTTGTAGGCATCGATTCATAATCAGTTAATACAAAATTAATCTTTTTAACTGATAGGCCGTCATCTTCTTTAAGATTGAGGTAACTATGGGTAACGATTGGTATCAATGCGATCATCAGGATAACTGTGACCCATACTGCATAACGAGAAGAAATCATCTTTGATTCTCACGTACTTTTATATCAGTAACATGATTTTGTCCCATAAAGAAAATGATCGGCAATGCAATCATGAAAGTCAGCAACCCTGATATTTCATGCGCAGCAGTTGCTAAGACATCCAAACCAAACCTGTTAACCAATAAAATAAGCAATAACACTCTCAAAATATTAACTCCAATAGCCAGTGGCCCCGCTATAAGTAATATCAATATTCTTCGTTGTATAGAGTTACAAAAATACGCTGTCAATATTGCAATAGTTATTGCTGCATAAAGCGTAGCAAAACCGCTACATGCATCAGCAACCACTAGGGAACCCCCTTCAACCTCCAGTAGAGTTCCCGTTGAATAAACCGGCACTCCAAATAAATTCAACAACCAAGCAACACTTTTTGTAGCGATATGTCGAAGCACTAAATGTATCGATTCAGTAAATACCAAGGGAATGGGTAATGTTAAAAATACTATTATCAGTGGAAACAGAATAGTTTTTGTTCTTTCAGCCCCTAAAAACAGTAAAGCAAGACCTGGTAATGATAAAAACATCGCTATTCCAGAAATTAACTGAGAGTGAATGCCGGCATCTACCATTAAAAGCAACAAAGCGGGAATTAATACGACAAATCCCCACGGATTTGAGCTGAGAGGCAGACATCTCAACTTCTGCAATTCACTCCAAACTAGATATATGACCAGCCCAGCCACAAGAACTCCATGACCATTTTGCCACACACTCATTGTCCAGCGCTCCCAAAGCCAGATACAGGTTGGCGCAAATACAATTCCCAATAGGATCCCAACAAGCCACAAAAAGTATCTATTTTGTGTTTCTATACCACTATCTGATTCCCGCCACCTGTCATTTGAACAATCACTATTCATGCTATTGACCCCTGACTAAATAAATTTTTCTATTTTGTTTGTATAGTTATCAATTATAGATGGTGAATATTATTTAGTAAGACACAACCACTGAAGACTATAAATCCATCTAGTATCCCTACTGAATTTATTAGCTGATACCCAGATTAATAATATATTTGGCATAATGGCAGTTTATGACACCTACCAACGACTAACTATGAATCAGAAAAAACGTCAGGCTATTTTTGAAAGGCTATCTTTAGCTATGCCTGCGCCAACTACAGAACTGAATTATAGTAGCCCCTTTGAGTTGTTGATTGCTGTTGTCTTATCAGCACAAGCAACGGACAAAGGCGTAAATAAAGCAACCCACCATTTATTTGCAATTGCTAATACCCCTCAGGCTATATTAGATCTAGGAATAGAGGGCTTAAAAAAATATGTAAAAACTATTGGCTTGTACAACACAAAGAGTGAAAATATTATTAAACTTTGTGAACGACTTCTGGATAAACATGCAGGTGTCGTACCGAATAATCGTTTTGAATTAGAGGCGCTCGCTGGGGTTGGCAGAAAAACTGCGAATGTCATTCTCAATACTGCCTTCGGACAAGCAACTATTGCTGTGGATACTCATATATTCAGGGTTTCAAACCGAACCAAGATTGCCCCTGGCAATAATGTTTTGGAAGTAGAGCATAAACTCGATAAGTGGGTTTCCAATCAATATAAAAAAGATGCCCACCATTTACTAATCTTGCATGGGCGGTATACTTGTATTGCTAGAAAACCAAAATGCCAACATTGCATTATTGAAGAC
>Ga0209033_1001740_pt1 | contig 12470 bp, 10 predicted proteins | sample LauGreFa1BDMLBDN_2_FD_188218 | JGI IMG/M metagenome (GOLD analysis project Ga0209033, IMG submission 188218) | Freshwater lake microbial communities from Lake Michigan, USA - Fa13.BD.MLB.DN (SPAdes) (version 2) | ecosystem: Environmental > Aquatic > Freshwater > Lake | place: Lake Michigan, USA...
TCATACATATTGTAAAATCGATTTTTAAAACTTCTCATATAGTATTAATACTATGAATGTATCTTTCCGTCAGATCAGACTTTTCCTGGCCCTCGCCGAAACGGGCAGTGTTACTGCCGCAGCTAAGGCAACCCACATCACCCAGCCCACGGCCTCAATGCGCTTGAAAGAACTGTCGGACACGATAGGCTTGCCATTGTTTGAGGTGGTATCGAAAAAAGTGCATTTGACCGATGCAGGTCATGAACTCGCCAGAACCGCCAGAGAGATACAAAACTCCTGGGAAATCTATGAGCAACAACTGAATGCGTTGAAAGGACTCGCTCGTGGAAAATTACGTATTGCGGTAGTTAGCACAGCAAAGTATTTCATTCCAAGGCTACTGGGTACTTTTTGTACTAAGTATCCTGATATCGAAGTATCACTCGAAATACAAAACAGAGATGGCGTGTTAAGACGGATGCGGGAAAATCTAGATGATTTGTACATCATGTCCATGCCGCCAACTGATCTGGAAATCGAGGATCGCGTATTTATGGACAACCCTCTGGTTGTTATTGCTTCCACTCAGCACTCATTAGCAAAGAAAAATAAGTTAACGCTGACCGATCTTACCGAACAAAAATTCATTTTGAGGGAACGTGGATCGGGCACGCGAATGGCTGTCGATAAATTCTTTAAAGCCAAAAAATTTAAACCCGATTTGCGAATGGAATTAGGTAGTAATGAAGCTATCCGCGAAGCTGTCGCTGGGGATTTAGGAATTGCTGTTGTATCTAAACATGCAATTGCGGAATCAAGCACCCGAAAAGATATAAAAATTCTGACAGTCGCTGATTTCCCAATTCAATCAGCCTGGCATATTGTTTCGCGCAAGGGAAAAATTCTGCCCCCCTTAGCACGTCATTTCCATAATCATCTGATACATTCGGTAACTGCATGACACGATTAAGCTAGCTATCGAATTAATCGTATTAAAAAAATTTATACGCATACATTTATTTGACTAGGAGACACCATGTTGCTCGATGTACGAACCTATACCTGCAAGCCAGGCACCATAAAAACACATCTGGCGCTATACGAAAAACTTGGCAAGACACCCCAGGTGCGTAACCTTGGCGTACCAGTGCTTTTCGCCTTCGTTGAAACTGGCAACCCGAATGAATACATGCATATCTGGCAGTATAAAAATGCTGGCGACCGAGAAGAACGTCGTGCCAAGCTATGGCAAGATCCAGAATGGCTAGACTATGTCGCGAAAAGTGGTGAGCTGGGCGCTCTAGAAAGCCAACAGAATAAATTAATGAAGCCTGTCGATTTTTTCCCTTGAGATGAATACGCTGATTAAGAAAAAATCAGCCTGGGGCGGCACTTCAAAAAACAGCGTGATCGCCCCGCTCAGGGGCTTCCCCGCCTTGAACCAGATCCGCATAAAAATCAAATAAGGTTTGCGTGCCAGTCGATGGAGTTGCAGAAGCATCGTAACTCCCTGACTGCTCATCCCACACCAGCATAGATTCAGTCGCGTAGTAGCGGCCAATGCGTGCCAATTCTGCTTTATCAGCCAGCGATGGAATTACTCGTCCTAGAAAACTTAAGACAGCAATAATCACATCCATCATTACTACAGGTATCTGCTTAAATCGAACTTCTTGCCCTAATAACTCAAATAGTTTTTCACCCTGCTCGCGCGGCGTTATCGCAGCACCCGGGCCGCCTATCGGCAAAATATGATTGTGGCGAGTTTGATCGTGAATGCAGCCTGTAATGTAATCGCCTAGGTCATTGTCACTAATAGGCTTGCAAGCCGTGAGCGTCCCATCGCCAAATAATAGAAAAGGTTTCCCTTTTTTTACTCGCTCTAATTGCCCCGACAGTGATTTAAAAAAAGCCGTAGGCCGAACAATGGAGTAGGTCATGCCAGACTGAACCAACGCTTTTTCAAACGCTAGCTTGGCATGTTGAAATGCAAGCAAAGGCTTTTGCACACAGATCGCTGACAACAAAATAAAGTGATTCACACCCGCTTGCTTAGCAGCTTCCAGTACGTGCATATGCGCTTGATGATCGATCGCCCACGCATCTTTGGGATTACCTGTACGCGAGGCCAAGCAAGACACCAGTACATCAAAGCGCTCACCTTTAAAACCCTGATCTTTTAGTGATATCGGATTACTCACATCACCATAGCGAATGGATGCACCGTCGAATAACGTAGTTGTCTGCTCTGGCAGTAAAGCTCCACCGGCACCAGCACACTGACGCACAAAGCAAATAACTTCAAACCCCTGATTGAGCAACGCACGAACAGTCGCACGGCCTATCGTTCCCGTTGCGCCTATAACGAAGACACGTTTGCGTGAACCCGCGATCGTGTTTGCAACCGATATATCAGCGCGAGGAAGTGTCATGATGTGCAATAAAAAATGAACTACTATTAGCGACGAAAATCAATCCGAGTTTGCTATTTTTATACAGGATGAATACACCATTTAAAGCCATGATTTACCTTCTGATTGCTGGCATTGTAGCGTGTGGCTACTGGGTATGGACACCCGACAAAGACACTGCACTACTTAGGGACAAGTATGCGCAAGCACCGAGCGCTTTTATAAAAATTGCGGGCACTAATGTTCACTATCGCGATAGTGGTTCAAAAACTGCGCCAGCGCTGGTTTTTTTGCATGGCTTTGGGTCTAGCCTGCATACGTGGGACGAATGGTCCAAAACCTTAGAGCACAATTATCGAGTGATACGACTCGACTTACCTGGCTTTGGACTAAGTGGCGAGAACGACGACAATGATTTTTCAGATATGCATGACATAGCCGTCATCATGGGATTACTTGATGAGTTAGGCATAAACAAAGCGAGCTTTATTGGCAATTCTCTGGGGGGTAAACTCGCTTGGCGTATTGCATCGACCTACCCAGAACGGGTTGAAAAACTGATACTGATTTCGCCGGATGGATTTGCCAGCGAGGGATTTGACTACGACAAACAACCCAAACCCTCATTCATGCTGAGCGCAATGACCTTGGCACTTCCCAAGCCTCTACTAAAAATGAGTCTGGCGCCGGCCTACGCCGATCCGCATTCACTAACGCCTGCCATGGTTGATCGTTACCATGACTTGATGTGTGCGCCTGGTGTTAGAAAAAGTGTCGTAGCTAGATTTAATCAAACACTGCTGAAAGATCCTGTGCCGCTACTGCAAAAAATTCAGGCGGACACCTTATTGATGTGGGGAGAGCGTGATGCAATGATTCCTGTTGCGAATGCATCGGACTATATCAAGGCCATACCGAGCAGCCACTTGATTGTGTTACCCAATGTTGGCCATCTACCGCAAGAAGAGCAACCCCTATTAGGTTTAGTAGCTTTGCAAAAATTTTTACACTAGGAACTCGAGTTGATACATTGAGTACATTCAGTAAATTCAGTGTGTCTAGACCTTCACTGAGCGTCGACGGGTGTGGCGCTCGACGATACAAATTTCATGGGCCATGAAACCCACAACCATATCAACATAATTCCAGCGCAGGCTAAAAATAATCCAGGTAGGCCTATCGAACGACTGATCACGCCACCTAATGCCCCACCCGCAAAGATGCCCAATGACTGCAGTGTGTTGTAAACACCGAGGACGGCGCCTCGCGATTCGGGTGCGGCCATGCGGGATGCCAAGCTTGGCTGACTGGCCTCAAGAATATTGAAGCCACTAAAAAATAAAAATATGAGGCTACCAAGAGCCCACACATCGGGCGTGGTTTGCGATAAATAGTACATACCTATCAACACAACAACAACACATACGATCGACGATAAAAACAAAGGTTTTAATTTGCCGCGTCGCTCTAATCGAAAAAGCGTGAGCCCCATAAATACAAAGGACAAGAGCACAGCCGGCAGATAAACCCATCCATGATCTTTGTTGCTAACACCTGCTTGCGTTAGCAGGCTGGGAATACCCACCCACATAGCTAACTGCACGGCATACAGTACGAATACACCAAAATCCAGACGCAATAAATCGGATTGAGTTAGGGTCGTGCGAAGCTGCGCAAATGTTTGGCGCGATGAGGTCTTTTCTATCGCCACTTCCTGCGGCGTCCAATACGCGATGATGAGTATGCCTAACAGCGCCATAACTGCACTGATAGCGAAGATTCCATTCAGACCAAAGCTTGCTGCCAGTAGCGGACCAATAATAAGAGACAAGGCGAACATCAAGCCTATGCTCCCTCCTATTAGAGCCATACCTTTAGTTCTGACGTGATCACGTGTTTGATCAGCCAATAAGGCTGTAACAGCTGCCGATATTGCGCCACCACCTTGTATCGCGCGTCCCAGTGCTAGTTCGGTCACGCTGGTTGCGCACGCAGCGACAATACTTCCCACGCCAAGCAACAACAAACCAAACACAATCACACGCTTGCGGCCAAATTTATCTGCGGCCAAACCAAAAGGTATTTGTAGCACTGCCTGCACTAATCCATACATACCCATAGCCAAACCCACACTCGATGGGTCATCACCGCCCGGATACTGACGTGCTTCCATAATAAAAACCGGTAGCACCATAAATAAGCCGAGCATGCGCATCGAATAAATCGTTGCCAGAGAAAAGCATGAACGCTTTTCATCCGAGCTTAGTGTTGAATTTGTCGCTGAATTTGCTGCTGAATTTTCCGGGTTAGACATGATGTGAGCTGTGCGGGATATCGTGATCATCTGCTAGTGAAAAGCGGAGGCAAATGAACGTGTATTTTCGAGTGAAAGAATCAGACGCAGAGAGTGATTCCCATTCTAAGGGCAAGCACCTGCGCGCAAAGGGCAGAGATTACCATGGCGGGAGCAAAAACTAATCGAACTGAAAAGTCCGATTAGCGTGGGTGCTATACCCAAAGGTCAGGCTGAAAACAAGGTTTGCGCTAATTCAACGGCGGTCGCCGCATCGCTTGCAGCACCATCGGCGCCGACTTCTTTGTACAAATCGGGAGACACGGCTAGTAAGGGCCCGCCAATCAAGATCTTCGCACTGCGATTGGCTGACGATAACCGAATGTGTCGAATGGTATCCGTCAAGGATTCGACATGAGCTTCAATCCCCACCGACAAACCGATCACATCAAACCAATCTTTTTCAACGGCGGCTAGAAGCACAGATTCCGACGAGCCTAGCTCCATCCAAACTTGCCATCCTTCGCGTCGGAAAAATTCAGAAACCATCAACACACCAAAGGTGTGCTGAGAGCCAGGAACGGGCGCAAATAATGCGCGCATACCGTCCATCGCTACTTTACGCTGTTGCTGAAATTCAGAACCTAAGCGCAAGGTCATTTGCTGCATCCTGACTAAACCTATCGTCACCTGGGTAAAGTCACATATGTCGTCTTCCCAGAGATACCCTAAATGCCGAGCAGCAGGTGCCAGCAAATGCAAAAATATGGCGTCAGAGGCCAATCCTTCAGCAATCAATGACTGCACAAACGTATCAGGTGCATCCGCATCCGATTCGATACACAGCTGCGCAAAGCGAGCGATTTCTTCTTGCGTGGGCAAGTTAGTTCTTACTCTATCCGTAGAAAAAAACGGCGAGGCAGATTCATTCACCTTTAACAAATTAGGAATGATTTGCGATTCGAGAATTTCCATCAAAGACGCTTGGCAAGAATCTTTGCTGTTTTTATTTTCGGAATAGCGAGAAGACCTCGTCGTGTCATTGGATGCCTCATCCGCTGACATAAACCAGAGCTTTTTCTTTGGAATTACTGAACGAACTGCTGCAAGTAGATTCAAGTACATGAGTCGTCTCCCCTCGAACCTCGGACTGCCTATCGCAAGTCACCATTATTTAAATGGCATTTTTAATAATTTTTTGCGATTGCTTAGTTACAACCTAATAAAAATAGCAGAAGTTATTAGGGAAGTAAAAAGAACTTTGAGCGGCTTGATATTCACTTCAGAGGGGCGCGGTTTTTACATGACTCAAGAGTATTATTGGTCGCGTAAAGTGGGAACGAGAGGGGTAAGTCGAGTCACCGAGTGCTTCAGCATGGGTGACTCGACTTAAAAAAAACAACTACAAAAAAATACGTTGGCGAAAACAAAACAACTTACTCTTCGTAGACACCTTCCAAACGATCTTCCAAATCTTCCTCTGCACGCTTGAGTTGCGCGAGCGTCGCTTCGTCAGGCTTCCAGAAGTCGCGATTCGATGCTTCCAGCAAGCGACTAGCAACGCGTGCAGCAGCGGATGGGTTGAGTTTAGCCATACGCTCACGCATTTCTGGGTCGAGCATGAAGGTTTCGGTTAACTTTTGATAGACCCACGGTTGTACCTGCCCCGTCGTGGCCGACCAGCCCATGGTGTTGGTCACATGCAGTTCTATTTGACGTACACCTTCGTAACCGTTTTTCAATAAGCCTTCATACCATTTTGGATTCAGCATGCGCGTGCGTGTTTCAAGCGCGACTTGTTCAGTCAAAGTACGAACAGTTCCACTGCCCTTAGTTTGATCACTGATGTAAACCGGTGCTACCGGAGCATCCGGTCCTTTGGCGCGCTTAACAGCACGACTAATACCACCGAGGGTATCGAAATAGGTATCGATCGTGGTCACACCCAATTCAACCGAATCGAGATTTTGATACGCTAGATCGACACCAGACAACACGCTCTTGAGCAACGCTGTTTGTTGCACAGGTCGGCCATTCACACCATACGCAAAACCCTTGCGCTTCGTGTAGGTCTCGGCCAGTTCATCTTCATCATCCCAGCGGCTGTTGTCGATCAACTGACTGACATTCGAGCCATACGCGCCTTCCGCATTACCAAATACGCGTAGCGCTGCTGTTTCAAGATCACAGCCGTGTTCGGCTTGATGAGCCAGCGCATGCTTACGTATGTAATTCATCTCAAGCGGTTCATCAGCGGAAGCGGCCAGAAATGCAGCTTCAGCAAGTAACTTAATTTGCAGAGGTAGCAAGTCGCGGAAAATTCCTGACAAGGTAATCATCACATCGATTCGTGGACGCCCCACTTCGTCGAGTGAGAGTAATTCTGCGCCAGCCATACGACCATAACTATCGAAACGTGGTTTCGCACCCATCAGCGCTAAGGCTTGCGCGATAGGAGCACCTTCATTTTTCAAATTATCGGTACCCCACAACACCATGGCAATTGTCTCTGGACATTGATTACCATCGTTCATATGGCGCTTCAGCAAGGTTTCAGCCATGCGCTTACCATCTTTAACTGCGAATGCACTCGGCAAACGGAAAGGATCAAACCCATGCAGATTACGACCGGTTGGCAAAATTTCTGGCGTACGAATCAAATCACCACCTGGAGCAGGACGTACATAGCGACCATCTAAAGCATGAAGAATTCCGTTGATCTCATTGTCTTCACACATCAACTTATCGATAGCAGCGAGTGAGGTCATCAGTTCAGCATGCTCAGGCGGTATGACAGCCGATGTGCTCTCGGTCAGCATCGCTTGAATCATCGTGCGAAGTTCGGGTGATGGCTGAACTCCATGCGATGCATCAGCAACCGATAACAGCATCTCGGTACGCTCTGACACAGACATCGGACGACCAATGACATGCAAGCCTTCAGGGATTAGTGTGTATTCAAATTCCAATACATCGTTGTACAGCTTCTGCATTTTTTCTTCTGCATCGTCACCCCAAGCTGGCTCCATGGCAGCCAACTCAAGCTCGGCCGCCTGCGTCTGCACTAAGACAGTTAACTCTGGGCGCTCAGATTCTGATTCAGGATCGAGTCCACGCAGACGTTCAAGCGACGCTTTTAAATCGACTAAGCCGCTGTACAAACCCGCTTGCGCAATCGGGGGCGTGAGATAACTAATCAGCGTGGCCGCAGCACGGCGCTTAGCAATCATGCCTTCCGAAGGATTGTTTGATGCATACAAATAGAAGTTAGGCAGATCACCGATCAAGCGATCAGGCCAGCAATCGCCGGACATTCCTGTCTGTTTACCCGGCATGAATTCAAGCGCGCCATGGGTACCAAAATGAAGAACTGCCGCCGCGCCAAAATCTTCGCGTAAGTAACGATAGAACGCAGAAAATGCATGCGTAGGAGCAAAGCCCTTCTCGTATAACAAACGCATTGGATCACCCTCGTGACCGAAGGCTGGCTGAATACCCACCAAGACATTACCGAATTGAGCACCCAACACAAAAATTGAACGACCATCACTTTGCTGCTGGCCTGGGGCTGGGCCCCAATGCGCTTCAATTTCTTTTAACCAGCGCTCACGGCGCACATGATCATCCGCTGAAATGGTGGTGTGCACATTCGCCATCGCACCGTACTGCTCTGCGTTACCTTTGATAACGCGTTCACGCAAATCATCCACGCTCGCCGGCATATCTATCGTGTAGCCTGCTTCCTTCATCGATGCGAGCAGATTGAACATCGATTCAAATACCGATAGGAAAGCAGCCGTTCCCGTAGCACCTGCGTTCGGTGGGAAATTAAAAACAACCGCCGCAATTTTTTTCTGCGCGCGCTCAGCACGACGCAAATCAATTAATTTACCAACGCGTGAGGCCAACATATCAGCGCGCTCAATACAGACCTGCATGTCATGCTCATTTTCAGACGCTGGAAACACGCAGCGTCGACTACAGCCAGTGCAGTGATCACCCGCACCTGTACTGCGACCACCAAATACGATAGGGCCGGTTGATCCATCCAACTCGGGAATCGCCACCATCATCGTGGCTTCGACGGGCATCAAGCCGCGATCATTTGCACCCCAACGCTCAAGCGTTTGAAACTCAACCGGCATCACCGACAAATAATTCACATCGAGCTTAGCGAGTATTTCTTCTGCTGCTTTTGAATCGTTATAAGCGGGGCCGCCCACCATAGAAAAACCTGTCAGCGAGATGATGGCATCCACTGTCGCATGACCGTCTTTCATAAAGAATTTTTCAACAGCAGGTCGAGCATCAAGACCGGTAGCAAATGCCGGCACCACGCGCATACCACGTGCTTCGAGAGCAGTAATCACACCGTTGTAGTGCGCAGCGTTACCAGCCACTAAATACGAACGCATCAATAACAGACCGACCGTGCCGCGCTTACCTGTTTTAGCAACCGCGGGAAGATCCGTCACTAACTCAGACATGCCTTTGGTTTGAGCACTAGCCTTCATGTTCTGATGGTAGATACCCACTTCCGGATACTCCACCGGCGGCTGCACCTTGTAGATGCCACGCAAACTACGACGAGGACCATCCGCATAGTTATCCAGCAGCATGCCTATCATGCTGGTGATGTTTTCCTCTGAACCCGCAAGCCAATACTGAAGAACTAAAAAGTAGATACGAAGATCTTGTGCCATGCCAGGAATAAAGCGCAGAATTTTTGGCAATTGGCGCACGATTTTCATTTGCTTGGCTCCAGCCATACCCGGCTTTTTACTTTCGCCGGGTTTGGTGTTACCGCGCAGTCGCTTAAGTAAGGCCATCGGGCCACTGACTTTGCCATCCATGGTGAATTTACCCATGCGTGTTAATCGCATGACTTCACCTGCGGACATCGTGCAAATCATTGCATCGCATTGATCTCGGCGGGCCGTTAACGCAGGTAGCACAGGCAGAAAATGCTCTTCCAAGAAAAGCATGGACGCAATCACGATATCGCCTTGGTCAATATCGTCAATACATCGCTGAAGGGCACTCGGACTGTTACCCCATTCGGATGCCGCATGAACCGTTAGCTTCAAGCCCGGGAAGGTACGCGACAAAGCACTTTGAGCGCGAATCGTCGCACTCGCCAGGTGACTATCCATAGTCACAATGACGACGCGGGCGCTAGGAAGCTCGGTACGCGTTTTTCCAGCAAAACTTTGCTTGAACATTAATCAGGCCTCTATTTTTGGTGAAGACAGATTGATAGAGCAGTCACATATTTAGATGTTTTTATGACCACAAAAACTATTAGCAATGTCGCTACACCCTCGCAAATCCCAAATGAAATTCGCTCTAAGACCCTAAGCTAATGGGTATTTTTATAAGTGTCAAGTTATCTTGACGTCAGACAAATCGTACACTAAGATTATTTTAGTTAGCACCCTGATTTAGTATTTTTTTATTAATTAAATCGGTGGTGTATGACGACCGCTTTTTGGCATGTTGGCAGTCGAAACTAGGCCAGTGCGGCCTTATCAGTAGCATCAGAGGAAGTGAAACACGAAATCCAACGGAGATTTCGTTGAATAGAACAAAACCGGTCGAAACGAACCGGAGGAGGCAAGGCATGAATTGGGATCTGGGGATTTTAAAGAAATCTAAATTTCTTATTGAACAATTAAGTTCATGGCCCACTAAGGGGAACTCAAAATTAGAAAATTCGCAACAAACATCTTCACTGACGAGCGATGACCCTCTTTACGGCAAAGACACCCTGCTGGAAATCCTTCAATCGGAAATCATTCCAAGCTTGGTCGCATCCAAAGGTAAAGAGTCGTGCTTTTCAGCTGGAGACGAAATGAGCGAATACGCACCCAGCGCTGAGCAGGTCTATGACTTTTCGATGCTCTGCCTTAATTCCGATTTAAGCAAAGCTGAAGCATTTGTTCAGGATCTTCTTAATAACGGTAAAAGTACCGAGAGCGTATACCTCAATCTATTTGCACCAGCGGCCAGACAATTAGGGACCTTATGGGAAGAGGATGTCTGTAACTTCATTCAAGTCACGATTGGCTTGGTGCAGCTACAAACCATCACTCGTAAGCTCGGCCATTCATTTAATGAAAAGCGCACCTTTGGCGCTCGCGGTGAAAAAGCCTTGTTCGCTCCCTCACCCGGATCTCAACATACCTTCGGTGCATTGATGGTGTCCGAATTTTTCCGCAAAGAGGGATGGCAAGTCTGGTTAGAACTCGGACCCGCCGAATCTGATTTATTGACCACCATTGCAGACGAATGGTTTGACGTTATCGGCCTATCGATAGGCAGTGATGCAGAACTGGACGACCTGTCTGGTTTGATCGGTCGCATTCGCGAAGTATCCAACAACCCCTCGGTGTTCGTGATGATCGGAGGAGCGGCCATTTATGGACGCACTGATCTCAGCAATAGATTCGGTGCTGATGCCTTTGCTGCTGATGCAGCCAGTGCGCTAGAACTCGCTAGAGAACTGCTGGCAACGACTGCCTAGGTAAACCAACCGATCTGCATAGCTTGACACCTGGAGTTGCCACGCTTTGTTTTAATTCCACGGATCGATAACCACTATCCCGCACCCAGCGAAATCAGCCGTGTTTCGGGTCGCCACTGCAGCACCATTCGCACCAGCGATAGCGGCAATCTGACAATCGAATTGACTGATAGGTCGTCCAGCCGCTCGGCGGTTTGCAGAGATTGTCGCGTAAACACTGGCAGCGGCTCTATCAAAAGCTAAGATTCGATCTCGGAAATCTTCTTCAAGAATCCCTGCTATCGTTTTAGTAAGTGCCGTGCGCCGTTTTCCCGGCGGGAGTATCGCAACACCGTATCGAAGTTCTGCTTCTCCCACTGAAGTGAAATACACAGACGCGCCGTCCTGTGCCGACAGCCATGCCTCTACCTGCGCAGCAGGAACTGCACGTAAAAGTTCAGAGACAACATTAGTGTCGAGTACTATCAAGAGCCTTCCCCGCCAAGAGGTGGTGGCTCGCGCATCGCCTCACGGCTGGGCAGTTCAACATCGATGCGATCAGCGGGTGCCACTCGAGCGCGGATCGCGGCAGCAAGGTTGAGAGGTGGAGCAATCTCCCCCGTGCCCCTTCGCAAAATATCCCGCGCCTCTTCCTCCATCGAGTGCCCATTTTCGGCGGCTCGCACCCTCAGGCGCTGCTTGATATCGTCGTCAAGGTTACGAATCGTTATGCTAGCCATGGCGAGACCTCTTTAGTACGAGAATACCTAGAGTGTAATCATTGATTGCAATGAAATCAATGATTCTTACTGAGTAGCTTTTTCTGTTATCGAGTTTATCCTTAGAAAAATGCCGTTATTCACCGCATTTTTTGCGGAGAATGTATTGCGAATGCGGAGAATCCGGCCCATAATCTCCGCATGAAAAGCGGTGATTACAACTACATCTGGCAATCTCATGATTGGCCCAACTGGCAATTTGATCTTGCTGCGCTTGCAGAATCTATTGCGTCGGTCAGCCGCGCTCAGGGAATCTTGATAGGACGTTTGGCCGATGCCGGTATACCCATGCGTGACCAAGCTAGTCTGTCCGCACTCACCGAAGATGTCATCAAGACTAGCGAGATAGAAGGTGAAATACTCAACCATGCCTCGGTTCGATCATCCATCGCGAGTCGCTTGGGAGTGGATATCGGAACTCTCGTTCCGGTAGATCGTGATGTTGAAGGCGTTGTCGACATGGTGCTTGATGCCACCGCCCGTTGTCACGACACTGTTTCTAT
>Ga0209033_1001748_pt1 | contig 12435 bp, 7 predicted proteins | sample LauGreFa1BDMLBDN_2_FD_188218 | JGI IMG/M metagenome (GOLD analysis project Ga0209033, IMG submission 188218) | Freshwater lake microbial communities from Lake Michigan, USA - Fa13.BD.MLB.DN (SPAdes) (version 2) | ecosystem: Environmental > Aquatic > Freshwater > Lake | place: Lake Michigan, USA...
GCACCAGCTTGCTCGTCAAGCAGGAGGGTACTCTGGTCCTCACGCTCACACTCGACCCGGTCAGTGCTGCCTACACGGTGGTGCAAAATGCTGCCATTTTGCATGCATCAGGTCTGGATGAAAACAGCCAGGCCTTCACCATCAATTACAACGTACTGGACAACGACGCTGACCCAGCCATCGGTCAGTTCTACATCACCGTGAATGACGACACGCCAGTGGTCACACAATTGAACGATGTCTGGTTCCAGAACACGGACAACCCTGTTCCTGGTGGTGACAGCCAATTTTCGTACTCCATTGGAGCTGACAAACGATCGACATTCAGCAATGTGGATTCCGACTTTTCCATGTTCAGTCTGAAAGGTGAAGTGGGGATCAATTCCATCACCAATACCCACATCACATGGAATTCCGAGGACACCACATCAGCCGTATTTCGATTTGATTTCGATTACCAACCCAACGAAGCCTCGCCCAGTACGGCGCATGCCATGGGCACGCTGATGTTTGACAAGGCAGAGGGCACTTACCACATCAATCTGGACCAATACATCGAGGGATTCAATATCCTCACCACATCATCGGCACTGTCGATCACCGGGTACGAATCCAACTCGACGCAGGTCGACAAGACGCAGCCTGCGGTCAGCGTGGCTCAACTGAGTGATGGTGCTTTTGTTCAATTCACCAGCGTGTCTGAACCAGGAGGAGGCACCGGCAGTAGCAATTTACAGGTCAATGGGGTAGATGCTGACAGTAACCACTGGGCCGCTGGCGAGTTGTTTTCTCAGTCAACAGGCTGGGTCAGCATCTCCAACCTGTCTGACGGCGTGAATGGCGATACGATGCAAAAAGGCGAGGTGTTGAATTTGAGTCTCTTTGACTTCAACCCCTACGGCAACCTCAGCGCGTCGCCCAATGCAGGTGCCAGTGGCATGTTCCTCAAGTTCGATGGCATTGGTTCAGAGGATCTGGTGGTGGTGTTGAAATTGGTGGATACTGAGACGCTCGCGCATACCACCCGGGCCTTGATCGTGGATAACACTGACATTTTGAAGCTCGGCAACGTGTTGACCCCTGACTATCACATCGTTTTGGATAACAACGACGGAGCGGTCATCATCGAAAGCAATGACTTCAACGGGGCAGGCGAGCACTTTGTCATGACAGGGGCGCAAATCCTGACGTCAACTGAGGGAATCACCGGTTCGGCACTGAATTTCAATTCACAAACAGGGTTGTCTGGCGCCAGTACAACAGCGCAGTCTTTTGGTGCCACGACAACGGACGGCGATGTCATCAAAATCTCTGATATCGGCATCATGACCAACCAGACCTCGACCTTGGATTCGCATCTTGAATTTAAATTTGCCATCAAAGATGCCGACCTGGACGCCTCGCCCACGCAAACCTTGAATGCCTACATAGCAGGGAGTGATATCAATCCACTCGAATCTTTGATGTAACCCTGACATCACAGGGTTGAACCCCTGTGTTCGAGAGCGGCCATTGGGCCGCTCTTTTTTTGACAGAAATGGGTAGATCTGCTCATTGATTCCGGGAATATCGCTCAGCCTTCTTTGCTTTTAAGCTCACTCGGGTTGTCACCACGTGGGTGGCTTTGCGTAGAGGAATCAAAACTGCTGTGAACTATTCTTTCCGACCCCCACTGAAACACTGTGCTGCAATTTTCTTCACCAGCGTGATGCTGACAAGCGCGCTTGCACAAAACCTGCCAGAGACTGTTTACAAGGTGCTAGAGCGGTATCCCGCTGTAGGGGCCTCGATGGCTCGAGTCGAATCGGCACAGGCTGACATTCAACGGGCTCGAGGCGCACATTGGCCGCAGCTGTCCTGGTCTGGCACCTACAGCCAATACCACGAGAGCAACTTGGTGAATCACTGGATCCAGTCCCCTACCGTGAATCTGAATCTGTGGTCTGGACGAAAGATTCAGTCAGACGTTGAGCGCGCTCAGGCCACCACGCAAGCACGCCGCGAGCAACACCGGATGACGCGGGACGATATCAGCTTGTTGGCCACTGAAAGCTATCTGGGCTGGGCGCTTCAGAAAAATCTGGTTGCATTGGCCATGGCCAATTTGGCGACCCACCAGAAAATACTCTCTGACTATCAGGCCATCGTACAGATTGATCCTGGCCGTCGAATTGACATGAACCAGGCGCAGGTTCGGCACGACAACGCGAACTTGTCACTGATACAACGGCAATCAGACCTCAGAAATGCCGAGCTTCGTCTCAAACGTTTGCTGCTGGCTGATCTTCCCGAGGAGCCAGGCGGACTGGATGACTTGAAGGACATCATTCCCACCACCGTGAACGATGCATTGGCGAGTCTCAATAACAATCACCCCGTCATGGCCAATTGGAACGCGCAGCTGGCAGCAGCACGTGCTGGTGTTAGTTATGCAAAGTCACAGTATTCACCCACTGCGCAAGTGAATTACGGTCGACAAACCTACCCAGGAATCGCCCAAGGCGTCTATGTCACGCAATTGATTGTGAGCGTACCTATTTGGGATGGGGGTGCAACCATCGGAGCAGTGAAAACAGCCCAAGCGAATCTAGACGCCATTGAGTTCAGTCTGGAGGAAGCCCGGTTGGTTCTGAGCGAAAAAATTCATTCGGTCTGGACGGAATGGAAATCTTCGACCGATCGGCATCAACTCAGTCAGGTTCAGATCAACACGGGAAAAAATCTGGTGGACGGCTACTGGTTGCAGTTCAGGGTGGGCCGGCGCACGCTGTTGGATTTGCTGAACGTGCAAAGTGATCTGTACAACTACCAGATCAATGACGCCATGGCACAACATGAAATTCGAATGGGACAAGCACGACTGTTGGCTGCTATGGGGTCGTTGGCCCAAACCTATGACCGAGCGGCACTCAGCCCTCAAAAATCAGCCAACTTATCTTCAGAGAACCCGGTGGGACACCCATGACTTCAGCGGCAACCTCTGTGGATGATCCGTTGTTGATATGCCTCGCACTCATGTCTAGATTGGTAGGACAGGAAACGCACGTCAACACACTGAGAGCCGGATTTGCCGTGGACAATCATGGGCATATCCCTGATGACGCCTACCCCGACGTAGCCCGCCAACATGGCATGCAGGCGCAATGGGCTCGCATAGGTCTGGAGCAAATACCTCCTTATGCCTACCCAGTGATTTTGAAGCTGCGCCATGGACAAAGTTGTGTGCTGCTATCCGTGCAAGAGACGATGGCGGAGGTGTTGCGTCCCCAGACGGGTCATGAGGAAGTCATGGTGCCGATGCATGAACTGGCTCAGGAGTATCTGGGCAAGTGCTTGATGGTGAGTGCCTTGCCCACACGGAGTGAAGGTCAACTGGTCTCTTACAAAGGGGAAGCCTTTCATTGGTTTTGGGGAACCCTGTGGCGCTTCAAGGGTTTCTATCTGGAATCCATGCTGGCTACCGTGGTGGCCAACTTGCTGACGCTGTCGCTGGTGTTTTTCACGCTGAATGTGTATGACCGGGTAGTCCCCACGCTGGCATACACCTCGCTCTGGACGTTGGCCATTGGCACTTCAGTAGCGATCTTCTTTGAATTTCTGATGCGTTGGGTCAAAGCCCGTCTGGTGGACCTGGGGGGGCGAAAAGCAGACATTGTGCTCAACGCTGCACTCTTGCGAGAAATCATGTCGATTCGTCTTGAAAATCGACCGCAATCCATCGGAATATTTGCCAGTTCCATGCGGGACTTTGAGGCGCTACGGGATTTCTTTTCGTCGGCATCGTTGGTGTTGATCGCTGATCTACCGTTCTTGTTGCTATTTTTGGTGGTGATCGGTTTGATGGGGGGGCCATTGGTGTGGGTGCCGGCCACCGCAGTCCCCTTGCTGATCTTGGTAGGTTTGTGGGCACAACGTCCTTTGATGCGAGCCATGCGGCGCAACATGAAAGAAACAGGCGAAAAGCAGAGTGTGCTGGTGGAGTCGTTGATGAATCTGGAAATTCTCAAGGCGCATAACGCAGAAGGGTATTTGCAAAAGCGCTGGGAGCAAGCCAACGCAGCCACCTCGGAGTCGTTCAAAGAGATTCGTTCGTTGACCAACCTGATGCTGGGCATCACCACCTGGACGGGACAAATGGTGTCCGTGGCGATGGTGGTCATGGGGGTCTATTTGATTGGCAGCCAACAGTTAACCTTGGGCGCCTTGATTGCCTGTGTGATCTTGGCCAGTCGTGTGATCAGCCCCTTGGGGAGCATCATGGGGCTGGCGGCTCGTTATCAACAGGCGCGTTCCTCGCTGGATACCCTCAATGGCTTGATGCAGCGACCTCGTGATCGTCATAGTCATCGCCGTTATTTGGTGCCCGAGACAATTGTGGGCAATCTGCGTGCTGCCGATGTCAGCTTCACCTACCCGGGTGAAAGTCATCATCAAGTGCTGCAACACATCCATCTGAGCCTGACAGCCGGTGAGCATATGGCAGTTTTGGGCAAGGTGGGCAGTGGGAAAAGCACGCTTCTTCGGCTTCTTGCAGGCCTCTACACCCCTCAAAGCGGCCATGTATTTATCGACGATATTGACCGTGCCCAAATCGATCCGGCCGAGTTGCGCAGCAAGATCGGATACCTCGGTCAAGAGGCACAACTCTTCATGGGAACCTTGCGAGAAAACTTGGTCTTGAATGACAGTTGGATCAGCGACGAGACCTTGATCTCCGTCCTGAAGAAGCTGGACCTGTACAGCTTGGTCACCCATCATCCCAAGGGTCTGGACATGTCGTTGACTGAAGCCGGTGGCGGTTTGTCAGGTGGACAGCGCCAATTGCTGGCGGTTGCTCGCTTGATGGTGCGAGAGCCCCGATTGGTCTTCATGGACGAGCCGACCTCCCTCATGGATCAGGGCACTGAAAACAAGGTGATCGAGGTGCTGGGCGAATGGCTGAACGGCAGAACTCTGGTGCTGGTAACGCACAGATTGCAGTTGCTGACCTGGGTGAACAAGATCCTGGTGCTCGATCAGGGCAACACCGTTGCGATGGGGCCTCGTGATCAGGTGTTGCGTCAATTGGTGCAAGGTATTCCCAAAAGCCCCTCCGTCTCCAAGCCCGCTTCGCCAAGCACCACGCCATCGTCCCAAGAATCACTCAAGGATGTCGCTCAGGCAGCTTGACCACGGACTTCCACCATGAACTCACGATCGCTTGCACCGCTTCCATCCTTGGCTGTTCTTCACGCCCAAACGCTTGAAGATCAAGAGCGGCGAACCAGCCGATGGTTGATCGTGATCATTGGACTGGTGGTGGTGGCTGGGGTGGTCTGGGCTGCATTCTTCAAAATTGAAGAGGTGACCAAAGGTGTGGGCAAGGTGATTCCAGTCAGCCGAGAGCAGGTGATCCAAAGCCTGGATCCTGGGGTGTTGGCCGATATGCATGTCCGCGAGGGCGATCATGTCACCAAAGGGCAAGTTCTGCTACGTATTGACGATGCACGCTCAGGCTCGGTGTATCGCGAGGCACAAGAAAAGTGGATGGCCTTGTCAGCGCAGGCCGCTCGGCTGCGCGCGGAGGCCTATGGTGCGAGCATGAATTACCCTCCATGGGTCACGCAACGCCCTGAATTGGTCAAGCGCGAATCATTGATCTACCAATCCAGACGGCAAGCCCTGGAAGAAGAACTGCTGTCCATGAAGGAGTCCATGACGCAAATTCAACGCGAGATCGCCATCACCGAACCTCTGGTGGCGCAAGGGGTTTTGTCTGAAGTCGAATTGCTGCGGTTGCGAAGGCAGCAAGCTGACCTGCAAACCAGCTTGTCCGAGCGAAAAAATCGATATGCCACCGAGGCCAGTACTGAACTGTCCCGAATTGAATCCGAGCTGGCTCAGACACGTGAAAATTCTCGTGCGCGCGAAGATGCTTTCAGACGGACGGTGATCCGCGCGCCGATGGACGGCATTGTGAAGAACGTGCAAGTGACCACCCTGGGTGCAGTGGTGTCGTCAGGCCAGAACATCATGGAAATTGTCCCCGTGCAAGATGCCATGTTGGTTGAGGCGTATGTCAAACCATCAGAAATAGCGTTCCTGGAGGTCAATCAGCCTGCCGTGGTCAAGCTGACAGCCTATGAGTTCAGCAAGTATGGTGGGCTGGAGGGGGTTGTCGAGCATCTGAGTCCAGACACCTTGAAGGATGAGAGCAAACCGAGAAAGCCAGGCGAAGCACCGGTTGACCTGGAAGAGGGGTTTTATCGGGTACTCATTCGTGTCACAGACAAGAGCCTGGACCGTCATGGCAAGAAAATTCAGACTTTACCCGGCATGACGGCATCGATTGAGATCAAAACGGGTGAGAAAACCGTGCTGGAATATGTGTGGCGCCCATTGAAAAATCTGTCACAAGCACTGAAAGAGCGTTAAGGCAATGTCTCACACTCGGTGTGATGAATTCAAAGGCCCAGGATGTTGCCTCCCTATGAATTTGTGATCGTGGGGGCCGGGTTGGCAGGCACCACAGCGGCAGAGACCCTTCGGCACGAGGGAGCCCTGGGTCGTATTCTGTTGATTTCAGGCGAAGCGCATTGGCCGTACCAGCGGCCGCCATTGTCCAAGCGATTTTTGACAGAAGTTATCAGCCCAAAGCCTGTAGCGCTGTTAAGCGAGGCGACAGTTCGCGAACTGGACATTGAGTTGAGGTTGTCGACCCGTGTCAGCAGCCTGGATGTCACCGGCCATACCCTGCGCACACAGCAGGGTGAGTCTGTGGGCTACCGAAAATTGCTGATCGCCACAGGCTCAACGCCGGTGCGACTACAGCTACCAGGCGGTCACTTGCCTGGTGTGCACTATCTGCACTCGCTGGCCGATGCGCAGGCCTTGCGAAGCAGTCTGGAGTCGGCGAAGCAGGCGGTGGTCATTGGCGGCAGCTTCATCGGTCTGGAGGTTGCCTCCTCGTTGAAGCGCCGCGGTCTTGGCGTCACGATCCTGGAACGTGATGAGTTGTTTGGACAGTTGAAAACGCCGCTCATCTCAAGTTTTTTCCAGCGTTGTTTCGCCGATCAAGGGGTTGAGGTGCTGGTGGGTGAGATGCCGGTGGCTTTTCGCGGCGATCAGCGGGTTGACGCCGTCATGACCCAAGGCGGTCGTCACTTGCCCTGTGACATGGTCGTGATTGGTGCTGGTGTGGTGCCTGCTACTGATTTTTTGCAAGGCAGTGGCTTGGCGACACATCAAGGCGTCGCTGTCGATCGTTTCTTGCAGTCCCATGACCCCGATGTCTTTGCCGCCGGTGATATGGCGTATTTTTTTGACCCTGTGGTTGGGCATCACCACCGTGTCGAGCATTGGGACAATGCTGTCAAACAAGGCCGCTTGGCTGCACGCAACATGCTGGGCAAGCGACTGCCCTATGAAGAAGTGAGTTACTTTTACAGCCAGATCTTTGACAACAGTTTCAATCTCCTGGGGGAGATTGAAGCTTCCTACGAGCGGATCGACCGAGGTTCCTTGCAGGAGAAGTCGTTTGCTGCCTTTTACTTGAGTGATGATGTGCCACGGGCCTTGTTTTCGCTGGGGCGTCCTACGCAAGAGGCCCGTCTGGTCGAAACGCTCATCAAACATCGTGTCAATTTGAGAGTCAGCAAAGCGACTTTGTCTGATCCGCAGGCTACTTTGCAGAAAATTCCAAACCAGACGCTGCTGATCTTGCAAGGCGGCGGAGCGTTTGGGGCCTTTGAGTGTGGGGCTGTCAAAGCACTGGTTGAGGCTCATATTTGTCCTGACATTGTGGCGGGGGTTTCTATTGGAGCCTTCAATGGCGCCATCATTGCCAGTCATCCTGACCGGCCCGTGGCCGCCTTGGAGGCGTTTTGGCAAGAGTTGTCGACGCCAGGGGCCATGGTTCCCGATGAGTCGATGCGCCGCTTGTTGGCGTCTGGCCAGATTGCCTGGTGGGGGGTGCCGCAGTTTTTCGGACCACGGTGGTTGCAGGTGCCGGCTACGCAGGATCAGTGGCCCCTTCATTGGACCAGTTTGTACGACACGAGTCCGATGCGAAAACTGCTGCTCAAGTACGTGGATTTCGCCCGACTGAAATCCAGTCCCATTCGGTTGTTGGTCAGCGCTGTCGAGATTGAGAGCAGTGAATTGGTACTCTTTGACAGCTATGTCGATGACCTGACTCCCGAGCATATTTTGGCCAGCGGGAGCCTGCCCCCGGCGTTTCCCTGGACCTCCGTGAATGGCCGCCATTATTGGGATGGGGGCATTGTCAGCAACTCGCCGCTTGAGCGTGCGATGGAGCGCTGTGGCTCAGCGGGCAAGCGGGTTTTTATTATTGATCTGTTCCCGGGAGAGAGGAGACTGTTGCCCACCAATCTTCTGGAGGTGATGTCAAGGCGTGACGAAATTGTGTACGCTGAGCGTATCCGCAACGATGTGCAGACTCGGCAAACGGTGCGTGATTTTCAAAGCCTGGTACAGGAACTCATGACCGAACTGCCCTTGGAATCAGCCCAGCGTTTGCGCCATCAACCTCGATTTATTCAGCTGATGGGGGAGGAGGCGCCAACCGTCATCACTCGTATCGTTCGAGAAGGTGGCGAGAACGAGCCGTCCTCGCCTGAATACGATTTTTCAAGTCAAACGATCAAACACTTGATTGAGGCGGGATATCGGATGGGGCGTCTGGCGGTGGCGACGTCTCGCCCATTGACGTAACTGGCGATCATCGACGTGTTTTGTCCTGCATCGAACTGACGTCAAGCTAACCCTGCAATAGTCTAGGAGCCTCAACAGACACGAGGCTATGACAGGAATGGAGACGTGCAATTTCAGCACGAGGGGTTCTCGGTTGAATCGGGTTGCGTCATCTTGTCGGGGCAGGTAGTTTCTCACCGCTAAAGGGGTCAATCATGAAACGTTTACAGGTATTTCTCATCTGGCTGAGCCTGGTCATCACGCCGATAGCCCATGCACAGCTTAACTACGACATGGGAAAGTCGGTCTATCTGGACAACTGTGCCAGCTGCCACGGCGCCACGGGCAAGGGTGATGGGCCCATGAAGGCGTATCTGGTCAAGGCGCCCAGTGACCTCACCACCATCACCCTGCGCAACCACGGGACGTATCCTCACCAGCGTGTCTGGGAGGTGATCGATGGCCGATCCAGTGCCGACCCTGGCCCGCATGGGTCCCGTGAAATGCCTATCTGGGGTAACGAATTCAAGTCACAACAGGAGCGTGCGCCGTGGTGGGGCATGCCCTACGGGGGCATGCACCGGGGTGGTCCTGAATGGCAGGTGAACCAGCGGATCTCGTCGCTGGTGGATTATTTGGCGCGGATGCAGTCGCGCTAATTCGCCAGAGACATCTGGAGTCGTCTCCACCAACAGCCTCCTGTCATTCAAGGAGCGCGACATGGCAGCTCTGTCGGGCTTCAAAGGGGCGGCACAGATCACGTCGCCCCACTTGGCCATCTCTTTTTGCTGTAACACGCTACCCTCAGGAGAATCTGAACAATCCAACGCAGGGACCCCCTGAGTCCTGGGTTGTCAAAACCAGGGTGACAGCACAAGGTGTTCCCCCGGATTGACTTCATACGGGTTCACACCATACTGCTTGAGCGAACAACATTCCTGGGAGTTACACCATGCCACGTCACAATCCGATCGACGATACCGTTCCCCAGCGCATTGCCCGCTACGGTGATCTGGTGCCCTACAAAGACAGCATGAGCCGTTCGGACAACATTCCACCCGAGGCCATGATGATGATGTCCCCAGACAAAGTGATGCCCCTGATGTCACCGCTGGGCTGGGAGGGTCGCAGCAAGATTGCACCGGTCAAGGGTGCGCCAGGGTTGACGATCACCCTGGCCGAGTGCCCACCCGGTGACAGCGCAGGTTTGCACAAGCACACCAACGCCGTGGAAAACTTCTTTTGTGTGCAAGGGGTCTTTGAAATTACCTGGGGTGATGAAGGGCAGTTCTCCACGCAGCTTCATCCGCTGGACTTCATCTCGGTGCCCGCGGGCGTCTACCGCGATTTCAAAAATGTGGGGACCGAGATGGGCCGCCTGTTGGTGATGATCCAGCCGATGCCGGGTGACACGCAAGATGCGGTGTACCACGCAGAGTCCACCGGGCGTGAAATTGTGCAGCGCTGGGGTGAGGACACCTTGCAGGCCATGGCACGCATCGGAATTCGCTTTGGTGAGCCCGCGGCCTGACACGCCGTTCGCGCTGATCAGCCTGCCAGAGAACTGACCCCGCGCGCGGTGATGACCTGCCCCTTGCTGAACGCTTCGTGCTGGGTTTCCACCTTGTCGAGCTCATACAGGTAGTTGACCATCAGGCCGGCCGATTGTTGCAAGCCTTTTTTCGACAGGTCGGCCGCCCAATTGATTTGGTACAGGGTGGCCCCATTGGCCAGGTGGAACTTGGCCACTGAATCCCCACGCCGCTCCTGGGTGTAGTGCATCAAATAAAGGGCACACAGTCGCTTGAGTGCCTCCTGATGCTCAGGCGGGCAGTTGGAGGGGTGCCATCCGTCCTTCAATCGCTCAGACCATTTGCGCTCGCCCAACCGCAGGGTGCTGATGGCCGCATCGAAGCGTTTGAGCTGAGTGGGCGTGGCATCGAAGGTGGTCAGTTGGGCGCCCTGGTCCATCCATTGGGTGAAGCCGGGAATGGGCGAGAGGGTGGAAAACGTTTTCAGTGTGGGAATGTCATCGATCAACTTTTGCGCCACACGTTTGATCAGGAAATTGCCCAGCGACACCCCCTTGAGTCCTGGTTGGCAATTGCTGATGGAATAAAAAATGGCTGTTTTGAAGGTCTTGGGCGCTCCCACGTCGGTTTTCTTGTTGATGAGCACGCCCACATCGGTTGAAATGCTGGGCACCAGGGCGACTTCCACAAAAATCAAAGGCTCGTCGGGTAGCTGTCGATGAAAGAACGCGTAGCAGCGCCGGTCGGGTTGCAAGCGACGGCGCAAATCGTCCCAGCCATCGATGGCATGGACCGATTCATGCTGGATGATTTTCTCCAACAGTTGTGCGGGCGAGTTCCAGGTGATTTCATGCAACTCCAGAAAGCCCGGGTTGAACCAGGAGCTCAGCAGGTGGTGCATGTCTGCATCAATGGCGGTCCAGTGTGGGTGCGAGCCCAACTGAGACAGCAAAGTTTTGCGCATCTCGATGATGGCCAGCGTACCCTTGGGGGCGCGGTTGATGCGGCGCAGCAGCTCCTGGCGGTCTGGTTCCACCACATGAAAAAGACGAACTAGGTTGTCTGCGGACGGATTGGCCAGGTACGCATCAGCCACGGCCTTGACTTGTTGCGGGTCGGGGTTGAACTCTTGACCCAGAAAGTCGAAAAACTCCAACCGAAGTGGTGTGCTAAGCCTCTCGTAATGTTCGATCAACTTGATCGCGATACTTTGCGCATTGGACTCGCCCTGCGCGCCCATCAAGCGCTTGGCAGTTTGTCGCGCGAGCTCCAGAGAGCGCTGTTCGGTGAACCGTTGAAACATCTATGTGCTCCCATGATGATTGCAATACTGGAAAAGTGGGCATTGGGCTTGTCACAGCGTCAGGTTTGAGCCTTGCGGTGCTTGACCCAGCGGGCATTGTCTTCGCCAACAGTTGGCGCCGCACGACGAATTGCTGGGCGCTTGCCGTTGAGCTTGAATGGGGTGGCATGCACAGGCAGCTCTTGTCCTTGCGCGGTGGGGGTGTTGACCAACATATCGCGATCAACAATATAGGGATGCTGCACCAAATCCGATATGTCTAACACCGGACCTGCCGTGATGTCGCGTTCTTCAAAGAAGTCCAGTGCCTCTTGCATAGACAACTGACCAACATGGTTCTGGATCAGAGCATCAAGGGCATCAACGTTGGCAATGCGTGCCTCGTGGGACGAGAAACGCGGATCGTCCATGGCCTCAGGACACCCAATGCCGGCAAACAACCGAGCCAGTGTGCCGTCCATCCCGGCAGAGAGCGCAACCCAGGTGCCATCGCGCGTTTGGTACACATTGCGGGGTGCGTGCGTGGGGCTGCGACTGCCGGCACGCGGATAGACCTGACCGGTCAGGGTGAACTCTGCGGCTTGTGGGCCCAGCATGGCAAAGAGGGGTTCAAAAAGAGAGAGATCCACCTCTTGCACCTCGGGAGCGGTGGTGCGTCGTTGCTGGAGTACCAATGCGTTGGCAATGGCCGCCCCATAAAGACCTGCCACCGTGTCGGCGAGCGCAAAGGGGGGTAACACGGGTGGACGGTCCGAAAAGCCGTTCATCGCGGCAAAGCCGCTGAAGGCTTCAATCAGGGAGCCAAATCCGGGCTTGCCAGCAAAGAGGCCGGTTTGCCCCCAGCCTGAAATACGGATCACCACGAGACGCGGATTGAGCGCTTGAAGCGCGTCTCGTGAGAGCCCCATT
>Ga0209033_1001751_pt1 | contig 12424 bp, 10 predicted proteins | sample LauGreFa1BDMLBDN_2_FD_188218 | JGI IMG/M metagenome (GOLD analysis project Ga0209033, IMG submission 188218) | Freshwater lake microbial communities from Lake Michigan, USA - Fa13.BD.MLB.DN (SPAdes) (version 2) | ecosystem: Environmental > Aquatic > Freshwater > Lake | place: Lake Michigan, USA...
GATTTGAAGTGATGGGTCATCAACCTTTGGTCATTATCGATGGCGCTCATAACCCAGCCGGCGCCGATGTGTGTGCTGCGGTTTTTCTCGAAGACTTCGATCCTGCGGGGCGCCGACTTTTGGTGATTGGTTGTTTGAAGGGGCGCGACCCTTTCGACATGTTGTCGGCCTTGCGGGCCGATGAATTTGATGTCGTGGTGTGCTGCACCGCTCCATCGCCACGCGGGCTGCCTGCCCAAGAGGTTGCCGAGGCGGCGCGCCGATTGGGGTGTGACGAGGTAGTGACCTTGAATACCGTCGAGGTTGCTATTGATCGGGCAATGCAAGAAATTGGGCCCGACGACGCACTGCTCATTACGGGATCGCTCTATGTCGTCGGGGCAGCCCGACCATATTTGCGCCGACTGTTGCCCTAACCCGAACAGCGAGGAGGGGAACTCGGCGGTAGGGTTAGCGACCATGTCTGACCGTACCCTTGTCCTTTTGAAGCCCGATACCGTTGAACGCGGACTGATCGGATCTGTTTTGTCCCGATTTGAAGCCAAAGGTCTCACTGTTGTGGCCCTGGAATTGCGTCAGCTCGACGCCGACACGCTTGCTCGCCACTACGAAGAGCACGTGGGCAAGGGCTTTTATGGCGAATTGGTGACTTTTATGTCCCGTGGACCAGTCGTGGCCTTGGTGCTCGAAAGCCCCGAAAACACCTGGGAAGTTGTCCGCAACATGATGGGTGCCACAAATCCTCGTAACGCCGCTCCTGGCACCATCCGTGGTGACCTCGGCATCTTGTTCACTGAGAACTTGGTGCATGGCAGCGATTCCTTGGCCTCGGCCGAGCGCGAGATCAGTATTTTCTTCCCCAATCTGTAACATTTCGGGGTCCCCTGCTTTTTGGCAGGTGCCGCATGTCGTAGGAGGCTCTGGCCATGGCCCGCAGTAATCCGCTGGCCCTCGGGCGAGATATAGCAATCGACCTTGGAACAGCCAACACGCTGATCTATGTACGAGGTCAAGGCGTTGTCCTCAATGAGCCATCTGTGGTGGCTCTTGACGTATCTGATGGCAAGCCGGTTGCAGTAGGTCACGAGGCCAAACGCATGATGGGACGCACCCCAGGACACATCCGGGCTGTTCGACCACTCAAAGATGGCGTCATTGCCGACTTTGATGTGTGCGAAAAAATGTTGCGCTACTTCATCCAAAAGGTGCATAGCAGTCGTTGGAGCAAGCCGCGCATGTTGATTTGCGTACCATCGGGAATCACTGGTGTTGAACAACGAGCGGTTCAAGATGCGGCTGAATATGCCGGAGCGCGTAAGCCTGTGCACATTATTGAAGAACCAATGGCTGCGGCTATTGGCGCCGATCTGGCGGTGCATGAACCGAGTGGCAACATGATTGTCGATATTGGTGGTGGCACCACCGAAGTCGCCGTTATTTCTCTTGGTGGCATCGTGACTGCGCAGTCATTACGAATTGCGGGCGACGAACTTGATGAGGCTTTATTGGCTTATCTAAAAAAAGAGTTTTCATTGGCAGTTGGTGAGCGCACTGCAGAAGAGATCAAAATTCAAATGGGCTCCGCATGGCCTTTCGAAGAAGAAATGACCGCTGATATTCGTGGTCGTGATCTCATTAGTGGATTGCCACGAACGATTTCGTTGTCAACTGATCAAGTACGTGAAGCGATCGCCGAACCAGTTGCAGCCATTGTTGACGCTGTACGTACGACTCTTGACAAAACTCCACCCGAACTTGCCGCTGACATCATGCACCAAGGAATCACGATCACTGGCGGAGGAGCGCTGCTCGCCGGTATCGATCGTCGCTTGGCGCACGAGACCGGAATGCCAATCAACATTGCCAATGAACCGTTGTATTCGGTCGTCATTGGTTCGGGTCGAGCATTAGAAAATATTGAGATGATGCGCGGTCTCTTATCGCAGAGTGACGACTAGGTCGGGATCGGATCCATGCCGGTTTATTCGGTGAGTCGTCGTCGGGCAATAGCCCTGCTGGCTCTCACATCAATTTTGCTGATCACTCTTGACATACAAGGCAACTCAGTTGTCCGTGGGTTGAGGGGTGTCTTCAGCGCAATTTTTGAACCAGTGCAGAGTTCGGCGCGAGTGATTACGCGGCCACTCGAAAACTCGTGGCGTGGAATCACTCATTACGGTGAACTCGAAGCCGAGAATCAAAGACTTCAGGATCAGCTTGACCAACAAGAGGGGGCGTTTATCGCGGCCCTTGCTACGGCGCGGGACGCCCAAGAGCTATTGGCATTGAACGGGATCGACAACTTGGCGGATATTTCTTCGGTCACTGCGCAAGTGATTGGTGGGACTCCTTCGAATTACTCGCAGACGATCGAAATCAATCAGGGGAGCGATCGAGGCTTGAGAGTAGGTATGCCTGTGGTCAATGCTGCGGGCTTGGTTGGACGGATTACTTGGGTTGACAATGACCGATCGTTGGTCTTGCTCGCGAATGATTCGCTGTATGCGATTCCGGTTCAGGTGGTCAATCAACCCAATCTCGTGCCCGCAACGACAACCACCACAACGACGACGACAAGCACGACGACGACAAGTACGACGACAACGACCTCGAGCACAACAACGACAACCCTTCCGGTAGCGCCGCCCGTCAGCTCGGTTGTCAATCCAAATGGGATCTCAACAACCTCAACGACGACGACAACTGTTGATTTGTCAACCGTTGATTTTGGTGCGTTGGCTCCGACAACTACTGGGGCCATCGTCACGATCGCTCCCGGGACTACTGCGGGAGGTCCCACGACGACCCTCAATCTCGACGATCTTCCTATTGCCGAAACCGGGATCTTTCGTGGTCGTGGAATTGACAATTCGCCAGTTGTTGAGTTCATCGACCAAAACTCTCGGTTTGGAGAAGTCCAAGTTGGTGCGCTGGTGTTTACATCGGGTGGTTCGCAGAGTTTGGCGCCACGAGGAATTGTGGTCGGACGTGTCATCAAGATTGTTGAACGTACTGGTACCTCTGGTGCGGTACTCGAAGTGCGTTTAACTGCCAAGTTGACAGCATTGAACTTTGTGCGTGTTTTGTTGTATCAGCCAGTCGCAACCGGTGCCCCGTGATTGATTTTGTCAACAAGCCCGTCACGCGACTGCTCCTCGTTGGTTTACCCGCATTGGCCTTGCAAACAACGTTTTTCGCCGAAGTAAAGATCTTCGGTGTTGTTCTGCAGATCATGTTGGCACTTTCAATAGCGGCTGGCCTGGCGGGCGGTTCTGAAAATGGGGCGCTTGCTGGATTTGTCTTCGGCTTGATGTTTGATCTTGTCTTAACGAGTCCTCTTGGGCTTTCGGCTTTGGTGTACGGAGCTGCCGGATGGGGAGCTGGATATCTGCACTCACGAGCTCTTGAAAATCCGAAATGGTTAAATGCATTAGTGGTTGGTCTGATGAGTGGACTAGCGACTTTTGTATTGCCGATTGTGGCGAATTGGATTGGTGTCGAGGGGTGGCTGTCATCGCGGCTCACCAAGGTAATCATCGTGGTCGCATTATCGAACGCACTCTTCAGTTTTTTCGTCGTTCCCATTGCTCGTTGGTCACTTGCGATACGACGCAATCAGCGATTAGCGCCGCCGGCCGAGGTCTTTCTCTGATGGCGACACCGCTTCATTCAAAACGTGTGTCAGGCTATTGCAATGGCTTCTGACCGGCGCTCAAGTCGTTTGGCAGCAATCGGTATTGTCGCGATGCTGCTTTTTGGCGCGATGGGTATGCGCATGTGGTTTTTGCAAGTTGTTGACGCTCCTGCTCTTGAACAAAAGGTTCAGTCGAATAAAACGCGCACCCAGAAGTTGTTGCCCGAACGCGGCCGAATCTTCGATCGTTACGGACGGATCATGGCCGACAACGAAAAGATGCTGACGGTGACGGTGGCATGGGAGGCATTGCGCGATCGAGCCGACCGCCTAGAAATCTTTGGCCGACTGGCACCAATTCTGCAAACAACTGTGACCGATTTAGAAACGCGATACGCCGGACCTCTCGGTGCTGACGGGAAACCAAAGGGTTCGAAGTACAGCCCATTACTTCCATTGCCGATCAAAGAAGACGTTGGCGAAGATACTGCGATGTATTTGCTTGAACGCAGCGAAGATTTTCCGGGTATTGATGTCACGAATGAATGGAAGCGGGCTTATCCCTTTGCCCCAGTTGCCTCACATATTGTTGGCTACCTCGGGGCCATCACCGAGAACGACAGTGCTCAATATCTTGACCTTGGGTACAACCTCAATGAACGAGTTGGCCAATTTGGTGTTGAAAAGGTGTACGAGCGTTATCTGCGGGGAACGCCCGGATACGTGAAATACGAGGTCGACTCGCGTGGAGTGATTCTGAAAGTAGTTGAGCGTGTCGAACCAATCCCCGGAAACGATCTTCAACTTTCAGTTGACCTCAACTTGCAGCAATTCGCCGAGCAGGCGCTAGAGACGCAACTTCGTCTGCGTCGTTTTGTCGAAACATGTCAAGCAAAGGATGCAAAGCGCAAGTCGGTCAAGCCACAGTTTCCTGATTGTCAAAACTTGAAAGCTCCCGCAGGTTCAGTGGTCATGATGAACTACTCGACTGGTGAAGTGATGGCTCTGGCGAGTTACCCGACCTTTGACAATCGTTGGTTTAACTCGGGAATTTCGGGTGACAAGTTCTCGGAGATTTTTCCGAAGACCGACGATCCTGACAAATCACTCTTGGTGAATCGGGCGATTCAGGGTCAATACAACTTGGGCTCAAGCTTTAAACCGTTCGTGGCTTTTGCTGCTCTTGATACGGGGCAATTACCGGGTGGCGAAGATTATTACTATCTCGACCAAGGTGAATACACATTGGTCAGTATTGATAAAGAAACATGTCAGATGATCAAGTGCATCTACCGAAATGCGTTGTGTGGCGGTGGCAACTACGCATGTCGTTACGGCAGAGTGAATGTTGAAGACGCGTTGGCAGTTTCTTCTGACACGTTCTTTTACAAGATCGGTGAAGAAATCTTCTCCGAACGTGGTGGTCAGCCAATTTTGCAAGAAGAGGTTCGCAAGTTTGGTTTTGGCAGTTCGACGGGCATCGACCTACCGTTTGAATCGGCAGGTCGCGTGCCAGATAAAGAAAGTAAAAAGAAACTTGTTGAGAGTGGCGTCTTGATGGAAGGTGAAAGCACTAAGTATCTGGTCGGTGACAACGTTCAGTTGTCGGTGGGCCAAGGACTTTTGGCGGCTTCACCGTTGCAGTTAGCGCAAGCGTATGGGGCTCTCGCTAATGGCGGAGACGTCAATCGACCATTGATCGCCTTGGCTTTACTCGAACCAGGAACACCTAATTCTGATCAAGTGGGGGTGGCTGACCTGACGAAAGCGGTCGTGGCATTAAACCTCGGAACTAAAGACACGATTCGTAATTTGAATATTGACCCAGCAGTGCTTGACCCAATTGTGCGTGGATTATCGCGTGTGATCACGGGCCCTGGCGTTGAATACGACTTCTATCACAGCACGACGGGTGAAAGACTTTTCGCAAGCTACCCATATGAAGATTTGCCGATTGCTGGTAAAACTGGGACCGCGCAAGGAGCTGCGAGCTTGCCGTGGAACGACTCATCAGCATTTGCCGCTTTTAGTCTTGATGCCAATCAGCCATGGGTTGTCTCCGCATATCTTGAAAAGAGTGGATACGGATCTAAGGCGGCAGCGCCGGTCGTGAAATGTATGTTCATGGCGACGATTGGCGCGGCGACAGTTGCCGACGTGCTTCCATCAAATCCGCTCGATTTGACCGCGACAGTGGCCGCCCCTGAGCGTTCATTACCAAGTAATCGATGCCTAGGTGGCGCAGCGTACGGTGGTCGCGACTAATGGCGTATCCAATTCTTAATCGGCGACCACAAAGTCGGCTTGGAAATATACGTTCTGGTCCCGGAGATCCACGACGAAATATCGATTGGACAATGCTGGCTCCGGTAGTACTGCTTGGTGTTATTGGTGCATTTGCGATTTACAGCGCAACATACTGGAAAGTCGATGCAGACCCGTATTGGTTCACGGTTCGCCAAGTGACGTTTTTGATTGCATCAGCAGTCGTGCTGGTCATTGTGATGGCCTTTGACTATCAAGTCTTACGCGAACGAGCATATTTTTTGTACGGCTGTTCCATTATCGGATTGATGATGGTGTTGTCGGTCGGTGCACTCAAGGGTGGCGCTCGACTTTCTTTTGACTTTGGTCCGATATCTTTCCAGCCCGCCGAATTCGCCAAACCCGCAGTGCTCGTCGCTCTCGCGGCGTACTTCAGCGAATCGCGTGATGAAGACATGAGCTATTCGAAGTTCATCGGCGGATTGGTGATTGTCGGAATTCCGACTGCATTGATCATCGTGCAACCCGACTTGGGTTCGGCCTTTGTGTTGATTGTCGGGGCACTGTGTGTTTTGGTGATGGCGGGAGCGCGACTGCGTTACTTAGCCTTGATTAGTTTTTTGACAATTGTGACGGTCGCGGCGGCCGTCGTTGCTGGCATCGTCGATCGGTACCAGTTGAAACGAATCACCGCATTCGTGAATCAAAACTCGACCGACAAAGACCTCGAGCGCTACGTGTTCCAAGTTCGGTATGCCAAGCGTGCGGTTTCGACGGGTGGCTGGTTCGGTAAGGGGTATCTCAAAGCACCGCTGACCAACGGCAAGTTCATTCCGGTACAGCAAAGTGACTTCATCTTTTCGGCAATCGCCGAGCAATTTGGCATGATCGGCGGGGGAGTCGTTCTTGGACTATTCGGCCTGCTGTTGTTCCGGATCTGGCGAGTAGGTCACCTGAGCAAAGACCTATTCGGGTCGTACATCTGTGCTGGCATCTTCGGGGTTGTTCTGTGGCATGTTTTCCAAAACATCGGCATGACCATGGGCATCATGCCCGTGACTGGGGTGCCGTTGCCCTTTGTGAGCTACGGCGGCTCATCGCTCCTCTCGTTCGCAATCATGATCGGCCTTGTGGAGAGTATCCACATGCGCCGTATGCGATAAGCCTGAATGGGGAAGTCGAAGCGGGCTTATCCACAGGCTGGCTGTAGCGATAAGCGACCCGACTTGGCGGTCTGACGGTACAATTCGCAAGTCATGACATCCCTGTGGTCGCGGTTAGAGCCGCTTCTTCCTCGGGTGCGCAAACCAGCCCGCTATATCGGGTGCGAAGATGGAGCGATAGTTCCTCAGCACGGCCACGGAAAAGTGGCTTGGCTCCTCGCTTATCCCGATGTGTACGAGGTCGGCCTGCCCAATCAAGGGCTGCAGATCCTGTACGAGATTCTGAATGAGCGCCCCGACGCCGTAGCCGAGCGTACGTACGCGCCCTGGGTCGATCTTGAAGCCCTGATGCGAGAGCGAGGGATTCCCCTTTTTTCGGTGGACTCTCATCGTGCCGCCGACGAATTTGACATCTTGGCGTTCAACTTGTCGTCTGAACTGGTGTTCACAAACCTGCTGAATATGGTTGACCTGGCTGGGGTGCCAGTGCGTGCCGAGTTGCGTTCACCCACTGACCCGATTGTGATGATTGGTGGCCATGCCGCGTTCAACCCCGAACCGATGGCGGACTTTATTGACGTTGCCGTTCTCGGCGAGGGCGAAGAGGTCATTGGTGAAATCACCGAAGTAGTGCGCGAATGGAAAGCGTCGGGGCGCACTGAAGGTTCTCGTTTGGCGGTTTTGAAAGCACTTGCCCAGATCCCTGGGGTGTACGTCCCGTCGCTCTACGGCGTCGAATACGACGGTGACCGTATTCGCGAAATCAAACCTCTGTATGCCGGTGTCCCTGAACGAGTGATGAAGCGCACCGTTTCCGATCTCGGCGATTGGGATTACCCGCGCAATCCGTTAGCTCCATTAACCGAAGTTGTCCATGATCGACTTGCAGTCGAAGTTTTTCGAGGCTGCACTCGTGGATGTCGTTTTTGCCAAGCAGGCATGATTACGCGACCAGTTCGCGAACGTCCCGCCGAGCAAGTCCGTTCAATGATCGTCGATGGCTTGAAGCGCACTGGATATAACGAAGTGAGCCTCACCTCGCTGTCAACTGCCGACTTCAGCGGAATTGAATCAGTCATTACATCAATCGTTCCCGATCCAACCGCGTGTGGTGCTCCGACAGTGAGTCTTCCGTCGTTGCGCGTTGATGCGTTCACGGTTGGTCTTGCGGCCAAAGTTGCGGGTGGGCGCCGTAGTGGATTGACCTTTGCACCTGAAGCCGGAACCTGGCGACTACGCACAGTGATCAACAAACTCATCACCGAAGAAGATCTCTATGGTGCTGTTGAATCAGCATTCGCTTCAGGATGGTCGCGAGCCAAGTTGTATTTCTTGACAGGATTACCCACAGAGACCGACATTGATACGCAAGGCATTATTGATTTAGCGGCTGGATGTGTTGCAGTGGGGAAGCGTCATACTGGACGCGCCAATGTGACGGTCAGCATTGGCGGATTCGTGCCCAAATCGCATACGCCATTTCAGTGGTTTGGTCAAAACAGCGTTCCCGAGTTGCGTCGCAAGATTGGTTTAGTTCGCGATGCCGCAACAAAAACTAAAGGTGTCAATGTGAAGTGGCACGACCCGTCGGCGTCTTTGGCCGAAGGTTTGGCCAGCCGTGGCGATCGACGTATTGGTGCAGTGATTGAACGCGTCTGGCGCGATGGCGGAGTGTTCCAAGAGTGGTCAGAGTATTTCAAGCTTGATCGTTGGCTTGATGCGATGGCCGCCGAAGGTTTGTCGCCTGACTATTACATCACCCGTCATCGCGACGAGAATGAAATTTTGCCGTGGCACCACCTGTCGGCTGGTTTACATCAAGATTTCTTGTGGCAAGACTGGCGCGCTTCATTAAACGAATTCGGCCTTGAAGATTGCCGTTGGACTCCGTGTTATGACTGCGGTGTGTGTACCGGTGACGGTCTTGAACACATCGTGGCGTCACCGATTCCGCCCGCGGGCGGAAGTCAGGGGACTGGTCAAGACTTGTCGCGCGGCGGAATCACTCCTGTCACCTTGCGCAGCAAATCAAGTGTGGGTGCACCATGAAGATTCGCGTGAGCTATTCAAAATTAGGAAAGATTCGCTTTACGGGTCACCGCGATGTCGCGCACATGTGGGAACGCACGATGCGTAAGGCGGGTATTGCCGTGGCGATGTCAGTTGGGTTTACGCCTCGGCCCAAAATGTCTTTTGGTTTGGCTCTTCCTACGGGCGCCGAATCATTAATTGAACTCATTGACATCACTCTCGACCCAAATTCAGGGATGACGGTTGATGATCTTGACTCAATTGCCGATCAGTTGTCGGCGAGTCTTCCCGTAGGTATGAGTGTGACTGGCATCCGTGAGTGTGCTGGCACTGAAGTTTCTTTGCAAGAGGGTGTCGTTGCGACGACCTGGGTCATGCTGGTTGCAGAACCAGATGATGGACCAGATATTGAATCCGCTATTGAACGTGTGAACAACAGTGCCGAGGTGCTGCTGATGCGCGAACGCAAGGGAGAAAAACACTTGGACAATATCCGTCCAGGAATTTTAGAACTCCGTTCGGCTGATGCCGAACTGATGTCATCGTTACCGGCTGACTGGATTGGTGAATCCGTTGGTCATGCAGTTGTTGCAGTGCTCACCACCTCGGGTCGTGGGATTCGACCCACCGAGTTAGTCGAAGTTTTGGTACCTGAAAGTGATCCACCCATTAATCCCTGGGATCACCTCAATCGGGTACTTCGTATCAACCAATGGATTGAGCGAGACGGTGAGCGCGTTGACGTGCTGACCGGTCGCCCTGCGCACACTTCGGTGAGTGCATGAGAAAGGAACATCATTATGAACGAGCCCTTATTTACGGATCCCGCCGACGAGTCAGAAGTGAACAGCGAGATCAACGAATCTGCTGATACTGGCGAGCAGAACGACAACGGCGAACCTCACGACGAATCTGGGACCAACAACGCCCATAAGAAGCGTCGTCGGGGTTCGCGCGGCGGCCGTAATCGTCCTCGCCCCCAGGGCGCATCGACCGATTCTGACGGTGAAGGCGATGAAGATTTTGACGACGACGATGACATCGACGGTGAAGGCGATGAAGATTTTGACGACGACAGTGATTTTGATGACGACGCTTCGTACGACGATGCACCTCACGTATCGGCGCCAATTGTTGGCGTGCAAGACGACTTTGAGTTGCCCGAGCGAATGAATGAAGGTCGCGCCGATGTTGACGCAGCGGCTGAGGCTTTGGTTCCACGTCCCAAAATCGGTGACACTCGACCAAGTTCGGTGCCTGCGACTCCGCCTTTAAGTTCGACACCGTCTGGTGTCACGATGCCTGGCGGCACTCGTGCTGGTGGACCTCGTCCCAACAACCAGCGCAAGGGCAAAGGTCAGCAAAACGCCAAGAAGAGTGCGCCCAAAGATGCCGCCACTGAAGATGGTTCAACATCAGATCAGAATGCTGTTGTTGACGGTGCTTCGACCTCTAGTGAGACTGCTGCACCGACCGGCGAGTCGGCAAACGCCAAGAAGAAGCGTCGTCGCAATAACAAGCCTCGGGGTGGTTCTGATATTCGTAACAACGATCGCTCAGATGCAGCCGTTGTTGAACGCCGCAAAGGTCGCGAACGTAATGGTCGTCCGATCGGTCGTTACTTCATGGCTGTTCAGGTTCGTAACGACCTCACCCAAGTAGCGGTGATGGAAGGCCGCAGTCTGATTGAGCACTATGTCAGCCGGCCAGCCGATGACGTGGCGCAGATTCACGGCAACATTTATGTCGGCAAAGTTCAAAATGTCTTGCCGGGTATGGAAGCGGCTTTCGTAGATATCGGAACTCCGAAGAATGCAGTTTTGTATCGCGGTGATGTGCAGTACGACGCTGAAGACATCGTTGACAGCGAACCACGGATTGAACAGATCTTGAAGGGTAAACAGCTCATCGTCTGTCAGGTCACGAAGAATCCGATCGCACTCAAGGGAGCGCGTCTGACTCAAGAAGTGTCGTTGCCTGGACGTTTTGTCGTATTGATTCCAAACTCGAAAACGTACGGCATTTCAAAGCGTTTACCCGATGACGTGCGCAAGCGTTTGCGGGGCATTCTCGACCGCGTGAAGCCCGCTGAGCACGGACTCATTGTGCGAACGGCAGCCGAGTCGGCGACCGAACATGAACTTCATGCCGATATGACTCGTTTGCTTGATCAGTGGAATGCCATCGAGGCGAAGGCCGCCAAAGCTGGCGGACCGACGTTGTTGTATCGCGAGCCACCCTTGGCCGTGCGCGTCATTCGAGAAGAGTTCAACTCTGACTATCGCGGCGTCATTATTGACGATCATCAACTGTTTGAAGATGTGCATTCGTATGTGCAGGCGTTCAACCCCGAACTTGCTGACCGCGTCGAATACTTCGATCCCGCTAATGAGGGACTTCCGATCTTTGAGAAGTTCCACGTGCACGAGCAGATCCACAAAGCCCTTGATCGCAAGGTGTGGTTGCCCTCAGGGGGCTCGTTGATCATTGAGCACACTGAAGCCCTCACCGTGATCGACGTCAACACCGGTCGCAACGTGGGTACCTCAAACCTTGAAGCAACGGTCTTCCAGAACAACCTTGAGGCTGCCGACGAAGTGGCTCACCAACTGCGATTGCGCGATATTGGCGGAATTATCGTCATTGACTTCATCGATATGGAAATTAAGGACAATCGCCGCAAAGTCGTCGAGGCCTTCAAGACAGCTTTGTCCCGAGACAAGACCCGAACTCAGGTATTTGACATCTCTGAACTGGGTCTTGTGGAAATGACTCGTAAGCGAATTGGCGAAGGACTTTTGACGAACTTCGCAGGTCAGTGCCCTGAATGCCAGGGCCGCGGCATGCTCGTGAACCACGATCTGCTCAACTGATGAACGACCCAATGAATGACATAAAGATAAGTCCTGACCAAGGCGTTGGTTTAACGTCGTTGAAGCAGGTAGAGTCGCTATTCGCTATGTATGCAGTGATCGCAACCGGTGGCAAACAGGTCCGTGTGGCCGAGGGCCAGCAAGTGCATGTTGAACTTCTAGGCCTCGAACAGGGTGCCTCGGTGGACTTCACGCCCGTGCTGGTCGTCGATGGCGACACCGTGCTTGCCACACCTACTCAACTCGCCGGATCAAAGGTCTCGGGTCGCATTGTCGGCTCGGCGTCAGGTCCCAAGATCAACGGCTTTACCTATAAGCGACGCACTAACCAGCGCCGTCGCTACGGGCATCGCCAGCACTACCAGGTGGTCGAGATCACCTCAATCGCGAAAGGCTGACACCATGTCAAAGACTAAGGGCGGCGGATCTACACGTAACGGCCGCGACTCAAACGCACA
>Ga0209033_1001752_pt1:0-7500 | contig 12422 bp, 10 predicted proteins | sample LauGreFa1BDMLBDN_2_FD_188218 | JGI IMG/M metagenome (GOLD analysis project Ga0209033, IMG submission 188218) | Freshwater lake microbial communities from Lake Michigan, USA - Fa13.BD.MLB.DN (SPAdes) (version 2) | ecosystem: Environmental > Aquatic > Freshwater > Lake | place: Lake...
GTCCAATGCTTGGCGACGGGCTTTTAAATAGCGACCTTCCACACTGGTCGCCGTGGGTTTAATAAAGGGAAGGTCGGCCACTTCGTCATCCGAAATGGGCAGGTGGTACAAATCTCGAAAGTGTCGAATTTCTTTTTCACCAAGTTTTTTTTGTTGGTGAGAGTGGTTGCGTCCTTCACCTGCTTCTCCCATCCCATACCCTTTAATGGTTTTGGCCAATATCACGCTGGGTTTTCCATTGCGTTGTGTGGCCCTGGCATAGGCAGCATATACTTTTTCAGGTTCATGTCCCCCCCGTCCGAGTTGTTCTAATTGTTGATCAGATAAATGGGCCACTGCCGCCAATAAGTCAGGGGTTTTGCCAAAAAAGTGGGTTCGCATGTAACTACCTGGCATCACAATGTATTTTTGGTATTCCCCATCCACGACTTCGTTCATGCGTTGGATCAACTCATGGCGGTAAGGGCCTGCTAACAATGCATCCCATTCTTTCCCCCACACGACTTTAATGACTTCCCATCCCGCCCCGGTAAAGGTGCCTTCCAGTTCTTGGATGATTTTGCCGTTGCCCCGAACAGGCCCATCCAATCGTTGCAAGTTGCAATTGATCACAAAGACCAGATTGTCTAATCCTTCTCGACTGGCAATGGATAATGCCCCCAATGTTTCGGGTTCGTCACATTCGCCATCCCCAATAAAACACCAGACAGTCGGATCATGTGATAACAGACCCCGGTGTTGCAAATACCGGTTAAATCGGGCTTGGTAAATGGCCATGATGGGACCCAGTCCCATGGATACGGTGGGGAATTGCCAGTAGTCTGGCATTAAATGTGGGTGGGGATAAGATGACAACCCGCCGCCTTTGGCTAATTCGCGTCGGAAGTTAATTAACTGGGATTCGGTGAGCCGGCCTTCCATAAAACCACGTGCGTAAATGCCGGGCGACGCATGTCCCTGAAAGTACACTTGATCCGCCGTTCGACCGTCTCCGTTTCCTTTAAAAAAATGATGAAACCCTACTTCGTACAGCGTTGACGAAGAGGCAAAGGTGGAAATATGCCCGCCGATACCGTCGGATGCCTTGTTGCCTTTTACCACCATGGCCATGGCATTCCATCGGACCATGGCTTCGATTTTTCGTTCGATGACCAAGTCGCCTGGGTAGGGGGGTGTTTGGTCCGGAGGAATGGTATTGATGTAAGGGCTTTGGGTAATGGGATGATAAATGCCTAGTTGACTGGCTTCGGTTTGTAGCGTAGCCAACAGTGATCGTGCAGCGTCGGTCCCCTTGTATTTGGCGAGGTATCGCAACGAGTCCAAACACCGGCTTGTTTCGAGTTGGAGGCTCACATCAGATGATGTGACGGGTAATTGAACGCTCATGGATCGATTGACTCCTGAATGGTATGAGGATGACAAAGGAGGTTCAGTTTACATCATTTGGGAATGTGTGCAAAACAGTAAACCACATGGGTGACCCTACACGGACGATCGTCATGTATTGGATGGTGTTATGGCACTCGTTTCATGTTAAAAAAGGGTCGTAGTAAGGGGGGCTAAAGGGTGATGAAAGGATGTCGATATGACCAGCCCGCTTCAAGCTTGTTGGTTTGGGTTGTCAGCTTCTACTACTCGTTCTCGGTGTTGGGGGTCTCTTCTAAAGGGAGTAGTCAATGGGATCTCCCACTGTCTTACACAAGGGGGTATGACGGAGGGTCGAAGGGAACTGCCATCAGGGACAGGTGTACTGGTTTATGCATTGATCGCAGGTGTGGGGATGGCCTGTATGGCGGGTGTTTTGTTGTGGTGTTGCCATTGTGTTCGACATCGCCATGGGGGCCATCAAATTCATGCCGAAAATGGGGGGCTTGGCGTGGGTGAAGGATCTTCTGAGATACGTGTCAGCATGGGGTTTCAAGTATTGAGACTCCCTGAGGGTACCATTGGGGATATCGAAGATTTGCGTCGCTTGCAAATGACCATCACCCGATAGTATGGCAGTGTCGGTTGGATTCTAGGTGACGATTGGATGGGTGTTGTCCCCACTTTTTAACCGGCTGAGGGGCTCGTGGGTTCCATATTGCCTCAAGATGCATCTATATGATGGCGGGTATTTTTTGTGGGTCATTTTCCTTGTCTGTGATTGATTCCATGGCATTTTTGCGTTACATTCAGTTGGCGTTTGATGTAAGGGGTACTGTCATGGGTCATCAGTTTGTCGGTGAACCCGATGGTTAAAAGGAATGGGTTATGGGATACAATCGATTGATTGGAATGGTTGGAATGATTGGTGTGGGGCTGTGGCTTGCAGGGTTGCTAGGCTATACCATGGCCAGTGGTAGTGTATCGGCTGGGTTATTGGTTTTAACGACGCTTACGTTTATTTTATTGGCAGGTGTGACCGTGCTAGGTGGGGCATGGTTGTTGTCTGAGTGGGTGTGGGTTCGCCGTCGTGCCCGTCATTTATTGGGTATATGGGGGTTGTTGTTAATTGATGCGGCGAAAGGTTTGTCAACTTCCCGTAATATTCGCTCATCATCAGAGAGTGGGTTTGACTCTCGTTTGGCTCATTGTGCGGTGTTGTTTAGTCACTCGGATGTGGAATCCATTACGTATTTTATTCCCCGTATTAAGGGTGCAGACGAAATAGATGAACGTATTCCGGCCGATCATATGGTGGCCATTGGGAGCACCATTGAGCGGTTACGTGCCGGAGGGGTGGATGTACGCTTGCTGGTTTCACCATCCTTACAAGATGATGTGTCGCCACAATTGTCTTCTTTTCAGATGACCACGACTTCTTTTCCACTTCCTTCTGCGGTTTTTTCCTCCAATTGAATAATTGATCGATGTCCGATTTCACCCTGATTGACCATATTCGGGAGCTGAGGCGGCGGTTATTATGGTCGGTTGTGTCGGTGGGCGTGGGGGTGGTGGGGGTGTACGTGACGTACGATCTAATGGTGGGCTTTTTTATGGCTCCCTTCTTGAAAGGGGGGAATCCACTGGTGATTCATTCGTTGTTAGAAGGGTTTGTGACCCGGTTTAAGTTTTCGTTATTGGGTGGGATGATTGTGTCATTGCCTGTCCATTTGTTTCATTTGGTTCGGTTTGTGTTTCCGGGCCTTACGTTGCGTGAGCGTCGCCTTATTGCGTATTCGTTATTGGGTAGTGTGGGGTTGGCCATTATGAGTGGGTGGTTGGGTTATCGTTACTTTATCCCATTTGTTGTATCGTCGTTGTTAACCCCTGAATTTGTTCCTCATGGCGTATTGTTGATGTTGAATTACGAGCAAAGCGTGTTTTATGTTCTGAATTTTTTGTTGTGGGGTATTCTTACGTTTCAGTTACCGGTTTTGTTGGAGGTTTTGTTGTATTTAAATGTGATATCACGTCGTTTTTTACTGGTGCATACCCGGGCGGTGGTGGTGGTCATTTTAATTATTGCGGCGGTGGTGACCCCCCCTGATGTGGTCAGTCAACTGATGATTGCATTGCCCTTAATGGGGTTATATGGTGTGACCATTTTAATTGCCAAATTGGCAGGCTTTGGAGAAGGCCGTGTTTAGTGTGGGTGCTCAAGAACTCTTGTTGATTGCCATCGTCTTGGTGGTAGTGGTGAAACCAGAAGATATACCAGGTTTGGTAAGGCAGCTGGGGTATTGGTATGGTCGATGTCAGCGGTGGGTGTATATACTACGAAATGAAATTGAATCAATGGATTCAATGAAATAGGAGGCCGGTCATGATTGGGACAACGGAATTAGTGGTCATCGTATTGGTTATTGTGGTGCTATTTGGTGCGTCGGCCATTCCTAAATTTGCCCGGTCTTTGGGTCAAGCCAAATCGGAGTTTGAAAAAGGGTTTAAGTCAGGAAAAGAGAAGACCCCTGATGATGACCCATCTCCTTCCTCTAAGTCGTCTTAGATACGGGCGATAGGGGGGATAATATGGCCTTGGCGGTTTCGATGAGTGATAAGCACCTGTATTCGGTGGTGTTGTCAGGCCCGATCACCCAAAATGATCGGTGTTCTTGACCAAATTGCTGGGTGTCGTTGGCCACGATCCAATCGCATCCTTTTGACTCTCGTTTTTTTTGGGCAATAGATACAATGTTCCCATCGGCCACACAAAACCCGATCACCTGCTGGTGTGTTTTATGTTGATTGACGTGGGCTAAAATATCGTCGTTTTCTATCAACGTGAGCAATGGGGGTCCATTGGTTTTGGATTGTTTATATCCAACAGGGTTTAATACTCGAAAGTCGCCCACGGCGGCGGGCATCACCAATGCATCCCATTTAGGCAGACTGTCCATCACGGCCTCTTTCATCTCGGCGGCCGTACGCACCATCTGATAGCCTGTTAATCCGGGGTAATGAAAGGGGATGGTGCTAATGACGCTCACGCTGGCACCCGATGCCATGCACCCCATGGCCAAGGTAGATCCCAATTGTCCGGTGCTGTGATTGCCAATGTAACGAACGGAATCAATGGGTTCTTGGGTGCCACCCATTACCACGCCAATCCGCATGCCACTCAGTGAGGGGTAGGGGCCCAATCGCCAAGCGACAGCAAAGGCAATATGGCCTGGGTCTGCCATGCGTCCCATCCCCACATCGCCGCAGCTTAATGCACCGGTTTCGGGTCCCACCCAAAAGATTCCGCGTTGGCTTAGCGTGGCCACATTGGCCTGGGTGGCGGGATGTTCCCACATGCTATCGTGCATGGCAGGGGCCATCATGATGGGGCATCGGGCTGCCAATAACAGACATCCCAATGGGTCATTGGCCAGTCCCATGCAGGCACTGGCGATGGTGTGGGCGGTGGCGGGGGCCACCACTATCATGTCAGCACGCTTCGCCCACTCAATATGTTGAGAATACCCATCATAAAAGCAATCGGGTGTCCAAGTGGGATGCTCGGACAGTACCGATAATGCGGTGGGGGTTACAAATGCCAGTGCGGCCTCGGTCATAACGACCCTGACGTCGTGCCCCTGGGATTTGAGTTGACGGACCAACGCAGGGGTTTTAATGGCAGCAATGCTGCCGGTTATCCCCAACACTAGCTGTGACATTTAAGTGGTTTTGCGTCGCTTGGGCTTTGATTTGGTGTCTGTTTTTTTGTCTGTACCCACCCCTTCTAACTGGGACACTTCATGGTTTAAATCCAATTCCATGCGTTGGAGCAATTCATTGTCCGTGTCGTGACTGGCATCGTGGGCAATATCTAACTTGCCCAATTCGATCTCCTTTAGGGCCACCAAAATAGGGTTGGGGTTTTCTTCGTTGATTTCGATGAGAGGCCGATACCCCTCTTTTAATTGGCGGGCCCGTTTGGCAACGGCCACCGACAAAAGAAACCGATTGGGAATTAACTTTTCGATTTCGGTCATACTAATCGAAGACAGCGAATGGGTCATGGGTATGGACTCCTTTAAGTTGGATGGGAACTTGATACTGTACGAATAATATCACGCACCGATTGAACAGCGGTTTCTACTATATCATTGATTACCACAAAATCGTACTGGTTTTGTCGTGACATCTCAATAAGGGCGGTGTGGGTGCGCTCATTAATCTGCTCATTGGTTTCGGTTCCCCGACCTTTGAGGCGGGACAATAGCACATCCAGAGAGGGTGGGGCAATAAAAATGAAGGTACCATGGGGATACTTTTCTTTGACTTGCATGGCCCCTTCGGTATCAATTTCTAATAATGGAATACGGTGGGTCTGTTGGATGCGTTGTATTTCGGATTGCAGGGTGCCATACCGGTGTTGATGTACGGGGGCCCATTCCAAAAAACGATGGGTTGCGACCGCATGATCAAATGCGTCGTTGCCCATAAAATAATAATGCTCTCCATGGGTTTCACCAGGTCGGGGGGGGCGAGTGGTTGCCGATATGGCCAATGATAGGGTAGGATCATCGCCAATGAGCCGATGGATAATGGTTCCTTTTCCGACGCCGGAAGGGCCTGAAATAACCAAGAGGTCGATCATGGGTATCCTTTCGAGGAATGACTTCCATTTTTTAGTGGTTAACTTATCAATGCGTCATTTTTTAGGAAGTGGGCAGTGAGCATGATAAAACGGTCCATTCAATACGAAGCGAAGATTACCCTATGGACTGGGTGCTTGACAAGGTCGTGGCGATGGGGGATTAGGTGCTTGTTGGGGGTGTGCGTTTTGAGTGGGTCGATAGGGGCCGATTATCAAAAAGCCCTGGCGCATTATTACCAAGGTCGATACGAAGAAGCCGAACAAACCCTGACCGACTTAGAGCCACCTAATGCCCGTCTGTTGTTGAGTTTGATTCAGTTGCGTCAGCAACAACATGAGAAAGCCAGGCGTACATTTGCGACGGCCAGTGAGTCGCTTTCGGGGGTGTCGCCCTTTGATCGGGTGGTCCGCTACTGGTTCACACCCACCCGAAACATCACGGCCTTAGAGCAAGCGGCCAAACGGGTGGATGAAACCGAAACGAGGGCATTTCAGGATGTGATTTATTTGGAGTTAGCAGATGCATGGCGTGATAGCGGGCGGTATGACAAAGCCACCATGATTTTACAAAAATTGCGTCAGCAGTCGTTGGTTCCAGATATCAAAGACCGGGCACGGATTATGTTGGTTGAAGTGGCCATTGCCCAAGCCCAGCAATCGACGGCTGAGGCGATGTACCGAGAATTAATATTGGCCAATGGCACTGCGGATAAGGGGTTGGGACTATTGATTCGATTAAACCAGGCGTTTGGCACCCCTTACGGGGTACTGGATATATTAAAGACCCCTGATAACCAGCTGCTGTATATTCGACGCTTGTATAGTCGCCAGTCGTATGGTGATTTCCGAAAGATGGCCTCCTTATATTTACAACGATACCCGCAACAGGCGGCCCAATCCGAATTGTTGACATGTATCGGGGTGGCGTTGTTTGAAGAGGGAAAATACAAAGAGTCCGAATCACATTTTAAAGCGGTGATGCCACAGGTAAGGGGCACGTCGTACGGCCACCAGGCCCAGTATTATTTGGCCCGTTCCATTCACCGACAAAAACGGTATGAAGATGCCAAGCAAGCGTATATTGACTTGATTCAATCGGTTCAAGATGTGTCGATTACCCCTGCGGCTTATTATTATTTGTACTGGACGTATTCAGAGTTGGGTGACTTGGTGTCATATCAACCCTATCTCAAGCAATTTAAGTCACGGTATGGCAACACGTTGTATTATGACAAAATCATGTGGGAGTATGGGTGGCAGGCATATCTCAAGCGGGATTATGCGGGTGCCATGGACATTTTTTCTAGGACTGATTGGAAGTTTGGATCAGACCTTCGTATCAAGGTGACGTATTGGATGGCACGTATTGCGGATCAAATTGACCCTTCTTCTTCGCGTGCGTATTACATGCGGCTGCTACAAGAGCATCCCTTTAGTTATTATGGGTATCAGGTGGTTAAAACCCTTTTTCCCAATCAACTCAATGACTT
>Ga0209033_1001756_pt1 | contig 12406 bp, 8 predicted proteins | sample LauGreFa1BDMLBDN_2_FD_188218 | JGI IMG/M metagenome (GOLD analysis project Ga0209033, IMG submission 188218) | Freshwater lake microbial communities from Lake Michigan, USA - Fa13.BD.MLB.DN (SPAdes) (version 2) | ecosystem: Environmental > Aquatic > Freshwater > Lake | place: Lake Michigan, USA...
GTTTTATTCGGCGGTGACGATTGCGATTGCCGAAGCCGGTGCCTTCCAACAAGCCATTTACCGTGCATCGTTGGCTTGCGGCCATGCGGTGGCCGAACGCGTGTTGCAGCAACAAACCGTGCCGTTGTGGCTGAAATGTGGTTTTCATCTGGCGCGGTTGGCTTGCTTGAACAACGTGCGTCGCATGATGGGTATTCACCGCGCCAAGTTTTTGGGCACGGGCGCCGCGCCTATCTCGCCAGAGCTGGTGCGCTGGTATTTGGCTTTGGGTGTACCCATGTTGGAGGTCTGGGGCCAAACCGAGTCGGGCGGTGCATCCACCTTCATGCCGTTTGACCATATCGTGCCCGGTTCGATCGGCAAAGCCTGTGTTTACAACGAAGTCAAGGTCGATCCGCACACCCACGAATTGCTGGTACGTGGCCCGAATGTGTTCATGGGTTATTTGAACCAGCCTGAGAAAACCGCTGAAACAGTGGACGCTGAAGGTTGGCTGCACACCGGCGACGTTGGCAGCGAGGATGCACAAGGCTTTTTCAAAATCACCGACCGCATGAAAGACATCATCATCACAGCAGGCGGGAAAAACATCACGCCCAGCGAATGGGAAAACGAATTGAAGTTTTCGCCGTATGTCACCGATGCCGTGGTGATTGGCGACAAGCGCCCTTATTTGTCGGTGATCATCATGATCGATTTGGAAAACGTCGAGAAATTTGCCCAGGACCGCGACGTGCCGTTTTCAAACTATGCCAGCCTGACACGCGCACCCCAAGTGCAGTCGTTGATACAAGCGGAAATTGACAAAGTAAACACCAAGTTCGCCCGGGTCGAGCAAATCAAGCAATTCCGTTTGCTCGACACCCAATTGACAGCCGAGGACGATGAGCTGACACCCACCATGAAACTCAAGCGCAAGTTTGTTGAAAATAAATACAAAGATTTGATCGATTCGATGTACACCTCTTCCACCCATTAACCCTTGGTTCACAGGAGAACACACCATGAAAAAACACTTACTCACTGTCCTGTTGGCGCTTGGCTTGTTGCCCGTTTGGGCGCAACAGCAAGGCGTCAGCAAAGACCAAATTCTGATTGGCACGATCCAAGATTTATCAGGCCCACTCGCGGGATACGGGAAAGCTGTTCGAAACGGTATGCAAAAGCGTATCGACGAACTCAACGAACAGGGCAGCATCCATGGCCGCAAATTGAAGCTGTTGACCGAAGACTCGGGTTATGACCCGAAACGCGCGGTGCTGGCGGCACAAAAACTCGTCAACCAAGACAAAATTTTCATCATGGCCGCGCATATCGGCACGGCCCAAAACAACGCCGCCATGCCAGTGCAGTTTGACAAAAACATCATCAACTTTTTGCCCGTGACCGCAGCGCGTGAAATGTATGAGCCTTTCAACCGGCTGAAATACGCCGCCTTTGCCACGTACTTTGACCAAATGCGTGCCGCTGTGCCCAATTTGACCAAGGAGAAAAAAATCTCCAAAGTCTGTGCGATTTACCAAGACGACGAATTTGGTTTGGAGGTGTTGCGGGGTGCGGAAGCAGGTTTGAAAACCATCAACATGGACTTCACTGAAAAAACCACGTACAAGCGTGGTGCCACCGATTTTTCTTCGCAAGTGGCGCGGATGAAATCGGCGGGTTGTGAAATGGTGGTGTTGGGCACCATCATTCGCGAGACAGTGGGAACCATTGCAGAGGCACGCAAAACCGGCTTTAACCCCTTGTTCATCGGTTCAAGCGCCGCGTACACCGACTTGATCCACAAGTTAGGTGGCAAGGCCATGGACGGCATGTACGCCACCATGACCGTGCCGCATCCTTATTTGGATGAGACCTCCAAGCCTATTGCGGCATGGGCCAACAAATACAAAGCCAAATTTGGCGACGACCCGACCGTGTTCTCGGTGTATGGCTACATCATTGTGGATGCATTCATTCGTGGTGCTGAAAAAGCCGGTCCTAACCTGACCACCGACAGTTTCATCAAAGCCATGGACAGCCTGACCTTGCCGCCTGATATGTTTGGCGGTCCTGAGGGCAAATTCACGCCGACCCAGCATTTGAGTTCCAACCGCTCGCGCTTGTCGCAAATCCAAGACGGCAGATGGAAAATCATTTCGGACTATTACAAGTTGGATTGATACTTCAAGGGGTCAGTTGCACCAGCGTCTGACCTCTTGACACCTGCATGCCTGCGCTGGCATGCACACCTTGCACCGTGCCATCACGCGGAGCATGCAAATGGTGTTCCATTTTCATGGCTTCCATCACCAGCAGCAATTGACCCGAGGTGACCGCGTCACCGGCCACCACTTCCAGGCGCAACACGCGACCATGCATAGGCGCATGCACTTGGTTGCTGGAGGCAGCTGCCGACTGTACCTGGGGTTGTAAGCGGGCATCTTCAACCATCCATGAGTCACCCCCGAGTTGCAGCCAAAGTTCGTCGCCTGCCCATGCATAAAACAGTTGCAAGGGCTGGTGGTCGAGTGTGAGTTGCAATTGGCCTTTGGCCATGGCGAAGGGGTCTATACCGTTTGCGGCTGGTAAGACGGGTAGCAGTTGTAAATCGCTGAGCTCAACAATTTCATTACCTTGGCTGACACGCCACACATGCTGTTGCATATGCACTTGCCAATGCTGCAACTGACCGCCGATGCGCAATGGCACCTGCATGGCGACATGGCCACTGCTGTGCCAATTCCACCAAGCGGCCAAGGGCGTGGCATGCGCATGGCGGGGCACGCAAGCCACCACCAGTGCGGCGATGGCATGCAACGATGAGCTGTGGTGTGGTGCGGGCAGGTGTTTCAAGTCGGTGCGCAACACCGAGGTATTGAATTCACCCTGTAGGAATACATCGCTTCGCAGCACTTGCGCCAAAAAACCGCTGTTGTTCGCCACACCCAAACAGACAGTGCGTTCCAGCCCATCGGCCAACGCCAACGCCGCTTGTTCACGCGTGGGTGCATGGGCGATCAACTTGCCCAGCATGGAGTCGTAAAAAGAACCGATGGTCTGGCCGCTGACCAAGGCGGCGTCACAACGCAAACCGCCAGGCGCTTGCCAATACAGCAGTGTGCCGCTTTGCGGCATGTGTTGTTGCATCGGGTCTTCTGCACACAAACGCGCTTCGATCGCGTGTCCCCCTTGTTCAAACCGTTCCAGCACGCTGTCTTGTTGCAACGACAAGGGTTCACCCATGGCCAAACGCAATTGCCATTGCACCAAATCTTCATTGACCAGAGCTTCGGTGACCGGGTGCTCGACTTGCAGCCGTGTGTTCATTTCCATGAAATAAAACGCGGGTTGTGGGAGGGGACGGGCGTCGAGCAAAAACTCGACCGTGCCCGCGCCTTGGTAACCGACAGCGCGAGCCACCGCCACCGCAGCATCGCCCAGTTGTCTGCGCAACGCGCTGTCCACCGCAGGCGAGGGCGCTTCTTCTATCAACTTTTGATGCCGTCGCTGTACCGTGCAATCACGTTCACCCAAATGCACCACATGCCCGTGCGCATCTGCCAGCAATTGCACTTCCACATGGCGTGGTTTGAGCAATGCCCGTTCAAGCAACAAACGGCCATCGCCAAACGCCGCCTGCGCTTCTTGCATCGCGCTTTCCAAGGCTGCGGGCAGTTCGCTCGCTTGCAGCACCAAGCGCATGCCGCGACCGCCGCCGCCAGCGCTGGCCTTGACCATCAGCGGAAAACCCAGTGTGTGCGCTTCTTGCAAGAGTGCCGCCATGTCGGTGCTGGCGTCAAGGCTGCCGGGTAGCACCGGCACACCTGCGTTTTGCATGTGTTGTCTGGCCTGCGCTTTGTCACCCATGGCCCGCATGGCGCAAGCTGGTGGGCCAATCCACACCAAACCCGCTTCTGTCACGGCTTGGGCAAAGTCTGCGTTTTCTGACAAAAAGCCATAGCCGGGATGCACCGCATCTGCGCCACTGTTTTTGGCGGCTTGCAACAATTTAGGCACAGACAAATAACTGTCTTTGGCATGGTCACCGCCGATGCAAACCGCTGTGTCGCAACTGTGCAGATGTGGCGACAAGCGGTCTGCATGTGAATACACCGCCACGGTTTGCAAGCCCATGGCGTGTGCGCTGCGGGCTACGCGTGTCACGATTTCTCCTCGGTTGGCAATCAGCACGCGGCCAAAGCGTTTGAAAGCTTGGCTCATGGCAATGTCCAGCGGGCAGGGCGTTTGGCTTGACGCGCAGCCAAACCTTCAGCGGCAGTGCCGCTGCGCAAACTTCGGGCAAACTGCTCGGCGGCAAAGTCCAGCGTCGCATCGGTCTGTGCGTTGGGCTGGCCCTTGCGCAAAATTTGCACGGTAGATCGCAACGCTGCGGGTTCAGCATGTTGCCAATGCTGGGTCCATGTGTGCAAAGCCGCGTCCACGTCATCGTGCAATTCATCGACCAAACCCAGTTGACTGGCCTGCTGTGCATTCAGGCGCTGGGTGTGCATCAGCATTTGCATGCTGCGCGGCGTGCCCAATCGCATTTGTAAAAACGGCGCAATTTGCGCGGGCGGCAAACCCAAGCCCAATTCAGGGGTGCCAAACACGGCGCTGTGGTCGGCCAACACCAAGTCGCATGAAGCGGCCAAACCACAGCCACCGCCCATGGCTGCACCTTGCACCACGGCCACGGTCATGACCTCACAGCGTTGCAGCTGTTGCAGCACTTGGCCGAATGCACGGTTGGCAATTGCAATCGGGTCGGTGCCATGTACCGGTGCGGGTGTGGCCATCATGTGTTGAAAACTGCTGAAGTCACCACCCGCACAAAAATGCCCGCCCACACCGCGTAATACGACGGCACGCACCGTCGGTTGATCTGCGATATCTGTGAGTGCATCGCGCATGGCTTGCACCATGTCAGCGGTCAAGGCATTGCGGGTGGCTGGTGCATCCAACCAAAGCACCCAGTGCGTGCGGTGTTGCTCGCGTCTCAGCATGGCATCAGCTGCGCTGGGGCAAGGTGTGCATGAATTTGCTGATGATGCCCAACATCACTTCGTCGGCACCGCCACCGATGGACGCCAATCTGCCGTCGCGGTACATGCGCGAGACTGGGTTGTCCCAGGTGTAGCCCATGCCACCCCAGTACTGCAAACACGCATCCGGAATACTGCGCAGCAATCGACCCGCTTTGAGCTTGGCCATGGACGCCCATTCGGTCACATCTTTGCCTTGGATGTAATGCTCGGTGGCCATGTAGGTGAGAGCACGCAAACATTCCACCTCGGTTTTCAACTCGGCCAAGGAGAAATGCACCACTTGGTTGTCCAGCACCGACTTGCCGAAGGCTTTTCTTTCGCGGGTGTATTCGATGGTTTGGTCGATGCAATTCATCAACCCTTGAATCGCATTGGCAGCGGCCCACAAACGCTCTTCTTGAAACTGCATCATCTGGTAGGTGAAGCCCATGCCTTCTTCGCCGATGCGAAAACGTTGCGGCACCCGCACATCGTCAAAATGGATCAATCCGGTGTCGCTGGCCATCATGCCGATCTTGCGGATTTTTTTGGCGCGGGTGATACCGGGCGTGTTCATGGGCAAGATGATCAGGCTTTTGTTTTTGTGTGCAGCCCCTTCGCTGGTGTTGGCCAGCAAGCACATCCAGTCGGCTTGCAAACTGTTGGTGATCCACATCTTGCCGCCGTTGATGATGTAGTCATCTCCGTCTTTGCGTGCCGTGGTTTTGATGGCCGATACATCGGAGCCTGCATGCGGTTCCGATACGCCAATGCATGCCACGGCCTGGCCGCTGATGGCGGGCGCCAGAAATTCTTCGCACAGTGCCGCCGAACCAAACCGCGCCAGAGCTGGCGTGGCCATGTCGGTTTGTACACCGATGGCCATCGGCAATGCGCCGCAACTGATATGGCCTAAGGCTTCTGCCATCACCACGCTGTACGAATAATCCAGACCGCTGCCGCCATACGCCTGGGGCTTGGTCAGGCCCAAATAGCCCAAGGCACCGAGCTTGCCAAACACCTCATGCGCTGGAAATATTTCGGCCGCTTCCCATGCGTCCACATGCGGGTTGATTTCTTCAACGATGAAACGCTTGAGGTTGCGCTTGAGTTCTTCGTGTTCATGGGTGAGTTGCATACAGGCTCCGCAAAGAAAAATCAGGCGCGTGACACGCCATATTGCATGGGGCGAAGTGTGCGTTGCTCGGCTTGCTTGCACACCGACAAGGTGAACGCCAATACTTGGCGCGTGTCGCGCGGGTCGATCACGCCGTCATCCAGCAACAGACCAGAGGTGTAAAAAGCGCTCATTTGCCGCTCGAAGGTGTCCGCAATACTGCGCTTCAACGCATCGCGTTTGGCGGTGTCAAGTGTCACACCTTTGCGTGCAGCGGCTTCTTCCATGACGATACCCATGGTGTCGGCGGCTTGTTGTGGACCCATCACCGCGGTACGCGCATTGGGCCAACTGAACACAAAACGCGGACCGAACGCGCGGCCACACATGCCGTAGTGACCGGCACCAAAAGACGCACCGCACAACACCGAGATTTGCGGCACACGTGCATTGGACAAGGCTTGAATTTGTTTCGAGCCATGTTTGATCATGCCCGCATGCTCGGCCTCTTTGCCGACCATGAAGCCGGTGGTGTTGTGCAACCAAACCAGCGCCACACCGGTCTGGTCGCAGGCTTGCACGAAATGCGTGATTTTGTTGCTGCCTGCCGGGTCCAGCGGCCCGTTGTTGCTGATGATGCCCACACGGTGTCCGCCAATCGACGCATGCACACACAAGCTGGCGGGCCCGAAATCGGGTTTGAAAGCCAAAAACTGTGAACCGTCCACGATATGTTCAATCACCCGCAACATATCGACCGGGCGTTTGCTGTCGGCAGAAAAAAAGTCCAGCAATCCCTCGGCATCCAAGGCAGGTGCAACCGCTTGAGGCCAATACCGCTCGATAGGTTGTTGCCAACCCCAGTGGTTGATGACTTGCCGCGCGATGCCCAGCGCATGCGCATCGTCTTGCGCCACGTATTCGGCCAAACCAGAAATGCTCGCATGCACTTGTGCGCCGCCCAAATTTTCATCGTCGGCAATTTCGCCGGTGGCGGCTTTGAGCAGCGGCGGGCCCGCCAAAAATGCACGGCCTCTGCCTTGCACCATGATCACCTGATCGGCCAGCCCGGTCATGTAAGCCCCGCCCGCTGTCGATGGCCCATGCACCACCGCCAACACCGCAATACCAGCGGCAGACAAACGTGCCAAGCCATGGAAGTTGCCGCCGCCCATCACAAATTGCTCGACCTTGTATTTCAATAAATTGGCACCGGCCGATTCCACCAAATGCACAAAAGGCAATTTGTTTTGCAAGGCGATGGCCTGGGCGCGTTGAAATTTCTCAATGCCCAAGGCTTGCAATGCACCTGCATCAATGCCAGCATCGTCGGCGACCAACATCACCATCGTGCCGCTGACCATACCCAGTCCGATCACCGCACCGCCGCCCGGTACGGACAACGCCGGGTCAGGCGTGTCTTGCAGCCAACCCGCCAGAGTAGACAGCTCTAAAAACGGCGTACCCGGGTCCAGCAAACGCGCCACGCGCTCGCGTGGCAGCAACTGCCCGCGTTTGGCAAACAACGGGCCCGCTTGTGCGCTGCGCTCTCGTGTGCGGGATTCGATCATGCGCAGTTCAGCGATCAAGCCGAGTTGGTAGTCGCGAGCTGACACATCCCCGCTCATGGTGCATCCTTGTTCAAGACCTTGGGTGTTTGGGCCAGATGAAACCCATTGAATGCGGTGTTGGTTTTGCCTGTGCCCACTTGCGGCCAAATGCGTTTGGCGTTGGGTGCGGCACCATCGACACGCAAACACGCGCCTGAAATAAAAGCCGCGGCGGGCGACAGCAAAAACACAATCGCAGCCGCCACTTCGCTTTCGGTGCCGATGCGTTGCAACGGCACCAGTTTGTGCATGTTTTGGATCATGCCGGCCATCTCTGGCGGGTAGTTGTCCATGCCGCTGGAGGCGATCCAGCCAGGGGCGACCGCGTTGGAGCGCACCGGTCCCCATTCCAGCGCAGCGGTTTCGGTGAAATTGAGCATGCCAGCGCGTGCCGCGCCCGAGTGGCCCATGCCAGGCATACCCAGCCACATATCAGCGATCACATTGACGATGGCGCCACCGTGTGGTTGCATCCATTGTGTGTAGCACTCGCGAGCCATCAAAAACCCCCCTGTGAGATTGGTGCGCACCACCGCGTCCCAACCGCGTGCCTTGATGTTCATCAGCGGCGAGGCAAATTGACCACCTGCGTTGTTGACCAGACCGTCAATGCGTCCGTGGGTTTGCAGCACCGCTGTGACAGTGGCGGCGACTTGTTCTTCTTCGCGTATGTCGCACACATGGGTTGAGGCCAAGCCGCCCGCTTGTGTGATTTCTTGTGCCACCTGTTCGAGCTTGGCGGGGTTGCGACCGACCAACGCCACACCCGCGCCCAAAGCAGACAATTCATGCGCGGTACAGCGGCCAATGCCAGAGCCGCCGCCGGTGACAATGACCACTTGACCCTGAAACAAGCCAGCACGAAAAATAGATTGGTAAGTCATGCGGGTTCCATCGTAGTCGAGTCTATTCAACAGGTTGTCAGGTTTTCAACCAAGCACTTGCTTTGTGACTTTAGGCTGTTCATAATAGGTCTGTCAATGCAGGGCTAACCCTCAACACAACCCCCCTCAGGAGATGTTCATGACCCACGCCATGGTTTTTGATGCGGTGCGTACGCCGCGCGGTAAAGGCAAACGAGACGGCAGTTTGCATTCGGTCAAGCCGGTGGATTTGTTGGGGGGCTTGCTCAACCAACTTCAGGCGCGGCATGGCTTTGACACCGCGCAAGTCGATGATGTCGTCATGGGCTGTGTCAGCCCCGTGGGAGAGCAAGGCTCTGTGCTGCCCAAAACCGCGTTGCTCAAAGCCGGGTGGGATGTGCGCGTCTCAGGTGTGCAGATCAACCGGTTTTGTGCGTCAGGCTTAGAAGCTGTCAATTTGGGCGCTCAAAAAGTGGCCAGCGGTTGGGAAGACATGGTCATCGCCGGTGGGGTTGAAAGCATGTCACGCGTTCCCATGGGTTCAGATGGCGGTGCTTGGGCACAAGACCCGGCCACCAATGCAGCCACTGGATTCACGCCACAAGGCATTGGCGCCGATTTGATCGCCACCATGTCGGGCTGGGTCCGCGAAGATGTGGACCGTTTTGCCCTGACCTCGCAACAACGCGCCGCCGCCGCCCAAGCCGAAGGCCGTTTTGATCGCTCGGTCTTGCCAGTGCTCGATGAAATCGGTATGCCGGTGTTGGAGCGTGACGAATTCATCAAACCCCGCACCACCTTGGAAGGTCTGGCTGCTTTGAAAGCCAGTTTTGCAGAGATGGGAAAAATGGGCTTTGACGCGGTGGCACTGGCGCGTTACCCGCAGGTGGAACGCATCGACCATGTGCACACCGCTGGCAATTCATCCGGCATTGTGGATGGTGCCGCGGCTGTCATGATCGGCAGCGAGGCCAAGGGCAAAGCCATGGGCCTGACACCACGCGGTCGTATCGTGGCCACCGCGTTGTCAGGTGCGGACCCGACCATCATGTTGACCGGCCCCATGCCTGCTGCACGCAAGGTGTTGGCCAAAGCAGGGCTGACGGTGGATGACATCGATTTGTTTGAAGTCAACGAGGCATTTGCTGCGGTACCCATGCGCTTCATGCATGAAATGCATGTGCCGCATGAAAAGGTGAATGTGAATGGCGGCGCGATTGCATTGGGGCATCCACTTGGGGCAACTGGTGCCATGCTGGTGGGTACCTTGCTCGACGAACTGGAGCGCAGACAACTCAAACGCGGCCTCATCACGTTGTGTGTCGGCGGCGGCATGGGCATTGCCACCATCATCGAGCGGGTGTGACCATGGCCTTTTCTACTTTGCGTTATGCATTGGGCAACGACGGTATCGCCCAGGTGGTGTTTGATGAACCCGGTTCTCCGGTCAACACCATGAAGCCCGCTTGGCAAGCCGACATGGTGGCCTTGGCCGATCGCTTGACTGCAGATGTCGAACGCATCCATGGGGTGATTTTTTCTTCGGCCAAAACCACTTTTTTTGCAGGTGCAGACCTCAAGGGCGTGCTTTCAATCCGTGAGCAAGATGCGCCTCAAGCATTTACATCTTTGGAAGCCCTCAAGCGCGCCTTTCGCCACATAGAGACCTTGGGCAAACCCGTTGTGGCGGTGTTGCAAGGCGCAGCCTTGGGCGGTGGTTGGGAGTTGGCACTGGTCGCGCATGCACGGTTTGCATTGAACCAACCCAAGATCCGTTTCGGTTTGCCCGAAGTGACGCTGGGGTTGATACCCGGTGCCACCGGCATCACCAAAATGACCCGCCTGTTGGGACTGACCGGTGCGCAGCCTTATTTGATGGAAGGCAAATTGTTTTCACCGCACAAGGCACTGGAGTTGGGCTTGGTGCAGGGCTTGGCATCCACGGCTGAAGAACTGCATGCCATGGCTTTGAGCTTTATTCAAAACCATCCGCAAGCAGTGCAAGCTTGGGATGTCAAGGGCTACAAAATGCCCGGTGGCCATGTCAACAGCCCGGCGATGGCTGCGGGTCTGGCGGTGGCGCCCGCCATGTTGTTCAACAAGGCGCACGGTTTGTATCCGGCGACTCAAGCCATCTTGGAAGCCATGGTCGAAGGCGCGCAAGTGGATTACGACACCGGGACACGCATTGAATCGCGCAAACTCGCTCGCGTGATGGTGGGGCAAACCACCAAGAACATGGTCACAGCCTTCTTCTTCAACATGAACGCGATCAAGTCTGGCAAGTCGCGACCGCCTGGTTTTGAAACCTGGAAACCTGTGCGCGTGGGGATTTTGGGTGCTGGCATGATGGGCGCAGGCATTGCGCATGCCAACGCCACACGTGGCATCGCCTGTGTGCTCAAAGACGTGAATTTGGAAAAAGCGCAGCACGGGCGCAACTACACCCAGCAACTCACCGACAAATTGGTGCAGTCACAACGCATGCAAGCCAGCGCGCAGTTGAAAACCATGGCGTTGATACAGGCCACCGAGAAGACCGAAGATTTGAAAGGTTGCGACCTGATCATCGAAGCCGTGTTCGAAAACCGTGGACTCAAAGCGCAAGTTACGCAAGAAGCCGAACCCATGTTGGCGGCTGATGGTGTGTTTGCCTCCAATACATCGACATTGCCTATCAGCGGTCTGGCGAAATCGAGTGCGCGGCCAGAAAAATTCATTGGCCTGCATTTTTTTTCGCCGGTCGACAAAATGAAATTGGTGGAAATCATCAAAGGCCAATTGACCGACGACGAAACGCTGGCGCGGGCTTACGACTATGTGAATGCGATTGGCAAAGTACCGATCGTGGTGAACGACTCGCGGGGTTTTTTCACCAGCCGCGTGTTTGGCACCTACGTGATGGAAGGTGCGGCAATGTTGGCCCAAGGCGTGCCTGCCCCGTTGATCGAACATGCCGCCGTCATGGCGGGCATGCCCGTTGGCCCTCTGGAGGTGCTCGACGCCACGGCGCTGTCGTTGTCGGTGCATGTGCTGGACCAAATCCGCAGTGACTTTGCAGCCGAAGGTCGCGGTTACCAAGCGTCCACGGGCGAATTGCTGGTCGAGCGCATGGTCAAGGAATTTGGGCGTCACGGCAGGGCGGCAGGTGCGGGTTATTACGATTACCCAGCCAACGGCCCGAAGCGCTTGTGGCCAGGTTTGAAGACGCATTTTGAAAAACCGTTTGATGGCGATCCGCTCGCGGCACAAGAGGCGATCAAGCAGCGATTGTTGTACCGCCAAGCGATCGAAACAGCGCGATGCTTGCAAGAAGGCGTGTTGATGTCCAGCCATGATGCCAACATCGGTTCTATTTTTGGCATTGGTTTTCCGGCGTGGACGGGTGGCGCGTTGCAGTTTGTTTACTCGGAAGGCTTGGAGCGGTTTGTCGCCAACAGCCAGCGGTTGGCTGATCAGCATGGTGACGGTTTTGTGCTTTCTGATGCGGTGGTGAAGACGTTGCACAGTTATCAGACGGTGCATTGACTTTTTCTCAGTTCAATCTTGGTGGGCCGTCCGCGCCGGTATGCTTTTTTGCTGCGCTTTCGCTTGCAAAAAACATCCCCGCACAGACGGTCTGACGAAGAGTACTGAGGATCCGTACAACGAGCTGCAATGTTTTTGCAAAGTTCGATGGGAACCGAGCAACCAGTCTTTATAGAGCGGATGCTTCTCAACCTCATTAAGCGGGTGCTGCTGGTCCCGAACGATGAAACAGCTGTTTCATGAAGTGTTGCAATGACAAAAGTGTGTCATCGGGCCGTC
>Ga0209033_1001763_pt1 | contig 12390 bp, 7 predicted proteins | sample LauGreFa1BDMLBDN_2_FD_188218 | JGI IMG/M metagenome (GOLD analysis project Ga0209033, IMG submission 188218) | Freshwater lake microbial communities from Lake Michigan, USA - Fa13.BD.MLB.DN (SPAdes) (version 2) | ecosystem: Environmental > Aquatic > Freshwater > Lake | place: Lake Michigan, USA...
AGTAAGAATTACCCAATCCACCCCTTGGTTGGTTGCATAATCAACCGCTTGCTTTACAAATGCTTCTTTTAGATCTGTGTTAACAGCTTTTACTTCAATCAAAAGAATTAGCTTTCCGTCATGCTTAATTGCGAGATCAACAAAAGTTCCTCTTATGGCATGTTCTGAGGTTATATCAGTGTATTTATCGTACCCAAAAACATCTTGTAAAATATCTACAAGGATAGTCACCGTATCTGATTCATTAACATCCCTAGTTTTTGCGTTTTCTAAAATGGGTTGAAATTTCTTTAAGCCTGATACTAAGCGTGATAAAACCCTTGATGGAACTGGCATGACAAACCTTCTTCTAAAAATGATAATTAATTAATATTCAATCATTAACAAAATCTAATTTATCGTATTTATACTAATTAAAATAATTAAAATTTTAAAATTATTATCTGCAAGGCAAAGTTAAGTAGCCACAACCCTATTAATATTTGCGAAGTGCTTCTGGGGGGCACACTCCATCCTAAATTGCGAGACTAATTTTTGGAATCGTCATGTTGGAATTTATTCCCCCTTCGGGGATGCTCTTTAAATACATAAGCAGCAAGCAGTAAAGCAATAAGGGGGCTAAGCAGTAATTACGGAGTCTTCGCCAAACGGATCTTAAAGTTGTGGGTTGGCTTGTTGTCGGTGTTCGCTATAAAAATCGAAGGGATGTTCCCTGTTAAAAAAGAAAGCTAGTGAAGTTTTGATCAAGCAATTTATTGGCGTGATGGTTTTTTTGTTCGGAGTGCAATTGCTGGGGGCAGTTGAGGTTGCAAAACGCCCTAACATTCTATTTGTCTTTTCGGATGATCAATCCTACAAGACTGTCGGATGTTATCCGGAATCATTTTCGTGGGTGAGGACGCCTAATATAGATCGCCTGGCATCTGAAGGTGTGAGATTTCATTCTGCATATTTCGGTTCATGGTGTATGCCTTCGCGGGCGAGTTTTTTAACAGGCAGGCACCCGCACGGGATTGAGAGTATGCGCATGGAAGGTAAATATCCCGCCAGTGCTTATGATCCTGAGAAGACTCCTTTTTGGCCTGCGGTATTTCGTAAGCAGGGTTACTACACAGGCCAGATTGGAAAATGGCACACGGGTGTGGATTCTGGTTGGGGTCGGGATTGGGATCATCAGATTGTTTGGAATCGCCCGTTGTATCCTGAAAATGCGGGGGCTTATTACGAAAAGCAAAAGTTGGTAATCATTGGAAAGGAGCAATGGGCTGAAGGTTACCCTGCGGATAATTACACACAATGGGCACGAGAATTCATCGAGGGAAAATTCCGAGATAAAGATAAACCCTGGTTTCTTTGGCTTTGCTATGGGAGCATTCATGGCCCATCGAAACCCGCTGCACGGCATAAGGGAATGTATGCTTCTGCGGAGGTGCCCATTCCCAAAGATATTTTTGGCCCCCGGCCTGGAAAACCCGATTACTTGAATCGTACCCAAGCTTGGTTGAAGAATGATAAGGGCGTTGCGGTGGCTGGAAAAAGTGGCGAAGCATTTGGCGATGAAAGTGGTAAAAAAGAGCAGACCCATGCAGACTTTGTGCGTCAGATGAACGAGTGCGTTCCCGCAGTGGATGAAGGGGTTGGCAAGTTGTTAAAGTCGCTTAAGGACTCTGGTCAGTTGGATAACACATTGGTTATTTATGCTGCAGATCAAGGTTTTGGCATGGGGGAGCATGGCTTTCGGACCAAGCTTGGCCCTTACGATGCGACTTATCGTTCGCCTTTAATTATTTCCATGCCAGGCATAACTCCTAAGGGTAAAGTTTGTAATCAGCCCGTGAATGCTCCGGATATGGTTGCAACTATTGCATCGCTGGCAAATATTAAATTGCCTTGGGATACGCATGGCAGGGATCTTGTGGGATTGCTGAAAAATCCGGAGGCGAAGTCTATACAGCCTTGCTTGTATCAGCATACCGGTTACAGTTTTGGTTCTGATGTTGCAAAGGTTTTGCACGAAAATTCTAGCAAGGCGGAGCATAGTAATGTGCCTTGGTATAATTCTTTGGTTTACGATGGATGGAAGTTCATTCATTATTTGAAACCCGGTGTAGGGGATGAGTTATATGATTTGAAAACTGATCCCGAGGAATTGGTAAATAGGATTGCTGATCCAATGGCACGACAAAGGTTGCTTGAATTGAGTGCACTGATGAATGCTGAGTTAAATCGCTGTAAGGCCCCCGATGCTTTACGGTTGATTCAAAAGTAGTTGCTATTTTTGCCTTATATATTGGGGCAAAGGTTTTGACCAAATTGTTGCACGAGCTTTGGTAAAGTTCGCGATGGCAGTTTCGGTTTTACCTAATCATTTCAAAACAATACTGCGTATTTAATACTTTGCAGCAAGGTTGGGATTTAATTCTATCGCCTTGGTGTGATATCCAAATGATTTGAAATGTTTTTGCTGATTTAAGTGCGCAAGGTTCTTATGGCGACGCGCGGGTGATTGAATACATGTTATAACCTTGGTGTAAGGTTTTCCTTCTTTAGTGTTTTTTTTCAAAAATAAAGAAGGCGTTTTTGTTTGCGACCACGCCCCGCCTTGCTGCTAAGACAAAACAACATTCGGATTTGCAAAAGCAGCGCGAAAGAGTAATTTATAAGTTCTTGCAGTTAAGCACTTGTTGATAATACTTTGTAGCGATATTATCAAATGCCAAGCGTTTTTACTTTCACTGGGCAAGTACATTGGTAAGGCGCACGAGGAGGCTCAACATGCACCAAACAATAAAGATATGGCTGATTGGGGCAGCATTAATAATGCTTTGCTTCAGCTTATTTGCTCTTCCCTCCTTTGCACAGACCAACCCCTTGCAACTGATGGTGACGGAAGAGGGCGGCAAGGTTACGAGTTTAAAGGATCTTTCCGCCGGTAAAGAATTCATGGTGGTACTGATTCTTGGTGCTGACTGCCCCTTGTCAAAAAAGGCGTTAACCGAGGCTGCAGAGGATATTTTGAAAGCCAGTTCAGATGGACGGGTAGGCATTATGGGGTTGCTGGTTTCACGAGATGATGATGATGATATCAAGCGTCTTAAAAAAGAATTCAATGTAACCTTTCCCCTCTATTTGGATCGGGAAAACTTGGTAGCTGCAAAAATAGGTGTGAAGGTTGTCCCAACTGCAATATTGTTAAACAAGGATGGCGAAATTCTTTATCAAGGTCGGATCAACGACCGTGTGGAGCAATTGGGAAAGCGTTCCTCTGCACGCCGCCACGATTTGTTTGAGGCGTTAAAGGATGTACTTGAGGGAAATCCTGTCCGAGTAGCTAAAACCGAGGCGGTAGGCTGCCCCGTGGAAATACGAAGGCCAAAGCCTGATGCCAACAGCAAAGTTGAATACTACCGCGACATCCAGCCATTTCTTTACAGTCATTGCGTGGTGTGTCATCAGGATAAAAGTGTGGCACCCTTTTCGCTGGCCACTTATGAAGATGCAACACTCTGGATGGACACAGCCATCGGCCTAATCGAGAAGAAAACAATGCCCCCAGGTCAGGCAGAATCGGACTTTGCAATGGAAAGTCTTATCCCTAATCCGACATCCATTGAGATAAATATGCTTCGTAAATGGGTGGCTGATGGTATGCCCCGGGGGCCACTTCCAGCCAAGCCCCTTGATCTACCTTCCCCCGATCCAGAGGCAGGGGAACTGGGCAAGCCGGATATGGTTCTCAAACAATCCGGCCCGATGACGCTGGCACCGATAGGTGACGATGTGTACCGTTTTTTGGTGTTCAAATTGAACCTAAAGGAGGAATTGAAAATTCGGTCGATACGACTTGTCCCTAGTAACATAAAAGTGGTGCACCATGCCTTGATGTTTTTCGGAGATGCCGCCAACCTCGCTGAGACCTCTGCTGACAAGAACCTTATTAATTTTGGTTTATTTCCAGGTGATAAAGGGCCTGGCTATGGCCAGGGGCCAATGCTGGCAAAATACTTGAAGCTTGATAACAAATCCACTCGCTATTCATTTGAAATGATTGGAGGCTATGCACCAGGCAGCGGTTCTTACAGGGCTCCCAAAGGATTCTCCTGGACCATTCCCCCAAACTCCGACTTGGTGGTGCAAATGCACTATCACCGTACTGGTAAAGTGGAGACAGACCTTTCAACAATAGAACTGCACTTTGCCAAGGGGGATATCAATCCGACCATGGAGTACCGTGCCTCCAATATAAATGACGAGGGTTTTCTGGTCATGCCTCCGAATCAACGCAAGCATACTAGTTTTGATTGGCCGGTGGAGGAAGACTGCCAGATAGTAAGTATTTCACCGCATGGCCATTATACTACCCTTTCACAAACACTCACGCTGAAGCGCCCCGATGGTACCCGCCAGACCTTAGTTCATGTGCCTGTGTATGACTTTAACTGGCAAAAGTTGTACACATTTCGCGAGCCTGTACCCGTTCCTAAAGGCAGCAAGATCAATGTTTCATCTTTTATGGACAACACCAGCGGTAACCCACACAACCCGAACAAGCCACCAAAGGCTATTTTCATGGGCGAAAAAACCACAGATGAAATGGTTTTTCCATTCATAGCACTGACTGTCCATAAAAACTCCCAATGGAATCTGAAAAGGGCTTTACACAGTGGTTACAAGAATGGCAGCATCGCCGATTACTTGCGTCATGGATTTGGCTTTGAAAGCCCTAGCGACCAAACTACCCCAGAGAAAATGAAAAAGTAAATTAACCATGATAGAAAAAACAAGCAACATTATAGTCCCTTGGGCCTTGGGAAATGGGATGCTCGATATGCCTTCAAGCTTTGAGCTTGTGCATTTATTTGCGGGCAAGGAGGAAATCTTTATTGGCCGCAGTCCCGAAAACGATATCTGGTTAAATCATCCGGCTGTATCCAGAATTCATGCATCTCTGCTCCAAAAATCCGATGGTAGCCTGTTGGTAAGAGACTTGGGAAGTACCCACGGTGTAACAATAAATGGGAAGCATGTGGATGGTGAAGCCGTATGGAGCCCACAAACAACCCTAAATCTGGGTCCTCAATCATTATGGCTGGATAACGACAAAGTTATTACTGTGATAACCAGGCATGGATCCCCAAACCTAGAAGCAAAAGACCTTACGGTAATAGTTCCCAACCGTAAAAAACCGATTCTGGATCATGTATCCTTCACTTTTAAACCCGGCCAATTCGTATGCGTACTAGGCCCAAGCGGGGCGGGGAAGACAACCCTCGTGCGGTGCATGCAAGGCCACCAACTCACGAGCGGGGGAAGTTTGCTTTTTGGTGGGCACCCAATTTTATCGAATCCAACCATTTTGAACGGACTTGTTGGTTACGCACCCCAAAAAATGTCGCTCCACGAAACTTTGACAGTGCGTCAAGTCGTATGGTTTGCTGCAAAACTCCGGCTACCCACTGACACTTCTTCTGCCGAAATCGAAAATTATGTCGATACCGCTCTGAAGTCCATGGCTATAGAGTCTCTTGCTGATCAACGGGTATCCTCAATTTCTGGAGGGGAACTCAAGCGAGTTGAACTGGCTTCGGAACTTGTTGTCGACCCATCCATCCTTCTGGTAGACGAAGCGACCAGCAGCTTGGACCCTGCCTCGGAGGCCCGGGTCATGGATGTTCTTGCCAATACAGCTAAACAAGGCAAACTCGTTCTGTGTATCACCCATCATCTGGACAACATATACAAGGCCGATACCATCATCATCCTTGCAGATGGAAAAGTGGTTTATCATGGTCCTCCCGGAGGAGCCTGCGCACACTTTGGGGTGGAACACTTGGCCGATGCCTTTGTTCGACTGGAAGACGAGGGGGCCGAAAAGTGGGCTCTTTTAGACTTACAATCGCCTGTAGAAACCGTCCTTGCTGTTAGGGAACTTCCACCCAAGCGTAGCATTACGGCACGGTTTTGGGAAACCATGCGACAAGCCGGCATACTAACTAAGCGGGAATTTGCCGCCACTTTAAGCGACCGCCGTTACCTTTTTTTGGCAATGCTTATGCCTGCACTTTTTGCCTTGATATTGATTGGGTGCCATTGGAATGTTAATTTTTCGTCAACCATTATGCTGACCCGTGACCTCAACGATGATGAGAAAAGCTCATTCAAGTTTTTCTGGCCGGTATTATTTGATGCAGCAAAAAGCGATGGCCTCGATGAAGAAAGCCTTAACTTTCAGGCTCAACTGGGTTTCCTGCTGGGAAAAAAACCTGCCATGCGTAAAAGTTTAGCCAGCGAAGACCTTAACCAGATCATTCAAGGGGCCATAGAAGGTACGAAAACTATTTTTCCAGACAAAATCATCAAGAATCCTCTTATCACTTTCAAGTATCTTTCCGTTCAAGTAATGGGTATTTCGTTTATGGGTATGCTGTTGGGTTTAACTTTGATGGTTCGGGATGGAGCCATCTTTCCAAGGGAAAAGGCCGCAGGTGTGTTACCTCTTGCATACCTTGCCTCAAAGATGACAATTATCATTCTGGCCACCGGATTCCAAACACTTATTTTCGACGGAATTCTTGAATCACTTTTCCATGTCAGGCAACTGGTCAACGGACTCGAACTAACCCCTGCGGAATATCGAATCAGCTTTATCTCTATGTTACTCGTCCACTGGTTCGCTGCACTTGGCTGTGCATGTCTAGGTGTGGTGCTTGGGGCTTTGACCTTCAAGCCTGACCGCGCGATTATCCTATTAGGAGCTATGATGCTACCCCAGTTAACCCTTGGCACCGCTATGTCACTTGCGACAACCTCCATTCCCAGAACGATTGCCTACTTTATATCACCCACTTATTGGGGACTTCGCGCCAGCCAGATCTCACCCATGGAAAACGGGATGGTAGCTTTACCGACCTACATGAGAATTTTTGGCGATAGTTTCATCCAGTCGGTGCCCCTAGCGCTGGCGGGAATGACTGCGCAAATCATTCTTTACCTGTTTCTAGCATGGTGGATGCTTCGCTTCAGGCGACCAGAATCGGCGTGAGGCTTCACAGGAAAAAGCACTATCATGGAATCAGGAAATCCCAACGAAAACGGTGACTCTGCTTCGCCTCAGAGAATCAATGTCGACAAAACAAGAAGGCACGACCTAGATGCGCTACGGGCCGGGGCCATGCTTCTAGGGGTCTGCTTACACGCCATGATGGCCTATTCGGGAATAGCATGGATTGTCATGGACAACCGGCAAAACCATATTTTTCAACTAGTAATAGAGCTTATTCATGGTTTTCGGATGCCGTTGTTTTTTTTGATCAGTGGTTTTTTTACTGCCATGCTTGCCTGTCGCCAAGGCTCTGGCGGTATGCTTAAAAATCGGGCTGCGCGAATTCTGATACCTTTTGTAATCAGTATTATAACTATTATTCCTTTGGAAAAAGTGGTCGGAATATTTGCGTTAACTGCCAACGCCAGCCATCCGCAAGATCCGATATTCAAGGCAATCCATCAGGGTGACAGTAAGCAGGCGCTGAATCTTTTGGAAAAAGGCCCAAATGCATTATTGGAGGAACCTGAAAAACGCATGCGTTTTACTCCTCTGAACTATGCGGTCCTTTGTGAATCGGAACCGATCACGAAGCTGCTGCTAAAGCGTGGCGCAAACCCAATGGCGAGCAACCGAAACGGTTATAACTCGCTTTACATGGCGGTATTACTCGGTCGGGAGGACTTGCTAAAGCTTCTGATAGAAAACGGAGGCGACCCATTCCTTGCCACTGGTTCATCTAAATCTGCTTGGATGGCTACCCAACAACCTTACGATGAAACTCGTACGATTATTTTTATTTCCAAAGGTAAGTTTCCAGAAGACATGACTGTTCTCGAGAATGGCCGCCAGGCTGTGATTGAGTACCTGAAAAGATTTTCCATAGACCAATACGGAACCCCAATCCCACCGGAGCAAACCTCCCGACCCAAACATATTCAAGGTATGCCAAGTTGGGTGCAATGGTATTTTGATTGGCTCTCGTCTGACCAAATCGCGGTGGATATCGCAGGCCAGAAAATCAACCTCCTTCAAGATGCATCCCTTGACCACTTATGGTTTCTTTGGTTTCTTTGGTGGTTATGCGTGCTGCATTACATTCTAGATTGTTTATCCCGTCCTATCGGCCCGGGAGCAACAGAAAAAACAAATCTTATTTACCCTGGGTTGATGGTAGCCTTTGTCTTGACCTGTTGCATGCAGGCATGGATGGGCCTGGATTATTCCCCGAAGCTTTTAAACTTTCCAGTGGGGCCAGACTTTTCTCCAGGGCTAATCCCCAAACCCCATGTTTTTTTGTACTACTCAGTGTTCTTCTTTTTCGGAAGCTGGTACTTCCGGTTGGGGGATAACCAATGTTTTCTTGGCAGACATTGGCGCTTGGCGTTACCAATAGCGATGCTGGTTTTGTTTCCATTGGTATTGGCGACAAAGGATGAGAGGTTACCAAATATCCTGCTTCAATCGCTTTACACCTGGCTGATGGTGCTTGGCTCTATCGGTCTGGCACACCGTTTGTTTCAAAGGGAAAGCAAGCTTTTCCGTTATGTGGCTGATTCTTCATACTGGCTTTATCTGACCCATATTCCGCCGGTATTGTTCATGCAGTGGCTATTACTTTTTCTGCCAGTACCGGCATTGGTGAAATTCACTGTAGGGTTTCTAATCACCATGCTGATTCTATTTGCTAGCTACGAATTATTGGTTAGGCGCACTGTGATTGGTAGAATCCTAAATGGCAAAAAAAAGTAAATCTTTTTTCTGATTCGAGCTATGTTGATGGAGCCTATATTAATTTACCGGATTAATTGGAATAACAATCATTTATCAGCGGATGCTTAAGCACTTTGGTTTAGGGTTGTATCCTTTTTCTGGCTGGGTTCGTTGGCAGAATCACTTGCTTGCACGAAAAATCGTTTTGCCTTCCTTAATCGTTTCAATGACCTTGATATCTTTGATCTCCATGGGGTTGATGGTCAACGGGTTTCTGTCAAGAATAACCAAGTCAGCGAGTTTTCCAATTTCGAGCGAGCCTTTGCTTGTTTCTTCCTTGTACATGTAAGCGCAGTCGATCGTGATTGCCTTAAGAGCCTGTAGCGGGCTGATCCGTTCATCGGGGCCGATAACTTCGCCACCACGAGAAATGCGATTCACCGCCGACCAAATCACGAACATCTGGTCGATGGGGGATACATTAAAATCGGTATGGTTTTGGCATCGGATACCCATGGCGAGAGCAGATTTCATTGGGCTTAGGAAATACGCCTGTGTTTTGCCGCGGTTCTTGATGTGTGCTTCACCGAAGTAGTAGCAGTGTTCGGTGAAGAAGGATGCCATGATGTTGTAATCTACGTACTTCTGAAGCTGGTCTTTGCGAACAAACTGAGAATGGATGATGGTGGTCCGGAGGTCGGCGGTGCGGTCTTTCGCATTGCTTTGGTGGGCGTCCAAAAACATATCTATCGCTGCATCTCCGTTGCAATGAATAAGCAGTTGCAACTTGTTGTTGTAAATTAACCTGACGAAGTCGTGGAGTTGTGCCTTCGAGAACATTGGTTCGCCCGCCCAGTTTTTTTCGCCACCCGGTCCTCCGGTAAGGTATGGCTTAGTGAAATAGGCCGTTCTGCCTTGGGGTGATCCATCGGCGGTAATTTTGATGCCTGCGAGCTTTAGCCGGCTTGTATACTTCCCAAATGTTTCTGGCGGATTGGTTTTCAAAATCGCCTTGGCCTCAGTGATGAAGGGGTAGGCGGCAATATCGATAAATAATAACCCGTTCTTGGCGGCCTTCTGAAGAAGTGCTATATCGCTTGCAGATGTAGCGCCTTCTTGGGCGGTGGTGAGCCCTGCTGCAGCATAGATCATCTGCCCTTCTTTGAATTGCGACAATAATTCTTCTTCGTTAGGCATCGGCATGTTCGTGAAAATTGGCACCCAAGCGGCTTCCATGAGCAGGCCTTCAGGTTCCATGGTACCCGGTTTGCGGTTGATCACCCCGCCTTTTGGGGTTGGGGTATCTTTAGTTATCTTGAATTTCTTGAGGGCAGCGGAATTGCAAACAGCTCCATGAAGCGATACATGCTGGACAAAAACTGGATGATCTGGAAAAGCAATGTCAAGATCAGCAGCGGTCATTTCGCGTTTGTCTTCGATCTCGTCGCCATCGTAGCCATAGCCGATGATAAACTCGCCTTTTGATATCTTGAATTGCTGCTGGCATTTTATTAGTGCGGCGATAATATCCTTGATCGATTTCCCTGGGCCAGCGGGTGGGGCGAAACAGTTTGCCTGCTTTGATAATTGAAGGCTGTTGATGAAATGACTATGTCCATCTAGGAACCCCGGCACAAGCGTTTTACCATCGAGGTCGATCATCTTTGTGGACTGGCCCTTAAGTTTTAGTACATCTGCCTTAGTGCTGACAGCAATGATCTTGCCATCTTTTATTGCTAGTGCTTCGACTCTTGGGTTTTTGTCGTCTACGGTGATGATGTGCCCGCCGTGATAAATGGCATCTGCAGGGGTTTGAGCGGTTGCGGTCGTTGCGAGGATTGTCGTGGCGACTATGTTGAGGATGAGTGTAGTCAATCGCATGAGTTTACCTTTGAAAAGAAACATTTATGTATACTCGCCGTGTCGGGATAAAAGCTTCATCAAGCTGAGTTCGTTTGTGGCAAAAACTGTAAAAGCTGATGACCGATCTTAGGGGAACCTTGAATCCCAATCAAAACTATTTTTTGGAAGAGAATACGATCATCCCGAGATTTTTGAAATAGGTGCCCAGCAGGACTTTTTCAGGGCCCAGGCAGAATTTAAAATAGCTTTGGGGTTATCTGCCAAAGAGGAAATAGTTTTGGAGCAAAATAAAAAACCGCCACAATAACGCCAGCCTCAACATTTGAAGCTTCTGATTCACTCAAAGGAGGGCATACAATTTTTCTGAACACTCCCCCTCGCCGCGGGTTCACTCTGATCGAACTGCTCGTTGTCATCGCGATCATCGCAATCCTCATTGGCCTTCTCCTTCCTGCTGTACAGAAGGTCCGTGAAGCCGCGGCCCGCATGACCTGTCAAAACAACTTGAAGCAAATAGCACTTGCCGGTCACAACTATCACTCGGTTCAAGGGAGTTTCCCGTCTGGGTTCCTTACCGCTAGCAGTCCAGGTACCGTTTCCGGGTGGCGAGCTCTCACTCCACACAATCCATCCCATTTCGCTCCCGGGTGGAGCGTGTTCACCCTGCTGCTGCCCTACCTTGAGCACGATAGTTTGTTTCGACAAATCAACCTGACTCAGCCGATCCTTGCCCCGGCGAACGCTCAAGCACTGGCGGCGGTTAGAAACGGGCGGTTCAGCGTGTTCGTCTGCCCCTCCGATACAAATCAGCGGAACGTGGACATCTTTGACTTCGGCGAGGTCGGGTCGCACACCGCTTTTGGTGGGACCGGAACGGTGTTGGCTAACCTGCCGGTGTCGTCATATGTGGCGTGCATTGGCTCCGGCGACCACGAGTTGACCGCGGCCGACAACCAATTCAACGGGGTGTTCTTCCGCAACAGCCAAGTGCGGGTAGAGGACATCACTGATGGTACGAGTAACACGGTCGGGTTCGGCGAGCGGATGAGCCGGGTATGCGAGTCGACTTGGTTGGGGGTCATTCCGGGAGCGGAGGCCGTTCACTCGGCCGAGTGGGTGAATCGTATGGGGCTGCCTCACCGGAGCCACAATTATCGCCCGGCGAACGTTCTGGTGACTGGGCACCTCCGAGGGAGCCAGCCGAACCTGGCGTCCGGGGCTAGCCCAAGTGCCTTCATGTCCGCTCACACGGAAGGAGTGGTTTTTGCCAACATGGATGGGTCGGTTCGGCTAATCAATAGCAACATCCCGATCACCACCTTCCGTGCGCTTGCCACCCGCGCTGGCGGCGAGGTTATGGCGGACTGGTAAGGTTGGTAGAAATGCAATTGTGTCGGCTCTGTTCTTACCGGGCCTGCTCAAACTCTGCGAGGCAGCCGGTCGGTCGTTTGGGGGGTGAACAACCTGCGGAAGATCGAGGAATGGCATCGCGTTTTGAAGGATGTGGAGTAGAAAAAGCTAATTTTGATGATCCGGAAAACTACTTGCGTCGTGCTGCGGTGTTGGCCGTTGTTGCAGTTCGACTAATGCAACTTCGAGATCTTGCAGACACCGGCAAACCCATTGCACAAGACCCGAAGGCCTTATGTAAATGGCTCCCAAAATTATGGCGCACGGTTGCTGCAAAATTATTGAAAATACCCTTGGCGGAACTTACTCCCAGACAGTTCTTATTGCTGGTCGCTAAACGAGGTGGCTACATCGGACGCAAT
>Ga0209033_1001767_pt1 | contig 12357 bp, 10 predicted proteins | sample LauGreFa1BDMLBDN_2_FD_188218 | JGI IMG/M metagenome (GOLD analysis project Ga0209033, IMG submission 188218) | Freshwater lake microbial communities from Lake Michigan, USA - Fa13.BD.MLB.DN (SPAdes) (version 2) | ecosystem: Environmental > Aquatic > Freshwater > Lake | place: Lake Michigan, USA...
AAGGACTCACGCGCCCGTGCGCTCGTCACTGCCGCGCGTCGCCCGAAATGCCAGCCGCGCACGGTTTCCGCCGCCCGCTCCGGCTCCGAAAACCCCATGCGGCGCAGCGTCTCAATCGTTTCGGGATCATCCGTCGTGCCTGTAAAGACAAGACTTCCCTCGCCAGTCGCGAGATCGGCCCCCTCTTCGAAGAGACGCGAATAATGCTTCTCGACAAGGCGGGCTTTGTCCGTCAACGCCTTGGAGAACGCGGCCAACCCGGAATAGCCGCAAAACTTTGCAAACTGGGTCAGATGTTTCTCGTCCGCGGGCAGTCTCTGGGTTTGCTCGTCCGCCACCATTTGCAACCGGTGCTCGATGGTGCGCAGAAAGACATAGGCCCGCGTCAGATCGCTCAGCGCATCGCTCGAAATCCAGCCATCCGCAACCAATGCCTGCAACATTTCGAGCGTGCGACGCCCCCGCAGCCCCGGGCGTCTGCCGCCAAACACCAATTGCTGTGTTTGCACAAAGAACTCGATCTCGCGAATACCGCCCCGCCCCAATTTGATATCATGGCCCGCTACCGCAATCGCATCATGGCCGCGCACCGCATGGATTTGCCGCTTCATCGCGTGAATATCGGCAATCGCCGCGAAGTCGAAATATTTGCGCCAGATGAAGGGCGCGAGATCGGCGAGAAAACGCTCGCCCACCGGCAAATCACCCGCGACCGGCCGCGCTTTGATGAGCGCCGCCCGCTCCCAATTCTGCCCCACCGATTCATAATAGGCGAAGGCGGAATTCACGCTGATCGCAATCGGGGTTGATGCCGGATCGGGCCTCAACCGGAGATCCACCCGCAGGACGTAACCATCCGGCGTCCGCTCCTGCAAAATCCGCACAATGCCCTTTACGAGACGGATGAAGAATGGCGCCGCCTCGACACTCTCGCCAAGGCTGTTCTGCTCCGTGTCGTAAAACACCACAATATCGATATCGGAGGAATAATTGAGCTCGCGGGCACCATGCTTGCCAAGCGCAAGCACCACGGCCCCGCATCCGATGGCAGGATCTTCAGGATCAGGCGCGACCAGCTTGCCGCTCTCGATACCCTCGCGCAGCAAAAACCGGAACGCCGACCCGAGTGCCGCATCGGCGAAATCGCTGAGTGCTTCCGTCACCCGGAGAACGCCCCATATTCCGCCAATATCGGCAAGCCCGATGAATAGGGCCGCTTCCTGCTTCAACTGCCGAAGCACGCGCATCAGCGCCGCTTCCGACTCAGCGACCCGCCAGCTCTTCGCCGTGCGCTCAAGCAGCTCAGCACTGGTTATATCCGGATCGCCTTCGAGAAGGGCGAGCGTTCGTGCGGGGTCGGACTGGATCAACCGCCACAAATAAGGCGAATGATCCGCAATTCCCTCCAAAAGCGCCTCAGCCTTCGGAAATTCCGTCAGGCACGTCTTGAGGCGCTCACCCATGCCGTCATCAATCGCCTTCTCGACAAAAGACGCCAATTTCCGGGCGGCCTCCTTCGCATCGCCGAGTTTCGGCACTGTATCGATCTGCGCTGCAAGCGATGAACTCATAAACCAATGCCCTTCACTGGTAGTGCCAACACAACCCTGAGCCCCGGCGCATGATCCTCAAGCCTGAGCGTGCCGCCATGCAATCGCGCCACCGCGGAGGCAAGCGAGAGCCCCAATCCCGAACCCGGACGCGAGCGCGACCCCTCGAGTCGCACAAAGCGTTCGACAACCCGCGCGCGATCCGCTTCCGGTATCCCCGGGCCATTATCGGAAACGCTCAATTCGATACCCGTGCCGGTTGCAACCGCACCAATTGATATTTCCGCTTTTTCAGAAACAGACTCTTCCCGCGCCGCATATTTGATCGCATTATCGAGCAAATTGGCCAGCGCCTGCCCGATCAATTCGCGCGATCCGTAAAGCGGCAGTTTCTCCGGTAACGTGAGGTGCATTGTGACATGCGCCTCCTCCGCGAGCGGCTCATACAGCTCCGCCACATCGCGTGCGACATCTGCCGCATCGAACGCTGCCATCCCCTCTGTCGCATTGCCTGATTCCGCGCGGGCGATCATCAGCAAGGCGTTGAAGGTTCGGATGAGCTGATCCGCCTCGTCGATCACATTCTCGAGCGTCAGACGATATTCCTCTGTGTCTGTCGCCGTTCGAAGCGCCTCCTCGGCCGAATTGCGCAGGCGCGTCAGTGGCGTCTTGAGGTCATGCGCAATATTGTCGGACACTTCCCGAAGCCCTGCCATGAGCTCCGCAATCCGGTCGAGCATCGCATTGAGATTTTGCGCAAGCCGGTCGAGTTCGTCATTTGTGCCGGAAACGGCAAGACGCCCCGAAAAATCCCCCGCCATGATCGAGCGCGTTGTGGCCGTCATGGCATCAATGCGTCCCAGCACCCGCCGCGCCACAAACACACCTCCCGCCACCGCCATCACCAGCACAAGCAGGATCGACCATCCGATTGCACTCCGGATCACGCGCCTGAACCGATCCGTTTCGCTCAAGTCACGACCGACCAGCAAACGGAAACCGCCCGGCAGAACAATCGTATCCACCAATGCCCGATGCGGCTTCACATCGCCATCCTCCAGCACGCGGTAGAATAATTGGTATCGACCGGCATCCAGCAAGCCTTCCTGATCGATCCCGGAAATATTGCCCGCAAGTGTCTCCCCTGTCGGCGTCGTCACGAGATAGAGGGAGGAACCGGGCTGGCTCGCACGCCGCTCGATCTGCGCCACAAGCCGCCGCAATCCGCCCGAATTGAACTGGGTGACAAGCCCCTTCACATCTTCCTCGATGGTGAGGCTCACCTGCTCATCCAGCAATCGCCGCATATTGAAGGCGACATAGCCAAGAATAGCCGAGGCAAACAGCACAAAAATGACGAGATACGCCATGGACAGCTTGAACGCCGTCGTGCGGAAAAGTTTACCGAGCGCTGTCACGGATCGAATATCCTGCGCCGCGCACCGTGTGCAGCAGCGGCGTTTCAAATCCCTTGTCGATCTTCGATCGCAAGCGCGAAATATGCACATCAATCACATTTGTCTGCGGATCAAAATGATAGTCCCAGACATTTTCCAGAAGCATGGTGCGGGTCACAACCTGACCGCCATGGCGCATCAAATATTCCAGCAACCGGAATTCGCGCGGCTGCAATTCAATCTCCTGCCCGTCACGCGTCACGCGATGGCTCAGGCGGTTCAATTCGAGGCCGCCAATCTGGTAGGATGTCTCTTCCGTCGAGGAGGCAGTGCCCCGCCGCCGCGCAAGCACCTCGACCCGGGCAAGCAATTCGGAAAACGCATAGGGCTTGGCCAGATAATCATCCGCTCCCGCCCGCAATCCCTTGACCCGATCATCCACCTGTCCGAGCGCGGAAAGGATCAGGATCGGCGTCTCGATTTTCTGCTCGCGCAAGGCATGGATCAAGGAGAGGCCATCCATCTTCGGCAACATCCGGTCAACGACAACGACATCATAGCCGCCATCGCTCGCGAGCGCATAGCCATCCAGCCCGTTCGCCGCGAGATCAGCCATGTGGCCCACCTCACGAAAGGCTTTTTCCAGATAGGCCGCCGCAGCAGCATCATCCTCGATGATCAGAAGCTTCATGGGATCGACAATTCTCCGCCTTCATCCGGATGGTCAAGAAAAAAGCGACGGACCGGAGCAAAACTCCGATCCGTCACCTCATTCAGCCGTCCTCGTTCGGGGAAAACGCTGACGGGAAGATAATCGTTACGCCTTCGGGAAAGCGAGCGCGATAAAGCGCGTTCCCTCGTCGCTCTTCAGCCGGAGCATCACAGCCTTGCGGCCATCCTTCCGCGCCGCGTCAATCGATGCCCGGACGTCGGAAGGCTTGGTGACCGTCTTGCCGCCAATTTCGAGGATCAAATCACCCTTGCTGATCCCCTTTTCTGCGGCAATTCCGTTCGGATCAATATCGGTGACCATCACGCCAACACCGTCCTTCGTCGGCGCGAGCGCCAACCCGAACGTCGCCGGTGCTTTCGGGGAGGTATCATCGAGAGCGGCAGTCTTCTTCTCGGGCAACAGACCGAGCCTGACGTTCAGCGTCTGCTCCTTGCCGTCCCGCATCAACGTGACTTTCACCGTATCACCCGGCTTGATCTGGCTGATCCGCTTCGTCACCTCTTTCGGGCCTGCCATCACGTCACCATTGACGGACAAGATGACATCACCCGCCTTGATACCGGCCTCGAAGGCGGGCGTATCCGGCTGGATTTCAGCAACCAACGCACCCTTCGTATCTTTCAGCGCCAGACTATCGGCAATATCCTGCGTCACAGGCTGGATCTGCACGCCGAGATAACCGCGTTCGACGGACCCATTCTCCTTCAACGCCGCGATCACAGTTTTCACTGTCTCGGAGGGAACCGCAAACGCAATGCCGACATTGCCGCCGGAGGGCGAGTAAATCGCGGTATTTACGCCCACAACGTCACCGTTCAGATTGAAGGTCGGGCCGCCCGAATTACCCTTGTTCACCGCCGCATCAATCTGGATGAAATCATCATACGGGCCAGCCCCGATATCGCGCCCGCGCGCCGACACGATCCCCGCGGTCACTGTTCCACCTAGACCAAACGGATTGCCAACCGCGACAACCCAGTCACCGACGCGCGGCGCATCCCCGGCGAACTCAACAAACGGATAGGTTCCGGCCTGCTTCACCTTGAGCAACGCAAGGTCTGTCTTGGCATCCTTGCCGATAACAGTTGCATCGAGCGTCTGGCCGTCATCGGTCGAGAGCGACACTTCAACCGCATTGTCGACGACGTGATTATTCGTCACAACATAGCCATCGGCCGAGATGAAAAAGCCCGACCCCTGCGACATGCCGAACTGGTTCGGTTTACGTCCCTTCTGGCCTTGCTCGCCGAACTGCCGGAAGAATTTTTCGAGCGGGTGGCCCGGGGGCAGATCAGGCATCTGGAACTGTTCGCCATCCTCAGCACCCGCAGCAACCTGCTCGACCTTCACCTTCACCGATACAACTGCCGGACGAACGCGGGACACCACATCGGCAAAGGACGGAAAGGTCGCAACAGTCGCGCTTTGCGAGCTTGCGGCGGCATTGGCTGGCGCGGATGTCATAAAGCTCTCGGTCGCAAGCCCTGCGCCCAGCAATGCCAGAATAGCCACCGACGCCATCATGCCGGCGCGATGCTTGCCGATACGGGATAGACTGTTTGAAATCGAGTGTTTGGTCATGTTCTTCTCCTCTAATGCCAGCATTCTGGCGAAACCATGAGGAGAGTTATGAACGGTCAACCCTTACCGGAATTTTGGCGAAAGATGAACATTTCGTAAGGTAATAACGCCGATCAGTCGCCTTGACGGGTCAACGCTTCAAGCCGCGCCTGTTCGTCCGCGCTGAGCGGAGCACTATTCTCGGCCACCCGCCGGCGGCGTGCCAAGAGCACAATGCCGATCCCGCCGGCAAGCAGAACAAGAAACGGGCCGAGCCACAGCAAGGCCGTCGCCATCGTAAATCTCGGCTTGAGCAGCACAAACTCGCCATAACGCGCGACGAGAAATGCAAGAATGGCGTCCTCGCTCTCGCCTGCAACCAGCTTTTCCCGCACGATCATCCGCAAATCGCGTGCAAGCGGCGCGTTCGAATCATCAATCGACTGGTTCTGGCAAACGAGGCACCGCAACTCCGTCGAAAGCGCACGTGCCCGCGCCTCAAGCGCTTTGTCAGCCAGCACCTCGTCCGGTTGCACGGCCAATGCCGCACCTGAAAATCCCAGAAAAAGAATGAGACACACCCCGATGACCCGCTTCATGCCGGTCGTCCCGCGAGAAGCGCCGCAGCCTTGCTCCGCACCACAATTCCGATGCGCGACCGCCGATCGATCAGCGCGAGCCCGCCACCCGCCGCCATCAGCACCGAGCCGAGCCAGATCAGCAAAACGAGCGGCTTCCAATAGGCTTTGAGGCTCACGCTGCCATCCGCATGAAAGTCATTCACGCTCGCATAGACCTGCCCCAGCCCGAGCGTCAGAATGCCGGCTTCCGTTGTCGGCATATCGCGCCCCGCATGAACGCGCTTCCCCGTCTCGACGGTGCCTGCAAACTCGCCATTTTCCATCACGGAAAAACGCGCCACATCTTCGCGAAATCCCTGCCCGTTTCTCACAAAACTCTTCTCGAGAACCAGCGAATAAGCGCCAATTTCGATCCGCTCGCCGGGCTTGAGAACACCGAGATTTTCAACACCCCATCCGGTCGCGGCAACCCCGATCACGGTCACGCCAATGCCGGCATGCGCAAGTGCCGCACCCCAGGCGGCACGCGGCAGCCCGAAAGCCCGCACAACAAAAATCCGGAGCGTTGCACCCCGACGCCAGCTCCGTGACACAATTTCCGACACCGACCCCAGAATAAGCCACGCACCAAGCCCGACACCGAGCGGTGCTGCAACCGGCCCGCCATGGACCATTGAGAGCATCACAAGCGAGACCAAAATCGAAATTCCAAGCGCCACCATCATGCGTTGCGCCGCCCCGAGCAGATTGCCGCGCTTCCACGCAAGCGTCTGTCCGATCGGTAAAAACGCCAGCAACATCACAAAGAGCGGCACAGCCGTCGCATTGAAAAACGGTGCCCCCACCGAAATCGCCGCCCCCGAGATCGCCTCGAGCGCCAGCGGATATAATGTGCCGATCAGAACCGCCGCGCATGTCGCCGCCAGAAACAGATTATTGACGATCAACGCGCCCTCGCGCGACACCGCCGCAAACAACCCGCCCTGCCGCAGCAGCGGCGCGCGCCACGCGAACAGCGCCAAGCCGCCACCCACGAAAAACGTCAAAATCCCGAGAATGAAAACCCCGCGCGTCGGATCGCTCGCAAAAGAATGCACCGATGTCAGCACACCCGAGCGCACAATAAACGCACCCAAGAGCGACAGCGAGAAGGTCAGGATCGCCAACAGAATTGTCCAGACTTTCAGCGCATCCCGCTTTTCCATCACGACTGTGCAATGCACGAGCGCCGTTCCCATCAACCACGGCATGAGCGAAGCATTCTCGACCGGATCCCAGAACCACCAGCCGCCCCAGCCAAGCTCGTAATAGGCCCAGTATGACCCCATCGAGATCCCGAGCGTCAGAAACAGCCACGCAAGCAAGGTCCAGGGCCGGACAAACCGCGCGAACACCGCATCGATCCGCCCGTGGATCAGCGCACCAACCGCGAAGGAATACGCAATCGAGAAGCCGACATAGCCGAGATACAGCAATGGCGGATGGATGGCGAGACCGGGATCCTGCAACACCGGATTAAGTCCCTGCCCCTCGACCGGAATAGGAAATACCCGCTCGAACGGGTTCGACGTGACAACAACAAACAAGATAAACGCAAACGCGATCGCGCCCTGAACCGACAGCACGCTCGCGAGCAACCGCTCCGGCATCCCGCCGCCGCGCCACGCCACCAACGCCGCAAACAGGACAAGAATAAGCACCCAGAGCATCATGGAGCCTTCATGATTGCTCCATACGCCTGAAATTTTATAGATGAGCGGCTTGGCCGAATGCGAATTCATCACGACATTGAGAACCGAAAAATCCGAATTCACATAGGCCATGGTCAGCGCCATATACGAGAACGCGACAAATCCGAAACTCGCCCACGCCGCCATCCGCCCGACGCGCATCAAAGCGGGATCACGTGCCAGACTGCCCCAGAGCGGCACCGTCATCTGCACGAAAGCAAGCGCCAGAGCGAGGATCAGCGCGTAATGTCCGAGTTCGACGGTCATGGCGTTGCCCCATCCTTCTGGCCCTTCCAGACGCCCTGCTTGCGCAGTGCCTCGGCGACTTCTTTCGGCATGTAATTTTCATCGTGCTTCGCCAGAACGCTATCGGCCCGGAACGTGCCATCGCTCTCCAGCACGCCTTCCGCCACAACGCCCTGCCCTTCGCGGAACAGATCCGGCAATAAACCGCGATAGGCCACAGCCAGAACAGTCGTGCCATCCGTCACGCGAAACGCCACCCGCAAATCGTCGCTCTTGACCAGCGACCCCGCCTCGATCAACCCGCCGATCCGGAGACGCTGCCCGGGCGACGCCGCCATCGTCTTCAACTCGGTCGGGCCATAGAAAAACACAATCTTGTCCTTCGCCGCCGTCAGGATCAGGGTCGCCGCAATGGCCAGCACGATACCGGCCAACCCGATTGTCACCAACCGCCGCTGCTTGCGTGTCATGGCCATCAGTTTCCGAGCCCCAATTCCTGCGCCGCCACATTGATCGCCGCCAACCCCTTGGGGCTTGACGCCATCGCCTTCCGCGCCCGCACCAGCGCGTCCTCCGCATTCGCACGCTGCCCGAGTACCTGATAAGACCGCATCAGCTTGATCCAGCCGTCACGGTCCGATCCGTCTGCCTCAAGTTTTGCATCCAATTGCGCCACCATTCCGGCAATCATCGCATTCTGACCCGAAGGCTCCGCCGCGCCGATCAGCGCCGCCATGCGCGCCCGGATCGCACCCGCAGCTCCATTCGTGTCGGGCAGTCCCTGCAACATCTCGCGATACCGCGCCAAAGCCCCGTCGCGGTCGCCATCCTGCTCGAGCGCAATCGCACTGTAGTAGCGCGCCCTGAGTTGCGTGCTGTCAAGCGCCAGCGCCTGCTCTAAAACCTGCCGCGCCTCGCTCGTCACAACGCCCTCGGCCGCCAACACCAAGGCCTCGCCCTGCCCCGAAAAATCCGCTGCATTCGGCCCCTTCAGCCGAAGCAACTGCCCGTAGGCCTTCACCGCATCAGTATATCGCGCAACTTCGAGATAGATCGGCGCAATGACCTCCCAGCCCTTCACATCATCCGGATGCGCCGCCAATTGCTGCTCTACCCGCAGTATCAGATGATCGAGATCGGTGGAGGTTTTCAGCAAGGCCTGCTGCTCGGCATAGGGTGCATCCGCACGGTCGGGAGCACCGAGCACACCATAAAACGCCAATGCGATCACCGGCACGAGCACCAGCCCGATCAACGCCGCGCCGCGTCGCCGCCCGAGCGAAAACGCCCCTTCCCGCTCATCCGGGCCAGACCGTTCCGCCGCCAGCAGAAACCGCGCCGCCTCGATCTTCGCAGCCTCCGCATCCTGTGGCTCGATCAGGCCGCGCGCCGCGTCACCCTCTATTTCAGTCAAGCGTGCGCGGTAAAACGCAACATCACCGCCCTCGTCACGCGCCTTTGAACGCGAGCCGAGCGGAAACAGCACGGCCAGCACGGCCACGCCTGTGAGCAAAGCGATTGGAAGCCAGATCAACATGAACCCTGTAAACCAGTATTGCAGGGCGGAGTCACGCGCCAGAACGCGGCGAGACGATCCGCCGCGCCCCTAGCGGAAATCAGATCAGTTCACAATATCCCAGCTGCCATCCGACGCGCGGCACGCCGTGCCATTGCCCGTCTCTGGCTTGCCGTTAATGTAGATCTTGTGGGTATAGCTGCGGCAGGTACGCTGCGCCTCGGCATAGACCGGGCCCGGCTCGACAAATCCGTAGGATCCGCTCGGCGCCTTCCATTGCGTCTGCCGTCCGCTGCTGAGCGCGAGCGTCTCGGCCTTGTAGGCGTTCCGCTTCGCTTCTTCGTCCAACCCGCGTCCGATCGAGCTGCCGACCATCCCGCCCAGCATGGTGCCTGCAACAATCGCCATCGTGTTACCCGAGCCCTTGCCGACCTTGCTGCCAAGGAGACCGCCCGCAATCGCGCCGAGAATAGCGCCGCCTGATTCATTCGGGCCGGTCGATTGCGAACATCCCGCCGTTCCCACAGCAATCGTTCCAACGAGAAGTACGGCAATAAATGGTTTAAGTGTCATGGTTTTCAGTCTCCTTGAGGTGTTTTCTGGCATGTTCGGTACACACAAAATCCGGAACGCGATAACGTCATTGATTTAACATAATATGCCCGTCGAATCAGGCTTTTTTCTGGCTTAATCTACCATGATTCAAACCCCCGGCAAACGCAGACGCACACGCAACCCGCCGATTTCCGCGACATCCAGCGCGAGCGACCCGCCATAAAGCGACGCGAGATCCGCGACAATCGACAGGCCCAATCCGGACCCCGGCTTGCTCTCGTCGAGCCTCCGCCCGCGCTTGATCACATCCGCCCGCGTTTCCGGCGGCAATCCCGGCCCGTCATCGTCAATCTCGATCTCGATCAGCACGCGTTGCGTTTCTTCCGTCATCAGACGACCCGAGATCCGAACCGCACGGTCCGCCCACTTCGCCGCATTATCCATGAGATTGCCGATCATCTCCTCGAGATCCTGCCGCTCGCCCCGGAATTTCAGATCCTCCGGCACGGCAATCTCGAAAGCGAGCGCCTTGTCGGCATAAATCTTCAAAAACGCCCGCTCCAATCCCCGGATCACCGGCTCCACATCGGAGACAATCCCGATCGAACCCGCCCGCGCCGCCGCCCGTGCACGATCCAGATACCAGTTCACCTGATCCCGCATCAGCGTCGTCTGCTCGCGCACCTTCCCCGCTAAAGACGTGTCGTCATTCGCCGCCTCGTTCACCAGCACGCTGAGCGGCGTCTTGAGCGCGTGGGCGAGATTGCCCACCTGCGTTCGCGCCCGCTCCAGAATTTCGCGGTTCGCATCAATCAACAGATTGACCTCGCTCGCGAGCGGCGCGAGATCATCCGGATAGCGCCCGTCGATCCTGTCCGTTGCCCCCCGCCGGATCGCGCCAATCGCGTTCGACAAGCGCGCCAGCGGCAGCAACCCGAACCGCACCTGAAACGCCGTCGTCACGCCAAGCGCCAAAGCGAGAAGCGCGAAACTCACCGTCATCGCCCACCGGAAGGATTCAACATTCGTCTCGATTTCTTCCGAATTCGCGGCAATCTGCACCAGATATTTCGCCCCGTCCGGCATTTCGAGGCTACGCTCCAGCATCCGCAACCGCCGCTCGTCAGGCCCCGTCACATACCCTTCCGACGGGTCTTTGCCGTTCGCCGTCATCGTTACTTCCTCGATCCGCGGCAATCTTCCGCCGAAGAGCGAGATCGACGTGGTAATATCCGGCGGATCGACATCGCTTCGCGTCACCTGCCAGTACCACCCCGAGAGCGGCAGCGAGAACCGCGGATCCCCGAGCCCGAACGGATCGATCACATTATTCTCGTTCCGCACGGCAATATTCGCCGCCATTGTCTGCACATACACCTGCAAACGCTCGTCAAAGCTGCGTTCCGTCACCCGCCGCTGGATCGTTGACAGCACAAAGCCCGCGACAACGAGAATCGCGATGCTCCACACGGCGGCGGAAACAAACAAGCGTGTCGCGATTGAAAATCTGCGCGCCAAGGCCGCCCTATCCCGCGCTTGCCGAAGGCGTCACACCAGTCCCCGGCGGTTCAAGCACATAGCCCAACCCGCGGATCGTCCGGATCGCATCCACCCCGAGCTTTTTCCGCAACCGCCCGACAAAAACCTCGATCGTGTTCGAGTCGCGGTCAAAATCCTGATCATAGAGATGCTCGACCAACTCCGTCCGCGACACGACCCGTCCTGCATGATGCATCAAATAGGAAATCAGGCGATATTCCAGCGATGTCAGCTTGATTGTCACATCATTCACGCTCACGCGGCTCGTCCGCGTATCAATCCGCACCGGCCCACACACAAGATCGCTCGATGCATGCCCGGATGCGCGCCGCACGAGAGCCCGCAAACGCGCAAGCACTTCCTCGAGATGAAACGGCTTCGTCACATAATCATCGGCGCCGGCGTCAAAGGCCTGCACCTTCTCGCTCCACCGGTCACGCGCTGTCAGAACCAGCACCGGCATTTTGCGCCCCGCCTTGCGCCAGGCTTCGAGAACGGCAACACCGTCCTTGCCGGGCAAGCCGATATCGAGCACCACCGCGTCATAAGGCTCCGTCTCGCCGAGAAACTCACCTTCCTCGCCGTCAAAGGCTTCGTCAACGGCATAGCCCGCCTGCTCGAACGCCTTCACAAGCTGCCGGTTCAGATCCCTGTCATCCTCGACAACCAGCAGCCGCATCTGAAGTCTCCTGTTTACTGCACGCCGAGCGGCTTACCCGTTACCGCATCAATCTTCACCTGCACGACTTTTCCGTCCCGCGTCAATGTCGTGATCAGATAGGCGATGCCTGCCTCGAATGTGCACAGTCGCGCCCGCACAACATCCCCGCTCGTCGCGTTTTTTGCCGCTCGCACCGCCTGAATCTGCGGCACAACAGATTTTGCCGCAACCGCCTCGCGCAATTCCTTCTCGCTGAAGCAGGCCTTTGGCTCCTCGCCTGCAACAGCAA
>Ga0209033_1001772_pt1 | contig 12346 bp, 9 predicted proteins | sample LauGreFa1BDMLBDN_2_FD_188218 | JGI IMG/M metagenome (GOLD analysis project Ga0209033, IMG submission 188218) | Freshwater lake microbial communities from Lake Michigan, USA - Fa13.BD.MLB.DN (SPAdes) (version 2) | ecosystem: Environmental > Aquatic > Freshwater > Lake | place: Lake Michigan, USA...
CGGCGTTCGGCATTTGTAAATGTTCCATCTTTTTCAAGGAACGATGTACCCGGCAAGAATACGTGTGCAAACTTTGATGTTTCATTCAGGAACAAATCTTGAACAATAACCATATCCATCGAACGAAGCGCTGCATGAACGTGGGTTGTGTTTGGATCTGATTGGGCAATGTCTTCACCCTGTACATAGAGTCCAAGGAACTTCTTGCCGAGTGCTGAATCAAACATATTTGGAATACGTAATCCAGGTTCTGGGCGAAGAGTTACGCCCCATTTCTTATCAAAGATTTCACGCACATCATCACGAGAGATATGGCGATAGCCAGGTAGCTCGTGTGGGAATGAACCCATATCGCAGGAACCCTGAACGTTATTTTGTCCACGAAGTGGATTAACGCCAACACCTTTGCGACCAATGTTTCCTGTTGCCATTGCAAGGTTTGCAATGCCCATAACCATTGTTGAACCTTGGCTATGTTCTGTAACGCCGAGTCCATAATAAATTGAACCATTAGGCACAGATGCAAAGAGGCGGGCTGCTTCACGAATTTTTGCAGCTGGTACACCTGATGCAGCTTCTAAAGTTTCTGGGCTATTTTCAGGCAGAGAGATGAATTTCTCCCACTCGGCAAATGCCGCTAAGTCACAACGTTCATTAACGAATTCGCGATTAATCAAACCTTCTGTAGCAATAACGTGTGCCAGAGAATTGATGACAGCCACGTTTGTGCCAGGTAGCAATTGCAGATGGTGATCGGCTTCGACGTGTGCAGACTTAACTGTCTCTGTTACACGTGGATCAACAACAATCAGTTTGGCACCACGACGTAACGCTTGCTTCATGCGTGAGTTAAATACTGGGTGAGCAGCCGCTGGATTAGCGCCAATCACCATGATCACATCGGAGAATTCAACTGATTCGAAATCCTGTGTTCCGGCAGATGTTCCAAAGGTTTTGCTGAGTCCATAGCCAGTTGGTGAGTGGCATACGCGTGCGCATGTATCTACGTTGTTATTGCCAAATGCTGCACGGACCATCTTTTGCACGACGAAAACTTCTTCGTTTGTGCACCGAGAAGATGTGATTGCGCCAATTGAATCGACGCCTTTTTCAGATTGAATCTTCTTAAGTCCGGCTGCTGCAAAAGCGATTGCTTCTTCAAATGAAACTTCACGCCATTCATCAGTTATCTTTTCGCGAATCATCGGCTTGGTGATGCGATCTTGGTGCGTTGCATATCCCCATGCAAAGCGACCCTTAACGCAAGAGTGACCAGCATTTGCTCCACCATCTTTAAGCGGAACCATGCGCACGAGTTCGTCGCCACGCATTTCAGCTTTGAATGAGCAACCCACACCGCAATACGCGCACGTTGTAATAACAGAACGAGTTGGGGCACCGATAGTAAGCAAGGTTTTCTCAGTGAGGGCACCTGTTGGACACGCTTGAACGCATGCACCGCATGAGACACACTCGCTATCAATAAATGATGTGCCAGAGGATGAAACACGTGCTTCAAAGCCGCGATTTTCAATTGTTAATGCGAAGGTTCCTTGCACTTCATCGCATGCACGAACGCAACGGTTACAGACAATGCACTCTGTTGAATCAAATGTGAAGTATGGATTGGTCTCATCTTTGACAAGGCCAAGGTGAGTTTTACCTTCGTAGCGAACCTCTGTTAAGCCAACTTCTTTGGCCATGCCGTGCATTTTGCACTCGTCACCAGTTTCGCAATTAGCTGGGTGATCTGACATGTACAGCTCCATGACGCCGCGGCGAATCTTCTGCACGCGATCAGTCTTAGTTGAAACCTTCATGCCTTCTGTGACAGGAGTTGTACAAGAAGAAGGTGTGCCGTTTCGTCCATCGATTTCTACAACACATAAACGGCAAGAACCAAAAGCTTTGAGGCGATCTGTTGCACATAATTTTGGAATGTTATTGCCGAGCATCGCTGCTGCTCGCATGATTGATGTTTCAGCAGGAACGGTTACGGATTTTCCATCAATTTCTACGGTGACCGTTTCGTTCTTTTTACTTGCAGGAGTACCAAAGTCAGGCTCGATCAGCATCGTCATTATCTTGCACCTCCCGTGAAGTCTTCTGGAAAGTTATTCATGGCACTCTTTACTGGAAGTGGAGTTAATCCACCCATCGCACAGAGAGATCCATCGGTCATCACTTCGCACAAGTCTAAGAGCAATAACTTATTTGCAGGTACATCTACGCCAGAAATTATTTTTTCAATGGTTTCAGCGCCTCGTGTTGAGCCTAAGCGACATGGCGTGCACTTGCCGCAGGACTCGAGGGCACAGAACTCCATTGCAAACTTTGCTTGTTGGGCAAGGTCAACTGAATCATCAAATAAAACAACACCACCGTGGCCCAACATTCCACCAGCTGCAGCGAGTGATTCGTAATCCATAGAAACACCAAGGTGTGATGAGTTGAAGTACGCGCCCAGTGGTCCGCCAATTTGAACAGCGCGCAGTGGCTTTCCGCTGAGCGTTCCGCCACCAAAAGTTTTTACGAGTGTTTCTAAGGTAATTCCGAAAGCTGTTTCAATAATTCCACCGCGAGCAATGTTTCCGGCTAATTGGAAAACTTGCGTGCCAAGGGATCGACCTGTACCGCGAGCAGCATATGCAGCAGCACCTGATGCCATAATTTCAGGAACACTGGCAAGAGTTAAGACGTTATTAATTATTGTTGGTTTACCAAACAAACCTGCAATTGCAGGTAGTGGAGGCTTTGAACGAATTACACCGCGTTTTCCTTCTAGGCTCTCAAGCATTGCTGTCTCTTCACCGCACACATAAGAACCCGCACCTACTCGTACTTCGAGGTTAAATGCGTGCTTGCTTCCAAGAACTGATGAACCGAGTACTCCAGCCTTTTCTGCAATTGCAATGGCATCACGCAAACGTGTAATTGCAGTTGGATATTCAGAGCGAAGGTAAACAAATCCTTCTGTTGCACCGACTGCAACAGCTGCAATCGTCATTCCTTCAATCAGAGTAAAAGGATCTGCTTCAATCAATATGCGATCAGCGAATGTTCCGCTATCGCCTTCATCTGCGTTGCAACAGACATACTTTTGATCCGCTTGTGCATCCAGAACTGTCTTCCATTTAATTCCTGCAGGAAATCCTGCTCCCCCGCGTCCACGCAAACCTGATGCGGTAACTTCGGCAACGATTTCCGGACCGCTTTGTGCGATTGCCTTACGCAATCCAACTAAACCACCGAGTGATTCATAATCTTTGAGTGAGAGTGGATCAATAATTCCTACGCGCTTATACGTAACACGATCTTGTCCTGCAAACCATGCAATCTCTTCAGTTAATCCAAGTGATAGCGGATGTGTGCCGCCACTCAAGAAATCAGCATCAAATAAAGATGAAACATCAGATGGTTGCACTGGTCCGTATGCAGTGCGGCCTTGTGGCGTAACAACTTCAACGAGAGTTTCAAGCCACAGTGCACCGCGCGTGCCATTTCTGATGATGGTCACATCGAGTGAGCGCTTAACTGCTTCTTGTGCAATCAGCGCTGCAACTTGATCAGCGCCAATTGAAATCGCTGCGCTGTCATTAGGAATGTAAATAATGGCACTCATGCTGTGACCTTTTCCAGATTTGCACGGCCAACGAGTTCGCCATCAACCATTGCAGATGGTCCAAGAGCGCAATTTCCGAAACAGTATGCAGATTTGATCTCAACATCAGCATAGGTTTCATCAATTTTCTTGCCGAGTTTTTTCTCAACTGCTGCGACTAACTCGCGTGAACCAACTGATTGACACGCTTCTGCTACGCAGATTTGAATGCAACGAGTGGGCGCAGGAGTCGTACGAAGATCGTGATAGTACGTCAGCACGCCATGTACATCGGCACGAGAGACGTTAAATGTTTCGGCAATGAGAGAAACGGCATCCTCATGGACATATCCAAAACGTTCTTGCACAGCTTGTAGCGCAATAAGCACTGGGCCTTGAACGTTTTTCAAAGGAGACAACACACGTGTTGCTTCTTCGATACTCCAGGATGGATATGACATCTTAGAAAAGACCTACAACCTTGCCATCGACGTAATCGATGCGTTCAGCCGATGGAACCTTAGGAAGACCTGGCATAGTCATGACTTCACCGCAGACGAGCACAATGAATTCTGCTCCGGCAGATAAACGAACTTCACGAATGTTGAGTGAGTGGCCACTTGGTGCACCACGTAGGGCGGCATCCGTTGAGAATGAATACTGAGTCTTTGCAACGCAGATTGGGAAGTGGCCATAACCACTCTCCTGCAACTCTTTAATCTTGTTGCGCACCTTGGCATCCGCTGTGACATCTGCAGCACCATAAATCTTTGTAGCAACTGCTGTGACTTTATCCCAGAGAGTTGCACTGTCTTCGTAGACAAATGTCATCTTTGATGGCTTTTCGCAGAGTTCGACAACAGCGTGCGCAAGATCTGCAGCGCCCTTGCCGCCATCAGCCCAGTGTGTTGCAAGAACAATTTTCACACCGAGTGCTTCTACCTTCTTGCGTAGCAAATCAACTTCGGCCTTTGTATCACTTGTGAAGTGATTGATTGAGACTACTAGCGGCAAGTTATAGACAGTTGTGATGTTCTTGATGTGACGCTCTAGGTTAACGATTCCCTTTTCTAGAGCATCAAGATTTTCTTCCGTGATCGTCTTTAGATCAGCGCCACCGTGATACTTAATCGCACGGACAGTTGCAACGATTACACATGCAGATGGTGCAATCCCAGCCTTGCGGCACTTAATGTCGATGAATTTTTCTGCTCCAAGATCTGCGCCAAAGCCAGCTTCCGTGACAACGTAATCAGCCAACTTAAGGGCTGAAGTTGTTGCAACAACTGAGTTACAGCCGTGTGCAATGTTGGCAAATGGTCCACCATGAACAAATGCAGGAGTATTTTCTAGTGTTTGTACCAAGTTTGGTTGGAAAGCATCTTTAAGAATTACTGTCATTGCTCCGTGAGCGTTTAGGTCACTGGCAAGAACTGGTTTTTTATCGCGTGTGTATGCAACAACGATTTTGCCCATGCGTTCTTTCAGATCTTCAATAGATGTTGCAAGACAGAAGATCGCCATGATTTCAGATGCAACAACGATGTCGAAGCCATCTTGACGTGGCATTCCATTGCCAACTCCGCCAAGAGATGCCACGATTTCACGTAGTGCGCGATCGTTCATATCTACTACGCGCTTCCACGCAACACGGCGGACATCAATATCTAATGTATTGCCGTGATGAATGTGATTATCTAAAAGTGCGGCAAGCAGATTATTTGCTAGAGCGATTGCACTGAAATCTCCGGTGAAGTGAAGGTTGATGTCTTCCATCGGAACAACTTGTGCGTATCCGCCGCCGGCTGCTCCACCCTTCATTCCAAAGACTGGACCAAGAGATGGTTCGCGAAGAGCAATGAGTGCGTTCTTACCAATATGGCGAAGTGCATCGCCTAAACCAACTGTTGTCGTTGTCTTTCCTTCTCCTGCCGGAGTTGGACTGATAGCTGTTACTAAAATTAGTTTGCTATCACTCTTTTTTGGCAGTGAATCTAAATACTTCAAAGAGATCTTTGCTTTGTAATGACCGTACGGCTCGAGATGCTCAGCACCGATTCCAAGGGATGCTCCAATTTCGAGAATTGGTTTCATTGTGGCTTTCTGGGCGATATCGATGTCGGACATATTTTTATCCCTTTGCTGCTCGTACTGCGCTAGTTAGTGCCGGAAGTACTTGATGCAAATCACCGATGATTGCGTAATCTGCATAGTTAAGAATCGGAGCTTCAGGATCTGTATTGATGACAACGATTGTCTTGCTGTTTTTCATGCCAGCAATGTGCTGCATCGCACCTGAAATTCCACATGCAATGTAAAGATCTGGTGCAACTTTGGTACCAGTCTGACCAACTTGTTCTGCGTGTGGACGCCAACCAGATGCAGTCACAACACGTGAACATCCAACTGTGCCTTCCATAAGCGCAGCAAGTTCTTCTAACTTACCGAAGCCTTCTGGACCGCCAACTCCGCGACCACCAGAAATAATTACCTTTGCATCACTGAGTGTGACGCCACCACCCTTTGACTCACCAGAATCACGGCTAAGGATGCGAACAACTGTGTCACTTGCTTCAAGTGTTGGTTGAAATTCAGCCACAGTTGCAGCACCACCATTTGCAGACTCTGGTTCTGTAGAGAATGGAAAGATTGATGCAATCAAAAGTGCTGAGTGCACATTTGCTTCTTCAATCAGATTTCCCGCCCAGCGCGCACGTTGTACAACGTGTGGTGTGCCGAGTGTGATGGATGAACAATCAGATGCCATCGGAGCATCAAGAAATGCTGCAAGGTGTGCCAATTGTTCGTTGCCACGTGGGCTTCCGGCTGCAATTACCGCAGCCGGATTTATCTTTCCAACTAAATCTTTAAGGGCGCGACCAGATGCTTGTGGTGTGTAATCAGTAATGTCTGCGTGAGTTGCAACGTGTAGAACCTTTGCACCGTATTCGCCGACAGTTCCTGCTAAACCTGCGCCATCTTTACCGATAACAACAGCTTCAACATCTTGTCCGAGTTTGCGAGCGGCAGTAAGAGCGCGCAATGACAATGGATCGAGTTCGCCGCGATCGTGATCTACTAGTACCAAAATCATTAGAGTGCTCCGATCTTCTTTAGAACTTCAACTAAGGCAGGAACAGCATCAGCGCCATTACCTAAAATCTCGGCTCCTGTTGATTTAGATGGAGCGATTGTGAGATTGAGTTTTTCTAGCTTTGGAACTCGTGGATCAGCTTTTTTCATATCCACTGGCTTCTTGCGTGCTTGCATACGACCAGGCACTGATGGATAACGAGGAATGTTTAGACCATCTCGCACTGTCACAATCGCAGGAAGTGGTGCTTCGTAGTGTTCACGGCCAGTTGCGACAACGCGTTCACATGATGCGACTCCATTTTCAATCTTCATCGCCTTAACGTTTGTAACGATTGGACGATTAAGAGCGTGTGCTACTCGCACGTGAATTTGGTATCCGGCGCTATCTACAGATTCAGCGCCAAAAATAATGAGATCAAACTTTGTCTCTTCCGCGTTGATGGCATCTACTAGCGCAGCCGCAGTTCCTTGCGGATCCCACTCTTGTCCATCAGTTTCTAGAAGAACCGCACGCGTTGCACCAATTGCTAACTGCGCGCGTAGTTGTTCTTCGGCATCTGATGGTCCAAGGGTAAGCAGAGTAAGAGTTCCACCCATTTGCTCAACGAGTTGAACGCCAGCTTCGACAGCGTTTTCTTCGTGAGGGCTGATTCCAAAGCCAAGATGCTTTGTCTCAATATCTTTTGCATCCGGTGTAAGAATTAACGTTCCACCTGCGAGAGGTACTCGCTTTAAACAGACCAAAACATCCATTACGACAAAATCCTCTCATTCGATGGATCAAATACTGATGTTGCACCAACTTCAGCGATTGAACATGGATAGTGCTCACCGAGGTATTCCACGATGAATTTGTTTCCGGCAACTGCGAGCTCTGTTGGCAAGTACGACATCAGGATGTGTTTGCCGAGTGATGGCGCAGAACCAGCACTTGTTACATATGAACGACGTCCGTGTGCATCAGTAATTGGCTGCTTATCAAGAGTCAGAATTGGCTCGTTACCCATCATGTAGCGCTTCTCACCAGTTGAAGATTTGTGATCATCAACAAAGAGTGTGCAGAGCATCGCAACTGGTTTTTCGCTGCGGTGCTTTACGTGAGCTTCTTTACCAACAAAGTCTGCCTCTTTAAGTTTTGGTGTCTGCATTCCTGCTTCAACCACTGTGTATTCAGTTTCAAGTTCTGGACCGTATGCGCGGTAACACTTTTCTAAACGACCAGTTGTTCCGTACACGCCAATTCCAACAGGAATCATTCCGTGATTCTTGCCTGACTCCCAGAGTGCATCCCAAAGAGCAGGACCATCAGCCATTGGTACGTAGAATTCCCAACCAAGGTCACCAACGTATGAAATACGTGATGCAAGAACTTTTACGCCCTTGATATCGATTTCTTTACATGTACTGAACTTAAATGCTTCGTTGCTCATGTCAGCAGAGGTAACTTCTTGAACAATCTTGCGTGCGTTAGGACCCCACACGCCAAGAGTTGTGTAATCAGAAGTTATGTCTTTGATAGTTGCTGAGCCATCTGTTGGCAACAAGTCAGCGAACCACTTTTTATCTGCCATACCGTGCGCGCCGCCTGTAACAACGCGGAAGTGTGAGTCACCGAGTCGCATGATTGTTAAGTCAGACTTAAAGCCACCATTTGGACCAAGTACTGGCGTATAAACAACGCGGCCGACAGCTACATCCATCTGGCGAAGTGCTGCCTTTTGCACAACAGCAAGTGCTGATGGACCAGTGATATCAAAGTAAGCAAATGCAGTGAGATCTACGATGCCAGCTGTTTCGCGCATTTGTAAGTGCTCAGCATTGATAATTGGTGACCACCAACGTGATTCCCATTCAGCAGTACGTGGCATAACTTTGTCGCCAAACTTTGCAACAAGATCCTTATTGCACTCATACCAGAATGGACGCTCCCAGCCTGCTGTCTCATAAAAGACCGCGCCAAGCTTTGCTTCGCGATCGTAATATGGAGACAAGCGAACTTTACGATTTGATTCGTATTGCTCGAGTGGGTGAACAATTCCGTATGTCTTATTAAATGACTCTGCAACGCGAGCCTTAACATGCTTGTCATCTTTGTGGTGCTCATGGAAGCGAGCGATGTTTGATGCGTGAAGATCAATATGTGAATCTCCCAAGACCATCCACTCTGCTACTGATTTCGCAGTTCCTGGACCCTCTTTAATCCATACAGCTGCTACAGACCAGAGTCCCTTTACTTCAGGTGTTTCGCCCAAGATAGGCATTCCGTCCGGTGTGTAAGAAAGAATTCCATTACATGCATACTTTTCACGAACGTTTTCGTCTCCAACAATAGAAGGCATCAATTCATATGAGTGCTCATCTTGGATATCAAAATCAACCTGTGTAAATGCAAACTCAGTTGGTGAAAGAGTTGCAGTTGCATTTGATGGAAGATCTTCTGCGTTATAAAGAATTGGACGGTGTGCATATGATCCGATTTCAAGACCTGTACCGTGTTGGCGCTCGTACATGAAAGTGTCCATGTCACGAATAATTGGCCATTCGATGTCTCCCTTAGCGCCAGCAAAGAATGGAACTGGTCCAATATCTTTCATCTGGTGTACCGCAGGAGTAAGTGGAATATGTGCGCCAGCCATTGCTGCAAGTTTTGGTGACCAGCAACCTGTTGCGATCACAACGTAATCAGCTTCGATTGTTCCTTGATCAGTGACAACTGCCTTGACGCGACCGTTTTCGGTTGTGATGTCTTGAACTTCAACGTTGGCAAATGATTGCGCAGCGCCCATCTCTGCTGCCTTTTCGCGCATCAATGTTCCTGTGCGAAGTGAGTCAACAACGCCCACTGTAGGTTGGTAATAACCACCAAGGATTACCGTTTCATCAATATAGGGAACGAGTTTCTTAACTTCTGCTGGGGAAATAATTCGACCACCATCGACGCCCCATGATTTTGCTGAAGTAATGCGACGAGCAAGTTCTTGCATACGCTCAGGAGTACGAGCAACTTCAATTCCACCAGATTCTGTAAATGTTCCGAACTCTTTGTATTGGCGCATGCTCTCTGCAGTAATCGCTGTCATCTCTTTTGAGTGATCAACAGGGAAAATAAAGTTTGATGCGTGTCCAGTTGAACCACCAGGGTTTGGCAGTGGTCCTTTATCAATCTGAACGATGTCTTTCCATCCAAGCTTTGCAAGGTGATAAACCATGCCGTTGCCGACGATGCCTGCGCCAATAACGACGCACTTTGCTTTGCTAGGTAACTTGCTCATTCTTTTTCCTCGTTCTTTTTTGGTGGTGGTTGGTGGTTAGAGATTTTTTCGAATTGATGTTTCGAAACCTTCGACGTGATCACGCATTGCTTTAGCCGCTGCCTTGCCATCATTGGCAGCAATAGCTTCGAGCAAAGCGCGGTGTTCAATGATTGCCTCTGAAAGCTCTTCTACTTGATCGAGTGCTAAGAACCAGATGCGAAGGGCGTGGGCGTAGTAATTATCGAGTGAGGATGCCAAAAACTCATTGTGAGTGCACTCGTATATGTGATGATGAATTCTTTGATCTAGCTGGATTAGTTTGCGCATCTCAGGCTCGCCCTTAATTGCATCAATTTCTTTGATTAGTTCAAGAGTGATGGCGCGATCAGACTTTGTTGAACGAAGTGCCGCTAACTCAGCTGCCTTTATCTCAAGAACTGCGCGAACTTCCGAGACGGCCGCCAAGTTTTCGACATCTACATTTGATACGAACATGCCTCGACGTGGGAAAACTTCTACTAATTTTTCATTAGCCAAAATACGCAGTGCTTCACGAATTGGTGTGCGGCCAAAATTTAATTTAGCCATCAATGTAGCTTCAGAAATAAGTGAGCCAGGTTCTAATTCAAGTGTGATGATCTTCGAGCGAATAACTGCGTACGCTTCTTCGGCAAGGGAAGTACCTTCAGGTCCGCGAGTGAGGATTTCCTGGGAGGCAGCGCTGCTCATGGAAGGGATCGTATATCAGTTGTATACGATTGAATAGCCTCCTAGAAGAGGTATTTCACGAAGAGCCAGGCGCTTGCCCCGAATCCTGTGAGTAAAACCAGCCCTCTGTAGAAAAGCGGACTCATGTGCGTAGCCCAACGACCCCCCAGAGTTCCACCCACGGCAGATCCCAGAAGAAGGGCGATTGCATAAGGCCAATGAACTAAACCACTAAAGATATAAATGATGTTTGAAACAAGACTGGTAAAGCCAACAATCAAATTCTTGGTGGAGTTAAGTTGAGCTGGATCGCGTCTGGCATCACGTGCAAGAACAGCAATAACCATCACGCCTTGGCCCGGACCAAAATATCCACAATAAAAACCACTGCCACCTATCCCAAGATATTCCAAGTTCTTGTGGTGCTTGCCACGATGTGGCTTTACTTTAATGAGCAACGTGAGCGTCGCTCCGAGTAACAAAAAAGGAACTATCTTCTCAAAAACCTCTGGTGGAAGCCGCAAAAGCGCGACAGCACCTAGTGATGCACTAACAATAGAAATCACAATTAATGTGAAATACTCTTTAATTAATTCTTTTACTCTATGGCGAATGCTGATCAGTGCAAATAAATTTGCCGGAGTTACGCCTACTGCATTAGTTATTGCTGCACTTACTGGCGATAGTCCTGTCGCAAGCAGCACCGGAAATGAAATTACAGATGCCCCGCCTGCCATGCCATTTATCACACCAACAAGTAAGCCTGTGATCGCGATGAACAATAACTCCAGCATAATTTAGTTTAACTCATGCGCAGCAATTAGATCCGCAGGCGTATCGATATCTATCAATACACTTGGCTTTACTTGTACCTCATCAATAATCAGCACATCACAGAGCGCGCGCATAGATTGACCATGCAGATCACCTAGTTTGCCTAATGCTGAAAGTAATGAATCTCTTCGATAGATGGCACACAATGGTTGCTTAAATCCATCTGAATCAACTGGCATTACAGCATCACTCTTAATTGCATCTAGTAATTGTGAGAATAAAGAGGAGCCATACGGCATATCCACGGCTGCAACAGCGACAAATTCCGTATCAATTTCGTGTAAGCCGCGTGCGATACCAGCGACAGGACCACCAAGTGGTGGATCTTCGAAAACATCTTTACCAACTATGACTGTTTTAGTATCTGTAGGAATGAAACTAAGTACGTGATCTAAGAGTGTCACGCCGTGCAATAGCGCCTGCGATTTATCCGAGCCAAAACGTTTATTTGTGCCACCGGACAAAACAATGACGCTCCACGTTTTCATGAGCAAATTATCTTCTTAATCGCTGTAATTGATGAACAATTACGCCAGCAATTAATCCCCAAAAAGGCGACCCAACGCCCAAAGCCGATACTCCTGAGATTGTTACGAGGAATGTAACGACAGCTGAGTCTCGATAATCCTTATCCTCCATTGCATCTACCAATGAAGTTGTAATGATTGGAAGCAAAGCGATTCCTGCTAAGACCGCTGTGAGTTCACCAGGAAATGATCCGAATAGAGTTGAAAATACTCCTGCGAACAATGCGGCCACACAATATGCAAGGCCCGCAATTACTCCGGCGAAGTATCTAGTTTGCGGATTCGGATCACTCTCTTCTGTAATTGCAATGCTTGCAGTTATGGAT